>Ga0302320_10028460_pt1 | contig 10728 bp, 12 predicted proteins | sample Bog_T0_3_FD_202130 | JGI IMG/M metagenome (GOLD analysis project Ga0302320, IMG submission 202130) | Peat permafrost microbial communities from Stordalen Mire near Abisko, Sweden - Bog_T0_3 | ecosystem: Environmental > Terrestrial > Soil > Wetlands > Peat | place: Sweden: Abisko, Stordalen Mire... | reverse complement strand
GGCCCGAAATCGGAATACTCCTCAGCAGCGACGGTCCAAGTGTCGTTGAAGTTGTAAGCAAGTCGGGTCGCTGGAACGAACTCGAGGTTGCCGAAGCCGCCGGTGTAGTCGGTATCGACGATTGGATTGAAGATGACGTCCACTTTATGAAGATGCAGGCCGACGATGGGCCGTACCTCGGAGGTAAAGCGCTTGGGCTCCCAATAGTGGTAGTTGACGCTGAACTCGAAATTCACACCGTAAAAGAACAGGTGATCTTTGGCATGAGGCCGCACGAAGAGTTCGCGGATCTTGAATCCGTTCAGCGAGCCGCCACGCCCCTCAGAGTAGGGGCTCCACACCGGCATGTAGAGACCTTGCTCAAACCAGTCAGCCACGCCGTAGGCCCACTCAACGGCGCCGTTAACCGAGTCGTTCGGAATGATGCCTCCGGGGTAAACGGCAGTCTTCCGCCCGATCGGAGTGAAATTGGTGTGGATCATCAGGTTGAACACCCCGTGATCCGCAATCGCAGCGTCGTAGACCTGAATCTCGTCAGTCTGAGCTACAGCCACTAGCGGTACCGCGAGCAGAACGAAGAGCAGCGCAGCGCTCCTGCGGCAACACCGATCGATCAACCGGAACTCCATTGTCCCTCCTAGACCTTAACGAGTATTCACGCAATCGCCAGCAATATCGGCCCCCGACCGCTCACCCGTCCTATTGGCACGGATTGACGCGAGGATTTCGATGGGCGGGCGAATTTCGGCACACAGAAAGCGCGAGTGCTGGATACAGGTAAGTCTACCCGATCAGAAAGCGGCTTGGGACTTGGATCGGCCCTTACTGATCTCCTCGTCGCCTTTTGAGCTGCGCAATCGGTTCCAATTGTGAATAAATCATTGTGCATCAAGGTACGTTAGCTGGCGCGAGTTCAAGCATCGAGGGGCGCTTCCGGCGCTTTGATTGTACCCGCCAGACGGTGCGCATCCGTCCCACTTTTCATCATGCACGTCAGAGTAGGGATACTTGCCTTCATTTGTTTTCCGCTCTCCGTCATCTCGGCCCAGCCTCAGGCCGATGGCGGTGCTCAGCAGCAGGAAACGCCCTTGGTGGTTCAAGCCGGAGTACCGGTTCGATTGTATCTGACCAAGCGTGTTCCGAAGCGAAGAGGCGCCGTTGTCGAGGCCAAGGTCCTCGATCCAGTTTATGCTTTTGACCGCGAGGTGATCCCAGCGGGAGCCGTAGCGCTCGGCACAGTAACAAGGCTGCAGCCTATTCCGAAATGGCAGCGAGTGAGGGCCATCCTGAATGGAGATTTTACACCGCTGCACACGGCGCCCATCGAGTTCACCACGATCGTGATGCCGGACGGAAGCCAGCTTGCGATCCACACCGTGGAGAGCCTTGGGCTCAACTCCATTGTGTCGTCGCGGCCGCCAAAGAAACAGAGCGACACCACGCAGCAGAATTCAGGCGTCATCGCTGCCGGAAAACAACAGGTGAAGGATGCAATCCAGGGACAGCTTGACCGGGCCAGGAGCATTTCGGACACGATCCGTGGGCCGAATAAGATGGAGAAGCTCGAGGATTACATGCTGGCAAAACTGCCGTACCACCCGCAGTATGTGCGGAGGGGGACGCGCTTTGACGCGGAACTATTGGATCCAATCAGTTTCGGTTCGGCACCGGTGCCCCTAGGATCGCTTGCGCTGGTCGGGACGCAGCCACAGGCCGACAGCGTGGCGCACGCACGGCTGATTACGCCGTTGAATTCGTTTTCATCCAAGGTTGGACAATCGGTGGAAGCGGTGCTAGCGGAACCGGTCTTCTCCAGGGATCGCAAACTGATCCTGCCCGAAGGGACCCACCTAGAAGGCACGGTCGTGCTTGCTAAGAAGGCTCGTTTGTTCCACCGCAGCGGCCAACTTCGATTCACTTTCAAGGAAATAAAACTGCCAGCGGAAATTGCCCGGTTGCGGGCGTTTACGCTTGCCCCAGTTGCGACTGAGCGACCCGACGGGGAGACGTTGAAATTCCGGACGGAGGCCAGCCTGCAAGGGGCGGAGAGCACCGGCCAGACACCGCTCAAAGTCGATGGCGAGGGAGGCGTAAAGGCTACTGAGACAAAGACGCGCCTCCTGGCCGCGGCTGCGGCCGTAATAATCGCACGGCGAGCCGGTGACAACGATGCGGGAAGAAACGCGGCCGGGCAAGCCACGGGGCCAGGCCCGAATTTCGGGGGACGGACCCTGGGAGGTGGTTTGGGATTCGGAATGCTGGGCTCTGCGATCTCGCAGAGTTCGCCCTACGTTGGAGCAGCCTTTGGGTATTACGGAATGGCTTGGTCGCTTTATTCCGCTCTGGTGGCGCGCGGTGCGGAAGTGCAGTTTGGCAAGAATGCAATGGTCGACATTCGCTTCAACACGCGGGTCGAGCCCCCTGCGAAGGCGAGACCCGCAATTGGAACCCCGCCGTCGCCGGGCCATCTGTAATGATGCTGCTCGGGTGGCCCAAGCCATTACGCTCGGCGGGGTCCGAAGAAGCGGGTGCCGGCAGGCGGCTTTCAGACTGACGTCGGTCTGGCCTAGTGGCTGTCTCCGTCGTGATCGACGTCACCGGAAAGAGCTTTCTGAGCGGCGGGGCTCAGGTGCACGGTGTCCTGGGGTGATCCCGACTGAGACGCCGGAGGCGGCGTCTGTTTCGGAGGCTGGGAACTGACGAACTGTTGTGGTTGGGTACCGCCTACGCTGCTGACCATGGGATTTGAATCCCTCCTTGATTCACTCTTCGGTCAATGCGCGTAAAATTCTAGTCAGATTATGGAACTCTTAGACCGGTTCGGCGCAAGTGCCCCCACTCATGGTCCCGGTCGCCACGCCAAATCGACGCGCACTGGCATCTCATTTTTCACCGGGATTGAGAGCAGCGACGGTGGGTCGATCTTGAAATCGGCCAATGTCGCCGGAATGGTGCCCGTGAGGTCGACCTCGTTTCCATTCTTGGCGGCTTGAAGTGCCACGTCGCGATAGGTCGCCCTCTGGCCGGCAAACTCGATTTCCAACGTCGCAATGCAAGCTTGCCGTGCCGACAACAGACTCCGGCAGCGAGACGCGCACCGTCACCAATGGGAACTGCGCCCCGCGCGTCACCTGCAGCATGTGAAGATCGCGATTGGAATCACCGGACACGAACGACTTCACCGGCACGGCGATCAGGAAGTTGCACTGTCCTGCCTGGCATGTCCCTTTCCCTCGTGCCTCGTGGCTCACACCTTCACTTTGGTGGAGCGGGTGCGAGACGTGATAGGTGAGCGTGGATTTCGCCAGTACCCACTGGCCGTCCGCGGCAGCCAGCAAGGGCGCGAATATCACCGACAGCGCTAAATATATCCGACTCGTCCGCTTCATAAAGCGCCCTAGAATTTGATCATCACCGAAAGCATTGCGGCCCCATACGCCGCAGCGGTCACTCCAGCAACCGCACCGTGTGCGCTTGCGATTCCATGGACTTTCTCGCCGCGACTGCGTTGATCGAATGCGATCGCGCCCAGAATGGGCGTCAGAATCATACCTGGTCCATGAATAAAGGCCAATGCTTTGTGCACTCGGATCGGACCGCGGGTAGGCGTTCCCGGCATCTTGGGTGCGAAGATTGCGAACGAAGCCGTGGTGAGATACATGGCCGCCGCTGTTCCTCCCAGCGCGGCATGTAAGTCTCGACCCGATGATCCACCATTTTTGTCTTTGGCACCGGCTGAAGTGAACAGCGCCGCCACGAGCGGCGCCGTGGTGATCAACCCCAGGCGCTGGTGGGTCCTCAACATGTGTGATCGCTTGTCGAGTCGCGCCTGCTCCTGCGGGTTGCTCTTTGCTTGTTCGGGCGTAAAACCTAAGTCACCTAGTGATGGCAAGCCCGCGCCGGGCACCACCTTTCCGTCAACCACCGCCTCCGTGGCACCCACCGTGGTGGAAGGCATCTCCAAAGTCTGGAAGCCGGCTGCTTCAAACTTTACGCGGTAGTTGCCCGGCGGCAACATCGTGAACCGGTAGCCACCATCCGCGGCGGTAGCGGCGGTCCGGGTCTGTCCGTTATCGGCGTTTGTGGCCGTAACGGTTGCGTTCGCAACCGCCGCCCCCGAGGTATCGGTCAACTTTCCGGCCAGGCTGCCAATCGCCGGAGTCTGTGCCGGCAGCACAGGCGCAACCAAAATCAATAAACCAAGAACCACTGCGCGCGACATTAAATTGGCTCCTTCCGACGATTATCTCCCCTCTACGACATCGTTAGACCCGGCGATTTGAAGGTGAACCAGTACTCACAATAATGGGCACCACTGCCATCCGCATCGCGATTCGGGCAGAAACAATACCGGAAGCAATTGTAGTGCCTATCGGCCCCGCGTCTCCCGTTTAGCAAATCTCGCCGGGCGTACCAGAACGCCGTGCCGTTCAATAGGCCGGTAATCCTCCCCCGATTTGAATGTGATCCAGCATGCTGTGCGTAATCGTCGGTTTCTTATCCAACTCGGGGTTGTGGCGTTTACCGTAAACGAAATCGCCCACGAACCAGCCGATGGCTCCGCCCGCCATGACATCCCCGGGGAAATGTTGGTTGGCGGCCAGGCGCGCACCCACCACCCCTCCGGCATAGCAGTATGCGAGTATTTTGACCCACCGCTTGTGCGGGTATTCATGAACGACAACGGAGGCCAGGGCAAAGGTTTCAATCGCATGGCCAGAAGGAAAACTGGAGTTGTAGCGGGGTCCGGTAGAAGCCTCAAACTCACCGTTCCCATTGCCTTGCAGGGGACGCTGACGGTCGAACACAGATTTGAGGGCGAGTTGCACAACCGTGACGTCCGCCAGCGCTTCAAAAGTAAGCAACCCAGTCTCGCGGAAATGATCGCTACCGGCCGCCGTGCCGCCAAAATACATACAGGCTGCGATTGGCAGCAGTGTATACGGCTCGCCCAGGTACGAGACATCGGTGCCGACCGTTCCGAGCCATGCGGGGTGGGGTGTGTTTTTCGCGAAGTACTTGTCGGTGGCGATTAGCGTGCCGGTAGCGGCGCCAAAAATCAGCCACCACTTGGCTTCCTTCCTGGCGCTGTGGAAGGGGCTGGTCCAGATAGTCTTCTGGTCCGCGAAAACGTATTTCGCTTCACGCGTAAACGGATGCCAGTACCCTGTCGAATCCGAGTAATCCTTCGGCTTAATGGCTTCGCCGCCGGGTTTAGGTTTGAGGACTGATCGGTCGCGGCTCTGTCCCGCAGCATTCGCAGGAGGCTGGTCTTGCGCCGGTGCATCGGGCGCGGTGGCCGGCGATTGTTGGTTTTGCGAGAAGGCCGGCGAAACGAACAGCAGGAACAGCAGAAGGTTGGATACCAGATTTTCCACGCCGACCGGATCAGCAAACCGCTCACCGTTTATTCTAATCAATCTTGGGTGGTTGAGGCATTTCACACACTGAGCAGGCGCGAGGTAATACCGCAACCAAAACTTGGTATCGCACCGGACAGAAGAGTGTCGTCGACCGGATATTCGGTCGAATCCGCCGACGGCGAACCACCTTCGGTCGTCACAGGAGCCCGCGTCAGTTAATGGATCGTCTGCCCTTCGAAACGTGCGCTGTGACGAGGCCATGGTGGCACGTGTCGTCCCATCGTCACCGAGCAGTTTTGCCGCCCGCCCCGTCCACGTGATGCGGCAAATTGCCGCCCCGCCTGAACACCTCGGTTTGGTCATCGCAAGAAAACCGTTTCCTTATCGCAGATTCGGGCTGAGTCGTTCCTGGGCTAGAAATTGCATTTTTAATGAACGGAGTCGGAAATTGTGCTGGAGGATGTCAGAAGCTGATAGCTGTTTCCCCTGGAGTCTTTTCGCGACAACCCTCCCTGCGTAACGCGCGCCAGCTCCGATGCCGTCGTGTCATTTCAGCTTCGTTCGGACAGCGCCTGTTTCTGCGCAGCATAGCGTCTGAAACCTGGGGCAAGATTCAAACAACAAACCTTTACGGAACCACTAGTAACTGGAGCACGTCTGCTGTTGTAAATGCACCAACATTAGGCGGGTTCGATATTTTATCGGTCGGGTTCTGGCCGGTAAGAACAAACGGGCTGCGACTACGCTTCATGAATCCTCCATACGTGTTTTTCATTCGATGTCCGTACGACCTCCCGTTGCCGCGGGTCCAGCACGGACGGGGGCCTTCTCGCCAAAACCAGCGGCTTCCGCACAGGCGGGTGACATCGTGACATTATAGGCAGTGTTAGGCAGTGTGGTTCGACGCCAGTGATCAGCACGGTCCTGGCACCAGGAAGCAGGCGACTTGCACATTGCGCCTCCCGTCCGCGCGACCGCCGGGTGGGGACCGGTTGCGCAGGTCGCAGGTACCAGTTCTTCCGGCAGCACGTTCGGCAACACCACAAGATCAAGCTAATCTATGCCAACAGCAACTCAAGCCGCATCGACACCTCAAAGCTACATCGACCACGTCAATCCTCAGTGGGTGCGCCTTCTCAATCTGCTGCAGATGGAAACCTCGTACACCCTCTGCTCGGGCGCTGAACTTCACACCGCGCAAGGCGATGTGCTCCTCGACTTTCTCTCGGGTTATTGTGTCCACAACATCGGCCATAATCATCCGGCGATCATTGAAGCGCTCCACGCGGAACTCGACCGTCGCGGACCCGCGATGCTGCAAAGCCACGTCCCCGATCTCGCGGGCGATCTCGCGGAACGTCTATGCCGGCTCGCTGGGGGCAAACTGGAAAAGGCCTTCTTCGCTTCCTCCGGCAGCGAGGGAGTGGAAGGGGCGATCAAGTTCTCGCGCGCCACCACAGGACGAGAAGGGCTGCTCTATTGCGACGGAGCCTTCCACGGCCTCACATGCGGTGCGCTTTCGCTTATGAGCGAATCGTTCTGGCGCGGCAAGTTCGGCCCGATGCTCGACAACACTGCAGCCATCCCGTTCGGCGATCTAGAAGCGTTGCGGCAGAAACTGCAATCGAGAAACTACGCGGCATTCTTTGTCGAGCCCGTACAGTCCGAAGGCGGAATCGTTATTCCCCCGGCTCATTACCTAAGTGAAGCGAAGGAACTGTGCGCGCGTTACGGGACCCTCTTGGTGCTGGATGAGGTTCAGACTGGAATGTTCCGCACCGGACAATTCCTTGCCGCTCACCATTACCATGTCGATTCCGATATGGTGATTCTCGCCAAAGCCCTGAGTGGGGGGCTCATGCCGGTAAGCGCCGTCCTGATGACGGACCGAGTTTACGAAGCCGTTTACGATTCCCTGAAGCGCTCCATCGTGCATACATCGACCTTCGGTGAGAACGCACTCTCCATGCGCGCCGGTCTCGCCACGCTCGAGGTTTTGGTCAAGGAAAACCTCGGGCCGAGGTCCCTCGCCATGGGCGATCTGTTACGCCGCCGCCTGCGCGAGGAACTGAGCGGTTACGAGATGGTCAGCGATATTCGCGGCCTGGGGCTGCTCTCGGGCATCGTTTTCCAGGCGCCGAAACACCTGACCCTCCGAGTGGCATTCGAGTCATTTCGACGGATCCATCCCGCCATGTTCGGACAGATTGTGGTCATGCGGATGTTTCGCGATCAGCGTGTCCTGATGCAGATGTGCGGCAACAACTTTATGGTTCTGAAAGTGGCGCCGCCTTTAGTGATTCAACCCGATCAGATTGAGAAGTTCGTGGGTGGCATTCGAGAAGTGGTTCACCTGGCTCATCACTCGACCGAATTCTGGGGTGAGGCGATCGGTTTAGCGAAGCGCGCGGTGAATGTCTAATGAAAATAATTGGCGCAGCAAGCGCATTCCCCCAATACTACTATCCGCAGAAGGTCCTAATGGCCGCTCTGCAAACCTACTGGGCCGGCGAACTGAATCGTCCCGAGACCCTGGAGCGGCTGCATACCCGCGCCTGCGTGGATGGCCGCCATCTGGCATTGCCGATTGAAGACTACTACAAGATGCAGACCTTCGGCGACTTTAATCGTGCCTGGATGAAGGCCGCTGAAGAACTAGGCCAACTAGCACTTTGTCGGGCGCTCACGCGATCCGGCCTTGCGCCCCAGGAGATCGACGCGATTTTCTTCGTTTCCGTTACAGGTGTCGGCAGCCCTTCCATCGATGCCAAACTCGTCAATCGAATGCAACTCTCTCCGCGCATTAAGCGCGTGCCTATCTTCGGACTTGGGTGCGTGGCGGGCGCCGCCGGGATCTCCCGCTCAGCCGATTATGTACGGGCGTTCCCCGGCCACGTGGCGGCGTTGGTATCGGTGGAACTGTGCTCCCTCACCTTGCAGAAGAAAGATCTCTCGGTCGCCAATCTGATTTCTTCGGGCCTGTTCGGAGACGGAACCGCGGCTGTTCTGGTAGCGGGTGACGATCATGAGCAGCCCGGTCCTGAGATCGTGGATACGCGATCCACATTCTATCCCGATACCGAAGACGTCATGGGGTGGGACATCTCGGAGAGGGGCTTCCAGATCGTCCTTTCCCCCGAAGTTCCGACAGTCATTCGCGAACACCTCGGGCCAGATGTCGACGCCTTCCTGGGCGACCACGGGCTGACGCGGCGGGACATCGGCTCGTGGATCATGCATACCGGCGGCCCGCGCGTACTGGAGGCCACTCAGGAAGCGCTGGGCGTAGAGCCCGAGGCTTTACGGATTTCCTGGGATTGTCTGCGCCGAACGGGCAATCTCTCCTCTGCTTCTGTGCTTTGCGTTCTGGAACAAGTGATGCAAAAGGAGCGTCCGCCATCCGGCGCTTTCAGCATACTGGCCGCTGCAGGTCCGGGATTCTGCTCCGAATTGGTTCTGTTGAGGTGGCCGTAAGAAGGATGTTCGATACCGATGTTTTCGTAATTGGAGGCGGACCGGCAGGGCTTGCGGCCGCCATCGCGGCCCGCTACCGGGGACTGCGCGTGATCGTTGCCGACGGAAATCGCCCGCCTATCGACAAGGCTTGCGGCGAAGGGCTCATGCCGGATGCCATCGCCACCGCTGCCCGTATTGGCATCTTCCTGCCCGAAAGCGAGGGCTTTCATTTCCGCGGAATACGGTTTCACGGCGAAGGCCACTCTGTGGCAGCCGATTTCCCACAAGGCGTTGGCTTGGGCTGCCGCCGGACGGCGCTGCACAGTCGTCTGATCGAGCAGGCCGCATGCGCGGGGGTCGAAATGCTCTGGTCGACGCCGATCATGGGGATCGAGCAATCTGCCGTTCTCACCAACACCCATCGCATTGGGACCCGCTGGATCGTCGGCGCGGACGGAGCGGGATCGCGTGTTCGCAGATGGGCCGGGCTCGATCGGTTCACCCGCAATTCCCAGCGCTTTGCGTGTCGACGGCACTTTGCCGTAAAGCCATGGACCGATTTCATGGAGATTTATTGGGGTGACGCGTGCCAGGTCTACCTGACTCCGGTCTCCCCAGACGAAATCTGCGTGGCATTCATTTCGCGCACGCCTGAAGTTCGCTTGCGAGAAGCCTTGCACCGTTTTCCCCAACTGGAGTCGCGACTGGGCAGCGCAGTGCCGTCGAGCAAGGAACGGGGGGCGGTCACGGTGACATCTCGCTTAAGTGCCGTGGCTCGCGGCAACGTTGCCCTGGTGGGAGACGCCTCTGGAAGCGTCGATGCCATCACGGGTCAGGGACAGTGCCAGGCCTTTCAGCAGTCGGAAGCGCTGGCCTGCGCCCTCGTGGATGGCGATCTCGCACCCTACACCGCGCAACATCGCCGGATCGCTCGGCGTCCGGCGATGATGGCCGACCTGATGCTCACGATGGATCGCTGGCCGCTGATCCGGCGTCGAGCTCTCTCCGCGATGAGCGCACACCCGCAATCATTTGCGAATCTCCTGGCCGGACACGTAGGCTCGCTCACGGCGCCGCAAATACTGGGCGCCGGGCTTTCCCTTGGATGGAACATGATGGTTAGCTAAGGACGGACAATGAACAAGCTCATCCTCACTGCACTTTCGTTCGCTCTGTGCGGCACCGCTGCCGAATACCAGGTGCACCTGGAGCCCGCAAACACACAATTGACCTGGACCTTGGGAGATGTGCTCCATACCGTTCACGGGACGTTCAAGCTCCGGCGCGGCACGATCGTTTTCGATAATGAAACCGGCAAGGCCGGAGGCGAAGTAGTGGTGGACGCCACTAGTGGCGAAAGCGGCAGCAGCGCGCGCGACAGCCGCATGCACAAAAACGTTTTGGAGTCAGGCAAGTATCCGGACGTTTCCTTCACCCCCGATCGTCTGGAAGGCAAGGTTGACCTGGCCGGTGTGTCGAACGTAAAGCTCCATGGCATCTTCCGAATTCATGGCGCTGCACACGAGATCATGGTACCGGTGAAAGTGACCGCAAACGCTGGTAGTATCGATGCCGATATCAAGTTCGAAGTGCCTTTCGTCGACTGGGGAATGAAAGATCCCAGCACTCTGATCCTCAGAGTGAATAAATCGGTCGAAATCGAATTGCGTACCACGGGTCGGCCTTCCCAGACCGAGACTGCTGGTGCAAATGCACAGTAGGACTTTCCACTAGCCTCAGACGTAATTGCTTCTAGCAGATCGCCGCTTTCCTGCAACTCGCCCGTTCACACCCTGGGCGGCCCGGTTCTGATCTTAGCCAAGCTTTGCGATATCGTCTAGGCTCGTCTGACCGCAAACTTGCGGCTCCTGCCTCAGTGCCTGGAACCCTTCTGCCACCTGTTCCAACC
>Ga0302320_10028459_pt1 | contig 10728 bp, 12 predicted proteins | sample Bog_T0_3_FD_202130 | JGI IMG/M metagenome (GOLD analysis project Ga0302320, IMG submission 202130) | Peat permafrost microbial communities from Stordalen Mire near Abisko, Sweden - Bog_T0_3 | ecosystem: Environmental > Terrestrial > Soil > Wetlands > Peat | place: Sweden: Abisko, Stordalen Mire... | reverse complement strand
TTGCGAAGCCCATTGCAAGCCGAGCGCAACGTGAACTCCAGCGATTCGCGGGGGACAGTTTCCACAAAAGGACGAATCGCCCACGCCAGTCCCATCGGAATGGAACGCGACAGCGTGACCGACTCGATTTGCAGATAGAGTCCGCCGTCGCGCTCCTCATAACTCCAGTAGGTGTTCATCCGCCACAGAAATCCGTGCTCCTGGGCGCCGTTGAGTTTGCGCTCGGAACTACTGCCCGCCGAATCGATCTCTGCGATCTCCGTGCTCCGCGAAATGCTGTATCCATGCTGCGCATCCAGTTTCGCAAAATGGATATCGTAGGTCGCATCCATCACCACCGTGATCACGTGCTTCTGGCGCAACCGCGTAAATACTCTGAAGTGATCCTGGCCATGATCGTCCCCTCGTTCGAGCACCCTCGCCTGAGCCACTTCCGGAGAAAAGCGTTGCGGGTATGCGTTGAAGTCTTTCATCAGTCGCTCAAAATCTGCGGCTGTGGCTCGCGGCGCAAACGCTGTGCCGCGCCAGTGGTGCAGCATCGCTCCTGAGATGTCGGCGCGATCGGTTGGCGTAAGCTCCTCGATGATCAACGCCCCATTGCGCAGGCTCTTTTCGCTTTCTGAAGCCGGACCAACCGAGGCCACGAAGCCACTTTTAAACCGATGCTGCTGAGCGAGCCGCGAATCGACCGTACTGACGTATGCATCGAAAGCCGAAACCGCCGCAGCAGGGGCTTCCGCCGCGAGCGGGCCGGCGGCAACGACAAATGATATGCGGATGAGCAGCCATGCGCACAAAGATAGCTTTCGAAAGACCTTCCAATACCGCTTCATGATTTGCACCTTAACTCCACCCCCGCCGTGAAAGCAATGCTCTGGATGTCACGGCAGGACAATTGTTTCTCACTTGGCAATCGATAGCAGCAAATGGACTTACGAGAAGTTGTACATTGACTTCAAGCTTTGGTTTGCACTCGCAATCGGATACACTGAACGGAAGTCATGACCGAACCACAGCCAGCCCGGCGCTATCGCTTCGGTGCGTTTGAGGCAGACGCCACCACAGGTGAACTTCGCCGGCAGGGCGTCCTCATCAAGTTGAATGCGCAGCCCTTCCAGGTGCTTCTGCTGCTCATTGAGCGTCCCGGAGAGTTGCTCACTCGCGAAGAAATCTCTCGCGAACTGTGGCCCGAAGGCACTTTCGTCGACTACGAACACGGTGTGAACTCAGCCGTCAATCGCATTCGCGAAGCTCTCGGAGACTCTGCCAGCAAGCCGAGATTCGTGCTGACAATGGCGCGCCGAGGCTACCGCTTTGTTGCCCCTGTCGATCGGATCGTGTCCACTGAAACCTCACCGCCGCCCAAGGCTGAACAGGCCGTGCTTGCATCCTCACCGTCCGTTGGTGAGGAGCAGAGAACGGCTTCTACTGATCCGCATGCCGTCCCACCCAACCTTGAGCCAAAACTTCACGGCGGAATCCTCGCCACTCCGGAAGATCTTCCCGCAGCCTCGTTCCGCGTCGTGCAGACTCTCTTTGTCCTGATGCAACTCATGTATCTCGGCTTCTATGTTGGGGCGCTCGCAAATCTCGCCGAGATTGAAGATCTCTTCGCGCCACTTCCTCTCGCGACTCATGCACTCACCATCCTCATCGTCACTGCTGCGATCCTGATCCCTGTGCGCGCCTTTGTGTTATGCGCGGCGCTGTTTCATGCCCCCGGCGCGCGCGATAAATTTCTCAAGATCTGGCCGTATCTGCTGGTCTTCGACATCCTATGGTCGCTCTCGCCCTTCTTGCTTTTGCACCACATCAACTTCGGACTGGCACTGGCATGCACCACGCTCCTCGTCTATTCCCCTTTCGCGCAGCGCTCGCTCGTCTTGATGGGCGCGTGCGAGGTCGATCGCAACATCTCGGCAACCGCGCATTAAAACTCGACGCGAGATTGCACCTGTGAACGCACCGAGGCGGCCCATCCTCCCACAAGGAATGGACCGCCTCTTTGCATTCCGGACTTCTTCGATTGCCGGCCGGAAATCCTTTACCTCACATTTCGCTGAGCTTCAATTACAAAGTTCGTTTGAAGAGAGGCGTCGCGATCAACAGTGTTCCTATGCCGAAGACAAAGAGAAACAGAAGGTCGTATTGAATGGCAACGAAGCCGCCGTCCTTGAGCAGAATCTCTTTGAAGGCGTGAACGCAGTAGGTGAAAGGGTCAATGATCGCAATGGCGCGGAGCCACGGCGGAAAGGCATTGATCGGATACATGGCGCCCGACGGATAAAACAGCAGAAGATTCAAAACACCAAACATGGCGCGTGGTACCAGCGGGTCGTCGACGCGAACCATCATCAGAAACATCATCCCGTTGAACGCGATCGCAGTTGCGATAATCAAGACGAGCAGTTCAAGGTCGGCCTCAGGATGAAAGATGACTCCGAGCCCGGCCATCAGCGAGCCAATGATCGTCAGGCAAATGCCAGAGAGCACAGCCTTGAAGGAGCCGGCCATATTAAGCCCCATCACTAACTCGAGGCGCGTTATGGGAGTTACAAGATAGCCTTCGTGTACGCCCCGAGCCTTGTCGTCGATGTATAACATGCCGCCGCCGATCATGACGGAGATATACATCGCCAGGGCGCAACAAGCCGGCAGCAGAAACTTCATATAGTCGACATAGGGGTACAGCTCGACGATCTCAAGCGCGATGGCGGTCGCCATGCGCGGTTGAATCACCGGCGTCGTCAGCGCGGTCACCAGCGACTGCATTTCACCCTCAAGGCTGCCTGAGGTGAATAAGTCAGAGTTATCCACGACAAACCCGATACGCGGCGCATCCTGTGCCGAGACCCGTCGTGAGTATTGTGCCGGAATGATGAGGGCAGCGTCGATCTTGCCCGTGCGGACGTCGTCGCGGGCTTGATTCTCGTCGGTGTACTCGACCGTGGTGAACGTCTTGATGTTGACCGCGATTGCGTCGAAGCCTTCGCGAAGCTTCACAGCTTCGGGGCCGTGATCGTAATCGACAATGGCAACGTGCGCGCCGACAATCTTTCCGCCGAAGGCGTTGCCCATAATCAGCAACTGCAAGATCGGCATCATCAGCGACATGATCATCAGCGTGGGCGACCGGAAAAACTTGCGCATCTCGCGCTCGACAATGGCGAACATTCTGTTCATGGCTGTGCTCCGGGACGCGGCGGCAAAGTAAAGACTGGGGGCTTGACCAGCTCGTCGCGAAGTTGGCGGCCGGTATAGTGGACGAACACATCGTCAAGCGTCGTGTTCTGCACGCTGAGTGAAGTGAGAGTTTCCCCAAGCGAAGCAGTCAGCTCGACCAACTGCATGGTGGTTTTCGAGCCGCTCGAAGTGAGTACGCGATAGTAGCCTGCGCTCTCAGCCTGGACGCTCGTGACACCTTCAAGCTTCTCCAGCCGCGCCTGCCAATCGCCGGCATCCCGATCAAAATGCACTTCGACAACATTCTCGCCGGGAACACTGTGCTTGAGCTCGAGCGGTGTGCCCAGCGCGACCAGCTTGCCATGATCCACGATCGCGATTCGGTCGCAAAGCGTGTCAGCCTCTTCCATGTAATGCGTGGTCAGCAGCATGGTCAGATGACGGGTTTTTCTCAGGTTGTCGAGCATCTCATAAACTGCGATGCGTGATACGGGATCGAGTCCGGTTGTCGGTTCATCGAGAAAGAATATCTGCGGATTATGAACCAGGCCGCGTGCAATTTCAACGCGCCGCCGCATTCCGCCTGAGAGGGTCTTTACCTGCGCGCCTCGCCATTTCAGAAGGTCGACGGATTCGAGAACATCGTTGACATTTTTCTCGCGCTCTGCCCTGGGCACGCTATAAAGCTTCGCGTAGATGTTGAGGTTTTCTTCGACGGTCAGGTCTGGGTCGCTGGTCAACGCCTGGGGAATGACACCGATCTTGCGCCGTACAGAATCCGGATCTTTCTCCACGTCGAAGCCGGCAACCGTTGCGCGCCCGCTGGTGATGGGCACAAGCGTGGTCATCATGCGGATCAGCGTGCTCTTGCCCGCGCCGTTCGGGCCGAGCAGGCCAAAGATTTCACCTTCGGCCACTGAAAAGCTGACGCCCTTTACGGCTTCAAACGTGCCATAGCGCTTGACGATGTTCTCTACCGAAATAGCCACGGTCCCCGGCGCGCCGCTGCCGCTCACGGCCGTACCAGGCTGTGCGAAATCGGATTGCGTTGCCGCCGTCACTTTTTCACCAGCTTGGCTTGTGGAATGTAAACTTCGGCAGTCATTCCTGGCACAAAACCCTCGCCCGGGTTGTCGATCAGCAGCTTCAGTTGAATGGTTTTGATGTCGCGCTTGCGGCTGCTCACATCGCGCTGGGTTGCAAAGTCGGCTTCCGCGGCCTTGGCAATCACCTTGCCCTGAATGGTCGCGCCCGAAGGCATCACAACCCTCAGCGAATCGCCTAGTTGCACCGAATCAGCCTGGGTTTCAGGCAGCGGCGCATACACCCAGGTTTGGGTCAGGTCCATGATGGTCACGATCGCCGCGCCTGCGCCAAGCACCTCGCCCTGGCGAGCCGCGCGCACGTTCACCTTGCCGCTCACGGGCGCAAAAACCTGCGAATAACCCACTTCAACCTTGGCTTGATCGGCCAGCGCACGCGCATTCGCAACCTGATCGCGCGTCTCGTCTACAGTCCGCGCAGCAACCGTTGCCAGCAACTCATGTGCGCGAGCTTGGCGAAGCGAGGCCTCTGCTGCCGCAACGTTCTGACGAGCCGTATCAACCGCGGCCTTGGCCGCTTGCAGCATGGTCGCGGCATCGTCACGTGACTGCGCACTCATAATGCCTTGTTGGGCAAGCGCCACAGTGCGGCTGGTATCAGCCTGCTGATGCTCATAGTTTGCCTGGGCCTGGGCTAGCGAGGCTTGCGCAGCCTTCACCTGGGCCTCGGCATTGATGGTGGCGCTGCCTACTTCGCCCACGGTCTGCCGTTCGCTTTCAACGGTCTCGCCAAGCTTGAATCTCTGGCTGTTCGCCGTTGCCTCCGCAGCTGCACGCGCAGCTTGCAGGTCGTCGCTTTCAATCACGGCGATCAATTGTCCGGCCTTCACCGTGTCGCCCTCATCCACCAGCAGCGTCTGGATCCGCCCAGGGATCTTCGCGCTCACCACCACCTCGTTCGCGTCCACGGTGCCAATCAGTTGCAGATCGCCGGAGGGTCGAACCGTCACAAAATACCAGATCAGTGATCCAACGGTCAGTAAACCCAGGATCAGAAAAACTCGATTGCGTGCATTCATTGGTGCCTCACATTCCTTAGTCGTTTCAATCTCATAAAAATTGTGGTTTGAGGGCCAGACGGTCACGGAAAGTGATCTCAGGTGTGTCGGATTCCGTACATTGGGCAGCCGCGGACACTCGATCAAGACCATTATGCCACAAGTAATTAATGCCAGTTAACTTAAAAGTGTTAATTATCATTACTGAGAGCCCTCCCACTCAGGCCGCTTGTCCACTGACCGAGGCTTTCCGCCAGTAAGCTCGCGAAAGTATGGCATCGACTGCTCCTGATTGGTGGCAGTCTCCGGCATGGGTGTTCCTGCTAAAACACGGGCGGCGATGACTGCACCATATTCCCGGTCCGTGAACAGCGACTGCCCCAGGTACTCCATTGCAGCTTTGCGGCGGAACTCAAGGGCAGACCGGTCAAATGGATCGGTATCTGCGATCAACCGCATCATGGGCGCGGAGAGGAAGTAGAAAACATTAGGCCCCAGCGTGGCGTACATCACTTGTGAAGACTCCACCTGGATCAGTTCCCCTGATTGAATGCCTTCGACGGCTACAGTGTGCATCTTGTCTCCCATGGGCCTGAAAAGCTTCTCCACCAGTGGACTCATGGCGTTCGACTCGCCCTTGCGAAAGCGAATCATCTCCTGCTGCATCAGGTTCTGGAAGATGGATTGGGAGTAAATGCGATCAAAGTGATTCAGCGCGAAGCGCAGCAACCGTTCCCCGGCTGAGCATTCCAGCGCCAACACCTGCATGCTGGCTGTCGCTATCCGCGCGGCGACGGATTCAAGTGCAGCGGCATACAATGCCTCTTTCCCCTGGAAGTAGTAGTAAATCAGCGCCTTGTTCACGCCGGCAGCTTCTGCAATTTGCTCGGTACGCGCTCCGGCAAGCCCGTTCGAGCTGAATTCACGAGTAGCTGCGTCGAGAATGCGTGCGCGTGCCTGCTCAGCGCGTTCGGTCTGGGAGCGGGATGCAGTGGGAGCCGTCATTGTATTAACTAACCAGTTAGTAAAATATCGCAACGATTGTTAATTTGCAAGCCTTTCTGGCAATAACCGTCTTGCTTCGAACAAGCTTGTGGGTTCAGTTGGGAGTCATTCAGAGGGGCCAAAGCGCGCCAAGGCCGTCTTATCTCTATCCGCATGAATCACTTAGGCGAGGAAGCTGATCCGGCTGGAGGGGTGCTCATCGGTCGACAGCGTTGCAGGTACTGCTTCGTCTTCGTCGGCCAGGTTCTGGAACTCGTCTTCCGCAGCCTGATCCTCAGCGCTTTCTTCTTCGGAACCATCCTCGGCTCCGCGCGAAGATTTCTGCTTGCTTGGATGGTACGTTTCGTCACCCGCCCTGGCCGAACTCTCCACCCTCTGCATCGGCAAAGGCTCCATCACCGACTCGCTGGAGCGAGAAATCGCGAGCGGCGGAAGGTTGCTGATTGAAGAGATTCCCATATTGACTCCCGATCTAGGGGCTTGCCATGTCTCTGCTATCGGCGACCAAACCCGAAACTTCAACTTTCTTGAACAGATTGTCTAAATTCGACACTATTTTGCCATCTTTCAGCATTGGAACTGGTGTTGACCAGGCCACGCGCAAGACCCTCTATTGCCTCTGTCAGCCTGTGTTGCGCATCCGAACTCTCCAATCTGAACCATCAATTCATCTCTTGGTCGGAGGCTGCTTACCCTTGGAGTTGCTAGACTGAAATCATGGTGGATGAACTGGAGTTCCGCGGTCTGGCCGAAACAGCCCTCAACGATCTGATGCAGCATTTGATTGCCCTTGAGGCTGTGGATGAGGCCGGCTTCGAAGTCGAGGGACAGGGCGGGTTGGTCAATGTGGTCTTTGAGGAGCCGCCGGGCAAGTTTGTCATCACGCCGAATTCACCGGTGCAGCAGATCTGGGTTTCAGCGCTCTCGACCAGCTTCAAACTTGATTGGCATGCCGGGGCTGGAGCGTTTGTGCTGCCCAAAACCGGAGAGAAGTTGACGCCGCTCATCGATCGCCTGATCGCCGAGCAACTACGGAGCTAGCAAACTCAGGCCAGCCTCAGCCCCAATCCACCCACCTGGCAGAAAGCAGAACCTTATTTCCGATCGAACTCGATCGTACACGGCCGGCCTTCAACCCTGGTGCCTTCTCCGTGGTCTACATCGAAGTGGGAGCTGATGTGATAGCCAAACTCCGTTCCCCGTGGCGTGTCGGTGCCCGGAACGTATTCCTTTGACCCGGTCTTGCCTGTGGCATAGAGCCTTGCGGTGCCGTCTTCATTGATTGGCCCATCAATCACCAGGTAACCCGGCTCGTCCTCGGCACCGTGAATTCCATGGAAGTTGCCGTCTCGTACTTCGCTCATGAATCGATAGCTGAAGCCAAGAGCTCCCCGCGAGGGCTCGCAGGAGACCGTGGTTTGCCACCTGCCGTCAAAGCGATGATGGTGCTCCTGCGCAATGGATGCAGCAGAAAAAAACAGCAGCAAGATGGTTGCAGCAACGATGGCCGATTTCCTCATGCAGTTTCCCTCGTCCACCCATACTAGGCAGACGCCGAACGGGTTGCCAAGGGAAATGTGACGCCGCACCGCGGCAGGCGCGCTTGCCAGCAGCGCCCGTTTGCGCTAAGAGCTCGTTCTCACTTCGCCATCGAAAAATATTGCTTGTTGACGGGCCCATCGTCCGAGCATGGGTCCGCATGTACGGCGCAATTCTTCCCGCCGTGAACGGCGCATTGCGCCAGTGCCACCTTGTCGGCGCCAAGGTAGTTATCCGCCGGGCCATAACCATAAGCCCCGGTTGAGCTGTATGCAAAGGCCACGCACTGCGAGCCTGACACTGCAACGGCGCAGTTCTTCGCATTTTTCAGGCATAGGTTCAGCGCAGTCTTCTCGGCCGCTTCCTTGGTTGGCGACTGCCAGGCTGTGAAGGTCCGCAGGGTTGGCTTTGAGATCGCAACCGCTGCCCACTTCGACGGAGGCTGAACCCGCTGCGTGCCTGAAGTTGGACACGGCCCAAGATCGCGGTAAGCTCCATCAGGAGTGACCGCGATGCCGCACGTAGCTCCCTCTTGCGCCGAGGCCGGCAAGGCTGCAATGACAGCCATCGCAAAGAGGCATACTGCAAACCATCGAGCTGCATGGCTGCTGAAAGCAATGACAACTGACCTGAACATTGCGCTACTCCTGTTTGCATCTCTCGCCCGTTCACCGGTCGAAAAGGGAATGAACTAGGCAGCTTTGCCAATCGCCGCATTCATGATGGGTATAACACGATCATTGAAGATTTGTTTTTAAAATCGTCGCAACTGCACAAGCTTGGCAGCCCGGGCGGGATGCCAGTTCAAATGCGCGCCGGGTGCGATCCCACCCTCCGCCCAGCCTCCCCGCGGCGGCAAGCCAATCCGCAGGGCCACGAGCCGCGCGAAGAATCGAACAGCCACTGTCAGGTCGTCGCAAGAGCGAGCTTGGACAGCGATCTTGGATTGTCTCCACGAGTTGCGAGTTAGCCCGGCGATCTCAGAGGCCGGGCGCGGCTGGCGCAGCCTGTGTCCCCGGAGTATCCATTTGCTTATGGAATTCAAAGGTACAGGCGCGGCCGACAATGCCCAGGCCTTCATTCCGGGCGCCGGTGCCGTCCGTGTCCTTGAACTGGGCTCTCACATCCCAGTTGTATTCCTCACCTTTATGGGCAAAGAGCCCGTGGGCATTTTTCCTTGACGCCAGAATTCCGTCGCCGGAGAGCTTTGCGCTGCCGTCTTCGTTGATCTTGCCGGAGAGCACAAAGGAGCCGGGCTCTCCCTCTGTGCCACGCACGCCGCGCAGGTTGCCATTGGCGATCACGCTTTCGAACCTCCAGGCAAACTCATCCATGTTTCCCCTTGCCGGGCAGTCTACATGCGTATGCCAAGTGCCATCGAAACGAACCGTCGAGTGCTCCGCTACGATCAGAATCCCTGGCAAGAAGAGAAATGTGCAGACGATCAAAACCCTGGTCGCTTTCATTCCGGTTCCTCCGCGGGGATTCTAGCACCGCGCCTAAGCCATGTCCAGAGTTGAAAGCCAGGCCCCAAAAGGCAGGCCGGCGGATGATCAGAGTCATCCGCCGGCCTCGATTCGTCGCCTCTTACTGCAGCGAATACACCGTCTTGAGCACCTTGTCGGCCAATGCCTTGGGGAGCGGAGCATAGGAAAGCGTTTCGACCTGGCCTTCACCGGAATTGATGATCCAGCTCAGCAGATCCTTGAGCACTTTCCCCTTCGCCTGGTCGGGGCAGTGAACCGGAATCAACAGGTAGGTGAAGCTTGAGATTGGGTACGCATTGGCGCCAGGCGCATTGGTGATCGAGACGCGATAGTCAGCAGGAATAGACTTCACATTGGCCCCAGCCTCGGTAACGCCTTCAATCGATGCGCGCTCCCAGTTGCCGGCGGCGTTCTTGATCTCGCCAAAGCTGATCTTGTTCTGCAATGCATAGATCAGCTCGACGTAACCGATTGCACCGGGCAACTGGCGCACCAGGCCGGCCACGTTTTCATTGCCCTTGCCGCCCACGCCCACTGGCCAGCTTGGTGAGGCGCCCCGTCCCGGTCCGCCCTCCCATTCCTTGCTGACCTTGCTCAGGTAGTCGGTAAAGATAAACGTAGTACCGCTTCCGTCTGACCGATGGACAACGATGATCTTTTGATCGGGCAGCTTGACCCCTGGATTGTCCTTGGCGATGCGGCCGTCGTTCCATGTATTGATCTTGCCCAGGTAGATATCTGCCAGCACGTCGGGGCTGAACCGAACGTCGCTGACGCCGGGGACATTGAAGATGGGCACGACTGCGCCGAGCACAGTGGGGATGTGGATCAACTTGACCTTGGAAGCGGCCAGCGCCTCATCGGTCATGGGCATGTCTGATGCGCCAAAATCAACAAGACCAGAAGTGAACTGTTTGATTCCGCCACCGGAACCGATCGACTGGTAGTTGATTTCCACGCCCGGATGCGCCGCGGCGTATTCACTGAACCACTTTGAGTAGATTGGATAAGGGAAGGTCGCACCCGCCCCGGTTAGGTTCTGAGCCTGGGCTGCGCTCACCGACAACACCAACAACAAAACGGCAACCAACGTCTTTTTCACTAAGAACTCCTCGCAAGATTAATGCCGTATCTGATTGTCTACGGCGAATGTTACGGGGGTTTGAAAAGAGGCGACGATTGTTGATTATTCCCGCATTCAGGCCTCTTCGACCCGAAAAGAGGCCGCTTGCCGGGCGCTGAGGCTGCCCTGGCGCAAGCCCGTGCGAAACTGCACATCTTTTTGACCAGGCACACATTAACCTGCTGCACAGGCGGCAAAGAGCAGGGTTTTGGGGCGATACCAGTGAATTAAGGTTCCCTGCCGACCGTTTGACAGGTTATAAAAGGTAATCAACGTGAATCAACATATGC
>Ga0302320_10028457_pt1 | contig 10729 bp, 6 predicted proteins | sample Bog_T0_3_FD_202130 | JGI IMG/M metagenome (GOLD analysis project Ga0302320, IMG submission 202130) | Peat permafrost microbial communities from Stordalen Mire near Abisko, Sweden - Bog_T0_3 | ecosystem: Environmental > Terrestrial > Soil > Wetlands > Peat | place: Sweden: Abisko, Stordalen Mire... | reverse complement strand
GCATGCTTCGCTCGGTAGAAGACGCTCTTGACTTTGACAACGTCGGCGAAGAGGTCCCGATCCGCCAGGGCACGACTACCGATCGTCGCTGATGCGAGCCTATCGAGGTCGTACCAGTGCCGCGAGATTCGATCAACGCCGGGGCGGAACTCACTGCGTCCCAGCTCTGCGTGAATGAGCGTGGCCTTTTCCCAAAAAGTGCGCTCCGCAGCGAGGACCGACACAGTTGCAGATGGAAACGTCAGGTCAGATGATGCATCGGCTAGGTAGGGCACGATCGTGTGAGACTCGCTCGGTTTGATGGCGTTGCGGCCGCCAAATTCGAGCTTCACTACATCTGCGAGATACTCGTCTCGATCATCGAGCGCGCTCGGGTATCTCACCCACACGGCCTCAGGTTCTGCCGGGTCGAGGTAGACCTCATCCCCGTTGAGGCCGAGCTCATCGGTCAGGCGAGCACGGAATTGTGGAGCGACAACTGTTGCGACATGATCATTGACTAGGTCGCGGAGGTGGTTGGTCAGTTTTTGGCGCTGGTTGTTCGTCGTCGACTCCGCGAATGGATCAATTGAGTCGTCGAGGCTTCTGTAGTCGATGGTGACGTCAATATCTTCAGAGAATCTGGCTATGACTTCAAAGACCTTCGAAAGTGAAGTCCCGCCCTTGAACGCCATCGGATAGGCACCGGGCATAGTGAAGAGTACGTCCAGCGCCCAGCAGACCCACACGTCTTTCTCAAGCACTCGCATGCTCTTACCGGATTCAGCGGAATGCTTGGCGAGGATGCCATTACGTTCTAACTCCGAGAGTGTGAGGAAGGCTTCAGGCACTGTGAGCGAGCTCTCGCCGAGCCAACGGAGCCAGCAAGTCATCGAGCCAGGCTGGCATCTGGACTCGACCCTGCACTAATCGCGTCAACTCTTCGCGAGACAGTTGTCGCGCGACTTTCTCGACAATCTCAGGCGTCACTTCACGTCGTCCCAGGTAGTTCAACGCGGAGAAGGCTCGGCCAGCAGGTGTTCCCGCAAACAGCAGCCGACTCGGGGCAGCGTGACGCAGTTCGACTTCGGAAGCACCGAGATGAAGCTTGCGAGAGGGGCCTGACGTGACGAAAACCTGACTCATCGGGACTTGAGTGGTCAGTCCGAACTGGCGAGCTGCCTCGGCGCCATGTACTTCTATGACGGATTTGGTAGCGCCGGCCAGAGCACGAACGACGCTCTCGGCAGAAGGGGGGACGGCACCCACGAAACGGTTCAGCCGCGGACGAACGTACACACCTTGGGCCACCCAGTTGATTACGCCCTGGTGTACGAGTCGCGAAAGCGTGTTGTACACGGCAGCACGTGGTCCGAGTTCGCGCAGTTCTCTGACCGTGAAGGGTTCTCCCGGCGTCCGAGCGTTGACATTCGCTTGAATCCGTTGAGCAGCTGAGGTGGGTCGCGATGTCATGGTAGATATAATACTCGTTTTTCTACCAAATGCAATAAGAATGCCTCATCCCAGTGGGGAACTAGAAATACAGAGCCTATAAAACGGCTGGGTAACCGCTCGAGTAAGCCGCAACGCTGTACCACCGTTGCTCCGCGTAGCTACCCGCTTTTGGCACAGGAGCATGAAAGTCGTCCACGATGGCCGGCTCTCGTACCTTCACGGGTGGTCAAATTTCGCTTGCAAATCGATGAATGGATCCCCCCCTCTCTCTGTCTGAAGTGTCACAGTCGCGAGGTATAGATATGTCAAGCAGGCGAGCTGCGTTTGAAAGTGAGTGAGACGATGGTTGAGAAGAAGAAGCATGAGGTGCCGCAGGTCCCAGCCCACGGCGGTGGAACGAAGGACCGTTCGCGCGACAAGGACGGCGAATGGCGAAAGAAGCGTGACGACGCCGGCAAGCCACGGGGAAAGTGACAGTTCCACCAGGTGATTCGACAACAGGAGATTATTTCGGCAACTGGGATTTAGGGAAAAGCGACCGTGGCCTCGTTGCCTGACGGACTTCAACGACACTGGCCCTGTGCAGTAGGAGGAAATCGGGCTGATCGACCACATGGCCGTGTCAGACCACTGCGCGAAACACGCTCGTTCTCCAGAATTCTGGCAACGCAAGAACAATCGTGACGGGACAATGAGCGATCGCTATTACGTTGCTGTTGGATCTCCGACTTCGGAAATGTCGTATTGCCACGAAGCCCTTCATTTTTCGAGCTTCTGGGTCCGAAACACGTCAGCACTTTACGAATTCGAATAGGCGAAGTTAGTGGGTACGCATTTCTGTGGGGAGTAGAGAATGGATCTGAACGTGGTTCCCAAGAGCCATCCTCTGACGGGCTGCATCGCAAAATATCAACGAGCTCAGTTTCACTACGACACACTTAGAAGTGAAATAGAGAAGCGGTACGGTGGCGATGACGCGCTTCCTACGTTCACGATGGAACGTGGACTCGATCCCGACAACCCGAGGGTCTTTCGTTGGGTGGTAAGTAGCTTTGATGAACCACCGTTGGAATGGGCGACGATCGTCGGAGACGTCGTGCACAACTTGCGTTCGTCTCTTGATCATTTGGTCTACGAACTGTCGTTTTTGGGCACTCGAGGGAAGCCTGGAGAGAAGACCGCGTTTCCCTGCGCGCTGACCAAGAAGAGCTGGAACAACAACGACACCCAGCAAGTGAAGCTTCAAGGTGTTCTCGAACGTCACAAGAAAAAGCTCTACACAGCACAGCCTTCCTATCGCCGCCGTGATGATGCGTCTCCTGGGGCCTTCGACCTCCGACGTCACAACGCCCTATGGGTTCTTCATGAACTCTCGAATGACGACAAGCATCGGATGTTGTTGCCAGTGAAAACTTGCATCACAAATCTAGAATTCGTGGTCGTTGGCTCGACGGACTGCCGTCTCGTGTCTGGAGCCCCAAAGTGGAATCCAGCAAGTTTTGGTCGCCCACTGGAGCTTGGCTCGGAGATCATTTCCATCGAGATAGAACGGACCGGCCCTAATCCTGACGTAGATGTGAGATTCACCATCGACAGCGCTATCGCACTTCAGGACGGAGTGGCGCTGGTACCTCGCTTGGCAAACACCGCCAATTCCGTTAGAGAAATTGTGTCGTGGTTTTCGTATGAGTTCGAAACGAAGTCTGCAATGTCCCTGTGGAATCTCGATCGGCTGGGCCGTGTGAGACCGGCGAAGGTAATCAGCCGTAAGAAGTTAGTTCTCACGCCATTTCAAGTTCAGGGCCGTGATCTTTAGCTATGACTCTTGGCTCCAACGCTCTCACCGACTTTACTGGAGGATCCGTCAATGGCCGAAATTTAGTCCCTCTTGGAATTGTCGACTCCAGATCCGAGAAGTCTGCACTTCAGCCCGCTCGGATTGAGTCCCGGCGCATCGCTCAAACCGGAGGACGCCGATCACTTTCAACAAACCGTCATCGCCCGTTGCGATCTCGTTCCCGAAGTAGCCGAGGGCACGAGAATGAGCTTTGAGCGCTTACGGATGCTTCAAGGAATTGGCGTTCTCTGTTACTAGGCGTACACAGTGGCTGAAGATCTATCTTGGCTAGGTAGAGGCTACTGGTGGGCCTGGTGGGCCGCCCGGGTCTCGATCCCGGCACCTGAGGATTAAAAGGAACTTGCGAACTGTTGTCGTGTGTCGGTCTCGTTGCGCATGTCGTTGGTTTTTAAGAAAACGTGTTGTTCTGAGTCGGTCTCGTCTCGTGGTGTTGCAGAAATATGAGGCCGTGCGTCCAGCAGCTCGGGCGCCACGAGTGCAAAGGAGTAATCATGACGTAACCGAGCGACAAGGTCGCGATAGCTTGCCGGTGCAAGTCCGGTTCGAGGAGGCGCCAAGGCCCTCGGTAGTGAAACCTCCGGCGTTGGTCGAAATGCCAGCGTCGAAGCGGGGTGAATCGAATTCGCAGTCCGCAACGTTAAGTGAAGTTTGCAGCGTCGTTAATTTCTCTGCGAGAGCAGAACAAGAGGGTGTCGAACCTTTGACCTCAGGGTGAAGGCCATGGAAGGTGTCTCAGTACTTGGAGCGGACATCGAAGAACCTTCCGGCGCAAGGAACGTGGAATGTGAAGAAAGTTGTCGTGGCAACTGGAGAGGCCCTCCTCGGCCCTCGTCCTGTGGGGATGAGGAGTTCGTCTGCTTATAACCGGTCTTCGGGAAGTGGTGGACAGTCGAGAGGGAGTCGGAGGGGGTCGTAGTAGTGACGACGGGCGGGACAACATAACCCGCCCCGAGCGAAGGACCCCTGCTTCATCGATGCACGAGTGAAAAGGGAAGAAGTAGGTCAGTGTCGAATCGACTAGATCAGCCAGCGAACGCCAACGAACCGGACAATGAACGAACCCGCCTGCGGGCTCATGACGTTGCCCACATTCGGAATGGCACTACTCGATTGGGTCCAGGGTGGAACGGAACCCGAAATTATTGAGCGTGATGACGGCGTCATTGAGATCGGCGCTGGGCCCGAGGTCTACCTCATGGACTTTGATGAATGGCCGAGCGCCGAACAGGCGTCCTTTCGATACGTCCAAGGCCGCGTCGCCGATGTCGGGTGCGGCGGAGGAAGGGCTGCGCTCCATCTTCAAGAGCGCGGTTGTGACGTCGTAGGTATTGACTCGTCGCCACTCGCGGTCAAAGCGGCACGCCTCCACGGCGTTCGAAAGACGCGAGTGGTCACCGTTGACCGGTTAGTTGACAGTATTCGCGACTACGACACACTCATCTTGTTTGGCAACAACCTCGGGGTCTTCGGCACGCCGCAACGAGCGAAGCGGATCTTGACCAGTTGGGCGAAGAAGCTCCCAACGGGGGCTCGCGTCCTCATCGAGAGCACGAACCCGTCATCGAACGGTGTGCCCGTCATCGACCGGGACTACTGTCGCCGCAACCGCGAGAAGGGTCGATCACTCGGTCAGTGCCGGCTTCGCGTCTGGTACGACCGTTCGCCCGGTAAATGGTTCTCGTGGTTCTTCTCGTCTCAGAGTGAACTGAAAGCATTGATGCGCGGCACCGGCTGGACGTTGCACACCATGCTCATTGGCTCTCCGGACGAGCCCTACGTCGCCGTGTACGAGGTCCGGTAGGTCGACGCGCCAGCAGACACTGGCGGATGCCACCAACCCGGTTCGATCGGCTCGAACCAACGGCGGCCTCACGCTTCGAGCGCAACGGATCCCTCGTGGTGACGGCGGCGGGCGAACGACGGCGGGGTACCAACGAGCGCCGGGAGCGCCATCAGAACGGCGACCGTCACTGCGCTCACCAGCATGAGCAGTGCCAGTGCGTGATCGTGCAGGTGGTCGACGCTCGTCAATGCGGAGACGACCGCGACGCCGCACCACGGCACGAAGGCGTACAGGGAATGTTGGGCGACGTGGTAATAGGTGAAGAGTCCAACGACACCCATCGCCGCTCCCTCGAGTGCGAGGATCCGCAGCAACGGTGCGGCCCCTGCGTACTGATCGCCGAAGAGCACGTCAATGACCACGTGGGGGAGGATTGCCATGACCACCGCGGCCAGTGCACCGAGACCCACGACGAGCGCTAGGGCACGACGTAGTTCGTGGCGCGCGCTGGTGCCGGCAGCGTGGTGCGCGGCAAAGTGCGGATAGACGACAATGGGCACCGCGACCGAGAGGAACAGGGCAATTTTGCCGGCGGTCGATGCAACGGCGTAGTTACCAGCGATGTCGGCGCTGAGGAGGTGGCGTGCGAGGATCACGTCGATCGCCACGAAACTGGCGAAGCCGGCGAGCGCAATGAAGGCGCGCACTGTCTGAGCGAGGTGCAACTCCATTGGCGCAGCAACATGCCACGACGGCTCGTTCCTCACCGCGATGAAGATCCACAGTGACGTGATGGTGATGCCCGCACTCGTGGCGAGAATCGGTCCGGAGAGTCCGAAAAGGTGACCGCAGAGTCCAAACACCAGCACGAGCACGATTCGAGCGAGCGCGCCGAGGACGTTCGCAATGGCAATGGCGCGGAACTTGAAGTGACCCATGAGCGAGCCGCAAAGCGCCGAGTTGATCACGGATGGCGCGAACCAAAGGGCGAGCATCAGCACTGGCACCACACTCTGGAGGCTGAAGAAGCGGTCGATCCGATTGGACGCCCCCGCAAAGAGCAAGGTCAGCGCAACGCCACAGGCAGTGAAGCGCAGAATGATCCGTCTGGGCGACGCGTCACCGCCGGCCCGGTGAGCGAGAACAGTGGCGTGGACAACGCCCGCCTGTATTGCGTTGAGTGGCGTGTTGGCAACGGTGACGATGCTCAACAGGGCCGTAATCGCCCCGTACGACGAAGGAACGAAGAGACGTCCGACGATCACGAAGAAGCCGAAGTTTGCGACGTTCACCATGGCGTTGGAGATGACGAAGGAGGCCTCTTCGCCGCCGCGCCGCTGCCACTTGTCCTTTATCCACGCCCGACGATCAACCACGCGACGCACCGCCACCGCCTCAGGCCAGTCCGCGGCGGTCACGGCTCATCTCGTGCAGGCAAAGAGGGTGCGTCCGTACTTCCCCGCGAACTTTCCAACGTCATCGTGATCGGCACCGAGCGCGTGTACCGACGTGAACGTCGTGTTCGCGAGAATCCAGCGTTGAATGTACTCAGTCGTCCACTCGGGTAGCACCAATCGGAACCACGATTCGTGCGACTGGCCGGTATCGAGGAAGAGGACCTCGCCCGTTACTTTGTCGAGCAGCGATATCAGTTCTTCCGCCGTGCTGGTACTTCGACCGAGCACGAAATGGTGCAGCATGGAAAAGCACGAGACGACGTCAGTTGTCGTTGACTGTTGCCGCAGCAGTTCCACCGCGTCACCGGCGCTCAGACGATCCGGATCGAGGTCGTAGATCAGTGGCGCGAGCGTCCGCGACAGTGGATCAAACTCGATTCCTCGAGCATCGAAACCACGGGCCTGCATCTGGGCGACGAACCACCCGTAGCACGCGCCGACGTCCAGGTAGGTGCGAGCGTCCGGCGCGTCGCCCAAGCGTGTTCCGTTGAGGAAGTCAAGCATCATGGCGAGGCGATCGGTGCACCGACGCATCAACGGCCACGTTGCAACCTCGGGCAACGCCACTGGTTGGTAGAGACGCTCCTGGCCGTCGAGCCATGACATTCGTCGAAGTAGATGCTGGACTGGCGTCACCGACTTTGGACGTTCCACGAGAACGTTAAGCTCCGTCGCCCCGCGAGCAGCTTCAATCGCGAGACGGTGATGACCGTCTCGGATCTCGAAGCAGTCGGACCGATCGATGCGGCGAACGCGAGGTAACACGTCGGCGCTGGACCGGCCGGGACGGTAGGGGATGTCGAGACCACGATAACGGTCGATGAATTCCCGGGCGAGTTGGTTGAATTCGTCATCGGTCGTCGCCCCGCGATGATGACCCGAGATGACAGCGGCCGTGCGAACGCGTTGGACGTAAGGCGTTTCTCGCAGCACGTCGTCGTCATAGACGCCATCGCCATCGCGGTCGTAGCGACGAAGGAGATCAACCTGGGCCGAATCAATCAGCCGCGTCGAGGGATCCAGCAGATATCCCGACCTCTCCGCGAACCGACGGGCGCTGAGACCGTTCCAGCCCCCGATGAGTAAGTGGTCAACGAGAACGACCTGGCGTCGGTTGCGCGTAAGGCGGTCACGTACTCGAAATTGCAGCTGGCGCAACCAGCCGACTTTGCTGAGCGAGAAGGCAAGCTTGTAGAGCCGCCAACTCGCCCGCTGCACACGTGCGTGATCGAGCAGCGCGGCGGGCGAGAGGGAACGAATGAGGGACCGTGCACGTCGCCGTGCGTTCAGCACCGTTCGAAAGCCGTAGCGGAAACCGTCGCGGACGACGGCGTTTCGTCGGCTCACGTTCGCGAGCGCGGCCACGACCCCACGTGGCGCTGTTTGCGCGAGCGGGTCGCGATCGAGCAATCGAGGCACGTCACGGCCGGTCCCCGAAACACCGTCGAGGATTTTTGACGCCTGCGGCGTCACGCCGTGATGGTGTCCCGATTCGTGATACTCGGCATCGACGTTGACGGTCCACACGTCGTGCGTGGCGCCAAAGATGTTCTCCACTGCGAGCATCGCGGTCAACATGGAGTGATCCTGGTTGTTATAGCGGTGCATGCCATTTCGGCCCGCTGGGTGCACGTTGGTCACGTCACGTTCAAGCCACGCGCGGATCACCTCAATGTGATCGGCGTACTCCGCGTCGTAGACCGGGTAGGCCTGCGGTACGCGAACAACAAAACCGGCCTCGACGACCCCCGCATCAATCAGTCCAATGCGGGTGATCTCTTCGGTCGCGAACGCAATGAGGTCATCGTCGGGCATACCCCAGAGGTCATCACCTTCGAAGACGAAGTATTCGAGACCTAGGCAGGTCTTACCCGGCTTCACCATGTCGGGTGACCAGGACCTGAAGTTCTGCACGCGGCCAAGCTTCACGGTCGGGTCGTGCACGTAAATCCAATTGTCTTTAAATGAGGAACTCTCGGGAACCACGAGCGCCACGGTCAAGAAATCTCGGTGGGTCAATGATTTGGCGGCGTTGATCACCGATTCCGGTGGTGGGGGTGACATCGCTAACGCCAACTCACCGAGCGGCATCGATGAGATCACGTGATCGACCTCGATCTGTTCGCGACCCTGCTCGCCGTTCACGACAACGGCGACGACACCGTGATCGTCGCGAAGCAGCGTGACGAGTTCGGTATCGAGCCGGACCTGTCCGTTCCCGCGTTCAATGAGGTCGCTGGTGCGTTCCCACATCATCCCGGGACCGAAACGCGGATACTCGAAGCGATCGATCAAGCTCGTGTGTTTGGTCTGCGTGAAGGACGTGCGAAAGGCGTTGAGCGCGGCACTAGGCAGTGAAAGACCCTTGATGCGCTGCGCGGCCCAGTCGGAGCGGATTTCCGTCGCGGGCACGCCCCATACCTTCTCTGTGTAGGTCTTAAAGAAGATTCGGTAGAGTCGCCATCCAAATCGAGCGGCGACCCACGACTCGAAGTCCGATTGATCCTGCGGTGGTCGCAACTTCGTCATTACGTACGACGCAACGCACCGGACCGATTCGACGGGACCGAGGTTGGCGAGCGCGTTGAGAGGCTTGATGGGATAGTCGAAGAACTTGCCGCCGTAATAGATCCGGCTTAACCGATTTCTCGTCAAGAAGTCGTCGGTACCAAGTACCTCGTGCCAAAAGGATTGGACGCGTGAGACCTTGGTGAAGAAGCGGTGGCCACCGATATCGAAACGCCAACCATCGCGTTCCACGGTGCGACTAATGCCACCGACCTGGCTGTCGGCTTCGACCACGATTGGTGCGACGCCTCTCTTCACGAGTTCCCACGCGGCCGTCAGCCCTGCGGGACCGGCGCCGATGATGACGATGGTGGGCACCGGAGCGCTCTCTCGGTCACGTTCGTCAGACACCCTGGTTCTCCTTTGCGAATTGCGTTCTCGACGTCATCACGTCACTCTCTGATCACTTGTCGTTTAACTCCTATTATTTCTATAGGAATCATAGACAATAGCCATAGTTCCACGTGGTGACCGGTGAACTCCCTACGGGACGTCGATCGGGGCCGGACTTTCGTGGGCAAAGTGGGGCGTGAGGACTTCCCAGCGCACCCTTTTGCGATTACGACGCTCGTTGACAAAGGTGCCCACCAGAAAGAGAGCGGAGAGAGCCCCGACCAACAGTGCAACGTCCTCGTGTGGAGGCAGGAACCGATAGGTCACCGTTGATTTCCCTTTGGGCACGTTGATGAGCTGGTACACGCCGTTGACCGTGGTGATGGCGCTCGCGTGACCGTTGACGTTCGCCGTCCAACCCTTCATCGAGAGTTCGGTTCGAAGCACGGTGCCCGCACCGGTGCACGAGACAACGGCGACGTTGACGCCCGTACTGGTGATCTGACAATTGGGTGACGCCGAGAAGAAGTTTCGGGGGTGAGGTAATTCGTAGATCGTCGCTCGCTCGTCGCGAAAAACCTCGTGGACGCCGAGTGCGCTGAGTTGGGGTGAGAGCACGAGGGAGGTCGGTGCCAACAGATACCTCACCGAGGCGTCTTCGTAGGACGTGAAGTGCGTCGCGAGTTCGGACTCTTGATCCTCGATGTCGCCCGCCGCACCTTTCACGAGGAACTCATTGGCCGGCCTCAGTCCCGGGTAGAGATCACGCTGGATGAGACTCTTGAAGGCCGTCGGAAAAGGCAGGTCGATTGCGCTGAGTGAATTGAGACCAAACTGGGATCCCCAATTCGGGTAGAGCACCTGCAGGTCCAAATATCGCTCTTCTCCTTGATGCGCGAGGAGATAGTTAATCGGCGCGTAGTCAATGGTGAGGCTGACGGGCGCCGACAGCGTGGGCACGATGAAGAGCACCAGGGATTCGCCCACGACCACGAGAGCGATTAGGAGCGACGTCCATTTGAAACGCGACAGGCGGCTCAACACGAGGAGAAGGCCGATCGCGAGAAATGGAATCAAACTCAACGCGAACAGGAACAGGCGCACTTTTTCGTCATGCGGTACGTCGTGGTTGTAGGGTCGCGCGGCGAGCGCGCACGCCAGCAGCACGACGAGCATGAAGAGCGCTGCGAACCCGAAGTCCCGTTTGGCGCGTTGGTGTCGAGCAACGTCGGCGAGTCCGAAAACCGCGAGCACGATGAGCGCCAATTCGCAGCTGGAAATGATGTAACGAGAAAA
>Ga0302320_10028456_pt1 | contig 10729 bp, 7 predicted proteins | sample Bog_T0_3_FD_202130 | JGI IMG/M metagenome (GOLD analysis project Ga0302320, IMG submission 202130) | Peat permafrost microbial communities from Stordalen Mire near Abisko, Sweden - Bog_T0_3 | ecosystem: Environmental > Terrestrial > Soil > Wetlands > Peat | place: Sweden: Abisko, Stordalen Mire... | reverse complement strand
GCTTTTCATCAGCCGATTCACGGCAGAGAAGGAGGAGTTCTTATTCTCGACGGAACGAAACTGCGATGTGCTCTGGAACAAAACCAGTCCGAGTCTCGCCATCACAGATTGGTCCGGAAGCAGTTGCGCGGAAATCTACTTGGTCGATCTTGCCACCTCACCCATGGCCCTTCCCCTCCCGTTAGAGAATATCGCAACACTGGTTCCAAGGTCGGAACTGGGAGGCCATTGTTACTATGAGGCGGTGGCATGGAAAGCTCCGCATCGCCTACTCATTTGCGTGTTCGGGCACACCGACGAAAATCCTTCCCATGGATTCGCTTACAGCATCTCCGTCGAGACGACGAGCGGAGTCGCCACTCTCCGGAAGAAGCTCAATCACGAGCCCACTCCGGAGGAACGGCAAAAAATTTCTCTCTAACCTCTCAGTTGCCGAACTGGAAAGCGTAGAGCTTGGCCGTGCGCAGGCGAAACGCCAAGCGGACCGACTGGCCCGCCAAAGCTGATACGTCCGAAGCTCCGTTGCGCCAGGTCACCGATTTGGCCACATCGTTCAGGCCCAGGGCGTCGCTGTCGGCAAAGGCAAAGCCCTTCAGCGCCTTCCCATTCTGATCCTGGATTTCGACGCGGATTTCGCCCATGGCCGAGGCATCCATGTTCAGGCTCAATTTCGAACCCTTGAAAGTCAGCACCGGAGTGGTGAATCGGCCGCCCGCCGGTCCCGCGTCGAGGGAGACGAACCCATCCAGCCGCTGCACGGTCAGGAAAATGCCGCCGGAGTGCTTCACGCCGACGTTCGGCCGGAGATCGCCGTGTTCCCGGTCGTGGCCCCCGTAGTACTGGTAGATTTGCCCGTCGCGCCGGAGCATGCCGATCAGAACATAGGTGCCCTTGCTGTCGAGCGAGCCCTCCACGCCTAATCCGATGTAGGGCAACCGGGACACCCGGTGGAATTTCCGGCCGTCGCGGCTGACCGCAAGATCGGTGTCCAGGACGCCGCCATTGTGAAACGGACCCACCGGCGGCTCCGGATAGTGCCGATAAGCGCTGGGGAACATGAAATAGGCGTCGTCCGCCCAGGGATACTCGACCGTGCTCGAGGTGTAAAAGTCCGTGTCGGGCCGGTCGTCCTGGTCGGTGCCAAAGGCGTCGGGAATGTTGCTCGTGGGCGCATTGGTCGGGCCGGCCAGGCCCTTGGGGTCGCGCGGGGGAACGCTCCTGTCGTAGGGCCACGGCTCCATGAGGTCATCCAGTTCGACCACGCCGACCCGGCGCAGCGGGTTCCAGGTCCGAACGTAGGCCAGGAACTTGTGCGTGCGCCGGTCATAGAGGGCCATGTTCAGCGTGTCGGGATCGAACGGGAAAACCTTCTTCGGGTGCAGCGTCCACTTTAGGCCGTCCGGCGAAGTGTACATGTACAGTCCGGCGCCATCGGGCGCCTCGCCGTCGGGCGAGCGCGGCGCCTTGATCGCCAGGCGCCCCACGATCTTGTAGCGCTCGCTCGGCGGGGCCTTGGGATCGATCACGACCCCGGCGCTTTCCGGAGTCGCCACCATGACGATATTGTTGGCTTTCGAGCCGTTCCACTCGATCAGGCCCAGGTGTGGCTTGCACCAGTGGATGCCGTCTTCGGACTCGGCGTACATGATCCGGCCGCGCGCCCGGTCGACGATCGGCGTGGCCGGCGAACGGGCGCCATACCACAGCCGGTACTTGCCCTGGTCTTCCATCACCGTGCCGTAGCTCGAGAGCGAGTAATCGTCCCAGGACTCCGTCCCGCCCAGGACCAGCCCTCGCTTCTCCGGCGGATTCATGTGCAGTTCGACTCCGGAACCGTCGGCGACGAACTTGTCGTCGATGAAAAGCTGCTTGTGGTCGCTCACGTCAATCGGCTGGGCGCGGAGGGCGAGAGCGGCGCCGCAGGCGGCGAGCCAAAGGGCGGTTTTCTTGATCGGTGTCATGGTGGGGTGATGGGAATCAGGTGAGCAGGATCTTGCCCTTGACCGAGTTGAACTCCCCGGTGCCCGGCTGGTAGGGATAGCGGTGGATGAAATCGGCCGGGAGCTTGATCCCGAGGCCCGGGGTGTCGGCCAGGGAGAGCCGGCCGTCCTTGAGGGCCGGGGGCTCGATCCACAGATCCGTGTGGCCGGGGGCGATGATGTGGGTGTTCCGGCTCGGCTCGCCCAGGTTGATCGGGTGCATCTCCAAAATCCGGGTGTTGCGGCAGGCGAAGGCGGCGTGGAGGTTTCCCGCCAGGCCGATCGCCGCGGTGTTGCAGTGGGTCGCGATCGGCACCCCGTGCAGCTCGCAGAGATGGGCAATCTTGATGAAATTCATCAGGCCGCCCATGAAGGCGGCGTCGACCTGCGCCAGGTCGAAGGCGGGCTCGTCCAGCATCCAATCCCGCCACTCCTCCAGGCTGGTCAGGCATTCCCCGCCCGCGACCGGAATCGTGCTGCGCTTGCGCAGGGCGCGGTAGGGCTGGCGGTCGGTGTAGGGCAGCGGTTCCTCGAAGAATCCGATGGCGAAGGGCTCCAGGGCCTGCAGCACCGCCGCGGCGGTCGACTCGTTCCAAACCGAGTCGCCCTCCACCCGGTTGTCCATGTGGCCGTCGAGCAGCAGCTGGAAACTGTCGCCAAAGCGCTTGCGCAGGATCTCGGCCTTCATCACCTCGACCGCGGCGGCCCCCGAGGCCGTCCCCTCGCGCAGGTTCGGGCGGTGCTCGCCGTCGCCGTCCTCGTACAGCCCCGCGCCCAGTTTGACCGCGTTATAGCCGGTCTTGATGTACTGCTCGACCGTCCCCACCAGCTTGTCCTCCGGCCAGTAGGAAGGACCGCCCGAGGCGTAGGCCGGCAGGCTGGCGTGGCAGCGGCCGCCGAGGAGTTCGTAGACCGGGACCTTCAGCGCCTTGCCCTTAAGGTCCAAGAGCGCCATCTCGATCCCGCTCAAAACGATCGAGCCCAGGCCGACCCGGGCCCAGAATTTGCCGCAGAGAAACATCCGCTGGTAAAGGACGTCGATGTCCAACGGATCGGAGCCAATCAGGATCGGCGCATAGAATTCGACCGCCGCCGGGACCTGTTCGGGCACGAAATAGCCCGCATAGGTTTCGCCGAGGCCCACCAGCTCCGTGTCGGTCTCGATCACGATAAATCCGGCCGAACGCATGGTGCGCCCGGGCATGAACTTATTGCGATGGGGAGTGCTGCAGAGAACGGTGCGGACGGCCGTGATTTTCATCAAAAAGGGGGACGAATCGCCATAGCTACAAGAACGTTTCCCAATATGCAATCCGCCGTTCCGGACTGGCGGGCGGGAGCCAAATCTGGTGCCATAAAAGAACCTGTTAAAGTCCTTCGCCCGGCCGGGCGGCGCCCGTCAACCTGCCTCTAACGTGCTTGCCCCTGGACTACCCCGGCCCGTCGTCGCCTTCGCTTTACTTGTGCTCGCCAGCGCCCGCCTCCTCGCCGCGGCGCCGTCGGCCGCCGACCGCACCTTCGACCTGGTGGTGGTGGAGGGCACGCCGGGAGGCATTGCCATGGCGGTGCGATCCGCCCGCGAAGGGCTTAAGGTGGCCTTGGTGAATCACAACCGGCATTTGGGCGGGATACTCTCGAGCGGCCTCGGGGTTTGGGATACCGAATTCGAGGGCAAACGCTCTCCCCTTTATGATTTCGTACGCCAGGCGCTCTTTGAGCACTATCGCTCGCACTACGGGCCAAACTCGAAACAGTACCACGACGCCATTCCTGGCCCGAGCGGCCACACCAACGGCAAATTTGAGCCGCATGTGATCGAAAAGATCCTGACCGATCTGGTAGCGGCCGAACCCAATCTCACCGTACTGGCCGGCTACCACCCCGTCGCCGTGGAGCGGAACGGCTCCCTGATCGTCGCAGTCGACCTGCAGGGCGAGAGCGGCGCCCCGCCCCAGCGGCTAAAGGCGGCCATTTTCGCGGACTGCACGTACGAGGGCGACCTCCTGGCCCTGGCCGGCGTGCCCTATCGGGTCGGGCGGGAGGCCCGCAGCGAGTTTGGCGAAGCGCACGCCGGCGTGATTTTCATGCAGCCGACCCAGACGCCGCCCACCGCCGAGGTGGCCCGCGACCTCCGGGAACGCTCCAGTCTGAAATTGCGGCCATTCCGGGACCTCCAAGCGATCCTCCCGGAGAGCACGGGGGCCGCCGACCCCAGCGTCCAGGCCTATAATTATCGGACGATCCTGAGCTCCGATCCGGCGAACCGACTCCCGGTTCCCCGGCCCGCCGACTACGACCCCGCCGCCCTGCGCGGGCTCAACATCAGTTCGGTCGTCGGTCCGATACCAAACCAAAAAATCTGCTGGAACCGCCCCCAATTGATCGGCGACCAAACCGCCTATGTCGAGGGCTCCTGGTCCGCGCGCCGGCAGGTAATGGACCGATTTTGGGCCGCAACCGTGGGGCTGCTTTATTTCCTGCAGCACAATCCCTCGGTGTCGGCCGCACTCCGGGCCGAGTGGGCCCCCTATGGCCTGGCCAAGGACGAATTCTCAGACAATGGCCACCGGCCCTACGAAATCTATGTCCGGGAAGCGCGCCGCCTCGTCGGCCGGTACGTCCTGACCGAGCACGACCTCAACCTGGCGCCCGGCGCCCGCCGGACGGCCCCGCAGTCCGACGCCGTCGCTTTTACCGACTGGTACATGGACAGCCACTCGTGCACGACCCGCCGGGTTCCGGGCAGCCTGGACGAGGGCAAGACCATGCTGGAGGTCGAGACCTTTCCGGGCCAGATCCCCTACCGCACCCTCCTGGCCCGCGGCCTGGACAATCTCCTCGTGCCGGTCGCCCTCTCCGCCACCCATGTCGCTTGGGGCGCGGTCCGACTCGAACCCGTCTATATGGAAATCGGCGAGGCCGCGGGGTATGCCGCCGCCCTCTCGATCCGCCAGGGAGTGCCGCCCGCTCGCCTCCCGCCCGACCGGCTGGTCCGGAAATTGGCACAGAGGCGGCTGATGCTGGCGTTCTTCAACGACGTGGATGTTTCGGGCGGCGATCCCGCCGCCGTGGCCGCCCAGTACTTTGCCGGCCAGGGATTTTTCTCCGGCTATGACGCGGAGCTGGGCGCGCCGCTGACGGCTGCAGTCGGGCGCGTCTGGGCCCACGGGCTGGAGCAGCTGCGGATGGGTCGGGGCGACCCCGACGGCATGGCCCGGCAAGTGGCCCTGGCCGAGGCGGCGACGGGCCCGGCCCTGTCGGCCGCCAATTTCGCGGGCCTGCTGGCGGCCCGGTCCGGCGCGGCCCCGGCCGCGAGGGAAAGCCTGACCCGCGGCGAGGCGCTGCGGAGCCTGTGGGCACTTCTGCCCTGACCGCGTTTCGGGCTTGCGGCGTTTCGGCGGCGGAGCGTTGGTGGAGGCGAATCCATGGAAGACATCCCCCGCCGTCTTTCGATCGTCAATCAGACCGTGGCGTTTCTCCGCTCCCGCATCACCAAAGGCCACTGGAACGACTGGCTGCCCGGCGAACGCCAGCTCACTGATCAACTCCAGGTCAGCCGCAATACCGTGCGCTCGGCGCTGGATCAGCTCAGCCGCGAGGGGCTGATCCGCCGGCACCACGGCGCCGGCACCGAAGTCGTCGCCGCCAAGCAACAGCGCCGGCCATCCATGCGGTCGCGGGACATCGCCCTGCTCATGCCCGAGCCGCTGGAACAGCTTCAGCCGCGCCAGAACATCTTTATCAGCGAGTTGCGGGGCCTGATGAGCGAGCGGGGCTGCAGCCTACACATCTTTCACGGTCAGAGGTACTTTCGGGGCAATCCCGGACCGATGCTGAAGAAGCTGGTGAAAAGCGAGCCGCACGGATGTTGGATCCTGAGCATGACCAACAAAGCGGTGCAAAAATGGTTCCTGGACAATGGGGTGCGCTGCATCGTGGCCGGGTCGGCCTACCCCGGAATCGAGCTGCCCTTCAGCGATCTCGATCACCGTTCGGTTTGCCGGCATGCCGTCGGGGTCATGCTTCGATCCGGGCACACCCGCATCGCCTATGTGGCCTTCAAATCCGGCCGGGCGGGCGACCTGGAGGGAGTGGAGGGCTTCGCGGAAGGGGTCCGATTGGCCTGCCGTTTTGGCGTGGAATCGCAGGTGATCTATCATGATCCGAACCCGGCCAGCATCCGACAGGCCGTCATCCGGCTGATCGAGCAAAAGCATCCGCCGACGGCGCTGCTGGTGGCGAATGCGTTTCACTTCCTGGCGGTCGCCACCCAGCTGAGCCAGATGGGCCGCCGCATTCCGCAGGATATTTCGGTGATTTGCCGCGATGACGGCTCGTTCCTCAACTTTTTCATTCCCGAGCCCACCCGGTATATCGCCAGCGGTCACGCCATGGCAAAAAGCATCTGGCGCCCGATCCTCGAACTGCTCGAGGGTGGCGTCGTGACCCACCGCGGAGGATTCATCATGCCGGAATTTATTCAGGGCGCCACGATCGCTCCGCCCGCACCCACGCGCGCCTAAAAGGTTCTTTCTTGGAACCAATTTTCCGGTCTTGAAGGCCCGGGCGCATGTTCCGAGGGTCGGCGCGATGAAGGCCATTACCCCTGTCCTCTTCGGCATGTGCAGCTTTGTCCTCACGGTCAGCGCCGGCGCCTGGACCGAGACGCGGCCCGCCTTTCGGAAAATCGCCGGCGTGGAAAAAGAGGTGGTCGTGGCCGCAACGCCGGTCGCGCCCAAGCACGGCGAACAAACCCTGGCCTTCCTGAAGGACGGACGCATCCTGCTGCTCTGGTCGGAGTTTCTCCGGACCGACCTCCTGCCGGAAGCCGAGCGCCCGCCCGCCTCGCCCCTGCGCCGGGATCCAACGGGAGACGATGGCTACGCCCGCATCAGTGGCATGACCTCGGCCGACGGTGGCCGGTCTTGGTCCAAGCCGGTGGTGGTGGTGGATGACAAGGACGCACTGGTAAATTGCATGTCCCCGGGCCTGACCCGCCTGGCCGACGGCCGGCTGCTCCTGGCCTACAGTTGGCGCAGCGGCGGCAACGGGGTCGGGAACTATGGCCACTGCGCCAAAATGGTCCGCATTTCCGCCGACGAGGGAGCCACTTGGTCGGAGCGCATCCGCATCTCACCGGCCAACGACGACTATCACACCGGGTGCCATGACCGTTCCTACACCCTGGCCAGCGGACGGGTGATCGTCCAATGCCATACGATCTTTCCGCCCGATTCCACCCATCCGGCGGGCGGTCCGACGGCCCGGATGGGGACCTACTTCGCCTATTCGGACGACAATGGCGGAACGTGGAAACGCTCCGCGGTGCAGACGGATCTGCGCCAGGGCCGCTTCGAGGAAGCGAGTTTGGTGCAGCGCTCCGACGGTTCACTTCTGCAGATTATCCGCAGCCGGGACGGCCAATCCTTCTACGGCGAATCCCATGATGATGGCTCAACCTGGAGCCTGCCGCGGCCCTCCGGCATCGTCACCCCGCTGGCCCCCAGCCTGATCGTACGCCTGCCCCGGAGTTCCGACTTGTTGCTGTTGTGGAACTCGAATTTCAACCCCGGCGAAAAACTGCTCGGCCTGCGCAGCCCCCTCCTATGCGCCATCAGTAAAGACGGGGGTAAGACCTGGGGCCTGCCCAAGGCGCTGGAAACGGACACCCACTTTTGGTGGGAATATCCCAGTGTGCTATTCGACGGCGACCATGCCTTGATCTACTACCGGGTGTTCTCCCTCGACCGATCCCGCTGCGACCTTGCCCAGGCCCGGGTGCCGATCGCTTGGTTCTACGCCCCCACGCCCTAACCCCTTCCCTCTATGCGCAAAATCCACACCGCCCCGCTTGAAGTCTTCGGCGCCAAAAGCAACGGAGCCTTCGCAACCGAACCTTATGAAGCCGGGTGGGCGACCGAAGCGATCGCCATGATCTACGTCCGGGAAGTTCACGGTCCGGCTCCCGTCCTGCGCCTCCGCGCCCAGCTCTCCGTCGATGGCGATCGCTGGTTCGATCCCGAGCCAGTCTTGGCCCTGGCGCCGATCAACCGCAGCGGCGGTTACGCCCTCCGGCTGGCCAATTTCGGCAACTGGCTGCGCTTGGTCGGCGAGGTCTCGGGCGGCCCGGAGACAGAAACCGCCTTCCTCATCGACCTCTATTGGGTCCTAAAATAATCCGGGAAAATACTACCGCTATCATCATGAAACTGCCCGAAGACAACTTCCGCTCCGCCATACTCCATGCCGACCCGCTCCTGAGCCGTTACAATCCGCTCGAGCGCCTGCTCTCCGTCGATCGCTTCGAGGAAGGCTTTCACGGCTGGCAAACCTATTTTCCGGACTACGACGGGAGCGGAGACTATCCCGGCCGGCATCCCGACCTCGACCCCCTGACTAATATCCGCCAGCAATCGCTCGGCCAATCCGGCCTGCGGGTCGACCGCAAGTTCCCCCTGGGGCCGCGGGCAATTCCGATGATCAGTTCCCTCACCTCCTGGGACGTCGGGACCGCCGGCTCCTGGGACAGCTGCTACGCCCTCAAAATCCCCACCCTGCCCCAGCCCGGGCATAAAGGTCTAATCGTCAAGCGCATGGCCAGTCCTTGGCGCGGGCTATTTCGGATCGAGACTTGGTTTACCTACAAGGCGGAGCCCAGTGACTTCCGCCTGGGCGAATCCGATGTGCATTCCTTCTTTCTCGCCTTCGACGTCATGGAATCGCACGCCGTCAAAGGCGAAGGCCGGGTGCCGCAGCGCTGGTGGCCGTCCGTGCGCTATCTCAACTACCAAAACGGGAAATTTGTCGGTCACTGGCAGGCAAACTTTACCGGCGGCGAAGGCGTGATGAACGGCCCCTGGACCGACTTGCCGGGGGGCCAGCAAGATCTCGGCTTCAATCGCTCCCCGACCAAATACCAGTGGCATTACCTCCGCCTGACCTTCGACCTGGCCAACCGCACCTATGTGGATTTTCGCTGCGCCGATCAGGAGTTCGATGTCGCCGGGCGCACCCACGTGCCGCAGCCCGCTCTATCCCCGTCGCGGGCAACCACCGATCACTGCCCCGGCCTGGTCAACGCCGCCTTCGGCATTGAAACCAACAGCCCCAAGCGTTGCTTCCTCTATCTGAACTCAGTCGTGGTTTCCGCGACGGAGGTGTAGCCCCGGCCGAATCGGTCTCAGGACCCATGAACCGGGCCGTCTTTCTCCGTTTCCTTTCCGTCCTGGGGCTCTTGCTCGCCATGGGTCGCCCGCTCGGCGCGGCTTTCGATCCGGTGTCCTGGGATTTGGGCGGTCTACGGGGCGTGGCGGTCGGTCCGGCCAGCGACCAATATCCGTTTCAGTCGGAAGGCACCACCTTCAAGCTCAAGGATGGCGCGCTCGTCCACGCCTTCAACCTGCGCTTCGGCGAAAAGGACATGGCGAACTGGCACCCGCATTATGCCCGAACCGTCATCGCCAAAGTGACCTCGACCGACGGAGGCCGGACCTGGACCGCGCCCGAAATCATGTTCGCGAGCGACACCGGCAGCACGGCCTCCCATCCCGCAGTCCGGCGTCTGCCCAATGGCGAACTCGGCGCCACCTATAACCGCATCAATGCCAAGCCCCTCGGGCAGTGGAACCGGAAAGCGTGGATCACATCGGTCCTGAACGCCGACAAGGTGTTTCGCTACTCCCAAGACGAAGGCAAGACCTGGTCGCGGGAGATTCTCATTTCCCCCGCCGAGGGTTATTGGACCAGCGCGCATGATCGCCTCCTCGTGCTCTCCAATGGGCGCTTGTTACAGCCGCTGCATTGCATGCGCGATTTTGCCGCAGGACGCTCCGACGTCGTCTCCTCCAAGGTCGCCCGATCGGATGACAATGGCCGCACCTGGCAATTGTCCAAAGGCTGGCTCGAAGTTACCGATCTGGCCCCGGGCTACACCGGAACCTTCAAATCGAATTACCACGAAGTCGCCATTGCCGAACGGGCCGATGGATCGGTCTTCATGATTGGGCGCACCTCGGCCGGCCGCCTCTATTCCTCCGTGTCCGTCGATCACGGTGAAACCTGGACCAGGCCCGCGCCAACCTCGATTCTTTCGCCCGAGGCACCGGCCAACATCGCCCGCGTACCCGGGACGGACGACTTGTTGATCGTCTGGAACAGCGAATGCGTCGACAACCGCAATACCCAATTGGGCCAGCGGCTTACGCTGTCCACCATGCTGAGCTCCGACGGCGGCGCGTCCTGGCATGACTACCGCGAGTTCATCACCATTCCGCCGAATCCGGCCAACCAAATTGGCTTCGGCCCCCGCCGCGTGTGCTATCCGTCGATCTTCTTCGACCAGGGCCAAGCCTATATCGGCTACTGGGCCGGGGCTAAAGTCGGCGGGCGCCAACTCGACCAGGAATACATGGCTGTCGTGCCCGTCGCATGGTTTTATGCCCTTCAGCAGCGCCATCGACCCGGCGCCTTTACGGGCCCAGAGCCGGACCCCGTCTATCCCATGCAAAGCGATCCTCTGGCGCTCCTAACGACCGAGGAGGCCTTCCGCCCCTTCGCCAAGGCGGTAGGGGCCGACGCGGCGCGCCTGCTGGAGGAGCCGGGCGTCGAGCGGAGTCCCGACCAACTAAAGCTGCTCCTGGCGATTCGGGTCCATCTGGCCCTCCACTACCGCGACACCCGGACCGCCTTGGCCATGGCCGAGCGCATTCGCGATCTGCAGACCGACCCGCGCGATCGGGCATTCGCGGGAG
>Ga0302320_10028450_pt1 | contig 10730 bp, 8 predicted proteins | sample Bog_T0_3_FD_202130 | JGI IMG/M metagenome (GOLD analysis project Ga0302320, IMG submission 202130) | Peat permafrost microbial communities from Stordalen Mire near Abisko, Sweden - Bog_T0_3 | ecosystem: Environmental > Terrestrial > Soil > Wetlands > Peat | place: Sweden: Abisko, Stordalen Mire... | reverse complement strand
TATGAGCGCCGGAGCAAAAATAGGCCACAGTGCGCCGCGTAAGCGGAGCATTGCGGCGGAGTAAAAGTAGTCCACCGCCGGATCTTGGTTCCGTGAGCATTTGCCTTTCGGGCATGGTTCATGGGACACCGGAGGGATGTTCGAGGTGGAGATTTACGGACGTGTACGGCGAGCGGTTCTAGTTGACGGGAAGAGTCAGCGGGCGGTAGCCAGGGAGTTTGGGCTTTCGCGAGATACGGTACGGAAGATGCTGCAGTACGCGGTGCCGCCCGGCTACCAGCGACAGCAGCCGATCAAGCGGCCCAAGCTGGGGCCGTGGTTGGGCGTCATCGACGCCATTCTGAGCGATGACAAGCAGAGACCAGTCAAGCAGCGACACACATCGAAGCGGATTTTCGAGCGGTTGAAGGACGAGCACGGGTTCACGGGCGGCTACACGATCGTGAAGGACTACGTGCGTGCGGCGACGCTGCACGGCCAGGAGATGTTCGTGCCACTGACGCATGCGCCGGGCGAGGCACAGGCGGACTTCGGCGAAGCGCTGGTGGTGATCGCCGGTGTGGAGCACAAGGCGCATTATCTGGCGATGGATCTGCCGCACTCGGACGACTGCTTCGTCGTGGCATTTCCGGCCGAGACAACGGAAGCCTTTCTAGAAGGCCATGTGCGAGCCTTTGCGTACTTTGGCGGCGTGCCCACGCGGATACTTTATGACAACACCAAGATCGCAGTGGCGAAGATCCTGGGCGGAGAAGAGCGGAAGAAAACGAAGGCGTTTTCCGAGTTACAGAGTTACTACCTGTTCGCTGATAAGTTCGGTCGTCCTGCCAAGGGTAACGACAAGGGCAAGGTCGAAGGGCTGGTCGGCTACTCGCGGCGCAACTTCATGGTTCCGATTCCGCGTGCAAGCAGTTGGGAAGAGCTGAACCTGCATCTGGAAGCCGATTGCCGGAAGCGGCGCGAACGCCGACTGCGCGGGCACACGGAGACCATCGGCGAGCGGTTCGAGCGCGACCGTGCGTCGCTGCTGCCGTTGCCGGCGGCGCCTTACGAAGCCTGCGAGAAGATCTCGGCACGAGTCAGTTCGCTGTCGCTGGTCCGCTATCGCTCGAACGATTACTCGGTGCCAACCGAGTACGGGCATCGTCAGGTGTGGGTCAAGGGCTACGTGCACGAAGTGGTGATCGCCTGTGGCAGTGAAGTCATTGCACGGCATCAGCGCAGCTATGAACGCGAGACGGTAGTCTTCGATCCACTGCACTATCTGGCGTTGATCGAGCAGAAGACCCGGGCACTGGATCAAGCTGCACCGCTGGCGGGCTGGCAGTTGCCGGAGTGCTTCGCGCAGTTGCGACGCTTGCTTGAAGCACGGCTCAAGAAGCATGGCAGCCGCGAGTATGTGCAAGTGCTGCGACTCGTGGAGACCTTCGACATCGCAGAGGTAACTTATGCAGTGGAGCAAGCTCTGAAGTTAGGCACGATCAGCTTCGACGCTGTACGTCATCTGCTGCTGTGCCACATCGAGCGAAGGCCGCCGCGGCTGGATATGGAGAACTATCCACACTTGCCTCTGGCCGAGGTACGCACCACACAGGCTGCCGATTACATGACCCTGCTCGTGGAGGTGTGCGCATGAACGGTGTAGAAGTTACTGCCACCGACACTGCAGCTCATACAGCCGACACGCCGCAGTTGCTGCTGGAGCATCATCTGAAGGAACTGCGGCTGCCTACCATCCTGCGCGAGTACGACAAGGTGGCTCGACAGTGCGCTGTCGAGCAGCTGGACTATCAACGTTACCTGCTGCGCATCACTGAACTGGAGTTGCTGGATCGCGAGCGACGTGCCACGGAACGCCGCATCCGGCAAGCGAAGTTCCCGGTCATCAAGACCATGGACAGCTTCGACTTCCTGGCCATCCCGACCTTGAACAAAACCCTGGTGCTGGAACTGGCACGGTGCGAGTTCCTCGCTCGCCGTGAGAACGTTTTGCTGTTGGGCAACAGCGGCACGGGCAAAACGCACATCGCTCTGGCTCTTGGTCTGGCCGCCTGCCAGCGTGGACATCGCGTCCGTTTCACCACTACTGCCGCGCTGGTCAGCGAGTTGATCGAGGCCCGCGACGAGAAGAAGCTGCTCCGCTTTCAGAAGCAGATCGCCAGCTACGAGTTGCTGATCGTCGATGAGCTGGGCTTCGTACCTCTGTCCAAGACAGGCGCCGAATTGCTCTTCGAGATGCTCAGCCAACGCTACGAGCGCGGTTCCACCCTGATCACCTCGAACCTGCCCTTCCAGGAATGGACCGAGGTCCTCGGCTCCGAACGCCTCACCGGCGCCCTGCTCGACCGGCTCACCCACCACGTACACATCCTCGAAATGAACGGCGACAGCTACCGTCTCAAGCAGAGTCGTCGCAAGCGAACCTCATCCGCAGAACGATAGACCCCGCTCCGAACGCGCCGCGGGGTAGAAGGGCCGCTTCCGCTACGCTCCAGCGGCCCTTCTACCCCGCAATACCACGACAACTACACAGCTATCTACTGGCCTACTTTTACTCCGCCACACTGGCCTGGTTTTGCTCCGCCCTTGACACTCGCGGATGTTGGGATTAAGACGAGCCAAATCGTCTTCGAGACCGGCCAGTTGCGGGGCCTCGCCGGTCAGAATCACTCGATCAGCGGCAAGGTTCCCAGCCATCTCGACGGCATAGCCGTAGTCGATATGACGAGCCGTCTCGGCGTCAAGATCAGCGGTCTTACCATTATCGAGCCGGACAGAAAAATCGGGCTCGATCCGCTCCACGGTGGCGAAATCCCCGATACGGATGTGGTTGTCTTTCTCGGAAGAGGCAAACCGGATGCGCTCCCCTTCCGCCATCTCCCGCAGTTCTTCCCTGTAAACCGTGCTCTGTCGAGTCTGGCTCCGAAGCTGGGCAGGATTGTAGGTGACCTGCCCACCATCCGCAGTCTCGATGGTGAGTTCGTTCCTACCTGCATCGACTTCGAGAACGCGGGCTACGCTGTTATGCGGAATGCCTTCGAGCGCAGGGCTACCCGTACGAAAGTGTATCTCGTCGCCGGGCAGGTAGTTCCCGGCGAAGCGCGGATTGGGAAACTTCTGCTCGACCAGGACCGGCAGCGGATGGCTTTCAGGTGCAAGTTTTCCTTCGCTCTGTAACTCAGCGCGAATCAACTGCGTCAACTCGCAGCGCTCCGCCGCATCAGGAGCGACAACGACTGTCCGATCAGGCTGCGCCGCGTAATTCAGAGCAACCGCCGCAAGGCGGTGATTGGGGCTCTGGTATTCGTGGACCTGGCCCTGCTGTTGAAGCCGTTCGGTTGCCGCATCTGGTTGATGTTTTCTGAATAGCTGAACTGCCTCCCGCGCTTGCTCGGTCGCACTGGGCGGACGAAAGTCCACCGCGACGGTCTTCGAGATGTCGGCGGCGAGCCGCTGGCCCAGTGTCTCGGCGTTGTTGGTGTAGATGCGTGCGTCTTTCGAGGCACGGGAGACAGCGACGTAAGCGAGCCTGGTGTTGATGAGCATTCGACTCGATTCGGTGTCTATGTTGGCGAGCACGCGGCCCGCCGTCAATCCCTGGGAACTGTGCGATGTGACTGCATAACCGTGATCGAACTGACGAAATTGGGAGGGATCGAAGGCGATCTCGCGCGGCTGCTTACCATCCAGGCGCACTGCCATTTGCCCATTGTCGATTGCAGTGATGGTGCCAAGATCCCGGTTGGCGACGCCGAGCGTTTTATTGGGCTCGGTGAACTGAATGCGGTCGCCGGTGGAGAACTCGCGCGTAGCTTCTGTGAAGACGTTCACACCGCGCAGTCGGCGCGGATCGTAGGTGACGGAAGCACCATTTTCAAGCTCTACGGTGAGCGTGTTGGCGCGGGCATCTACATCCTGAACGCGGGCGTAGCTGTTGCGCTCAATGCCTTCGGCTTTGCTGCCGGTGTGGTAATGCAGCACTTCGCCCACGTTGTAGCGTGCCGCCCAAGTCCGGTCAGCTCCGGTCATATCGGATCGGTGATCGAGCATTCGCAGCTCGTGACCATCGGCTGCCAGCGTTCCGTTCTGCCGCAACTCGGCGCGCACGGCCTCATTGATCTGGCGACGGCTGCGATTGTCGGGCGAAACGATGATGGTGTTTTCGGGCTGTGCCGCATAATCTCTAGCAATTGCGGCAATGCGTTCATTGGCGCCCGCGATTTCTGTCACCCGGCCCTGTTCGGAGAGCAGGGCAACGCCTTTTTCCGTTTCGTTCGCGGCAAGCAACTCGACCGCGCGGCGCAGTTCCGGGTCTTTCTGACGCATGATCTGGTCAAGCTGCGAGGTCCGCATTCCTGCCTGCTGCATCTGCTCGAAGGGGCGTCCTGCATCGACCGCCTGATGCTGGCTGGTGTCGCCGATGACGAGTACCCTGTCCTGGGGTTTCAGCTTTTCGAGGAAGGCTCGCATCTGCCGGGTGCTGGCCAAGCTGGACTCGTCCAATATATAAAGGTGGTGCAGCTCCGGATTCGCGCTGGGATGACTTTCGCCACGCGCGAGGAAACTTTGCAGTGTGCTGGAATCGATTCCGGCCTCTCGGAGCTGGGCCGCGGCGCGCGAGGTGGGCGCAAACCCTTCGACCGTGTACCCGCTTTTCTCAGCACCTTCCCGGATACTTTGAACCACAGTTGTTTTGCCGGTTCCGGCTCGGCCCTGCAGACCATGAACGCGGTCGGTGGAATTGAGCGTTTCCTCAATGACGCGCCGCTGCGCCTCGTTTAGAAAGTCCCGCGAGTGAGCCTGTTCCTGCGCCTGCTCCGCACTCAGAATTGGCTCAACAGCATTGCGGCCATGAAGCATAAAGTCAACATTGGCGCGCTCGGCGGCAATCGTCTCCGGCGTGGTAAACCTGCGGTCTGAAGCGTACTTCGGGCCATCCACGATCTGAAAATCGCCTGCTACGCGCTGGACCTCGAACTCCGAGCGAATCTCTCGGTAAGTCGTTTCACCCATACCTCGGCGCATGGCGTCGCGCAGGATTCTGCGCTCATCGACGACTGCCTCCCTCTCGAAGACGCTCTCGCGAGCGAAGGTGACGGCTTCTTTGGCCTCGGCGCTGCTCTCTCGCCGGACCTGTTGCTGTTGGGCACGCTCCTGTGCGGCGGCAACGACCTGTTCGGGCTGGTTGCCAAACTCCGCAGCCATCTTCTTGTGTGCGTCGAGAACCTGCTCGGCGGTGAGATTCTGTTTGCGGTCACGGGTCGAGTGTGCCGCAATCTCGGCAGCCTCGGCACCGGCGCGGCCCGTCTTTTCGAGTTGCTCTCGTATCTGTTTGGAGCGTGGGCTCGAAGCGTCGAGATACGCCTCGGAGTACCCTTTAATCTCAGGCGCGCCACTCTTGCCGCGCTCGATCTCGTAACCGAGATTGCGCAGCCGGTACATCAATTCCGACTGGTAGACGGCGGTCGCGTACTGCTGGCTCTCGAAGAGCGAATGCGGTTGCAGGGCGCGTGTCGAGCCATCGACCCGCTCGGTGACGTTGAAAATAACGGCATGGGTATGAAGCTGCGGCGCGGCGTAGCCATCCACAGGTCGCGCCGTGTCGTGCTCGAATTTGGCGGCGATGAACTTGCCCGTCGTCTCGGCAGGATGATTGCCACCGATCCGCGCCTGCGTGTACCGCTCCAATTCGTTCAGAGCTTCGGCGACAGCGGCGCGGTGCGCCTCCCGGACCTGGTCATCGCCACCAACAAGCGCGGTAAGCGAAACCGACTTCGGAGCCGAAAAGGTCGCATCCCAACCCGCGCGGTGCTCGACGACTTTGATCGTTTCGCCATCGGCGTTCTTGTACTCGAAGGCGGCGCGGGAGCGGACCATCGGTTGCTCAGTCTCTGGATGCAATCCTTCCGAGAGCCGCTGAAATTCGAGCGGAGCGACTGCGCCGGAGAGACCGAACCGCGCGGTAAGTTGGCCCTGCCACTCACCCTGCACGGTGTCGCCCTGCTTGTAGTAGCTCTGTGTTTCGGAGGCGAAATCCTGTTTGTGGTAGGTCTGCGCCTGGCTGGCGCTGAGCGATTTGGAGATTGTCAGCATGGCTAAGACGGCCTCAGTTCAAAGGAAATCTGTTCGTCTTCCGAGTGTTCCTGCGCTTCGGGCGAGTCTGGAGCGGATGGTGCTTTGGTGATTTCCTGGACAGGTGCAGACGAATTGGCTGGAACAACCTCGACCTGTTCCATCACTTGCTGCACCGGCCAAGGAATGGGGCGCGGTGACTTTTCCTCAACAATCGGAGCATCCCCGGAGACCGTCGTGACAGGTTCGGAATCTGAGCTATCCTGTTTCTCTTCACCCTCCGTCTGAATTGGTTCCAACGTGTCGGGATCGAAACTCAAGCCGCCGTCGGCCATCTTGCGCGGAATGAAATCGACCGTCGGCGTGGGCAGGTCAAGGTAATCGAAGGCGAAGCGGGCGACGTTGTTGCCGAGCTTCAGGTAAGCGTGTCGGTCGTCGAGTCCGGAGATTTCCGACCCCATGACAAGAGGTTCAATCTGCCGTTCCACGGTGAAATTCTTGCCGGACCTGGTCCCGTCGAACTTGGTCTCTTTCAGACGCTCGATTTCGACCTTGCCGATCGTTTCCGAGATCCACTCGGACGCCTTCGGTTCGGTGGTCTTCATGAAAAGTTTGGTGGCCGGCTGCGAGAGCATCACCTCGGCCAGATGGCCGTAGGTGACCTCAAGCTGGGCTTTGCCCTGGAAGCCGAGCACAAGCGGATTCTTGCTCTTTCTGTTTTCTGTAATGGCCGTGTGGAGTTGCGGCAACTTCTGCAAACTTGCCAGTTCATCGATCACAAACCACACCGGGCGCTGGCCGGGCTGCGGCGCGGTCAGCAGACGCATGACCAACAGGTCGATCCAGAGCGAATGCAGGGGCCGCAAAGTGTCCCGCTCCGCTGGGCGCGAAGTGATGAAGATCCACCCCTGGCGCTTCTTTGCCCAGGTGCGCGCATTCCAGACAGGACGGTTCTCGTCCTTTTCCGGCAAAAGCCGGAAGCTCTTGGCAACGAGAGTGAGCGAGGAGAGTACACCGGCCCGCTGCGGGCCAGCCTTCCTGTCAATATAGAAGGCCATCTCGGTTCCCTGTACCCGTTTCAGCAACTCGGCATCGCTGGCCATCCACGCGGCGAGCTGGTGCGGCGTCGGTCCGAGCTTCAACAGATGTGCGAAAATCTGGGCAGGCGTATCGTGGAAGAACTCGTCGATCACGTCGGTTTTGCGCTGATAGAGCGAGGCAGCGATGGCGTCTGCCTCGGCATTCGATTCCATCTCCTGAGCCGGTCCCCAGTACGGGCAGCGATCATCGAGCGGGTTGAGCACGATGTCGCCGCGATCTTTTTCAAAGAACCGCTGGATGTACTCGCAGGCCGGATCGTAGACGATGGCCGAGTCCTTCCGGTCCCTGATCTGGCGCAAAATTTGCATGATGAGCTGGGTCTTGCCAACCCCCGTGTCACCCATGATCTGAATATGCTGAGCCTCTTTGCGCCGAGGAATTCGCATCATCCGGCGCGATTCGGTAGTCACGAAACCGACGCCTTCGCCCCTGGCGACACGGTTGAATTGCTTCGGCGTGAGCATCACCGGGCCGCGCAAAACCCGGCCATACTTCATCTGCCGGAAGCGTTTAATGTCTTGCGGAACGGCGCATGCAAGCAGCGCAATGAGGATGATGCCGCCGCCGATGAGACGCGCGGCGAAGACGGCCAATAGGCCCTTACGGTCGAAAACGACATCATGCAGCCAGCGGTACATCGACGCATCAGTATACTTGCGGGCCGGGGCGCGGAATGGAAACTCGTAGCCTTGCGAGCGCGCGAGTTCCGCCAGGGCGAAAGGAGCGGTCTTCCCGCTTGGCAGCGTCATGCTGCCGCGTGTGAAGTCGAACGGAAAAGCGATCCGTGGCTTGGCTTTCCCGCCACCCAAGTAGACAAGGCGGTAACTGCCATTCAGATGGAACACGGCCCCTGCGCGGGCGCAAACATAATCCCCCATGTACGCTTGTTCGAGCGGCGGCATCGCGAAGCGGACACGCTGCCAGAGCAGAAGGCAGGTCAAGAGCAGCGCTGCCGCAACCACCGAATAGCTCATCAGTGGAACATGCGGCGGCCAGATAATCGTTTCTTTTCGTCCCCAGTGCGTAGCCATATCATCGTCCTCCTTTTGCGTCGTCCGTATACTGCTGCATCACTTCCTGCGCTGCCCGGCGCTTCTCGCGGCGCACGGCGCTCATCGCCTCGGTAATCCATTCCGATGTGACCGGCTTACCAAGGATCAGCGGCTTGATGAGGTTGACCAGGAGCATCCGCGTGGCGACGATCTCCGTGAAGACAGCATCGCCATCGGAGCGCCGCGCCTCTCGCAAGAGAACTTCGCGCGCCCACTCGCTGAGCGATTTGCCTTGGGAGCGGGCGGCGGCGTGCAACTCGCGTTGCTCGTCGGCTGTAACGCGAGCGTTTGCCATGCGGTCTCGTCCCGCCCGGCCTGTGGACCGTGCCAATCGCACATCCATCCTGAGCGGAGTATTTTTTGAAGTGTTCATAACTACCTCACAAGACCGGTAAACAATTGTTTTCGGAATGAAAACAGTTGTCTTACCGACCGGTGCAAAGTTATTGATAAAGCGAAGACGTAAACAATTGTTTTCGTCTTCGCTCGACACACCACCCTGGCAGGGGTGGAGTGTCAAAATTCTTCCGGTGCGCAGCACCGTAGTGGCTTTGCCACCCTTCGAGGCGCGGGATCATGCCTTCGATCCCACCGCAATTGCTGGTGTTGAGGCAGCCGAAGAAGCCACCGAAACCGGCTTCCTTCGAGAGGGCTCGGCTACCTCATTGGCGAGTGGCCGACCCGATGCACGGCGGGCGCGATGCCGCGCAACTCATTCAGACTGCGCGCGGACACAAGGAAGCGCAGCGAGAACTCGCCCTGAGCCTTCTTGTCGAGTGAACGAATGACATCGCCCAGATCATCGACCTGAGTGTTGGCAGCTCTAGCACCAGCACCAGTTTCAAGTGACGCAGTGTCGTGCCCGCTCATCACCCGCGTCAGAACGCCCACTTTAAAAAACGAGATGAACTTTTCCTGCGCATCGATTTCGCTGCGCGCTGCTGTGGTGGACTTCGGCCTCCACGTCGTGCAGAGAACGCTGTCGCAATCGAGCGCCATGAGTCCCGAGAACAGACAGGGCCGGGATGCTTCCGGCGTCGTCTTCAGCGAAAACATCTGGACGAAACGGCGGCCAATTGTCAGATGGTCGTTGTGCCAGGCCACCGGGTTCTGCACGATCTGGCGGTCCACGCCGTCATCAGCGGTCAATGTGTAGGCGGCAGCCCACTCTTCGATGTTGAAAAGATAGCTGAAGAACTGGAAGACGTCGTTCTTTTCGAGTAGCTTCAATCCGAACGAACCGCCGAGGTGGCCTTCGAGCAGTGTGGCCGTCTTTTCCAGATCGGCCAGCATCCGCGTAGTGTCGGCATATTGTTCCTTCGGCTTGCGAGTGAAGGCCGCTGATTTGGGCGGCTCCAGCATCAAACACCAATGCAAGTCGATGCGGCGGAAGCTCGCCGATTTGTCCAGAAAGCTCAATCGGTCATCGACGAAAACCTGCGTGACTGGATTGCCGTACTGGGCTTTCCTCGGCAGATTGAAGCCGGACATCACCCGCGTGTACTGATACAGGCACGCTCCTTCCGGCAATCCACGCAGCGCGCCTTCAATCGAGCGCATCTGCGCCTCAAGCTCCAGATCGGTCAGTCCCTCTTCGTCGATGCCGGTGAGCGAGAAGAGGCAACCATAGCCACCGCCCTTCAGCGCGAAGATACGGTCATTGACAAAGCGTGCAATCGGAACGATGCTGCACGCGGCTCCAGCCTTGGCGAACCATGGCGTGTATTTCATTTGCTCAGTGTTTACGCGGGTCATAGTAGGACCTCTGGCTCAAACTCAAGCCCCAAAGTTCGAACATCTTCGGATGTTTGCGAACGATCACCCATGCGCTCACGGCCAGCGACGGAAACGCGATCAGTGCCACGACGCGGAACCCTACGAGGAAAACCGTTACGCAGACGAAGACAATCGCCATCCATGCGCTGAGGTCCAATCCGAGCTTGGCTCGTGGCCTATTGAGCGCCTGATTGATCGGTAACGGCTCTCCTCGCTTGGTCATGGTCGCCCCCTACTGCATCGTCTGCCCGGTGAGCGAGCCAATCCAGCCAGCACCCCAGCCGAGGACTCCAGCGCCGAAGAGCGCTCCAAAGAGTCCGGGAATGGCGTCCTGGAATCGTCCCGACATCATGCGGATTCCAGCAAAGATCAGTCCGCCGAAGCAGATGACCGCGCCCGCATAGATGGCGAAGGTTTTGAAGGTGGTCATCAGCGTGGTCGCGCCAGAGAAGTCCATCGTTCCCTGGGCATGGGCCACGCTCGTGAGCGAGAGCGCTAGAAGGGTGGGAGCCATCGCGCGGATGGCAGAGAGAAGGATTGGTTTGAGGGAGCGTTCTGTCTGCCGATTGGCAGGCAGAAATGACGACCGATTGCGACTCATATCGAATCGGAGGAGACGGCGGAATCTATTCACTTTGCACCTCCGCTGACCTGGCGGTTCAGCTATGGCGCAAAGTTAGAGCTACTTCGGTGCCGCGTCCAATGATTTTTAGGAAGTCCGTTATGCGC
>Ga0302320_10028448_pt1 | contig 10731 bp, 6 predicted proteins | sample Bog_T0_3_FD_202130 | JGI IMG/M metagenome (GOLD analysis project Ga0302320, IMG submission 202130) | Peat permafrost microbial communities from Stordalen Mire near Abisko, Sweden - Bog_T0_3 | ecosystem: Environmental > Terrestrial > Soil > Wetlands > Peat | place: Sweden: Abisko, Stordalen Mire... | reverse complement strand
TGATGGCGTAGCGGATGAAGCGGTGCTCGTCTTCACTGCCGGCGGCAGGGTGAACGGCGTTGTCGTTCATGTCGAGCACGAGCGAGACGATCATGTTTTGCGAGCGGGCGTGGCGGAGCATGCGGTCGAATTTTTGCCAGTAGGCGAGGTCGAAGCGGGAGTAGTCGTAGTTGGGGTGGGAGTAGTCGTTGGGGTGCTCGGCGATCCAGGGGGTGATGAGGACGGTGAAGCGTTCGCTGTTCATGACGGGCTCGCCATAGAAGGTGCTGGTGCGGCCGGCGATGGTGACGCGCATGCGGTTGACCTTGAGGGCGGCGAGGCGGTCGATGGAGTAGTTGATGGTGTTGTCGTCGCGCCAGCCAAGGAGCCAGTAGGCGGTGGTTCCGTTGAAGAAGTAGTGCTGGCCGGTGCCTTCATAGATGAAGTGCCAGGGATAAGCGGGGTCGATGCGGAGGGGACCGCGGAGATGCTGGTCAGTGGCGGTGAAGGAACCGGTGAAGGATTGAGCGCCGGCTGGGGTTTTGAGGGTGACGTGGAAGGCGTAGCTGCCGGGCGCGGAGGGCATGAAGCGGATGCGGTAGACGGAGCCATCGGCGGAGTCGGCGAAACCGGCTACTTGAGTGGGCTCGGCGGTCTTCTCTGGCGAGCCGGTCTGTTCAAAGTCGCCGGTGATGGAAGCATCCGTGAAGGGATTGAAGGCCGCGGGCGCGGGGAGGCTGGCGGTGATCTCAACAAAATCGAAGACGGCGATGGATTGGGCGGATTGGGTGAAGGCGGCGGGCTGGGCTGTTGCGGCGTGGAGGCCGAAGGCCGGCAAGAGCACCGGGAGGAAGAGAGCGAAAAGCAGGCGCGCTGGCGCGAGGCGCGAGGCGAGACTGGCTGCGGTGGCTGCAAGTTGCTCACGAACTTGGGGTTGGGTCTGAATTGGATTCTGACTCATGGTTGCTGCGGCAGATTTCGGCATGGTTTTCCTCAATTCAGGCGATGGTTCTGTGGCACTTTCCCGGAGAGGCCGAGGGTTCCAATTGGTCCTGCGCGGTGAAAGGTCTGACGAATGATTATCCTCCTTACGGGGGTAACCGTCCCTTTCCGAGTACCTTCAGCGCAAACAGGGCCCTGGCCGGTTTGACCCTGCCGGTAAACCCTCTTACCATGAGATGAGGTATCTCCCCGGCCAAAAGGCGCTTATCGCCCAGCACGCAGTCCGGAAGGGCATTCCCGAGTTCGCAGATGGTTTGGCGCGTTTGAAGCGCCTGGAAGGCAAAACGTTGAGTTCCAGCACTGACACCCTCGAAAACACCCCTCAGGCCGAGCCGGCCGAAACCGCACACGACCACGAACAGGAAGGCCACGAGCACGAAGGCCACAGCCACGAAGGCCAGGACCACGCCGGGCATGAGCATCAGCATGGGCCGGTCTTGAATCCGGAATGCACGCGCGAAGTGGTGCTGGATATTCCCGCAGAAGAAGTGACCAAGGCGTATGCGGCAGTGGTGAAGAACTACCGCAGATATGCGAAGATTCCCGGCTTCAGGGCGGGCAAAGTACCGGAGACGGTGGTCAAGCGGCGGTTTGCGAACGAGATCAAGAAGGACGTGATTGACGGCCTGCTGCCGGAGCGATTTAACAAGGCAGTGCTGGACTTGGGCGTAAAGCCGGTGGGACAGCCGCATGTGGCCGAGTTGACGGTGGAAGACGGCCAGCCGCTGCACGTGAAGGCGGTGTTCGAGTATCTTGCCGATTTCTCCATCGAGGGCTACCAGAGTGTGACAGTGGACAAGCCGCCAGTGGACGTGACGGACGAGGAGTTTGCCCAGGAGTTGGCGCAGTTGCAGGAGTCGCGCGCCACGATTGAGCCGGTGGAGGAAGACCGGGCGCTGGCGGACGGCGACTGGGCGCAGATCACCTACCAGGGATTGATTGACGGCGAGGCAGAGGCAGCCCCGGTGGCCGGCGAAGACTCACTGGTGGAGATTGGCGGCAAGGATACGGTGGAGGCGTTTACCACCGCGCTGCGCGGCGCCAAGGCCGGGCAGGAGCTGAAGGCGGAAGTTATCTATCCGGATGACTATGCCGAGCCGAAGCTGGCGGGCAAGACCGTGGCTTACGAAGTGACGGTGAAGGGCATCAAGAAGCGGATTCTGCCCGAGCTGACGGACGAGTTTGCCAAGGAGATTGGCAATTACGAAAGTTTGGCGGAGCTGGAGAATCGCATCCGGGAGCATATGGGGAACCGGAAGCGGCGCAGCGTGGAAGGCGAGACCAAGGACCAACTTTTCGCGGCCATGACCGAGAAGTATCAGTTCCCGGTGCCGGAGTCGCTGGTGCAGGAGCAGATTGACACGCGGCTTGAGCGGGGATTGCGCGCACTGGCGGCACAGGGCATGCAGGCTGAGCAGATGCGCAAGCTGGACTTTAGCCGGCTGCGGCTGGCGCAGCGCGACGGAGCCATTGCCGAGGTGAAGACTTCGATTTTGCTGGACCGGATTGCGCAGGAAGAAAACATCACGGTGAACGACGAGGAGCTGGACCAGGAACTGCAACTGGCGGCCATTCAGTCGCGGGAGCCGATTGAGACGCTGCGCGCGCGTTTGACGGAAGAGGGCGGGCTGGCTAGAATCCGGGAACAAATGAGGCGCGAGAAAACGGCGTCGGCACTGTACGAACGGCTGCCTGCAAAGGGCTGAAAACGGGATGTAGAGGCCGGCGGGTGAAGAGCAATTGCCTGGCGGCCAACAACAATTGGGGACAAGCGGTTCCCAACGGAAGAGAAGAAACCTGATGGCATTGGTACCCATGGTGGTTGAGCAGACGAGCCGGGGCGAGCGCGCCTACGACATTTACTCGCGTCTGCTACGCGACAACATTATCTTTCTTGGCACGCCGATTGACGACCAGGTGGCCAATCTTATTGTGGCGCAGATGCTGTTTCTCTCCGGCGAGGACCCGGAGAAGGATGTGCAGCTCTACATCAACTCGCCGGGCGGATCGATTACGGCGGGCCTGGCGATCTACGACACCATGCAGTTCATCAAGAACAACGTGGTGACCTATTGCATTGGCCAGGCGGCCAGCATGGGAGCATTTCTGCTGCTTGCCGGGACCAAGGGCAAGCGGTTCGCGCTGCCCAACTCGCGCATTTTGATCCACCAGCCCTCGATGGGCGGATTGAGCGGGCAGGCTACGGACATTGACATTCATGCGCGCGAGATTCTGCGCATCCGCGAGATCACGAACACGCTGATGGCCAAGCATACCGGCCAGCCGCTGGACCGGATTGAGCGGGACGTGGAGCGGGACTTCATCATGAACTCGCAGCAGGCGAAGGAATACGGCATCGTTGACGAAATCATCGACCGGCCACGCACGTAGGGCGAAGAGCCCCGCGGCGGACCAGAGCGGAAAGGAGCGAAGGATGGGATTCATTGAAGAAGGACGTCAACTGATCCAGGATTTCGTGACGCCGGAGATTCGCTCGATCGATGCTCGGCTCAGCGCAGTGGAAAAGCGCATCGAATCGCTTGAGACTCACGTCGATAAGCGGTTCGATTCCGTCGATAAGCAATTCGATTCTGCCGATAAGAGATTCGATTCCGTCGGGAAGCAGTTCGAATCCGTCGATAAGAGATTCGATTCGCTGGAAAGCAAAATGGAACGCAATCAGGCTCAGGTTTTGGAGACGCTGCACAGGATGGAGAACTATAGCCATATCCTGGAACGCCTGGCACGCCTAGAAAGCAAGCTTCAAAATGTTGCGTAGGCCAATTCGCGCAACGAAACCTAATTAGCTCGTAAAAAGGGAGCATACAAATGAAGACGCGCACGGGACCCGAAGAAGCATTGCGGTGCTCGTTTTGCCACAAGTCACAGGATGCCGTGGCCAAACTGATCTCGTCGCCCAGCGACTACCCGCGCGCGTATATCTGCGACGAGTGCGTAGCCGTATGCAACTCGATACTTGAGGACGATCGCGGCGAGGCGCATCCAGCCACGCCTGCCGGGCACCTGCCGAAGCCGCAAGAGGTGAAGAGCTTTCTTGACGACTACGTGATCGGGCAGGACCAGACGAAGAAGAAGCTGGCGGTTGCGGTTTATAACCACTACAAGCGGATCCAGATGAACCGGATGCGCAACAACGAAGTGGAACTGGCGAAGAGCAATATTCTGCTGATTGGTCCGACGGGCTCAGGCAAGACACTGCTGGCGCAGACTCTGGCGAAGATGCTGGATGTGCCGTTCGCGATTGTGGATGCGACGACGCTGACCGAGGCCGGCTACGTGGGCGAGGATGTGGAGAACATCATCCTCAAGCTGCTGCAGGCAGCCGACGGCGACGTGACGCGCGCGCAGCAGGGCATTATTTACATTGACGAGATTGACAAGATCGGGCGCAAGGACGAGAACCCGTCGATTACGCGCGATGTGAGCGGCGAGGGCGTGCAGCAGGCGCTGCTGAAGATTCTGGAAGGTACCGTGGCCAATGTGCCGCCGCAGGGCGGACGCAAGCACCCGCACCAGGAGTTTACGGCGATCGACACGACCAATATCCTGTTCATTTGCGGCGGGGCGTTTGTGGGGTTGGAGCGCGTGGTGGGCAGGCGCGTGGGCAAGAAGGCACTGGGCTTCAAGGCAGTGGACGCAGAGGCCGATGCGGCAACGACACGCTCGCACCGCGACACCGAACTGCTGCGCAAAACTGAGCCGCAGGACCTGATCAAGTACGGGCTGATTCCTGAGTTTGTGGGCCGACTGCCGGTGATGGGCATCCTGGACGAGTTGGACGAGGCGGCGTTGATTGAGATTCTGACCAAGCCGCGGAACGCGATTCTGAAGCAGTATCAGCGCCTGCTGGAGTATGAGAACGTACGCCTGCACTTTACGCCGGAAGCAACGTGCGCGGTGGCTCGCGAAGCCCTTGCGCGCAAGGTGGGGGCACGCGGACTGCGCATGATTCTGGAAGAGCTGATGCTGGACCTGATGTATCACCTGCCGAACAACAAGCGCGTGCGTGACCTGGAGATAACCTCCGACATGGTGGAGCGGCGCGACTTGTCACTCTGCCTGCTGGAAAAGGCGGGCTGATCGATCAATGGCTTTCAAAACAGCCCCTCGTGCCGGAGCATCGGCACGAGGGGTTTCTTGTTTCAGTCGCTGAATCTGGGCGCATCTTCGCGTGTGGTAACCTCCTGTCATGGATTGCGGGGAAGACAGCAGCGCGGTTGAAGTCAGCATTGTGATGCCCTGTCTGAATGAGGCGGAGACGCTCGCGGTCTGCATTGAAAAGGCAATGGGCTACTTGGATCGCGCCGGGGTTCGAGGGGAAGTTGTTGTTGGAGACAACGGCTCAACGGACGGCTCGCAGGAGATTGCCGCGCGATGCGGGGCTCGGGTTGTGAGTGTTCCGCTGCTGGGATATGGCGCGGCAATCTACGGTGCAACCCTTGCGGCCCGCGGCAAGTACATCGTGGTGGGCGATGCGGACGACAGCTACGATTTTTCGAAGCTTGACGGGTTTGTCGAGAAGCTGCGGCAGGGGTACGACCTTGTGATGGGTAACCGCTTCGCCGGAGGCATTGAACGTGGGGCCATGCCGTGGAAGAACCGCTACATTGGCAATCCTGTTTTGTCCTCGATTGGCAAGATGTTCTTTCGCTGCCCCGCAGGGGATTTTCATTGCGGCCTTCGCGGGTTTTCACGAGATGCATTTCTGCGGATGGACCTGCGAACGACCGGGATGGAGTTCGCTTCAGAGATGGTGATCAAGGCGACTCTGTGCCGGATGAAGGTGACAGAGGTGGCGACGACGCTCAGCCGGGATGGACGTTCGCGGCCGCCGCACTTGCGGCCCTATCGCGACGGATGGAGGCATCTGCGGTTCATGCTGCTATTCAGCCCAAACTGGCTGTTTCTCATTCCGGGGCTTTTGATCATGCTTCTGGGGCTGACCGGGCTTACTGTCCTGCTGGTTCGTTCGATTCACATCCGGCATGTGGAGTTGGGAATCGATACGTTAATCTACTCGGCATTCATGGTGATCGCCGGTTTTCAATCGGCACTTTTTGCGGTGTTGTCCCGGGTGTATGCCGTTCAGGAGCGGCTGTATCCTGCAGGACGATGGTATCGCCGTTTCTTTCAGGGCAAATATCTGAGAGGCAGCTTGATCGCCGGGCTGCTTCTGACTGCGGCAGGATTCGCATGCGCAGTCTATGCCCTGCTCCAGTGGCGGCAGGCGGCCTTCGGCGCACTGGACGTGCAGCACATTGTGCGCATCGTTGTCCCTTCAGGGCTGATGGGAGCAATGGGGTTTGAGATTGTGTTGTTCAGTCTTTTCCTGAGTACATTGGGCATGGGCGTGCGGCATCATCCAGCCGGGGATCTATCAGGGCCAAGCCGGATCGATGGGATTGAGGGATAGACAAGCGGCGGAGGCCCTCAGGACAGCCGGCCGGGAGGCCGGCGCTACAATTCCTGGCAGCCCGCGAGAAATGCGGGTCAGCTCTCCTTGCGCAGACTGGCCAGCTCAGCGGGCGCAAGGTTCCATCCCTCCACCAGGAGCTTGAGTGAACTCCGCGGAGGTACGGCCTGGAGATTGATCTCGATGCGCCGCGACTCCTGCGGGGCAACGGAGAAGTAGTTGTCAGAATAGAGAACCGGAGCGGCGAGCAAGCCGGTCGCGGTGTCAACGACCTTGAGGCGGGCCATGAGGACAACACCTTTGGTCGGGTTGTTGAGATCGACCGTGAGCTTTCCGTCTTTCAATTCGCTGACCGTGCCCGTGACGCGGGCCTGCTGCATGCCGGCCAGATCGGCATACTTCCACTCGGTTTTGGCTCGCCAGTAGAAGTTTCTGGAGACGACGGATCCGGCGCTGTCTTTGAGGACGAGCTGGATGAAGTGGACGCTGGAAAGGTTTTCGAGGCTGGAGAGGTTGTCAAGATTGCCTTCGCCGGGCGAGAAGAGCGTGATGCAATCGTGGGTGCTGTTGGCGGCGCAATCGAAACGAACGGAGCTGCGGTGGAAGACGCTGCCGTCGAAGTTGTAGATGACTGCCTCGGCGGTGTGGCCCTTCAATTCATCTGAGGTGCAGTTGATGGCCTTCACTTCGTTGGTGGCCGCGTTCCACTGGATGTGGATGGGCTCGCAGGCGCTACGGATGGCGAAGTAGGCCGCGGTTGGCTCCATGTAGTAGTCGTAGGTGTTCCAGGTGAGCGAGGGCCAGGCGGGATTGCTCATCCAGATCATGACGCCGGTGCAATCGTTCCACATGCGATTGTTCCAGGCTTCGTAGATGGCCTTGAAGACTTCCATGTTGACCATCTGGGCCTTGCGGCAGCAGTCTTCAATGCCGGTGGGGGCCCCATAGGCGGCGATGGCACGCTGGGTTGCGTCGCAGAGGCCCTCGTTGCCCCAGCCGGTCTTGAGCCACCAGTCGTGGTCGCCCCAGACGTCGCTGACGGGCCAGAGCTTGTTCCAGGGCATCATGCGGCGCAGGGACTCGACGGAGGGAATGGTGGGCGAGCCGAGCTCGGGACGGAAGCCGTGCGCCACTTCTTTGAAGTAAAAGGCGGCGGGACGCGTGTCGTAGGGAGCGTCGCCGTTGGTGGGCGGATTTTGCGTGGAGAAGTGGAGGAAGATGCGGGTGCCGTCGAGTTCCTCGGCCAACTTTGGCATTTCAGTGAGGATCGGGTCCTGGGGAACGCCTTCATTGGCAGTGCACCAGAGGGCGATGCAGGCGTGATTGCGGCGGCGAAGGAAACGGTCGCGGGCGTTGACGAGCCACATGCCGGGATCGTCTGGCTGGATGGTGTAGTGGATGCCGAACTCTTCCCAGATCATGATGCCGTACTCGTCGCAGACCTCAAAGAATTCGCGCTTGTCAACGTTGCCGAGGCAGTTGCGGATGAGGTTGTAGTTCATGTGGCGCTCCATCCGCAAGCGTTTCTCGAAGCCTTCACGGTCGCAGCGAAGCATGCCTTCGTCCATGCCCCAGTCTGCGCCGCGGGCGAAGATGCGCTTGCCGTTGCAGCGGAATTCGAGCGGGGTGGGGTTCTTCTGATCCCATGTTCCGCCGCTGTTAACGATCTTGCTTAGGTCCCATCGGGCGAGCGGATCGAAGTTGTAAGTGAACTCGCGAATGCCGATGCGGGACTTGTTTATGTCAGAGAGTTTGCCGTTGCAGGTGAACTGGAGGGTGAGGTCGTAGAGGTTCTGCTCGCCGGGTCCGTTGGGCCACCAGAGTTTTGGATTGAGGAGAGAGAGCTGTTTGTAAGCGGACTTGTCGAGCTTGACGGACCTGGTTTCGCGGGCATCGAGCGCGACGGGGTGGGTGAATTCGATTTCCCCGAGACGGACCTTGAGCTCGCCTTTGCAGGGATGAGCGGAGTGGTTGGTGAGATCGAGTTTGAGGGTCAGGTCGGCGTGGGCGAGATCTTTCAGGTCAGGGAAATGCGTGCTGGCGAAGGGATTCGCGATGGTGACGTCACCGGTGGAGGTGAGGGTGACGTGGTTGATGATGCCGGTGTCGCGATCGTGGATGGTGGGCAGCCAATCCCAACTATCGGCCTCCAAGATGGTGGGCTCGTTTTTGGGATACTCCTGCGGGTACACGTAGCCGTCGAGAGGCTTGGGGATCATCTTGTCGGGCTTGGGGACGGGCATGATGAGGACGGCGATGCAGGCTTTTTTGCCAGCAGTGACCAGCTCAGTGACGTCGAAGTGGCCGCGAACGAATGCGCCATCGAGCGAGCCGGCGCAGTGGCCGTCGACATAGATGGTTGCGCGATAGTTGATGCCTTCAAAGTTGAGCCAGACGCGGCGGCCGGCGAAAGCGGCGGGGATTTCGAGTTCGTTGCGGTACCACCAGTTTGTGCGAGCGAAGAAGTCGGAGATTTGCAGGTCCTGGTCGCCGTAGTAGGGATCGGGGATTGCGCCGAGGTTGAGGTAGCTGGTGAGGATGGTGCCGGGGACGGTGGCGATGAGCCAGTGGCTATCGTCGTAGCCGAGGGTGGAGACGGCTGCGGCTTTGTCGGGGATAGCGGACTGATCGACGAGGCGCCAGCCGCCGCAGAGGCGGAGGTTGCCATCGGCGTCGGGCGGGGGCAGCGGAATGGGAGCGGCCTCAAGGCCGCCGGCGCCGAAGACTTCAAAGGAGGACAGCTCGTAGCCGCCGGAGTTGGCTTTCTGGTTGAGGAGGAGGCGGACGTAGCGGGCCTGTGTGGGCGGGAGGGAAATTTGCTCAACGCCGCCTTTGCCGTTGAGGGACTGTTGCACGTCAGCCCAGTTTTCGACGAGGCCGGTTTGGGGCGACGGGCCGGGATCGCTGGAGACCTGCACGGTGTACGCGAGGGCGTAGTTGGCGCCCCAGCGCAGCACGACAGAACTAATGTTGCAGACGGCGCCGAGATCGACGTAGATCCACTGGGGATCGGCATCGGCGCTTTGCCACTTTGTAGTGGGCAAGCCGTCAGTGGACATGTGGCCGGTGTTGATGACGTCAGCGGCGCTGGAGGCCCATGCGGCGCGGTTCAAGGCCACATTGCGGGCAACACTGGGGTCTGTGCCGGCCTCAACCCATTTGGGGGCTACAGCGACCGTGGATGCCAGAACTCCAAGCTTCAAAACTTCGCGCCTGCTGAATTGGTGCATAGGGATTGTCTCCTTGATTTGGCAGCGAAATCATATGCCGGAGGGCGAATGCGTGCAAGGTGAATCTGCGGGCGCAGAGCCTATATCGCAAGGTGAAACATTTCGACGAGTGCAGCGGGAGGGGGTTGGTTCTGCGGCTGGATTGCGGTGAATTGGCGGCGAGATGTGCCGACTCATGTTGTTTCATTCGACGAAAAGCGGCCACGCGCCTTGAGGTGGCGTGGCCGCTTGGTTTGAAGTTAGCGCCTTTCGATGCGAGCGAGGCTCAGGACGGGCTGCCGCCGGAGTAATCCACCACTACGCCTTCGGCAAGGAGCTTTGGGCCGTTGCGGGTTATCTTTGCGCCTGCGGGAACCTGAACCAGGAGAGCTGCGGAATCCTGCGGGAGGAGGACGGTGGCTTTGCCGGCAACTGCTTTTTTGAGCCAGCGCTTGGAGACGGCGTCGTACAGATCGACTGGCTTTGAACTGAGGGCGATCTCGATCTGCTTGTCTTCGTGGTGGGGGTTGAAGTAGAGGTGGGTGGGATAGGCGGGGGCGTGAAAGAAGTCGGTCTTGAGGCAATCGAGGGCGAGGATCTTTTCGTCGCTGGTGCGGGAGATAATAGCGCCGAAGATGCCGACGGAGGTGGAGCTGTAGACGCTGAAGTTGGACACGGGTGGGAAGACGTAGCGCTCTCCGGTGACGGGAGAGAAGGTGTCCCAGGCGTCGCGGGCGGCGATGAAGGGCACGCCTTTGCGCGAGTCGAAGAGTTTGGCTTCAGCGGGGGTGAGGTGTTTGGCGTCGCGGCCGAGGAGGACTTCGTAGGAGATGAGGTTTTTGGAGATGGATTTGAGATCGGCGGCGACCTGGTAGTCGTCAGGCAGTTCGCCGGGATAGAAGAGGCGCGCGTTGTTGGCGGCGTTGAGCATCCACTTGCCGACGGCGCGCGCGAGGCGGGGGGCGTAGCGGACGAGCGGCACGAGGGCCGAGGCGAGCTGGAAGGTTTCAAAGAGATAGGGACGGTCGTCGTACATTTGGACGAGGCCGCTGACGTCGTAGTTGCCCCAGCGTGCGGCGGAGACACCGCCGATGCAGATGTGGCCGC
>Ga0302320_10028447_pt1 | contig 10731 bp, 9 predicted proteins | sample Bog_T0_3_FD_202130 | JGI IMG/M metagenome (GOLD analysis project Ga0302320, IMG submission 202130) | Peat permafrost microbial communities from Stordalen Mire near Abisko, Sweden - Bog_T0_3 | ecosystem: Environmental > Terrestrial > Soil > Wetlands > Peat | place: Sweden: Abisko, Stordalen Mire... | reverse complement strand
ACCTCGTCTAACAGTTTGAGCCGGAAGCATCGCCTTCAAGCGCTTGCTTATGCGGCGAGGCGTTGATTTGCCGTTGGAACCGCGCTTCAGGCGGAGGAGAAACATGAAGATGAATCGGACCTTGCTTAAGAAATCCATTCCCCAGGTTCTGGCGTGGGCTGGACTGGCGGCGCTTTGCGGCGGAATTGCCGTTGCGCAGGCCGCAGACTCAGACTCTGTCACCGTAACGTCGCAGGCTAATGGGCAGCGCCCGGACGGGCAGATAGAGATGGATGTGGTTCATGCGCTCGACGCCTCGAATGCGCTGAAGGGCGACCTGATTACCGCCGCAACCATCCAGGGCGAGGTCACGCTATCGGGAACGGTATCGGGCGATGCGTCCAGCGAACTGGCAGAGTCGATCGCCGGCCATGTGGCGGGCGTGACCAAAGTAAACAACTACTTGAAGGTCGGCAATACGCAGCAAGCCCAGGCAGCGCAGGCCCCCAGGAACACAGCCCCCGGCGCGCAGCAGATGGCTGACAGCGCAGGGGACGACGCCATGGCGCCTGTTCCTCCACCGCCTCCGCCCGCAATGAACGACGGACCGCTGCCGCCCCCTGGACAGAGTCAGGATCGGGGCCAGGCGCAGGGTCAATACCCGGCGCCTTATCCGCCGGCCCGGCCGCAGTATGGAACGGCCAATCCCCGCATTACCCGTGTGCAACCTCCGGCCTACGAAGCTCCCAAGGGGCCGGTCACAATACCGCAAGGAACGCTTTTGCAACTGCGGACCGCCGAGTCGTTGAACAGCAAGAGGGCCAAGGACGGTGAGCCGGTTCAGTTCACGGTGATCCGCGACGTGGCCTCTGGCGGCGTGCTGGCAATTCCCAAGGGCGCGACCGTGCATGGCGTGGTGACCGAGGACAAAAAGGCCGGCGCTCTGGGCGGCAGCCCGGAGCTGGCGCTGACACTTACCTCGCTTGATCTGGGCGGGCAGAGCTATCCGCTCGATACCGACCAATTCAAGGTGAAGGGGCCGAACAAGGCCGGTCAAACCGTGGGCAACGCGGTTGGCGGTGGCATTCTGGGAGCCATTATTGGCTGCGCCGTGGGCCGCGGCTTTGGATGCGCGGTTGGGGCCGGCGCTGGCGTGGCTGCGGGTACGGCGGCTTCAGCGGCTTCTCCCGGACCAGGAGTCTGGATTCCCGCCGAGGCGCTTGTAACGTTCCATCTGAATGTGCCGCTCACGGTTAATCCGGTGGACGCGCAGGAAGCGGCGCGGCTGGCGCAGGGGCTTTATACCGGCGGACCCAGCCTCTACCGCCGCGGCTATTACCCCTACGGCTCCCCGTACTACGGTTCGGCGTACGCGGGCTATGGCTATCCATACGGTTATCCCCCAGTCTACTACCGGCCCTATTTCATCACCGGCGGGTATTACTACTGGCGGTAAGTCAGAGGGACTCGGGACTGACTAGGGACTAAGGGACTAGAAACAGCGGGCATTCCGGCAAGCCGGGATGCCCGCTTTGTTTTTGCGGCAGCATTCAATCCGGCTCGGACGCTTCACCTATCCGGATTGGACGCACGCGCAATCCGAATCGGAAGATGTCCCGGTTCCCGGTCGTCTATAATGGCAAAGAATCGCGTAGAGCGAGAATTGCGCATCCGTGCGAGATGACCACCCCAAGCAGTCGAGCCCGAACTGGCGCGCTGGCAGGGAAGGGATCGGCGGGCAGCGCGTAGAGAGTTGAAGGTTCAAGTCCATCCATGATTCGTTTCCTGCAAACAGACAATCGCGTAACCAAGGCGCTTCTCGTCGTCATCATCGGCGCGGCCTCGGTGTCCATGGTCGTATACCTGATCCCCGGCCTTACCGGCGCGGGCGTTGCGGCCGCCGATACGTATGCCATGATTTATCCGCATTGGTATAGCAGACTGCTCTCCTCTGGCGTGGCGGTGAGCCAGCAACGAGTGGATAAGATCACCCAGCAGCAGGTGCAGCGGCAGTACCCGCAGTACGCCGGCAATCCGGCCATCCTGCGCATGCTGGAGCCGCGGGTGGGCGAGCAACTGATCCAGCAGCAGGTTTTGCTGGCAGAGGCTGAGAAGCTGGGCATTCACGCCACCGACGACGATCTCAAACAGGCGCTGCAAAAAGGCCAGTTTGGCGAGCTGTTCTTCCCCAACGGCCAATACGTAGGCGACGAAAAGTACAAGAACATCATCAATAGCCATGAAGTATCGGTGACGGATTTTGAAGACGAGGTGCGGCAGCAAATCGCTATCCATCGCCTTGAGGCGCTGATTACGGCCGGCGTCACCGTGAGCAACCAGGAAGTCCGCGACGACTATCGCAAGGGCAACATCAAGATCAAGTTCGACTATGCGGTGATCTCCTCGGACGAGCTGAGCAAGGGGATCAATCCCGCCGACAGCGAACTGGCCAGCTTTTTCAAGACAAACGCGGCGCGCTATGCCTCGGCTGTGCCGGAAGAGCGCAAGATCACCTACTTTGCCTTTACGCCCAATGAGCTGCCGGGCGGAGTTCCACAGGTAAGCCAGCAGGAGATTCAGCAGTACTTCAACGCTCACCAAGCGGAGTATCAGGTTGATGAACAGGCCCGGTCGCGGCACATCCTCATCCAGGTGTCCGCAAACGCTGACGCCAAAACAGATGCTGCCGCCAAAGCCAAGGCCGAGGGCATTCTCAAGCAGATTCAGGGCGGCGGCGACTTTGCCGCCTTGGCCAAGGCAAACTCCGACGACCCCGGCAGCAAAGACAAGGGCGGCGAACTGGGTTTTGCCAAGCGAGGCGCGATGGTGAAGCCCTTCGACAACGCCATTTTCACCCAGAAGATCGGCGACACGCAGATTGTCAAAAGCAATTTTGGATATCACATTGTGCAGGTGGAAGAACGGCAGGCTGCGCACGCCGAGTCGATCAACGAAGTGCTGCCCACCATTCAGGCCACGCTGGTTCGCCAGAAGGCGGCAGCCGCCGAGGAAAACTTCGCACATCAATTGACTTCAGAAGCCACCCAAAACGGCTTGGAGAAGACCGCGGCGGCTCACCACCTGGAGTTGGTGACCACGCCGATGGTTGGCAGCCAGGGCGTGATTGCAGCGCTGCCGGACGGGTCGCAGGTGATCGCGAAAGCCTTCCAGGCCAAGCAGAGCGATTCGCCGCAATTTGCTCCCACCGGCGAGGGATACGCAATCTTCCAGGTTACGGGGATTGCAGCGGCTCATGCGCCGACGTTTGAGGATTGGAAGAGCCACATCCTGGATGACTATCGCCAGCAGGTGTTGCCTGCGCTGTTGAGCCTGCGGACCAAGCAACTGTCTGACAAGGCCAAAAGTGAAAACGATCTGGCCAAGGCCGCCAAGGAACTGGGAGCGACGGTGAAGACCAGCGACCTGGTGAGCTCCAGCAGCCAGGTGCCCGACCTGGGCCAGGTGGCGCAGGTGGCTCCGCAGCTTCTGGACCTCGCAGTGGGCAACATCAGCGGCCCTATCGACGCGGGGCGTACCGGCGTGGTGGCGAAGATTGTTGACAAGCAGGAGCCCACCCCTGAGGAGATTGCCAAGAACTTCGATCAAGCGCGCGACCAGATGCTCGAGGAGCGCAGGCAGGAAGCTTTTAGCGTCTTCCTCAGCGGGGTTGTGGACGAGTACAAGAAAAACAAGCGCATTCTGATGAACAAGAAGGCAACGGAGCCGCAAGTTCCGGCCGCATAACCCGGCAGCCGAACTGAACTGCAAAAAGCCCGCATCCTCTCAAGGACGCGGGCTTTTTGCGCTGTCTGTGCCGCCTTTGCCTGTCGGATTCCGGAATTCTGGCTGGCTGCGGGTGATAATGAAGCCATGCAATTTCAACGATCGTCCGGAGTTCTGCTGCATGTGAGTTCGCTGCCTTCGTATGGGGGCATCGGCGACCTGGGACCGGCTGCCCACGAGTTTGTCGCCTTCCTTGCCGCGGCTAAACAGCATATCTGGCAGGTTTTGCCGCTGTGCCCTACGGGATATGGCAATTCGCCCTACGCGGGCTCGTCGGCCTTTGCGGGCAATCCATTTCTGATCAGCTTGGAATTTCTCTCGGATTGGGGCTGGATTGAGGGCGAGCGGATTGGCGGGCTGGCTGGGCGCGGCGGCAATGTGGACTTCAACGAGGTGGAGGCGCACAAGCTGCCTCTGCTCCATGAGGCGGCGGGGAACTTCCTGGACCGGGGCCAGCACGATCCGAAGCTGGCTAAACAATGGCAACGGTTCGAGGAGTTCTGTAAGGTTGAGGCGGTCTGGCTCAGCGATTACGCTCTCTATGCCGTGCTACGCCACCAGTTCAATACCGGCGCGTGGACGGCGTGGCCCAAGCCGGTGCGTTGCCGCCAGCCGGAGGCTCTGGCCAAGATCGTGGCGGAGCACGGACGGGCGCTGGCACAGGAACGCGTGCTGCAGTTTGCGTTTGCGCTCCAGTGGAAGAACCTGCGCGCGGCTGCGGCGCAAAGCGCGATTCGGATTCTGGGCGACGTGGCCATCTTCGTCAATATGGATTCGGCGGACGTGTGGGTTCATCCCGATCTGTTTGAACTCGACGAGGAGCTAAAGCCGATCCAGATCGCCGGCGTTCCGCCGGACTACTTTTCGCCCACCGGGCAACGCTGGGGCAACCCGCTCTACCGCTGGGACGTGCTGGCCGCGCATGGGTTCAACTGGTGGATCGAGCGGATTCGCCGCTCCTGCGAGCTTTATGACATCGTCCGCCTCGACCACTTCCGCGGCTTCGAGGCCTACTGGGCGATTCCCGCCGATGAGGAGACGGCGGTGAACGGCGAGTGGATCAAAGCGCCGGGGCTTGCGCTCTTCCGCGCGCTGCGGGCGGCTTTGGGGCCGCTGCCGCTGGTGGCCGAGGATCTGGGTGTGATTACTCCCGAGGTGGAGGCGCTGCGGCTGGAGCTGGGCTTGCCGGGGATGAAAGTGATGCAGTTCGGCTTCAACAGCAAGGGCGCGCACATGCACCTGCCCCACCGCTTCACGCCCGATACCGTGGCCTACACCGGCACGCACGACAACAACACCACGCAGGGCTGGTGGGATGCGGCGGGCAAGGTGGAGCGCAGCGCCGTCGAGGCCTATGTGGGGCCGGTCACCAAGCGCCCGGTGTGGCCGCTGATCCGGGCTGTCGAGGCCAGCGTAGCGGAACTCGCCGTGGTTCCGGCGCAAGATCTTTTGGAATTGGGTTCGGAGGCCCGCATGAATACGCCGGCCGTGCCTGCGGGAAACTGGAGCTGGCGCGCCCCGGAAGCAAGCTGGAAGCCCGAACTTGCGGCGCGGCTGGCGGCCATCGCCGAGGTGACGGATCGCTACAACGATCCGCTGGGCGAGCCGGAAGAGGAAGGAGAAGTGTGAATCCCTCGGCCACGCACGCGCATTCGACAGCTGCTGGACTCCTCGACGGACCAAAGCCGCGCTGCCGACTATCCGCTTCCACAAGCAGATCTGCGGCCCACTAGCCAACAACTTCATTCATCATCAGCCCACAGCGGCACAAAAGCTAGATAGCGAACTCGAAACGGCCTTCCATAAAGCCGGCAACTCCATCTAGAACATCGTCCAACGGCTCGAAGCTGCCTAAATTTGCTGAAGTATTCTTGTTTACGAATAATACGGTAAGAATCGAATGGTATTTATTCTTAGGCCTTGCGGGCCGCTCCTCAATTTGAGCGGCCCGTTGTTGCTTCAAGACCCTCAGAAGCCAGCCTGCGCTTCGGCAAACTCCGCCCGCGCTACCTGCGCACGCGCCACTTCCACCGGCTCGTCATAGTGGCTGGCCACCACCGTCGCAGCCGTCGAGTCGTCCAGCAGCGGCCGCACCGCAGCCTGCTTGATTGTCGAGTTTGCCGCCATCCGCGCCACTTGCGCCTTGCTGGAGATCGTCTGGACCAGCGCAAGAATCGCGGTTACGATGGTTGCCACCGCCTGAATCGCAGCCAAAGCGTGTTGCTGGCTTGCTGTGTTACTTATCTTGGCCGCCTGCAACAGCGCGGCGTTCACCTGCTGCTGAAAGGTCACCACTTGTGCTTGCATCTGCGCCAGCGTGCCTGCCGCCGGATTGGCCAGATAAGCCTTGGCCTGCGCCACCAGCAGATTGGAGGCCGCGTCAAACCCAACCGTCGCCGCCGCAAAGATCGGCGCATCCTGCGGCGCAAGCAAAGCCGCCGTTGAGTCCACCGTAGCCACCGCGCTCTGCAGCGCCGGGGTCCAGTTCACAATGTCCTGTGCGACGGTCACGCCCGAGCATCCGGCCATAAACGGCAGCGGCAGCAGCAGCGCGATCAGCGCCCAGGCGCCCAGCTTGGCGGTCGAACCAGTGGAAGAAGTCTGGCCTGACGGGTCTCTGGCAAGCAGACCCAGGAAGGCCGTGGCGACGGCGCTCACCAGCGTGATCACCGTGCCGTTCCCGGCCGCGCCCAGAGTGATGCCCTGCTCTGAGAGGACATGGGCAATGGTGACGACCGCAATCAGCAACCCGGCGGCCGAGGTCTTCGGGTGATTCCACACATTTGAGATAGGGTTCATTCAGAAAGCTCCTTTTGAGGAAACGATGTGCAAGCCCGTCTTGTGTCAGGGCACGGCTTTAGCCGTGCCGTAAATGCAACAAAATAAAAGTGGGCTTCAGCCCCTGAGGGAATGCTGCAACACAGTCGACGCTTGTGCAGAGTCTCCTAAGTGATAGGGCAGCCCAAGCGCCCTGTTAACTTTGCTTGTCTTGAGACTCGGTGAGAACTCTCGCCTGAACGCGCCGCCGTGGTTCCGGTCGGCGCGCCAAGCAGAGAGCCGCTACCGGACAGAGTTCGACGGTCCCGCGCCCCGGCGCCATCCGCAAAGGGATGGCGTACTCATTCGCCGGGCGCAGCATCTCCATCGTTTGTCTGGCTACCTATAAGGGTAGGTAATCAGAGGCATATCTTCTGCAAACAAAGTTCCGATTGTAAGACATATAGAATCAATGGTTTACTCAGTTCTGGGCGGAACAGACGTCTTGACTGCCGGCACCAAATGGGATGCCGCCGGTGGCCCACGGTTTGGGCCCGCGCATTCCCGCCATCTTGGCGTGTTTACCAACTGGCAATCTCCGGATAGGCTACGATTCACTCGTGACGCCGAGAAACGCAGTATCCTTACCGCCTAATGTGCGACGAGGCTACAGCATGAGGTTCGGCGGCCTACCGTCTCCCTGAGCGGGGCGTATTCGGGACGCGTCTATCAGTACTGGTGAATCCAGAGCCATTGACCATGCGAATGCGACTTGTAATAACCAGCGGCATCATCGCCGTCGCCGTTGTAACCATAGCCTTAATATCGCTTGATTTTATACTCGACAACGCCATCAAGGCGCGCCAAAAAGGAGATAGCGCCTGTCCACACGACAAGGAGCTTAGAACATATCAAGATTGGACGAGGACCGTAACATTCCCTTACACCGCGCCGGATGAAAAGCTACGAAGAGTGAAAGAGAACTACAGTCACGTTGATGTAGGTTCATCAAAGCAAGCAGTCATTGAGGCATTTGGTCCACCAGACTTCGAGCAAGAAGTCATTCCAATAGAGCCGTGGCGTCCATGCGCGGGATATGAATTCGTGTACTACTTCTCGATGCTTGCTGCTGGGAATGACAATGAATTCAAAGATAAGAGAATCGAGGTCTTCTTTAACGTAGACGGCAGAGCACACTGGATTGCCGGCAACATTGGGCTACCGGAAAAAGGCGGGTATGCGGTTCGTCCATAGGTTCCGAGCATTCCCAGAATAGTTTTCAATGAATCGCCGAAGCTGGAATCGAACTAAAGACCGAGTTCGGAGTGGTTAACCAGCAATCCAGACAGAACTCGAAAACTGGGTAATGCCCGGATTGCCGACCACTCGCTCAGAACCTGATCCGACGCGGGACGCCGGGCACGCTGGAAGCGCTTGGAACGTCCGCTTTAATGCTCGCTAAGATTCAAGCAATTTCCGGTTCATGGACTGAAGCCATTTCCAGCTCAGAGTATTAAGAGAGACAGAGACGGTCACGAGGCATGAAAGCCAGAGCGGACATCCGCTTCTTTCTGGACCCAACTTCACTATCTGATAAAGTCGCGGATACCTTGTATGCCTCTCGAAAGTGAACCGATCTCCCGTCTTGCATCCCGCTAATTCAGCAAGGGACAACCATACGATCCAGACGATGGTCATATTGATGCTGCTCGCAACGTCACGTTGGCGGCTCATGATGTAGCGCCTGATCTTGTACATTGTTGACGGCGCTAAACCTGCTCGATAGATCCAGTCCATTTTCAACGCGGCTCTAAGCAGATCGGCGCTGTAGACCAGCTTCGAGAAACCGCCAGGAATGTCCATCAGGTGAGCATCCCACTCCTCCACGTATCTTTTGCGCTTCTCTTCAGGCAGTCGCGAGACTGCGAAATTCAATATTTTCTGGCTGAGAATCGGCAGCCAAGCCGCGATCTCATCGGCAGCGAGTTTCGCTAGTATCCCCTGGATGATCGTCAGGATTGCCATACAAGCCTCCCGCCGTCCGGGATGAGCTCTTCAAATGCCCTCCGTCCCTCCTGTCTTCCAAGTGAAGTGAGTCGATACAGGCGCCTCCGAGGTCTGCCCATCTCAGACGGATTGCCGTCTTCCCACTCGCTTTCGAGCCATCCTGCTCTTTCCAGTCGAAAGAGTACGGGGTAAAGGGTGCCGGATGGGATTTTTGCTGATCGAGAGATTTCCGCACCCGAAACCCCTCCAGACGCAGCAGTAATTAGCTGGCCAATTATCTTCAGAGTGGGCCCGGTCATTCGTGGAGAATCGCTACCCATACTCAAGAACTCTACATAGGGTGCACTCATTTGTCAAACGGAAAAATTGGATAGGGGTTGTAAGCCCAAACCGGCGGAATTGATCCGGCTACTGAACACTCCCGAATCTTCACCCGCGGTAAGATTTGTGTTGGCGTGTAATTAGCTTGGTAGCTTCCGAGAAAGGAATTATGAAAGTTCGTGATTTGGAAGGATGGCCTCCGCAGCCAGGCGGCTCGTATAAAACTTCGTACACTGTGCCGTCGAGCGAAGAATCCATGATCGAAAAGGTCGTGAGCGTTCTGGATGATAATGTTTGCTTCACCGGAACTGCGAACGGCAATCAGCACACCTACGATTTCAAAGCTCCGAACGAAAAAGTCGCTCTCAATCTCAAGAAGATTCTTGAATCGAACATCGGAAAGAGCGTGTTTTCAGTCGGCGACGTGGAGCTAGACGACGCGTCACATGGACGGCCGTTCGCGTGACACCTCAACAATGAGCCCAAAGAAGCCGAAAATCTGTCACATTGGCCGTCACTTCATCAAAGTTCCGCAAAACTCGGCGGCACCTTAACGTTCTACCGATGATGAAGAGATCCTATCGGGGCGACAACCTGCCGATGCTGTCGCACGGATTCAGGACATCAGGCCGGAAAGTAACAATCGCAGATGATGTGGGTGAACTCGCTGGAGTCCTTTGCGCCGGTTTCATCTTGTGGACGACCGAACTTGCGTCCCGTCAGCTCCACAGCGGTGATTCGCTCAATGGGATAGGTACGTCCACCCGTGGAGTACCATGGCCCCGGACAACTCGCCCAATGAAACCCATTCAAGATTTTCTGCTTTGAGCGATTGTAACCAAGCGTGTAGCCTTCGAGAACGTCTGTGCGCGATCGTCCTCCACCATCGGTGTACTCAACGCGCATGAACTGCCGGGTGCGTATTCCTGCAAGGATCGACTCTTCAACTGTCATATCCCAACCTCAACTGAGAATTTCCGGCTCCCGGCCCGGTTAAGGACATTGTACTCGCGATCAGGCTGGGGCCACAGACACTAGTCGTGCCGCAGAACCCACTGTCCTAATATATACATGATAATGTCCTTACCATGGGGCACCCGGCCCCAGCATTCGCCGGTATCAGGTGGGCGGTTCCCAGTTGCGGTACGATAAAGGGGCCGGGTGGTGCAGGATGAAGTATTCGACGAACCTAGTTAGCTTGGCTGTTGACTCTGTGGGTATTTTCGTCGGAGTGCTTGGCTGGATGTTCATGGTTTGGGTGCCGATTATCCTCGCGTTCATTCTCTTCTTCATGACGAAGTCTCCCACGACAGCGTCGATTATTCTCCTCCTACTTGTTTCCGGCATCATTGTTCCTTTCGGTCTGCTCCTCAAGTGGTGTTCAAATGGGATTATCAAGCGCGGTTGGGCGCGGATTACCTTGGGTGCATTGGTCCTTGTCCTATTGGGCATTAGGTTAGGGTTTGCCTACTCGTCGATTGAGAGCCACGGTGGGCAGTCTGCGTTCGAGCGGCACCTGATGGGAATTGAGTTGCTGTTTGCGGCTGCTGTCGCGATACTCGGCCTGACAAGGGCGGCTAGGTGCCCACATGAGTAGCGGACTCTTTGACGATCTCAAGGGTGCCCTCAGTAGTCTTGGTACATCTCTGTCAGAGTGGCTTCTCGCTGCCCTGAACCCGATGGAAAAATGCGCTAGCCTTCTCGCGATCGAATCTGAAGAAGATAGGATCCGCGAGACGTTGAAGCTATGGACGAGCTCATTCCTCGTTTCGCTCACCGTCTTCCTGCCTCTTTACGTCTACTATGGCATTGGCTTGAAAAGCTTGGAGTTTCACCTACCCATTTTTCTCTTCCTTACTCTAGGGATGATAGGATGTGGTTTCT
>Ga0302320_10028446_pt1 | contig 10731 bp, 11 predicted proteins | sample Bog_T0_3_FD_202130 | JGI IMG/M metagenome (GOLD analysis project Ga0302320, IMG submission 202130) | Peat permafrost microbial communities from Stordalen Mire near Abisko, Sweden - Bog_T0_3 | ecosystem: Environmental > Terrestrial > Soil > Wetlands > Peat | place: Sweden: Abisko, Stordalen Mire... | reverse complement strand
CAATGAAGTTAGGCTGGTGCAGGACGCGGAAATCTGGGCCGCCAAGCTCGATCCCGCCAATGAGGCGATCCACACGCTGCGCCCCGGCCGCAAGGCCTGGCTGCAGGTGGTCAAGGGTGACGTCAGCATCGGCGAGGAAAAACTGTCGGCGGGGGATGCCGCCGCCCTGACCGACATGACGCAGATTCAGGTGCGCTCGCGAACAGCCGCGGAAGTGCTGCTGTTCGATTTGGCGTAAGGAAACTGAATCCCCTTCCCTCGCTCTGTGCTTCGCACATTCGCTCGCCGGGGATGACGTCGCTAAGGCGCCGTCACTTCACCAAGCCAAAGCGCGACTTGTAGCGCGCGTCGATGCCCGACAGCGGGAAATAGATAAAGACATCGGTGGTGCCGAACTGATGATCGATCACCGCGCCATCGCCGATGCAGCAGCCGGCGCGGACATAGCCTTTCAGCAGCGGCGGCAGGCTGCGCAGCCCTTCGCGCTGCGGCGTGGCGTCCGCCGCCATGCGGTCCATGCCCACGAACAATTCCGGCCGCGCCGTGACGCGCAGATGTTCCGGCATGGCGTGGAAATGATGCAGATAGGACAATGGCAGCGCCAAGGCTTCGATATCGGTGCCGGGCAGCGAGGCGCAGCCGAACATCAGGTCAATGTCGAAGCGTGCGACATAGGCCATCAGCCCTTTCCACAAAAGCTGCATTGAGCCGGGACGGCTGCGATAGCTTTTCAGCACACAGGAGCGGCCCAGCTCCAGGAACTTGGTGCCCGGGGCCACGCCCTTCAGCATCGGAGCGATGTCATATTCGCTGGTGGTATAAAAGCCGCCGGCCCGTGCCGCGTCTTTCTCGCGCGTCAGCCGGTAAGTGGCGACCACCAGAGGCTGGCCATCCTCGCCCTGGGTTTCGCGGTCCACCACCAGAAGGTGGTCGCAGACATCGTCGAACTTGTCGAAGTCGCGGCCCGCAGCGCGCATCTCGGCCGAGGGCACCGCGCTCATCTCTTCATAGAAGACGGCGTAGCGCAGGCGCTGCGCCTGCTGCACTTCGTGATCGGTCTCGGCCAGGCGCACTTCCAGGGACCCGGACACGGCCAGAACCGGCCATTGCTCCAGGCGTCCTTCGAACGGTCCGGCTTCGTAGATATTGACCAAGCAAATCTTCCTTTAAGTCCCTGTCGCAGGCGGTCTTGCGAGAGGCGATTCGGGTCCGCCTCTGGCTTAAGCCCCTAATGCGACAGTTTGACAATTTTACCGCAAGCGCCGCCGGGGGGCAATGAATTGTGACAGCCCGCGTTCCAAGGCTCAGGCGGCCTGGGGTTGTTTAAGGGGCTGTTTGCGGCCCAAAAAGGCGAAAAGCGCCAAGGAGGGAACCCCGATCACGCCGCAACCGATGAAAAACAGGGCATAGGCGTTCATCAGGCCGAAATGTGGGGTTAATCCTTCCACGATCAAGCCGGAAAAACCCTTGAGGAATTTGCCTGCAAGGGCATAGGCCGACGACAGAAGCGCATATTGCGTCGCGGTGTAGCCCAGGCTGGTCAGCGAGGACATGTAGGCGACCAGAGTGACACCGGCGACACTGATGCCGAAATCATCGATCGCCATCACCGCCAGGAATGCCGGCACATCATGGTTCAGGGTGAGCAGGGCCTGGGCAAGAATGCCGATGGACTGAAGGATGGCGCCCAGCATCAGGGCGCGCATATGGCCGAGCTGCAGGCAGAAAAAGCCGCCCGCCGCGACCCCTGCGAAAATCGCGGCAAGCCCGACGGTGGCGCGCGCCGTGCCGATCACATCCTTGCTGACGCCAAGATCGTGAAAAAAGGGATTGGTGATCGGCCCGCGCATGAAATCCGGCAACCGGTAAATGCTGATCGCCAGCAGCATCAACAAGGCCATCGCGCCATACGTCTTGAAGAACATGATGAAGGGCCCGGCCACGGCGTCGAAAAATCCGCGCGGGCTCCACAGCGGTTTTTCCTTTTCCAGGCGCGCCAGGACGCTTTCGCCGCGCACAGGCTCGGGCGCGACGAGGCTGGCAGCGATGCCGATGCCCATGCAGAGGCCGCAGACGGTATAGGCCAAAGGCCAGCCAAAATGCTGCGCGGCGATCAGCATCACGGAATCGACGCACATCACGGCGATGCGGTAGGCCAGCGTATAGGCGGAAATCAAAAGGCCCTGTTCGTCATCGGACTGCGCCACCTCGATGCGCCAGGCATTGATGGCGATGTCCTGGGTCGCGGCGGACAGGCCGACAAACAGGGCGCAGCCGCCCAGCACCAGCAAGCCAAACCGCACACCGGCAAAAGCCATGGCGAAGAGGCCCAGCGCTACGCCGCATTGCGACAGCAGCATCCAGCCCCGGCGCTGCCCCAGGACTTTCAACGTGGGAATCCGGTCCACCAGCGGCGCCCAGACGAATTGCAGGGAATAGGCAAGCCCGACCCAGGAGAGAAAGCCGATGGCCTTCAGGCTGGTGCCTTCATCGCGCAGCCAGAAGCCGAAGGTATTGCCCACGAGCAGAAAAGGCAGTCCGGACGAGAAGCCCAGCGCCAGCATGGTCAGGGCGCGGCGGTTGAGATAATCGCGGAAGGCATAGCGCTTGCGCGCTGAAGGAATCATGCCGCGGCAGTTTGCGGCAATCCATCCTCGTTGGGAAAGAGCATCAGGAACATTTCTTCCAGCTCGGCCGGATCGACCGGCTTGGTCAAAAAGCCGTCCATGCCCGCTTCCTGGCAGGCCCGCTTGCCGGTTTCCAGCGCATCGGCGGTGAGCGCCACGATGGGGGTGCGGGCGCGGCCGGATTTTTCCTCATTGGCCCGGATGGCGCGGGTCGCCTCGATGCCATCCATGCCGGGCATGTGAATATCGGTGAGCAGAAGATCGAAGCGCTCTTCTTCCATCGCCGTCACGGCGCCGGTGCCGGTGGTGACTTCCCTGGTAAAATGGCCGCGGCGGCGCAGCAGCTCGCGGATCAAGAGCGCATTGACCGGGTTGTCCTCGGCCAACAGAATCTTCAGACCATTGCCCGCGCTCTGGATGCTTTGCTGGGCCGGGGGGCGCGGCAATTCCGGCAACGCGGCGCGACTTGGCGCATAGGGCAACGGCTCCGCTTGCGCCGGCATTGGCAATTTGACTTCTACCATGGGCGGTGGCGGCGGCATGACGGCGGGTTCGGCAATGGGCTTGCGATGGCCGTCCATGCAGATGGCGAGCCGGGTCAGAAGCGAGATTTCGCGCACCGGCTTGACCAGATAGCCGGCAAAACCCATCGCTTTGAGCATATCCAGCTTGCCGCGCGCCGCCGGTGTCAGCAGCACCAAAGCGGGAATATCGAATTCCGGCTGGATGAAGGGGATCGGCTCGGCCTCGGTGCCGGCATCTATCAAAATCGCGTCAATGCGGCCGCTGGGGGCCATGTGATTAAAGTTGATGGCCTCGCCGCCGGCCGCTTCCACCTGCAGCGACAGACCTTCGCGCAAGGGCTTGTTGCGGGTGACGATGGCGATGCGCTTGCCTTCCAGGGGCTTGCCGTCTTCCGGAGCCACCTCAACCACCACCGCCGGCATCGTGAACCAGAAGGACGAACCGCCATCATTGCCCGATTCCAGGCCGATCTCGCCGCCCATCGCCTCGGCCAGGCGCTTGGAAATGGCAAGGCCCAGGCCTGAGCCGCCGAATTTGCGGGCATGGCTGGAATCGGCCTGGACGAATTCCTGGAAAATGTCCTGGCGTTTCTGGACGGGAACGCCGACGCCGGTGTCGCGCACTTCGATCCGCAGAAAACCGCGGCCTTGGACATGGCTCATTTTGATTTCGACGCAGATGCCGCCCTTCTCGGTGAATTTGACGGCGTTGCCGACCAGATTGGTCAGCACCTGGCGGAAGCGCACTTCGTCGATGCGGATGACACGCGGCACGTCGCGCCCCACCACGGTGACGATCTCGATGCCCTTGGCATGAGCGCGCGGTCCCAAGAGTTCGGCGACACCGTTGAGCAGGATGCGAACATCGACCTCGTCTTCATCCAGCGTCAGGGTGCCGGATTCGATCTTGGAGAAATCCAGAATGTCGCCGATCAGGGTCAGCAGCGCCTCGCCCGACTGGGTGATGGCCTCGGCATAGGTGCGCTGGTCGGCGCGCAGATCGGTTTCCAGCAGCAACCGGCCCATGCCCAGCACGCCGTTCATCGGCGTGCGGATTTCATGGCTCATGGTGGCCAGGAAGCCCGACTTGGCGCGGGAGGCCGCTTCGGCGGAATCGCGCGCCTGGGTCAGCGCATCTTCCAGCGCCTTGCGCTCGGTGATGTCGCGCCCGACGCTTTGCACTTCGACCAGGCGTCCATAGGAATCGCGGATGGCATAATCTTCCCAGGCGATCCAGCGAAAGCCTTGCGGCGTGCGCACATGCTGGTCATAGCGGGCGCGGCCGCGCCCCTGTTCCAGAGCCGCGAAACTGCCGAACAAGGGCGCCCGGCTTTCGGGATGCAGTTCGGGCGCGAAGGGATAGCCCACCGCCCGCTTGGGATCGAGGCCGAAGATCTTGAAGAAGCCTTCATTGGCGTAAGTCAGGCGGCTGGAGGAATCGCGGCGGAAGATGGCGTCGCCCTGCGCGTCCACCAGTCCCTTGTAGCGCAGCTCGCTCTGGTAGAGCCGCGCATTCATCGCCCCGGCATTGCGCAAGGACGCTTCCAGCCGGGCGCTGCTGGCTTTGAGTTCGGCGGTCTGTTTTTCCAGAAGCTCGCGCCGTTCGCGCGAGATCAGAAGATTGTTGATCAGGAAAGCCAGCGCGACCGCCAGCAAGGCACCGAAACTGACCGGGCTGACGATGGTGAGGCGGCCGAACAATACGATATCGCCCATCGCGGCGACGAGCATCAGACCCGCCAGCACGCCAAACACGACCCGGATGACCCTTGCGATGGTCAAACGACTGAATTCCCTTCCATTTGAGCCGATAGTTTGGCGCGATACCCGATACGAAAGCCTTAAGGTTCCCCGGGCCCGGCCAAAATCAACCTGCGGCGCCGGAACATTGATAAAACTTATATAAATCAGTTGGTTAACAGATAGTTTCGGACCTTCACCGCTCCTGTCCCCCGAGCGTCACAAAAGCTTTGCATAACTGTGATGTTCGTGGCGCGAGAGCATTGTGAATTGGCGCTACCCCTCGACCGGACGCCCCCCTCTGATGGCCGATATTGCTTTGACCGACGAAACCGCCCTGACCGCGAGAGCCCAGACCACGCGCCGCGCCGGCGCCGGCGATGCCCGTTTTCATTTCCTGACCTGGCTGGCTGCGGCCCTGGTGCTGCTGATTTTCACCGGCGTGATCACCGCGCTGGTGATCGGCTCGGTGCCAGCTTTCAAGGCCTTCGGCTTTGGCTTTCTCACCACCGAGGTGTGGAGTCCGGCGCGCGAACATTTTGGTGCCCTGGCTTCGATCTACGGCACATTGATCACCTCATTGCTGGCGATGATTGTCGCCGTCCCGGTGGGCATCGGCGTGGCGATTTTCCTCACCGAATTATGTCCGCGCCTGCTGCGCCGCCCCATCGGCATCGCCATTGAACTTTTGGCCGGCATCCCCTCGATCATTTACGGCATCTGGGGCCTGTTCGTGTTCGCGCCCTGGTTTCAGGAACATGTCCAGCTGCCGGTGATCAACGCCACCACGGGCATCCCGGTCATCGGCACCCTGTTCGGCGGCGCGCCCTATGGCATCGGCGTCATCACCGCCAGCCTGATCCTTTCCATCATGATCCTGCCTTTCATCTCGGCGGTGACGCGCGATGTGTTCGAGACCGTGCCCGCCATGCTGAAAGAGGCGACCTATGGTCTTGGCTGCACCACCTGGGAAGTGATGTGGCGCGTGGTGCTGCCCTTCGCCCGCTCCGGCGTGGTGGGCGGCGCCATGCTGGCGCTGGGTCGCGCCCTTGGCGAAACCATGGCGGTCACCTTTGTGATCGGCAACGCCCATAAGATCGATTCATCCCTGTTCGCGCCCGGCACCACCATCTCGGCCACCATCGCCAATGAATTCACCGAGGCGACCAGCGAGATTTACACTTCGTCGCTGATCTCGCTGGGCCTGATCCTGTTCTTCATCACCTTCGTGGTGCTGGCCTGCGCCCAGTTGATGTTGCGGCAGCTTGAGAAACAGTCGGGCAAATGATCAATCGAGCACTTTATCTCCGCCGCCGCGCCGCCAACAGCGTCTTTATCGTGCTGTCCATTGCCGCCGCCATTTTCGGGCTGGTCTGGCTGGGTTTCATTCTGGGCTCGCTGCTGACCCAGGGCGTGGCGGCCCTGTCGCCGACCCTGTTCACCCAGTCCACGCCGCCGCCGGGATCGGCAGGCGGGTTGGCCAACGCCATCCTGGGCAGCGTGCTGATGAGCGTGCTGGCGGTGCTGGTGGGAACGCCCATCGGGTTGTTCGCGGGCACCTATCTGGCGGAATATGGCAAGCATACCCGCTTTGCCTTTGTGGTGCGCTTCGTCAACGATATCCTGCTCAGCGCCCCGTCGATCGTCACCGGCCTGTTCATCTATGAAATCATTGTGGTGCCGATGGGCCATTTTTCCGGCTGGGCCGGCGCCGCTTCGTTGATGGTGATCGTGATCCCGGTGGTGGTGCGGACCACCGAGAACATGCTGCTGCTGGTGCCCCATACCTTGCGCGAAGCCGCCACGGCGCTGGGCGCGCCGATGAGTTTTGTCATCCGTTCCGTGACCTGGAAGGCGGCCCAGGCCGGCATCATCACCGGCGTGCTGCTGTCGGTGGCGCGCATTTCCGGCGAAACCGCGCCGCTGCTTTTCACCGCCCTGAACAATCAGTTCATGAGCACGAATTTTAACGGGCCGATGGCGTCATTGCCCGCCGTGATCTTCCAATATGCGCTGTCGCCTTATGAAGACTGGCATCGCCTGGCCTGGGCCGGGGCCTTGCTGGTGACCGCCACGGTGCTGACGCTTTCCATCATTGCCCGCCTGCTTGAAAACAAACAACGGAATTGATCCATGGACGCGCAAAGTGATCCCAAGACAAATCTCAAGACCAAGGTGGACATCAACGATCTGTGCTTCTTCTATGGCGCCAGCAAGGCGCTGAAGAACATCACCCTGCCGCTCTATGACCGCAAGGTGACGGCCTTTATCGGCCCATCTGGCTGCGGCAAGTCCACCTTGCTGCGCGCCATCAATCGCATCTATGAGCTTTACCCGCACCAGCATGCCGAAGGCACCATCACGCTCGACGGCGAGAATATCCTCAAGGCCAAGGACCTGAATCTGCTGCGGGCCCGGATCGGCATGGTGTTCCAGAAGCCGACACCCTTTCCCATGACCATCTATGACAATGTCGCATTCGGCATAAAGCTCTACGAGAATCTGCCGCGCTCCGAGATGGATGCCCGCATCGAGGACGCTCTCACCCGCGCCGCGCTGTGGGGCGAGGTCAAGGACAAGCTGAATGCCTCCGGCCTGTCGCTGTCGGGCGGCCAGCAGCAGCGCCTGTGCATCGCGCGCACCGTGGCGACGCGGCCGGAAGTGATTTTGCTGGACGAACCCTGCTCGGCGCTGGACCCGATCTCGACCGCCAAGATCGAGGAACTGATTGACGAGCTGTCGAGCGATTACACCATCGTGATCGTGACACACAATATGCAGCAGGCCTCGCGCGCCTCCGATTATACCGCCTTCATGTATCTGGGTGAGCTGGTGGAATATGGCGCGACGGAGAAAATCTTCACCGCGCCCGACAATAAACGCACTGAGCAATATATTACGGGTCGATTTGGGTGAGGCGCGACCAGCCTAGCGGGGCAAATCGGTTCAGTGAACCGATTTGAGCGCCGAACGCCGCGAGCTTGGGCGAGCGGCCGGATGGTGCAGCAGCTACCGATAATCTTCCGCCACGGTCTGGTCGGCGCTCACCACCGACAGCGCGCTGGCGACCACGCTTACCACGCCGGCAATCAGCAAATTAAGCACAAGCGCGCTGAGGGCAGCGTAACAGGGGATCGTCAGCCCGAACAGATGCAGCGGATACGTTGAGCCTTTAAAGCCCAAGGTCCAGGCCATATAGGTGCCCGCCGTCATCCCTGCCGCCCATCCCGCCAAAAGCCCCCAGGGATTGAGCCGCACATACAGAGCCAGCATGACCGCCGGTACGGTCTGGCAGATCCAGATGCCGCCCAATAACTGAAGCTGGATGGCATAGGTGCTCTGCAACTCCAGCACAAAGATCAATGCTCCCAGCTTGACTGCCAGCGAGGTCAGTTTGGCAGCGCGCGATTCCTCGGCCGGGGTGCAGGCCGGGTTTATAAAATCCTTGTAGATATTGCGGCTGAAAAGATTGCCGCAGGCGATTGCCATCATCGAGGCGGGCACCAGCGCGCCGATGGCGATGGCGGCGAATGCCACGCCGACAAACCAGGCCGGGAACATATGCAGGAACAGCGCGGGCACGGCGAAATTGTTGCCGAAGCTGGCGAAGCCGGCGGCATAGGCGGGCATCGCTTTCACGCCTGTCGCGATCGCCATATAGCCAAGCAAGGCCACCAGCGCCAAGGCCACGGAATAGGCGGGCAGGATCATCGAATTGCGTTTTACCACATGGCGGCTTGAGGCCGACAGCAGGCCGGTCACGGCATGGGGATACATGAACAGCGCCAGGGTCGAGCCGATGCAAAGGCTGACATAGGCAAAGCCGGGCCCCAGATTGTTGGCGGTGCCATGGGCCAGGATCAACAGTTTCGGATCGACGCTGGCAAAGACCTTGTCATAGCCGCCAAGTTCGGACGGGATGATGATGATCGCCGCCAGCACCGTGACATAGACCAGCATGTCCTTGACCACGGCCACCAGCGCCGTGCCGCGCAGGCCGCTGTTATAGGTATAGGCCGCAAGCACGATAAAGGCGCCGATCAGGGGCAGGGACACGCTGCCCAAAAGCGGCAGCGCCATCGTGTAATTGAGGCCCAGGGCCGCGATCACCACCTGCATGCCCATCAACTGCAGCGCGATATAGGGCATGGTGGCGACAATGCCGGTCAGTGCCACCGCCAGCGCCAGCGGCCGGTTGCCAAAGCGCCCGCGCACGAAATCGGCGGCGGTGACATAGCCGTGGCGGCGCGCCACCGACCATAGCCGCGGAAAAAACAGAAACAGCAGCGGATACATTAAGGTGGCATAGGGGATGGCGAAAAAACCTGTCGCCCCCGCGCCGAACATCAGGGCCGGCACCGCGATGAAGGTGTAAGCGGTATAAAGATCACCGCCCATCAGGAACCAGGTGATGACGGTGCCGAAACGCCGCCCGCCCAGGCCCCATTCCGCCAGTTGGGAAAGGTCGGCCGCCCGCCAGCGCGAACCCAACAAGCCCAGCAGCGCGACGCCGGCGAACAGGGCAAAGAAAACCACCAGGGTGACGGGATGGGCGCTCATTTGCCGCGCCGCACTTCATTCAAATAAGCCGGCAGGATGCAGAGCGCGGCCAGCACAATCCACAGCGTCTGCCACCAATAGAAAAAGGGAATGCCGAAAAGCTCCGGGCTGATGCGGTTATAGAAGGGCGGCCACAGATCGGCGATGAAGGGCAGCGCCAGCAGCAGATAGACCGGATGGAATTTCCGGCGCGGCTTTTCCTCGTCCATATCGCCCCCAACCTCCGCTCCGGTATCGCCGAAAATAACAAGGCACGCAATCGCGCGCCATGTTGAGTTAAGCAGGCGGCGCGGCCTTATTGCTACTGGCCAGAACGCGCCGGCTTGGGCTTGCCGTTTTCGTCTACCTGGGTAGTGGCCACCGGCCCGATGCCTGACAGCTCAAAGATCACGGGCGGGTTGCCGGCCTTGTTGCCGTCATAATGCACCGTGTTCGCCAGATCGGTGGCAATGCTGCCGGCCGGAACGGGATATAACTTGTTGATGTCCTGCACATTGCCCGACGCCACCCACCAGGTGCCCGAAATCACCAAGGCGTGCCGGTCGGTGCTATGGAATGCGGCTTGCTGAAATGGCCGGGGTCCCAGCGCATCAAAATGGCGTAAGGGCCGGGCTTGGACGGGTCGCCATATAGCATTGCCGTCGCGCCATTGGCGTTGGGGACCCAGGGAATATCTTTGGGCAAAGTGAAAGGAATATGGGTGGGATCGGGCGGCGCCGATTGGGCCGATGCGACCGCGCAAAAACCAGCCACCAGGCCAAGCCCCAATATCGTTCTCACCAAATAATGCATGATTTTTCTCCCCCTATTTTATCGGGGGAGAATAACAGCAAACTTATCCTGGGAAAATCAGCCCTGGCGGCGACCTGCCATCACCAAGCCCAGACCGGCCAAAACGATCACGATCCCGGCGGCGGTTGGAATCCACACCGTATGATCCTCCTGGGAATTGATCTCCAGCGGCCCGGCCTTGAGCACCGGCTTGGTGTCGGTATAGCTGAAATGGCCGAAGAACAGCGCGCCGACGCCCAGCGCAATTAAAACAGCGCCCAAAATGCCCATGCTTTTCATGGCTAGGTCCTTTTGAAATACGCCGGATAAAACGGCCTGGCGGAACAAAAGTTCCACCTACGCCAAAGCCAGCCGCCTATATGACAGCGCCTCGGCAATATGAGGCCGCGTCACGCTTTCCGCGCCCGCCAGATCGGCAATCGTGCGCGCCACGCGCAAGACCCGGTGATAGCCGCGCGCCGACAGCCGCATGCGCTCGGCGGCTTCGG
>Ga0302320_10028445_pt1 | contig 10731 bp, 11 predicted proteins | sample Bog_T0_3_FD_202130 | JGI IMG/M metagenome (GOLD analysis project Ga0302320, IMG submission 202130) | Peat permafrost microbial communities from Stordalen Mire near Abisko, Sweden - Bog_T0_3 | ecosystem: Environmental > Terrestrial > Soil > Wetlands > Peat | place: Sweden: Abisko, Stordalen Mire... | reverse complement strand
GCAAGCGGATCGGCATTACTCGCGCGGCCGACAGCCTCTTGCGTTTCTACGTCCGCGGCAGTGTGTTCGTCAGCGGTCCGCGGAGGCTCAACATATGATAGCGGCGCTTGTTGGGAGGGGGCACGGTCCTTCGCCTCAGTCCGCCTTTACGCCGCGCTCTCGCGAAGTTGCATTTACTTGGACACGAATCCGCATTCGAGAGCGGTTGCCGATCAAACGGGATTGCCCTTTGTCATTCCCGCGAAAGCGGGAAACCAGGGCCACCGCACGTCGTGTCCCTCTGGATCACCGCTTTCGCGGCGATGACCAGTCAGACTTATCGGAAACCGCTGTAAACCGCGCGGTTCGACCGGAGCCTACCGCTCGCAAATTTTTTTGAGTGACGACACGTCAACGCATTTTTGACAAATCAGAAAATTGTGCTAGAATCAAGTTGTGAATTTCTGAGGCCGCCAATGCTGTTCCACGAGTTATGCGTTTTTTGCATGGGCGACCGTCGCGTCTCCCGCTTTCGGCCGAAAAGCGCAAAAACGGCCCTCCGTGGCGTGCAAGCCTCTGAAAAACAACGATTCGACCTCCTTACTGTTTGGTCTTATCTGGTCTTGTTTGGTTTTGTCCGCAGCTATTTTGCGTGCTTTGGGCTTAGGCGGCCCTATTTGGTCTTGTGAGGCGTTGGCGTTCCTTCGATTGCGCATGGCATTCGAGTCGGCGGCGACGCGGGGTGACATGCCCGGTCGCCTGGTCCAAGAGCGACGCTAGGCGCCCTCGCAACCCCCTTCAGGCCCGTGACGAAAAACCCGCTCTACGCCCGCCTCTGGGTGCAAGTCCTCGTCGCCGTCGCGCTCGGCGCGGCGCTCGGCGTGTTGCAGCCCAAACTCGGCGCGGCGATGCAGCCGCTCGGCGACGCGTTCATCAAGGCGATCCGGATGCTGATCGCGCCGATCGTGTTCTGCACGCTGGTGCATGGCGTCGCCCACATGGCCGATGTGGCGCGGGTCGGACGTGTCGCAGTCAAGGCGCTGGTCTATTTCGAGGCGATGACGACGATCGCGCTCATGTTCGGTCTCGTCGCGATCAACCTGACCGAGCCGGGCGCCGGCATGCACGTCGACGTCTCCAGGCTCGACGCGCATCTCATCGAGCCCTATCTGAAACAGACCGCCGCGGTCGGAATCGTGCCGTTCCTGATGAACATCCTGCCCAATACGCTGGTGGGCGCGTTCGCCGAGGGCAACGTGTTGCAGGTGGTGTTCGTCGCGCTGCTCGCCGGCTTCGCGCTGGTGGGCCTGGGCGCGGGGGGGCGGCCCATCGCCAACGGCGTCGAAGCGGTCGCCAAGCTGATCTTCCGCATGGTCGCCATCGTCATGCGCTTCGCGCCGCTCGGCGTGTTCGGCGCCATCTCCTTCACCGTCGGGCAGTTTGGGCTCGGCTCGCTCGCCGCGTTGGCGAAGCTGATCGTCGAATTCTACGTGGTCTGCGTCCTGTTCATCGTCGTCGCGCTCGGTTCCGTCGCCCGGATTTGCGGCGTTTCACTGCCAAAACTCATCTGTTACCTCTGGGACGAGGTGCTGGTCTGCATCGCCACCACTTCGTCGGAGACGGTGCTGCCCAATCTGATGCGCAAGCTCGAGCTCGCCGGCTGCGACGAGGGGATAGTAGGGCTGGTCGTGCCGCTCGGCTATTCGTTCAATCTCGACGGCACCTGCCTCTATCTCGCCAGCGCCGTCGTCTTCCTCGCCCAGGCGACCGACACTTCGTTGCCGCTGACCGATCAGATCGGGCTGCTGCTGATCCTGCTGCTGACCTCGAAAGGCGCCGCCGGAATCGCCGGCGCCGCCTTCGTCGTGCTGGCGGCGACGCTCGCCGCGCACAATTCCGTTCCCGTCGCCAGCGTCGCGCTGGTGCTTGGCATTCACCGGCTGATGAGCCAGGGGCTGACGCCGACCAATTTCATCGGCAACGCGGTGGCGGTGATCGCGATCGCCAAGTGGGAGAAGGCGCTCGACGGCGAGAAGTTGAAAGCGGCGCTCGGTTCGGCGCCTCAACTCCAGCCAAACACCCTCTCCAAATAGAGGTCGAAATGCGCGGCGTGCTGGACATTGTTGTGTCGGTCGACGACCGGGGGCCGCAACTGTCGCAACGGACGAAATCGCGCCTTCAGAGCCCGGGGTTTCAGGCCGACGAGATTGATGCGGCTCATATGGGCCAGATGATCGTCGAGATGCGGCAAGAAATTCGGATGCAGGCTGGAAATGTAGCTCGGCGTCGGCCTTGCGTAGGGCAGGGACTGCAAGGCGTCGTCGTTGGGCAAATCCGGGCCGCGCCAATCCAGGCATTCAAACAGCGTGTAAGGGCCCCCCTGGTCGGCGCTCAATCCCTGGGCGTGGAGGACGATATTGTCGCCGCTTTTCAGCTTGTAAACGACCAACTCGCCCTTCTGCCAATCGATGACGCTCTCGGTCTCGCGCCTGGGCGTCTTGGCGGCAGGCGGGGGACCGAGCAGCGTCTCGCGCGCCTTGGCCAGCACGATGCGACGCGGCTTTTCGCTCGTCGTTCCCAGCCAAGGCGCGAGCGCCGCGCCGCTGTCGATCGTCTGCACCGCCGCGTCGCGGACGCGGTCTTCGAGCCGGCCAAGGTTCCATTCCGTCAAGGCCAGCGCAAGCCAGACGACGGCGGCGTAGTTGGGGTCGTCGGCGCGGGGGGTATAGGAGGCGAGGATCTTTTCCCGCGCCGCTTCCGCGCTGGCGCCATTGGCGATCGCCGCCCGATATTCCTCGCGAATGTCCGACGCCGTGTCGTCGGAAAAGATCGCCGGTCCCCAAGCGCCCATCGCCGCCCTCTCGATTGCAAGGCCAGGATGACCGGCAATCGTTTAGCCGCGGTTCACGCCTCAGGCCGGCCCTGTCGCGACCGGACAATCGTCGCGACCACCCCATTCCGCCCAGGAGCCGTCATACAGGCCGGCGACCTTGCCGCCGAGTTGCTCGACCGCCAGCGCCAGGATCGCGGCGGTGACGCCCGAGCCGCAGGTGGTGATCACCGGGCGGGCCAAGTCGATTCCATGGGCGGCGAATGCGGCGCTGAGGGCCGCGTCGCTCTGCAAATGGCCGTGTTCGACGATCTCGACGAACGGCAGGTTACGGCTGCCCGGCATGTGGCCGCTCTTCAGGCCGGCGCGCGGCTCGGGCGCGCGTCCCTCGAAACGGTCGGCGGGCCGGGCGTCGACCACTTGCGCCGATCCGGAATTCAAGGCGCGCTTCACGTCGTCGACGCTGGCGACGAAGCCGACATCGAGGCGCGGGGTGAAGGTTTTTGGCCGCGGACGGGCGTCTCCGGTCTCGATCGGCCGCCCTTCATGCAGCCATTTCGGCAGGCCGCCATCGAGAATCTTGACGTCCACGACGCCGAAAGCGCGCAGCGTCCACCATACCCGCGCGGCGGCGAACAAGCCGAGCGCGTCGTAGATGACGAAGCGCATGCCGTCACCGAGGCCGAGCGCGCCCATTTCGTCGGCGAAAGTCTTGGGCGCCGGCAGCATGTGCGGCAGGCCGCTGCCGACATCGGCGATCGTGTCGATGTTGAAGAACACCGCGCCGGGAATGTGGCCGGCGCGGAATTCCGCCGCGCCGTTGCGCCCCGTGGGCGGCAGATGCCAGGAGGCGTCGATGATCCGCAATTCCGGCGCGCCGAGATTCGCCGCGAGCCAATCGGTGGAGACGAAGTTTTCGTGTTTCATCGACAGGGCCTGGGTTTCACTCCGGGTCGTAGCGGACCCAACCGTTCATCGTCAGCCGCTCTTGCGGCAGATAGGCGCCCTTGTAGGCCATCTTGCGCGAGCCATCGACCCAATACCCCAGATATACGTGGGGCAGGCCGAGGGCCCGGGCCTTTTCGATGTGGTCGAGAATCACATAGGCGCCGAGCGAACGAGCGCTCATTTCCGTGGAATAAAACGAATAGACGAGCGAAAGCCCGTCGGCGAGCCGATCGGTGAGGCAGGCGGCATGAAGCGGCCCGTCGCCCCGGCCGTGAATCGCCGTATCCGGCCCGCGCCGGCGATATTCGGTGACGACGGTGTCGATATGGCTATCCTCGATCATCATCGAATAATCGAGCACCGACATGTCGGCCATGCCGCCTTCGGGGTGGCGCTCGTCGAGATAGCCGCGAAACAGCGAATATTGCTCGGCCGTCGGCTTGGCGGCGACGAACGCCCCGACGAGGTCGGCATTGGCGCGAATCACCCGCCGCTGGCTCTGCGTCGGTTGAAAATCGTCGACGAGCACGCGCACCGACACGCAGGCCCGGCAATTCTCGCAGGCCGGACGATAGGCGATCGTCTGCGAACGGCGGAAACCGGTCTGGGTCAGCATGTCGTTCAGCGCCGTTGCGCGCTTGCCGACCAGATGCGTAAACACCTTGCGTTCCTGCAGCCCAGGCAAGTACGGGCACGGCGAAGGCGCCGTCAGATAAAACTGTGGGGCGTCCCGCACTTCGCGAGTCACGCTTCGCCGCTCCCGCCGCTAGGAATCCAATATTGTGACGAGCGTAGAACGGATTGAATCCGCCGTGAATATGCTGCCGAAAATATTCCTGCGTAAGTCACGAGTTGCGGCGCACCACCACGAGCGCGGAAAGGATGTCGTGGAGGTAGCGCTTCTCGCTGTCGACCAAGGTGACAACGAACAGCAGTGGCAAAGCCCACGACACGTAAAACAGAATGGACTGCGCGGCGGCGTTGACGAACGGCGCCCGGGCGCCCGAGCCGTACATCGCGACCTCGAGGTCGAATACCCGCATGCCGACGGTGCCGCGTCCCGAACTGGAGACGGTCAAGGCGTGGTAAAGCACCGCGATCGCCGGAAACAGCGGCGGAAGCAGGAACCAGGACAGGCCGAGCGTGGCGATCAGCAGCACCGCCCAAATGACGCCGGTCAGCAGCGCGACGATCACCGCGTCGAGCACCCAAGCGAACAGGCGACGCGTGCGCACTCCGGTAAAAGCGCCGGCGCGGAAACCATACGAATAGTCGGCGGCAACCTGACTCATGGGGCCCGTTCCTCTTCAACTCTCCGCAAGCATGTGGGGAGCGCGGGGCATCGGTCAAGGCGGTCAACGCGCCGCGGGGTCGAGCTGGCCGAGAATTCCTCCCGGCCGCAGGGTCAGCAGGATCGCCAGCAGGGCGAAAACCGCAACGTCGCGGTAGTCGATCGGGAATGCGGCCGACCAGATCGCCTCGAAGCCGCCGATGATCAATCCGCCAAGAAATGCGCCGGGCAGCGAGCCGATGCCGCCGAGAATGGCGGCGACCAGCGCCTTGAGGCCGAGCGTGGTCGCCGCGCCGTAGCCGACCGCGCCGTAAAACATCGTCATCACGAAGCCGGCGATTCCCGCCAGTGCGCTCGCCAGCGTGAAGGTGATCGCGAAGATGGCCTTCGGGTCGACGCCGAACAATTGCGCCCCGAGCGCATCGTCGGAAAGCGCGCGCCATTGCCGGCCGAACTCGCTGCCGCGCATCAGCGCCAGCAACGAGGCGCCGACGCCGAGCGCCAGCGCCGCCGCGCCCCAGGCGTTCCAGGCGGTGGTGACGACAAAATCGCCCGCCCGCGCCACGCCGAATGGCTGATTAAAGATCGGGCTCACCCAGGAGAGTTGGGCGCCTTGAGTCAATCGCAGCGCTTCCTCGACGAACAAGCCCAAGCCGATGGTGGCGACCAGCGCGATCTGTCCCGAAGCGCGCGCCAAGGGCAGAAACACCCAGCGGCTCGCGGCGTAGCCCCAGCTCGCGGCGACGAAGACGGCGTAGGCCCCGCCGAGCGCGAGGATCGGCAGCGGCTCCGTTCCCGCCATCAGCGTCGCGCCGAACGCGGCGCCATAGCCGCCCGCGGCGGCGAGCGCGCCGAACGCCAGATTGATTCGCCCGATCAGGCCGTAGACCAGGGAATAGGCGGCCGCGAGCAGGGCATAGACGGCGGCGAGCGGCACGCCGTTGATCGCCTGTTGCAGCCCATAGGCGATAGCGAAGGGCAGTTGCGGCAAATGGCCGACGTCGCCGAGCGGCGAAGGATCCGCCGCCCGCGCCTCAGGTGTGGCGAGCCAGAACCGGATGAGAAAATAACGGCGCGTTTCGTCGAGCCGTTCGCCGTCGACGGCGACGCCGACCAGTTCCTCGGACCGATTCGGTCGTCCTGCCCTGAGAAATCGGCACTGGATGCGGTGCGTCGGCGCATCGGAGCCGAGGTCATAGTCGACGATCACCCCCTTCCGGTCGTCGTCCTCGAATTCCGCGAGAATTTTTACGCGCGCGTCCGCGGCGGAGAGTGCGGGAATCGCCATCCGGCAAAGCCGCGCCTGATCGGTTTCGAGCGCAGCGTCGCGGCCGGCGAGCGCCAACAAGCCGGTAATCAGCAGGACGACGGCAAGGAAGACGCGTCTCATTCGTCGCGAGACTTTCGGGCGCGTCGCTTCTGCTTTGCCCGATTGCCGCAAACCTCCATTTCGCACCATCGGCGGCTCTTGTTCTTCGTTGTGTCGAGAAATAGCCAACCGCATTTCTCCCCCCGGCATTGTTTAACCCGAGTCAGGTCCGCCTGCATCAATATCGTCATCGCCGAAAGCGAAATGGGGCCGAGGACCGCCTCGATAGGATCGGCTCGCGTGCGCCAATTCCAAACGAAGCGGCTCTCGAATGGCGCGAGACGCGCTTTGGCGAGGCATTGCGCGTGCACGGCTCGTAGGTCGTCGATGGCCGTTTCTGGCGGCGGACGACCGGCGCCGAGTTGCTCGCCAATGTTGAAAATGTCCTCCCGCAGCGCCAGCGCCGCGCGCAACAGCGCCTCTCCCAGGCCGGAATCCTGGCTCGCCTCGGCCCTTAACCAATGCGCATCCTCGGGCGGTAGAACCCGGGCATGTCTCGCCCAGTCGGCGACGTCGGCCGGCGCGCGCAGATGCTCCATGAACGTCGGCCAGCCGCGGCCAGAGGACGTGTTGGCGAAATCGAAGGCGAGTTCGCCGCCGACCAGGGTCAGCGTTGCGGCGCGGGAAGGCGGCGGATCATCCATAACCATCAAAACTCACTTTACCAGTTATCATTTTTATGGCTAGCTGTCCGCCTAACCAAAAAAACCCCGTTAGGAGGTTAGCATGCAACACTCGTTACTCAAGGCCCTGGCGCTGACCGCGGCGCTGGGAATCGGCGGCGCGGCCCGCGCCGACGTCACTTTCGGGGTCGCCGGCCCGATTACCGGCGCCAACGCCTCATTCGGCGCGCAACTCACCCAAGGCGCCGGGCACGCCGCCGAGGATTTCAACAAAAGCGGCGGCATACTCGGTCAGAAAGTCGTTATTGAACTCGGCGACGACGTTTCCGATCCCAAGCAGGGCGTTTCGGTCGCCAACAAGTTCGTCGGCGACGGCGTGCATTTCGTCGTCGGGCATTTCAACTCGGGCGTGACGATCCCGGCCTCCGAAGTCTATGTCGACAATGGCGTATTGTTCGTCACGCCCTCCGCTACCAATCCGAAAGTGACCGAGCGTGGGCTTTGGGACGCGTTCCGCACCTGCGGCCGCGACGACCAACAGGGCAGGCTTTGGGCCGATCTGGCGCTGAGCCAGTTGAAGGACAAGAAGATCGCCATCGTCCACGACAAGACGCCCTATGGACAGGGGCTCGCGGACAACGCCAAGGCCTTCATGAACGCCGGCGGCAAGAAGGAAGTGCTCTACGAAGGCGTCAACGTCGGCGAAAAGGATTATTCCGCCATCGTCTCGAAGATCAAAGCTTCTGGCGCCGACTATCTGATGTGGGGCGGCCTGCACACCGAAGGCGGCCTGATCGTCCGTCAGATGCGCGACCAGGGCCTGAAGACCGTGATGATCTCCGGCGACGGCATCACGGACGACGAATTCGCCCAGATCGGCGGCCCCGGCGTCGAGGGCACGCTGATGTCGTTTGGCCCAGAGCCGCGCGCCAACCCGGCCGCCAAGGCCGTCGTCGATGAGTTCAAGGCCAAGGGTTTCGAGCCGCAGGGCTACACCTTGTATTCGTACGCGGCGATGCAGATCCTGAAGCAGGCCGCCGAGGCGGCGAAATCGCTCGATCCGAAGAAGATGGCGGAGGTAATGCACTCGGGCGTCGCCTTCCACACCGTCATTGGCGACATCGCCTACGACAAGAAGGGCGACCGGACGACCGTGGATTACGTCTGGTACGTCTGGAAGAAAGGCGACGACGGCAAAATCACTTTCCACCAGATGTAGTCCTGCCTTCAGACCCGCAACTCGATACGCACCGGGACGTGATCGGACGCTTTTTCTCGGCCGCGCATGTCCCGGTCGATCGTCGCGCTGACGAGCCGATCCGCGGCCTGCGGCGACAGCAGCAGATGATCGATGCGGATGCCGTTGTTCCGCGGCCACGCGCCGGCCTGATAGTCCCAGAACGAATATTTTCCCGGGGAATCGTCGCAGGCGCGAAACGCGTCGGTGAAGCCGAGCGCCAGCAGTTCGTTGAATCTTTCCCGGGTTTGCGGCAGGAACAACGCATCTCCCGTCCATTGCTCGGGGTGCGCCGCGTCGCGCGGCTCGGGGATCACATTGTAGTCGCCGGCGATGACGAACGCCTCCTCGAACTTCAGCGTCTTCCTCGCGTGGGCGATGAGGCGCTGCATGAAATCCAGCTTGTAGGCGTATTTCGGTGTGTCGACCGGATTGCCGTTGGGCAGATAGAGGCTCGCCAGCCTCACCGCGCCGCCATCGACGGGGATCACCGCTTCGAGATAGCGCGCCTGCTCGTCCAAGGGATCGCCGGGGAGGGTCGCCTCCGCTTCGAACGGCCGCTTGGCGAGAATCGCCACGCCGTTGAACGTCTTTTGCCCGTGGACCGCGACATTATACCCCAGGGATTCCATTTCGGCGCGCGGAAAGGCTTCGCCCAGACACTTGATCTCCTGCAGACACAAAGCGTCCGGCCGCGTTTCACCCAGATAATCCAAGAGATGCGGCAGCCGCTGGCGGACCGAATTGACGTTCCAGGTGGCGATGATCAGGGCGGCGCTCCGGGCGTTCGAGGGTGCGTCGGCATTTTCGCACGGGGTCGAGGATGAAGAAAAGACGGTGAATTCACGAATTTGCGCTTGGCTGTTTCGGATAACCCGCCCACCGCGATGGCGTCGCGCCGCAAAGCTGTTATATGATGGTCAGGCTTCAAAGCCCTCAACCGCCTCATATAGAGGATTGGGCCGCGAAGAACGGCGCAATAACAGTGAGATCAACTCATGGCTAGCGAAAAGGCGCAGAATTTACAGGACACGTTCCTGAATCATGTTCGCAAGAGCAAGACTTCGGTGACCATCTTCCTGGTAAATGGCGTTAAGTTACAAGGCTTTGTGACCTGGTTCGACAATTTCTGCGTGCTTTTGCGCCGTGACGGGCATTCGCAGCTCGTCTACAAGCACGCAATCTCCACCATCATGCCCGCCAGCCCGATCCAGATGCTCGAGGCTGCGGAAGAGAACGACCACCATTGAGGTACTGTTGAACGATTTTACCCTGGGCGCCGGCGCGCGCGAGCATGCCGTCGCCGCGCAGACGCGAACGCTCGTGATCTGCCCTTACCTCACCTCCCGGTCGGCGAATGGGTCGAACCGGACCGCGGACGCGCGACGCGAGGAGGCGACGGGGCTCGCCCGGGCGATCGAGCTCGACGTGGTCGGGGCCGAGACGGTGACTTTGGGCGAGATTCGCCCGGCTTCCTTTCTCGGCAAAGGCAAGGTCGAGGAATTCGCCGAGCGAATCGCCGCCGACGAGGTGGGGCTTGTGGTGATGGACTGCGCCCTGTCGCCGGTGCAGCAACGCAATCTGGAAAAGGCGTTCAAGGCCAAGGTCATCGACCGCACCGGCCTGATCCTGGAGATTTTCGGCCGCCGCGCCCGCACCGCCGAAGGCGCGCTGCAGGTGGAACTCGCCCATCTCGGCTATCAGAAGTCGCGGCTCGTCCGGTCCTGGACCCATTTGGAACGCCAGCGCGGCGGCTTCGGCTTTCTCGGCGGCCCCGGCGAAACCCAGATCGAAACCGATCGCCGCCTGATCCAGGAGCGCATGATTCGCCTCGAGCGCGATCTGGAGCAGGTCAAGAAGACGCGTGGGCTGCATCGCGCCAGCCGCCGCGAAGTTCCCTATCCGATCGTCGCGCTGGTCGGCTACACCAACGCCGGCAAGTCCACCTTGTTCAATCGCCTGACCCGCGCCGACGTGGTGGCGGCGGACATGCTGTTCGCCACGCTCGATCCGACGATGCGGCTGCTCAAGCTGCCGCACGGCGGGGCGGCGATCCTCTCCGACACCGTCGGATTCATCTCCGACCTGCCGACCATGCTGATTTCCGCGTTCCGCGCCACGCTGGAGGAGGTGCGCGCCGCCGACGTCATCCTCCACATCAGGGACATCGCGCACGCCGACACCGACGCGCAGGCGCAGGACGTCCAGTCGATCCTCACCGAGGTCGGGGTCGACAACGCCGCGGAAAAGCTGATCGAGGTCTGGAACAAGGTCGACCAACTCGACGAGGACCGTCGCGAAGGCCTCGCGTTCTCGCAAGCGGCCGATAAGCCGATCGCCGTTTCCGCCATCACGGGCGAGGGGCTCGACGCGCTGCTGGAAGCCATCGAGGCGCGCCTCGCGCGCGGCCGCAGCCTTCTCGACGTCCACCTCGACCCGGCGGACGGGCAGGGG
>Ga0302320_10028444_pt1 | contig 10732 bp, 4 predicted proteins | sample Bog_T0_3_FD_202130 | JGI IMG/M metagenome (GOLD analysis project Ga0302320, IMG submission 202130) | Peat permafrost microbial communities from Stordalen Mire near Abisko, Sweden - Bog_T0_3 | ecosystem: Environmental > Terrestrial > Soil > Wetlands > Peat | place: Sweden: Abisko, Stordalen Mire... | reverse complement strand
TACGATTCGCCGAGTGCCTAAATGAAACCGGCCGGCTCCATGGAGCCGACCTGGATTACCAACGATGGACGGGCACCCGCGACCTGCCCAACGGGCGGATTACTGCGCGCGATTCTGCCGCAGCTTCCTGAAGGTGTTCACCCCAAAAGGAACCATCAGCAGGACGCCGGAGATGACCGTGCCCGGCTCGGGCACAGGCGCGGCCACCCAGGAACCTCCAATATCCACCTCATCATAGGCCGTGGATGCGAGTTCGCCCGAGAGTTGATTCAAACCGCTCCCGGAAAGATTCTGGGCGGCGATGACGTAATCCCCGGCAGCGTCAAACCCGAGGATGCCCATTTCCGTGATTTGGCTGGAATTCCACGTAAAAGTTGAGTCTGCCAAATAGGCATTGCCGTCGGCAGGATTCAAATCGGCCACAATCGTTCCATTGATCGGAGTGGTAATCGTCAACGAGACGACGTCGTTGATGGAACCTCCGGTGGAGGAAGGGGAATCAAGAATAAGTGTTCCGTAATAGCCAGGGGTGCCGCCGACCCAGTCGTACTCGTACAAGCCTGCGTAGCTTGAAGCCCCTGACAAACCGAAACCGGCAATGCTGAATAATGTAATCTTAAACAAGTGTCTCATATTTTTCTTTGCGTGTTTGGCCTTTTTTAGGCCGGTCCATAAAGTTAAACTGTCCTGCTCCGATGATTTGCAACTTCCGGCGTCCGCCGGGCTCACCACATCCCCTTCGATTTTCCCGTCAAATCGATTCCGACCGCGAGTATAGAAGGTTCAAAAAACTCTTCGTTCAAAAAAGGGACTTGTTTGAAGGAAAATGGGAGACCGACCAGTGCCGACGCCAAGTGCTTGACGCTGATCGATTTAAAACTCGCTTTTTGGAAACAGGCGCCTGGCTGGAGTTGACCGCGCCGAAAGTCACCGGTTATTTACAATTTTCCGGCTGCGCCGGCGAGCAACTCAATCTCTACTTGTCTGACAACAGCGGGCCAATCCCCTGGCTGCGGTTGACGGAACAAACGCATGGTCGGATACCACGGACTGTCCGCCCGTCCCAGCAACCACCGCCAATCCGGCGCGTATGGCAACAAAACCCAGACCGGGCTGCCGAGTGCCCCGGCCAAATGCGCCACCGAGGTGTCCACCGAAATAACCAGATCGAGTTGGCCCACCAATGCCGCGGTGTCGGCGTAGTCATGTATGAGCGGCGACAAATCCACCAATCGGGATTCCAACCCATGAGGTCGCGACGCCGGTGCCTGTTTTACTTGCAGACTATAGAAAGTCGTTCGGGGCTGTTCCAGCAGCGGTTGCAGAATCTCCAAGGGAATCGAACGGTGCCGATCATTCTTTTGGGCGGGATTGCCGGCCCAAACCAAACCAATTTTCAGATCATTCGGTCTGCCGTTAGCCGCGCATGGCAATTCGGGAGTCTTGTCCGGGCTTTTTAAGTAGGGAACCGAAGCAGGGATGGAATTAACTGTAGTCTTGAAGCAGCGGGCCAGGCTCATCAAGGCGCAGGCGCAGTCGAAGTCCGGGATGACATCGCCTTTGCCGATAACTTTTTCGAGCCCTGGAATCATGCCGAACAGTTTCACCAGAGACGATGGGCATTCCAAGATCACCTTGGCGCCAAGGCGCACCAATTCGGGAAGATAGCGGGCAAATTGAATGCAATCCCCCGCGCCTTGCTCCGCATGGACAAAAAGGCGTAGTCCTCTGATCTCCTCGCCTTGCCACGCCGCCTGCGCAAAATTCCGGGGCGGAGCGTGATCCTTCAGCCGCCACCGCCACTCGTATTCATCCCATCCCGGGACCATATCCCCCCGCAAGAGCAACGAAAATCCACGGCCAAAATGGGCCTCCGCCAGGGAAGGTTCAGCCCTCAACAAATCGTCGTACACCGCCACCGATTCGTCAATCCGGCCCGCTTCGCGCAACGCGTCCCCCAGATTGATCTTGAGCATCCACGACGGGGGATCGAATTGCAGCGCGGTTTGGATTTCGTGGATGGCCTCAACCGGCCGATTCATCCCGCGCAGGGCGTTTGCGAGATTGTTGTAGTAACTCGAATCCTTTGGCTGCAAACAGATGGCGCGTCGATGGCAATCCACCGCCAGTTCCGACCGTCTGGCCTTGTGGTGGGCCACGCCGAGATTGTTCCATGCCCGGGCGAAGTCCGGCTTGATCCGCAACACCTGTTCGTAACAGGCAATCGCTTCGGAAGCTTTGTCAAGTTCCTGCAAAACCAAGCCCAGATTGTAAAGGGCGTCAAAGTAATCCGGCTGGAGCTTCACCGCTTGGAACAAGAACCGCGCCGCCTCGACTTTCTGACCTTGGGCGAGGCTCTCGGTACCCCGGCGAAACAACGCTTTCGCTTCCGGTGTGACAACGGGTGTCATGTCAATAACTGGAGGTCCAGCACGAATCGGTTCGACACAAGGCAGCTTATCCACCGCCCAAAACGGCGCAAGCGCCAGTTTCGCGCCAAAGTGGCAGCGGCGTCCCGCCGCTGCTCCCGATGTCCACCGCGCTCCTTTTGGCGGCGGCTTCGCGGCGCTGTGCTCTCCAAGTTCAGCGCAGTTGGGCCAGTTCCATTTTCGGGCCGAGGGAATCGGGGACGGCGCGCAAGGCCAGTTCGAATTCCGTCCGGGCTTGATCCTTTTCGCCCAGGCCGAGATGGCCCAGGCCGGCGGCGTAATGGGTGGATGCGGCCGCGCTGGCCGAAGGAGGCGAACTCGCGGAGGCGTCCGATGCGTGCAGGGCGTTATCCAGCAGCGCGTGGAAAGCTTTCTCGGCCTCTGCCGTCTGACCCTGCGCGCGGCGCGCCATCTCTTGATAAAAGGTCGCGGCCTGCCGGTCCGATGTTCCTCCGGCGCGTCCGCCGCGGCGGCCGCCTCCGCTTTCAACAGTGACGGTTTGGGCTTGCTGCCAGGATTGCGCGGCTTTGGCTTTGTCGCCCAAGCCGTCGTAAGCGACGCCGGACCAATAGGCGATTTCGGCGTCGTGCGCAGTGGTGCCGCGTCCGTCGCTGGGGAGATTGTCCGGAATCGCTTTGGTGGCTTGCAGATCGGCCAGCGCTTGGGCGAATTGTTTCGCCGCCAGCTCCTGCCGGGCGCGTCCCAAATGGGCGGTGACCCAGTGCTCGGTCACGTCGAGCGAGCCGCCTTCCCAAACGGAAAAGACGCGTCCGGTCATCAGATTGATGGCGTCATCATATTTTCCGGCAAAAACCTTCAGGCCAATTTCCCGTGACAGGGCGTCGTCGCGTTTCAACACGACGTCGTGATTCTTTTCCAGCAGCGCGAGGCGCTTGTCCGGGGCCGCGCCGGTGGCGGCGTATAGTTCGTCCAGTTCGGTGAAGTGCATCGCGAATTTGACAGGGCAGGCGACGGCCTTTTCCAGTTCGACGATGGCGCGGTTGGTGTCGCCCGACGGATTTTGGTGAATCAGCGCGGTGGCGATATTGCGATGAACGATGGCGAAGTTGGGATCGAGTTTGGCCGATTGTTCCCACAACTTCAGCGCCTCCTCCGGCTGCCAGTCAAATAAAAGATTGCCGAGGTAGTACGGGGCGTGGGCATCTTTGGGATGAGATTTCATCGCTTCGCGCAATACTGGCACCATCTCCCATTGGAACGGGAAGACGTATTCCGGAGATTGTTCAGCCAACCCGCCAGCAGAACGTTGCAGGAGCCGCATTGATAATGGTTTCTCGGACCGCGGGACTTGGTTCTGTAGCCAATAATAGACCAGCGGAGATATACGCTTCTGCGGGTTCTCAACGCCAGACATCAGGTCCAAAACACCCGTCGCATCCTCATGCAATCCGGCATCCGCGAATTCGGCCGCAGTTTCCAAACCCGTCGCTGGAAGGTCGGCTAGCGTCTTGACTAATGCTGGCCTGACCTGGGTCTCACCAGCCAGCCAGCGTTCAGTCACCAGGCGAACATCGAGCGGATCGGTCTTTTGTGCTGCGAGATCGAGCACCGCCAAGGCTTCGTTGGTTCGACCGAGATGTCGCAGCGCGGCGGCTTTGAGGGTGAACGCGCGGAGGTTTAACCCGTTGCCGTCGAGTGAACGGTTGACATCGTCAAGTGCCGCCCCGAAGTCCGAACGTCCCGCGGCAATTTCCGCGAGGGAGAAGTAAGCCGGACTGCGCCAAGCTTCGCTCCAGGTGGCTTTGGCAAAGGCATCCTCCGCTTCCTTGGTCTTGTCCTGCGCCTTCAAAGCGATGCCAAGATAATAATACGGTTCCCCATCCTTCGGGGACGTATAGTTGGCGGCCAACCGCTCAATCGCGTTGCGAAAATGTTGCTCGGCCTCGGCGAAGCGGGCTTCCTTGAGCTGGCGAATGCCGTAGGAAGTGTTGACTCGGGCATCGCCCGGGTCGCGGCGCAAGGCTTCGTCCCAATAGGGCTCCGGCGAGGCCGCGGGGGCGTTAAATTGTTCGATGCGCTGCCCGGCTAAATATAGCTCCTCGACTGTCTTGATTTCCGGCGGCGGCGGCGGACCGGTGACCGGCTTCGGCATCTCCATCGGCGCCAGCTTCACCGGCGCATACGCCACCAACTCCTGTCCATCCACCGTGAGCGAGGCGCGCAGGTCCGTGGCGTTGACGCCGGCCGGCAGGGAAATGGTTTTGACATAAGATTTGCCGGGGCTGATCGCGATTCTTTCTTCGAGCAGACTTGTGCCATTTCGCGTCACGTTCACCGTGGCCGAGTCACGGGCGGAAGTGACACAGAAACCCACCTTTGCCGTATTGTTGGAATTGACCACCAGGTTCACCGCCGCATCGAGATTGGCATTCTTGACGCCGTCAATGTCGCGGAAGGGATACCAATACATCTGGAACGATTTGGTTTCGTAAGGTTGCAGCCAACTGTAGTCGGGCTGATTGTCGGAATAGGCGCCGACCATGAGTTCGATGTAGGGGCCGTCGTCGTCGGTCAGGATGTGGTCCCACATGCGGCCGCGCGGGCCGTTGCCCCAGGTCCAGAACTTTTTGCCCGGAACAAAACGATGGTCGGCAATGCTGAGGATGCCGGCCTGTTTGCCGTGGTCGTAGCCGGCAAAGAAATTATCCTCGTAATTCCAGGCGAACATGGAATTGGCGGAGACGTGGTTGGAATACCAGCTTACGTCGGTACCGTCGCCAAAATCCGCCCCGCTGTAACGCCCGGTCGCAATCGGCCAGGTGGCGAAATCCTTTTTGCCATGATAGGTGACGTATTGGGTGTCGGGCGGAAAGATGACCTGATAATTGTCGTTGACGTGGACGGCGACGTTGGCGAAGCACAGCATCGTGTTCGGGAAGGGCGTGCGGTTGAGAATGCGCACGGAGCATTCCAAATACGATTTGCCCGGATGCAGGGTGTAGCCCACGGCCCAGCGCATTCGCTGGCGCAATTCCAATTCGCCCACCCAGATGGTCTTCCCGCCGTCGGCGTTGGTGGCCAGGGTGTATTGCACCGGCAAAAAGGTGCTGGCGCGGTGGTGATGGGGAATGTTCCATTCGATGCCGCCGGACATCCACGCGCCGATCAGGCCGATGAGCGCGGGTTTGATCACGTGCTGGTGGTAAATGAAATCGTAGCCGTTGCTCTTGTCCACCGCCTCGAACAGCCGCCCGCCGATTTCCGGCAGGATGCCGATGCGGATATATTCGTTTTCCAGATAGACGATGTGGTAGGTTTTATTCGTCTTGACGTGGGTCAGGGTGTCGTAAAGCGGGTAGGGATAGACGCGTCCCGCCGCTCCCTGCGAATTGCGCCCGAAATAAAACATCGGGTTCGGTTCGGGATCACCGGCGGCGTAGGTGGGGATGACGATGTTTTCTTCCTTCAGCGTGACGGAAGAGTCAGCCGCGCCGAGGAGTGGCAGCGCCCACAAGAAGATGCCCAGCGCCGCAAGCGCTGCCGTCATTTTAGATCGCCAGCCGCTGTCTCCACCTATCCCAAAGCGGCGGTTCACCGCCGCACTCCAAGACGCGAAGCGCGGTCGGTCGCTGGCGAATTTGACGAAGCGTCCGGGAGTGCGCCAGCGCTCTGGCGCTCGCTCCCTCCCCTGGGCCGACGCGCCCATGACGCTGCAAACGAACTTTCCATCCGTGAAATCCGTAGTGATACATTTCGAGGGTTGGCCGCATAAGCAGGTGGTTTTCATAAGCAGATTTTCAGTTTCGTAGTCAACAAAATGTGGGGGCTCGCAGGAGCTCGCCCCTCCCGGAAATATGGTATTCATTTGACCAGCGCCTTCCTCGTCACGGGCGGTTCTTTGCCGGAATGGACGGCGAGCAGGCGTTGGTGGGTTGCCTTCATGGCTTCGACCAGTTCCGCGTAAGGGCGGTCGGTGACGTCCACCATCCCGATGTTGTAGTTTTCGCCGTCCGTGCGCCCGGTGTTCGGTTCGTCGCACCATTCAAACCAGTGAACGCCGATCAAGGCCGGGTTGGCCGCGGCGTTTTCCATGTAGTAGCGGTAGGCCACGCCGCGTTCCTCCTGGTTTTTCGTCTGGTCCAGGCCCGCGGCCAATCCCCGCTCCGGGCAGCCAAAGTGAAATTCGCCGATGAGCACCGGTTTTTGAGTCACGCGGACGGCGGCATCCAACCGCTGCGCGTTCACCTGGTAACCGTAACTGTTCATGCTGAAAACATCGAACCCGTGGCAGGTGCGCAGCATGGCCTCGGTCGGAGTGGAACCGAAACGGAGGCCGAGGTTCAAATGATTCGGGTCCGCCTCCTTGATGGCCGCATTGACCGTGTCAATAAACCTGGCCACCGCGCGATTGACGAATTCGCGCCGCCGGTCTGGCGTGTCCCCGTCGGCCAGGAATTTTTTCGCCTCCGCTTGAACCGGGCAGGGCGGCGCTTCCAGGATGGCGCTGACGATTTCCGATTCGCGTCCCGGCCACGGCGGTTCATTGGCAATGAAACTGCCGATCAACCACGGGTCGGCCTTGCGCGGACCACACTGGCTGGCGGCGGCGGCTTTGACTTTTTGCTCGAAGTCCGGCGCATAGACGTCCGGCAAACCGAGAAAACCAGTTTCAATGCCCCAGCCGCGGAGCGTGGCGATGTAAGGTTTGCGCCTAGCGGCGGCCAGCCGCGGGTCGGACCAGTTGGCGATGGTATTGAGGCCCCAGGCGTCCAGGCGGCGCAACGCCATATCCACCCACGATTCCGCCCAATTGGAGCCGAACCGCCGTTGCAAATTCCACGAGTAGAATGAAACCATTCCGGCCGGATTGGCGCGATCCGGCGGCAGCGCCGCGAAAACGCCGTCGCGCCCTTCGGTCCGCGTGGTCATCGAGGGGGTCATGACATCGGCTCCGGTTGAGAAAAAAAGATGGCCTTCCGGGTCCACGAACCACCATTTGCCGTCAATTTGTTCGACCCGGAAAAACCCGGTCGCCTTGGCCTGAGTGCTTTTAAAGCCGCCGTATTGGTCCACGTCAAATTCGCCGGGACGCAAGGTCTTTTCTTCGGCGCTCCAGGCCGCCTTCAGGTCATCGAGGGTTTTGGCTTTGCCCGGCCAATCCACCGCATTCCATTGGCCGAACTGATCCACCAACGGAGTGTTTTCGAGCACAGCGTCGCCGGGGGATTGTTTGTCCAGATGGACGGATCGAATTTCAATCGTGGGCGAGCCGATGGGGTCCGACATGGCAACGCCAATGGACTGAACGGAATCCAACGGCCCGTAGGAGCCCATCAGACCGATCCAGTAGGCCGCGCGCGATTTGTTGCCGAGCGAGGCGAGATCGAATCCCTGGCGGTCGGGCTTGCGGAAATAGGCCAATGGCACGGCGGCGCGAATCCAGGCGCCTTGGAACGGTTGCAGGCGGACGTGGCGCAATCCGTTGGTGGTGATGACGCGCAGTTCGAATCGTTGTGACGTCGAGGAGCGGAGTTCCAGGGTGAGGAATTCGTAGCCGGTCCAGTCGGAGGGCAGGTCCGGATTCACATCCTTGAGCGCCCAATGGGTCTCCGGCGCGGAACCGTCAAAAGTCGCTTTCACCGGGGCGGCAGCGAGATTGACCGCCAGGAAACCAAGGGTGAGGAACGGGAGAGTTCTCATGGTTATGGGCTACGGGGGAGGATTCTACTCAAACCGCTGAAAAAGCAAAGCGCAGAGTTATCCAAAAAAAAGTCGTTTGATTAGGTTGGATTTGGTCATATTGGTGTCGAAGGGAGTGTGGATTTGGTGGAGCAGGCTGGACTGCGGGCCGCGGGAAAGCCCCGGGCCGCCACGGCGCGGACCACCGGCGGGCGGCTGGGAGAGCCGTCCCGGCGAGGCGCGAGCGGGGCGACGCCATTGGGTCCGGAAACACCATTGTATATAGTATGGGAGGTTTTGCGGTTGACCTTCAGTGGAGAAGGTAGCATAGTGTAAATGGGTTGTCCAACGTTTACTCAGCAACTACAACAGGGCTGCCGCCTCATGATCGAGACGCACGAAAAGCCAAAGAACGGGTGAAATGGCTGGCTGCGCCACGTTCCGTCGGCGAGACGCCGACGGCTGCGGCAGATGGCATGGTTGGTTGCTGACCCGCAGGGCGGGCTGAGCGGTCAAAGCGCCAAAAGAGCAGGCCCATCACGCGGGTTGGTCGCGCTCCCCAGAAAGTCGCTAATGATTCGGGCGCACCCGCTGCGGCAGAAAAAGCTGTGGCAGAAAAAGCTTGACCGTAAGCAAAAAACGGTTTGTGATGGAATGGCACTGAAGACCGCATCACCAAAACGCGCTTGCTTGATCGCAAGGACTTGAGTCGCAGAGATATACCTCCTGCGTGAGAACAGACGTCACTATTTTCAGACCAACACGACGCGGTTTCGCGTGGTTTGGATGTCTTCAAATAACGCTCTTGGCCGCTTTTGCCGTGTTCCCAGGGGCGGGAGAGGCCCGGGCGCAGGGTAACGTGTTCAGCAACGCCCTTTCCCTGAATGGCGTCAACCAATATGTCTCCGTGCCCAATGGCGTTTGGTTCAGCAACCAGTTCACGGTCGAATGTTGGGTTTATCCGCGTTCTTTTGGCAGTTGGTCCAGACTCCTGGAGTTCGGGGATGGCCCCGGCACCAACAACGTGCTTTGCGCGCTGACCCAAGGAACGACCGGCCAGCCGGTTTTTCAGGTTTACATTGGGTCGCAAGGTTCAAATGGAATAATCGCCAGTTCCGCGTCCCTGCCGCTCAATGCCTGGACCCATCTTGCGTTTACTTACGACGGCACGAATGGAACGATTCTCACCAACGGCGTCGCCGCCGCGACCGGGGCGATGAGTCCCCCGCTGAGTGTTCTGCGGACCAACAATTATATCGGGCGCAGCCTTTACGCGGCGGATGCTTATGCCAACGCCGTCTTCGACGACTTCCGGCTTTGGAGCACCGCGCGTTTTGCGGCGCAGATTCAAGCCAATCTCGGCCATCCACTCACTGGCAGCGAAAGCAACCTGATCCTCTACTACCGGTTCGACGAGACCAATAGCACGGTTGCCACGAACAGCGCCGCGGCGACGGGCGCGCCCGATAATGGCACATTGGTCAACGGGCCGGTCAATGTCGCCTCCACCGCGCCAGCGACTCTGGTCCTGAACACCAACGATTTCGGTCCTTTCTCCCTGCGCTCCGTTGTGTCCAATGCTCCATCGGGACTGACCGTCACCTTTGCCACGAATTTGTCCGGTGCGACCATTCTGCTCACCAACGGCATGGTGTTGCTGAATCAGAATGTCACTATTGACGCCTCAGCGCTCCCTGGCGGGATTACGATCAATGGCGATCAACACGACCGCGTTTTTGAAGCAGCCACCAACGCCACCGTGGTCCTGAACTCGCTCACCATCACCAACGGCTTAGCCGGGGCGGACTACGGAGGCGGCATTTACAATCTTGGAAATCTGACGGTAAACAACTGCACCGTGGCCGGGAATTCCGCCGAGGTCGCCGGCGGCGCCTTTCGCAATACCGGCACCCTGACCCTAAACGGATGCATCCTGTCGGGGAACACGGCGGGATTGGGCGGCACTTCTGGATATGGCGGCGCCATCGCCAGTGCAGGCTTGCTAACATTGAATCAAACTGCTCTGTCGGGTAATTCCGCGACGTTCGGCGGCGGAATCTACATTCCGGCCGTGGGCATTGCAACGCTGAATCAGAGCACGCTTTCCACAAATTCCAGCCCAAACGGCGGTGCCATCTACAACGCCGGCACACTCGCCGTAAACCAAAGCACGTTGACCGGAAATTCTGCCGTCAATGGAGGTGGCGGCGGCATTGAATCCATTGGCTCGTCCGCGAGTCTGACGATGGGTAATTGCACCATCGCCTTGAACTCCGCAACTTTCGGCGCCGGCCTTTGGAGCGACGGCAGCACGGTGCAACTCACGCACTGCACCATCTGTAGCAATTATGGGGATGGCGGCACCGGTGGGCTGGTCATCGGTCCCGGAACCGTAACGCTCAGTAACACGATTGTGGCCAACAATCTCGATCTCGATCCCTTGGATTCCGGTGACGATGACATTGGCGGGTCGGCTGCGACAGTGGTGCTATTGGGGAACAACCTGATCGGCTACCCGACAAGTTATGCGTCGGTCATGCCGGCAGGCTTGCCCAATGCGAACGGGCAATACGTCGGAACCGTGGCCAACCCGCTCGATCCTTTGCTTGCTCCGCTGGGCTTCTACGGCGGGCCGACTCCGACGATGCCGCCTCAGCCCGGGT
>Ga0302320_10028442_pt1 | contig 10732 bp, 11 predicted proteins | sample Bog_T0_3_FD_202130 | JGI IMG/M metagenome (GOLD analysis project Ga0302320, IMG submission 202130) | Peat permafrost microbial communities from Stordalen Mire near Abisko, Sweden - Bog_T0_3 | ecosystem: Environmental > Terrestrial > Soil > Wetlands > Peat | place: Sweden: Abisko, Stordalen Mire... | reverse complement strand
CTCCAAACAGGGAAGTCCATTTCGGTGAGCGTCTTCACGTCGCGCACGCCCGCGTCGATGATGAGCGCCCGCGCCCCGCGGGCCATGAATGAGGTCGCCAGCAAATCGCCGAAATAGCCGTCCGTGCATTCGGCGGTGACCGCGGCGACGACGATGTCGCCGGGCTGGATCTGTTCGGCGGCGACATGCATCATCCAATTGTCGCCGGGTTGCAGGAGGACGGTCACCGCTGTGCCGGAGACGGAGGCGCCCGTGTAAATCGGGCGCATGTAAGGTTTGAGCAACCCGACGCGGCCCATCGCCTCATGGACGGTGGCGGCGCCATATTGGGCGAGCGCGTCGGTGGCGGCGCGGTCGGCGCGGATGATGTTGCGTTTGACGATGCCGAGTTCGGTCATGGGGGGCTCGTGTCTTGTCGTGCTGTGAGAATTCGTTTCTTCGAGATTAGCGCCTTCTCTCCTTGCGGGAGAAGGTGGCCGAAGGCCGGATGAGGGGTTGGTTCCACTTGGCAGACATTTGCTTGCTGGAGAGAACCCCTCACCCCCGACCCCTCTCCCGCAGGGGGAGAGGGGAGGGTGCGACTACCTCCCCTGCGCCTTCAACGCAGCGTCGAGACGCGGATAGACGCGGCGCGCGTTGCCTTCGTAGACTTTATGCTTCTCGTCTGATGTCAGATTGAGCGTCGCCTCGATATAGCGCTTGGTGTCGTCGTAGTTGAAACCGGTCTCGGGATCGACGCCGCGCACCGCGCCGATCATTTCGGAGGCGAACAGGATGTTGTCGACCGGGATCACCTTGGTCAGCAGATCGATGCCGGGCTGGTGATAGACGCAGGTGTCGAAGAACACGTTCTTGAGCAGGTGATCTTTGAGCAGCGGCTTCTTCAGTTCCTGCGCGAGGCCGCGATAGCGTCCCCAGTGATAGGGCGCGGCCCCGCCGCCATGTGGCACGACGAACCGCAACGTCGGAAAATCCTTGAACAGATCGCCCTGGATCAGCTGCATGACCGCCGTCGTGTCGGCGTTGATATAATGGGCGCCCGTGGTGTGGAAGCAGGGGTTGCAACTCGTTGAGACATGCACCATCGCCGGGATGTCGTATTCGACCATCTTCTCGTAGATCGGATACCAATGCCTGTCTGTGAGCGGCGGGCTCGTCCAATAGCCGCCGGAAGGATCGGGATTGAGGTTGATGGCGACGAAACCGTATTCCCTCACGCACTTTTCGAGTTCGGCAATGCAGGTTTTCGGATCGACGCCCGGCGACTGCGGCAGCATCGCCGCGCCGATGAAATACTCGGGGAACAGCGTCGAGACGCGGTAGCACAACTCGTTGCAGATGGCGGCCCAGGTGGACGAGACTTCAAAGTCGCCGATGTGGTGGGCCATGAAGCTGGCGCGCGGGGAGAACACGGTCAGATCGGCGCCGCGCTGCTTCATCAATTTGAGCTGATTGGCCTCGATCGACTCCCGCAATTCGTCGTCGGAAATCTTCAAATCCGAAGGATTCGGCTTCTGCGAGGGGTCCTTGATCGCGGCGATCTGGCGGTTGCGCCACGCTTCGAGAGCTCCAGGCGCGGTTGTGTAATGGCCATGACAGTCGATGATCATTTGTTGTCTCCGCGTTGCTGCGTTCGCGTTGTTTGCGGCGGACGGGGCTCCCTCTCCCCGCTTGCGGGGAGAGGGCAGGGGTGAGGGGCGGCGACACGCCGAGAGGGCGCGAGTCCGGAAAGAGCCGCATGAGAAAGGTTCGGGTACTGTCACCCGCCCCTCACCCTAACCCTCTCCCCGCGAGCGGGGAGAGGGGACCTCCGCTGGCGCTGGCGACGCGAATGACCGCTCCTGACCCGAGGGCGGATCTGAAGCGGTCTCAATCGCTCTAACTCTGCGTGGCTAAAGTCACGCCGCTTCCAGAACCAGCGTCGCCGCGGCGGTGTTGCTGATCGGGATGTGATAGTTGGAATGGACCTTGTGCACCGCGCCCTGGATCGCGCCGCGGGCGGCGAGCCAGTTGAGCAGTTCGACGCCCTGCGTACCCGTCTTCTCGACGAGCTCGAGGATCGAATATTGCGTCGCCCATTCGGGATCGTCGACCATGCTGTCGATGAACTTCAAGTCGAAGGGCTTGTTGATGAAGCCGGCGCGCTTGCCGTCCAATTGATGGCTGAGGCCCCCGGTGCCGATGACGACGACCTTGGCGTCCGACTTCCAGTTGGCGACGGCCTCGCCGATGGCGCGCCCGAAGTTCAGGCAACGCTTGGCCGAGGGCAGCGGGAACTGCACGGTGTTGATGCACACGGGCACCACGAGCGGCTGATCCTCGTTCGGCCAGAACAGTTTCAGCGGCACGGTGAAGGCGTGGTCGACCAGCATTTCCTGGCAGGTGACGACGTCGAATTCCTTCTCGATCACATGATTGATGATCTCCCAGGAAAGCTCGGGAAGGCCCTTCTTCGGCGGCAGCGTGGGAATGCCCCAGCCCTCGTCGGCGTTGTAATATTCGGGTGCCGCGCCGATGGCGAAGGTCGGCATCTTGTCGAGGAAGAAGTTCAGGCCGTGGTCGTTGTAGAACACGATGGCGACGTCGGGCTTTTCCTTGGCGAGCCATTCGCGCGCCGGTCCGAAGCCGTCGAAGAACGGTTTCCAATAGGGGTCGTTCTGCAGGCCCTTGGCGATGGCGCCGCCGATGGCGGGGATGTGCGAGGTGGCGAGGCCGCCGATGATCTTGGCCATTTGGGATGTCCTTTCGCGCGGGATCAGGCGAGCGTGTCGGGTTGCTGGTTCTGGGCGACGAGGCGCGCCTTGAACTCGTCCTTGGTCAGGCCCGTCTGCATCGACCCGAGGTCCTGGACGTCGAGGCCGAAAATGCCGGCGAATTTGGCGAGGTAGTAGACGTTGCCGCCTGCGGCGAGCAGGCCGAGCACGTCGCGATTGCGGATCGCGGTCGCCTGTTGCTCGTTGAGGCCGTACTTCTTCATATAGGTCTCCTCGTCGCCCTTGAACTCCGCGCGATTGTGCGCGTGGTTGAACGAGAAGCACATTTTGTTGAGCGCGTAGCCTTTCATCGCCATCGCGCCATCGAACGGCGTCGTGCCGTAGATCTCATGGGAAGCGGACAAGGCGTTCCTCCGATTTTGCCGACTTCGAAGTTTTCGGCGCTCCCGGCGTCGCCAACCCCTTGTTGCGGATAATGGCGCCTCGGTTGCCAAAGATCCACGCATGAGTGATCATAGGATTCATGAGCGATTTCGATGCGTCGGATCTCGACTACCGGCTGTTGCGGCTGTTCGTCGCCATCATCGAGGCGGGGTCGGTTACCGGCGCCGCGCAGACGCTCGGCGTCACTCAGTCGGCTGTGAGCCATCTGCTCGATAAATTGCGCGCCATCGTCGGCGATCCCCTGTTCGTCAAGTCGGGACGCGGCATTCTCGCCACCGCGCGGGCGGAGGCCCTGGCGCCGCGGGCGCGGGAATTGCTGCGCGCGCTGGAAGGCTTCGCGACGACGGTGGAGTTCGACCCGGCGCGCTGGCGGGGAACTTTTGCCATCGCCGCCAACGACCTGCCGCGCGACGCGCTGCTGCCGCTGCTGGTGACGCGGTTGCGCGAGCAGGCGCCCGGCCTCACGGTCGCCGTCCTCAACGCCAATGTGCCCAACGCCGACATGCTGCGCCAGGAGCGTTGCCGGCTGATCCTGCACCCGCGGCCCCCGGAAGGCGCCGACATCATGCAGCGCAAGCTGTTCGAGGACCATCAGTGGGTGTTCTATGACCCCAAGCGGCGCAAACCGCCGGGCGACCTCGCCGAATACCTCGCTGCCGACCATGTGACGGTCGTCTTCGAACCCAGGCGCACGCTGGATCTCGATGCGCATCTGGAGGCGCGGGGGGTGCTCAGGCGCTTCGTCGTCACCGTGCCGAGCTTTGCCGCGATGCCCGGATTCCTGCGCGGTTCCGATCTGATCGCGACGGCGCCGGGCCTGCTGCGCTTTGGGCTGTTGCAGGGGCTGGCCAGCGTTCCCGCGCCAATTTCCTGCCCGACGCTGCCGATGTATATGATCTGGAGCCGGCGCGACCACGACGACCCGGCGCACCGCTGGCTGCGCGAGCAGGTGGAAGCGGTGGCGCGCTCGGCGGCGTCGCGGGTGAAGTGAAGGGGCGACGAGGACAGGCGCCCGACGGCGTTACAGAGGCTTGGGCTCAGGCCACTTGTGACAGTTTCGCGGCGATGAACTGATTGATGCTTTCGCCGACGAGCGCGGCTTTTTCGGCGACTCGCCGGTGGAGTTCGGGCGGAATGCGCAGCGAGAGCGTGCCGGAATAGGGCTTCTCCGGCTCGACGCCGCGTTCTTTGCACCAGTCGCGGTAATCCGTGACCGTTTCGGCAAAGGCGGCTTTCAGTTCTTCGATATCGCGACCGGCGAAATGGAGCACCGCGCGTGTGTTCACCGTCGCGCCATGCATCGTCGCGTCGCCTTCTTCGTAGCTGATTTCTGCGACATAGCCTTCATACTTGAGAATCATGATCCACTCCCGCCGTTTCGAGAAACCGGCGAACGCTCGCGGCGGCGCCCTTGTCTGTCTCGGGATGCGGATGCGGCCGATGAAACACGGCTTCGACGCCGTTCAACAGAAATCGCACTCGCGATCCGCGCCCTTCCGATCGTTCGGCGCCGAGCGCAATCAACAGGCTTTCGATGTCCGACCACCGCAAATGCGCGCGAGTGGGACGCTCGAATATCGCTTCCAGGACGCGAAGCTGCTTTGCGTTCATTGCTTATGCTACCAGATTTTGGTATCAATTGCCAGACTTTCATCTTCCCGCCCGCCGCTGCACTGGCGCTGCGCTGGCTGCGCGAGCAGATGGAAGCGGCGACGCGGGTGAAGTGATAGCTGCACGGCGGTGCGCCCGCGATACGCGGCGAATATCAAGCGGGGTAAACGCTCCGCGCCGCGGCTGTAGCCGACGGTCCCATCCGTCCCGTAAGTCCAGGTGTCGAGCGAATTGCAGTCTGTTTTTCCGCTGGCCAAGGAGGGCTGGGTCTTGGGCGACACAAAACTCACAGACGACCAGAAGTATCGCATAGGCCGGCTGAAGAACATGGAATCGCTGGCCAGTATGCTGGCGCTCGTCAACAGCTACCACGACCAGCTCAGCGCCGCGTCGAGGGAACTCGTGCTGGCGATCTGCTGGGAAGAGAGCCAATTTCAGAACATTCCGCAGGACGGCGGTCCGGCCGTGGGCTACGGTCAGCTCGAGCGCGACGGACGGCGCATCGCCAACCAGCATTTCACCGGCAATTGGAGCGACTTCGGCGAGGGCGGTTTCAATGCGCCCGCGATCCTCGCGTCAAAGGAAACGAGCATAAGAGCCGTCAGTCATAGTCTGGCGGGCCTGGTTCAATCTCTCGGATCCCAGGAAGCGGCGCTGAAGGGCTACGCGGGCGTCAAGAGTCGGCCCGAGAACGCCAAGCTCATTCCCCGCTGGCAGGCTTGCGCGGCCGCTCTGAAGCCTCTGCTCGGCTCCGGCGGCGCCTTCGATAGGCCAGCCGTCGAGGAGGCGCTGCGATTGGCCAAGTGGTTCGACAAGTCCGGGCCCGTCTATGAGCATATTCACGAAAGACTCTGGCCGCTCCTGGATACCCTCGTCAGCATGTACAAGCCCGCCGCCAATCCCTGAGGGCCGGACGCCGTCACCCTCCCGCGCGCCGCTGCTCCCGCCAGCGGCGCGGCGACAGGCCCGTGCGCCGCTTGAAGAAGCGCGAGAAATAGGCGGGATCTTCGAAGCCGAGTTCCAGCGCCAGTTTCTCCGCGGGCGCGGCGATGTAATAGAGGCGCCGGCAGGCCTCCCGCGTCAGCCGTTCGTGCACGATCTCCAGCGCCGGGCGGCCGCCCTCCGCGCGGGCGAGGCGATTGAGCCGTTGCGTCGAGACGCCGAGACGTTCGGCATAAACCTCGAGGCTCAAGTGCTCGACAAAATGCCGTTCGACGAGCAGCAGGAAACGCGAATAGAGCGTGTGGTCGCGGCGCGCGCGCGCTTCGTTTTCCAGACCGTGAACGGCGCGCGCGCGAGCCAGGCGCCAGAGCAGCGCGCGGGCGAGCCACAGCACCGGGGGCGAGTCGGACTCCGCGGGCGCGGCGAAAGTCGCCGCCAGCTCGCGAAACAGAGAGTCAATGCGCGCGACCGAAGGGTCGTCGGCGGCGAAATGGGCGACGCCCGGGGTCGCGAAGGCGCGGCGGAACGCGTCGCCCGCCGAATGCGCCTCGCCCTCCATCGCCGCGCTCGGGCTCAGCGTCAGCACGAAACCGTCGGTGTCGGTGGCGAAACGAAAGCCGTGGACGACGCCCGGCGGAATGAAGATCGCCGCGCGACTGACGACGGTCTCGCTGCGCTCGTCGAGCCGGATATCCGCCCATCCCCGATAGATCCACACGATCTGATGCAGCCCGCGATGGACGTGGGGCTGAATCTCCCATTCGTAGAGCCGACTGCGCGAGCGCACGTCTTCGATGTGCAGGGGTTCCTCGACGGCGCTCGGCGCCTCGCCATAGAGGGCGAAGCGCGGAATCTCCGCTTGAGTTTTCGGTTTCGCCACGTCCTGCCCCGGCCTGATCGAAAAGTGCAACTTTTATAGTCGGAAAATCCCGGGCGGGAAACCTCGGAAGGCGCTATACACGGGATCCAAGTCAAGAAACCCAGGGAGGAGCCCATGCTGCATTTCGACCCGTTTTCGCCCGTCATCGACGCCGATCCGTTCCCGTTCTACCGGCGGCTGCGCGAGGAGGCGCCGTGCTTCTGGAGCCCTGAAGCCGGGATGTGGATTCTCTCGCGCTATTCCGACATCATCAACGCGCTCAACGATTGGCAGACCTATTCCTCCGCCAGCGGCAACATGATGACCGAGTTGCCCAACCGCGCCGGCGCGACGCTCGGCACCACCGATCCACCGCGCCACGATCGTCTGCGCGCCCTGGTGCAATACGCCTTCACCAAGCGCGGGCTGGAAGGCCTCGGCGATCCCATGCGGGCTATCGCGCGTCAGGCGGCGGCTGAGGTCGAGGCCGGCAAAACGCTGGACTTCAAGGATTTCTCGGCGAGGTTCACCATCCGTACGCTGATGGCCGCCCTGGGTCTGCCGACCGGCGACGAAGCCATCGTCGACGAGGACACCGTGCGTGAAAAGGCGGTGCTGATGGTGCAGAGCGACCCGCGCACCCGCGCCAAAGGTCCCGAACACATCGCCGCTTTCGAGTGGATGCGCGACTATGCGGCCAAGGCGATCGAGCTGCGCCGCGCTCAACCGAAGAACGACCTCATCTCCAATTTCGCCGCCGCCGAGATCGACGGCGACAAGCTTGACGAACGCGAGGTGCTGCTGACCACGACGACGCTGATCATGGCCGGCGTCGAGTCGCTCGGCGGTTTCATGATGATGTTCGCCTACAACCTCTCCAGCCAGCCCGAGGTGCTGAAGGCGGTGGTCGACGCCCCGGCGCTGCTGCCCGACGCCATCGAGGAGAGCCTGCGCTTCAACACCTCCGCGCAGCGGTTCCGCCGCCGGTTGATGAAGGACACCGAGCTTTACGGGCAAAAGCTGCGCGAGGGCGATTTCGTCTGCCTCGCCTATGGCTCGGGCAATCGCGACGACCGGCAGTTCCCGGACGCCGAGCGCTACGATCTCGCTCGCAAACCGCGCGGCCATCTCGGCTTTGGCGGCGGCGTCCACGCCTGCCTCGGCACCGCGGTGGCGCGCATGGCGACCAAGATCGCGTTCGAGGAATTCCATAAGGCGTTCCCCAAATATACGCGCGTCGCCGACCAGCTCGCCTGGATGCCGTCCTCGACCTTCCGCAGCCCGCTTTCGCTGGAACTCGCGTTGCACTAAAAGGCGCGCCGAGACGGCTTGGCGTTTGGAGATTTGGATGGCGAAGATCACCTATATCGAAGCGGACGGAACGTCGAAGACCATCGACGTCGCCGACGGCTGGAGCCTGATGCAGGGCGCGGTCGCCAACGGCGTCAAGGGTATCGTCGGCGAATGCGGCGGCGCCTGCGCCTGCGCGACCTGCCATTGCTACGTCGAGGAGGCGCGCCTTGCCGAGGTCGGGACCGCGGACGCGGGCGAGCAGGATATGCTCGACGGCGTCGCCGCGGAGCTGAAGCCCAACAGCCGGCTGTCGTGCCAGATCAAGTCCTCCGCCAAGCTCGACGGGTTGAAGCTGTATCTGCCCGCCACGCAGGGGTGACGAGAGTCCCCTTTCCCCGCTTGCGGGGAGAGGGTTAGGGTGAGGGGCCGCCCGACGCCAAAACGCGGGTTCGTGGCTTTGAACGGCTTGAAAACGCTGACCTGAGCGTACCGCGACCAGCCCCTCACCCCAGCCCTCTTCCCGCAAGCGGGGAGAGGGGGCGGATAGCGCGGCGCTCAGAACAGGTTCGCTCCCATGCCCAACATCGACGTCATCGCGTTCATCGGTTTCGGCGAGGCCGCGCAGGCGTTCCTCGAGGGCTGGCGCAGCCGCGCGGACTTCGCCTCTCGCGTGATCGCCTACGACATCAAGACCGACTCGCCGGACCCGGCCGCGCGCGCGGGCAAACGCGCGGACTACGCCGCCCATCACATCCACGGGGCGGCCAGCGCCGTCGAGGCGGTCGCGCAAGCCGACGTCATCTTCTCCGTCGTCACCGCCGATCAGGCGCATGCGGCGGCGCTGGCGACGCTGCCGGGCTTGCGGCGCGGCGCGTTCTTCTTCGATTGCGACTCCTGCGCGCCGCAGACCAAAGTCAAAACCGCGGCGGCGGTCGACGCGACAGGCGCGCTTTATGTCGACGTTGCCGTGATGGCGCCCGTGCATCCGCGCCTGCATCGCACGCCGTTGCTGATCGGCGGCCCGCATGCCCGCGACGGCGCCGACGCGCTGCTGGCGCTGGGCATGCAGCTCGAATTGCACGCCGGCCCCGTCGGCGCGGCGTCCGCGGTGAAGATGGTGCGCTCGATTGCGATCAAGGGGCTGGAGGCGCTGGTGTGCGAATGCGTGCTCGCCGGCGAGAAGGCCGGCGTCATCGACGCCGTGCTCGATTCGCTCGACGACACCTATCCCGGCTTCGACTGGCGCAAGCGCTCCGCCTATATGCTGGAGCGGGTGATGACCCACGGCGTGCGCCGCGCCGCGGAAATGCGCGAAGTCGCGCTGACCGTCGAGGGCCTCGGTTTCGACAGCGCCATGTCGCGCGCCAGCGTCGAGTGGCAGCAGAAGATCGGCGATCTGAAACTCGACGCCAAAGCGATCGGCGACGGCGATTTCCACGCGCTCGCCCGGGCGCTGATCGCCAAGCTCGACAATGCCCATTAACCCCCGCTTAAGCATAGATTCGAACAGCCGGTTTACCCGCGCCGCCTAAGGTCCTGCCGTCGAACGGAGGACGAGACCGTGCTGGAGCCGCTGCTCAGAGGAACTCTCAAATCGCAGGCCGCGATGGCCTCGGCGCCGATTACGCCGGAATGGATCGTGGAAGGCAGCCCCCGCGCGCGCTGCGCTCTGCTGTCGCAGACCGACGACCGGGCGGCGATGACGGTCCACTGGGAATGCACCGCCGGCAAGTTCATCTGGCGCTACGATTTCGACGAGACAGTCTTCGTTCTCGAAGGCGGCTGCACGCTCGAAGCCGAAGGGTTGCCGACGCTGGAGCTCGGCCCCGGCGACAGCGCGCATTTCTCCCGCGGCGCCGTGGTGACCTGGACGGTCGACCATTACGTGCGCAAGCTCGGCTTCTGCAAGAACGCTGCGCCGCGCCCGATCGGCCTCGGCCTTCGCCTGATGCGCGGCGTATGGCGGCGGATCGTCCATCCGTCGGGAAGCCCGGGCGGCCTCGCTCCCCAGAACGAGCCGGAGAGGGTCGCGGTCGCGAGCTGACAATATTAACCGACTTCGGCCATAAGGGGTCGTCATCGTCGGGATAGTGCTCGGCCGGAATTGCGAGCAGGCATGGGCGGCCATTTCATCAGAGGCGCCATTTTGAGCGCGGCGGCGGCGGTCGCGCTCTATATCGGCTTTTCCATATTTGTCGGCTGGCGCGGCGTCGTCGCCGCTTTCGCCCAGGTGGGCGTGACGGTCGTCCTGGCGGCGCTGGCGCTGGCGTTTCTCAACTATGCGCTCAGATTGGCGCGCTGGCGGCTGTATCTCGGCGCGCTCGGCCACCCCGTTTCGCTGCGCAGCTCCATCGCAATCTATTTTGCCGGTTTCGCCTTCACGGCAACGCCGGGCAAAGCGGGGGAGCTGCTGCGCGGCGTGTTCCTGCGCCACGAGGGCGCGCCCTTCGTCACCTCCACGGCCGCGTTCCTGAGCGAACGGCTGGGAGATCTGATCGGCGTGCTGCTCATCGCGCTGCCGGGGGCGCTCGTCTATCCGAGCGGCGGCCTCATCGTCGGCGCCGGCGTGGCGATGATCGCCGTGGTCGTGCTGGGTCTAAGCCAGAAGCGCTTGCTGGTTTGGGGGCTCGCCGCCTGCGAGCGCGCGAGCGGGCGGTTGGTCGCCCAGATCGGCGGACTCCTCAAGCTGTTCCTCGAGGCGCGGCGCTGCCACGAACCCCGCGCGCTGATCGCCGGTCTCGTCTTGAGTCTGGCCGCCTGGAGCGCCGAGGCCTACGCGTTCCATCTCGTGCTGGCGGCGATGGGCGTCGATATCGGCCTGGGCTTTTCGATGTCGATCTACGCGCTGTCGATGCTCGCCGGCGCCGTG
>Ga0302320_10028441_pt1 | contig 10732 bp, 11 predicted proteins | sample Bog_T0_3_FD_202130 | JGI IMG/M metagenome (GOLD analysis project Ga0302320, IMG submission 202130) | Peat permafrost microbial communities from Stordalen Mire near Abisko, Sweden - Bog_T0_3 | ecosystem: Environmental > Terrestrial > Soil > Wetlands > Peat | place: Sweden: Abisko, Stordalen Mire... | reverse complement strand
TTGACGGTATAGGTGTCGCTCCCAGGAACCTTGACGGTCTTCATCTCTCGCGGCTGCCGCCATCCGGCAAGACGGCGGCCAATGGCGTGCGCTGCAAGAGTCGTCAAACCGTTCCCTTGCGCTGATAACATCGGAAGGAACATGATTCAGACGTTATTCGGTTCCATCGAACAGGAACCGACATTACTCGAAAAACTCAAGAGCGGCGTCCAGAAGACGCGCGACGGGCTGGTGTCGCGCATCGAAGACGTCATTTCGGGCAAAAAAGAGATCGACGCCGACCTGCTCGAAGAACTCGAGTACACACTCATCAGCGCCGATATCGGCGTCAAAACCACCGAGGAAATTCTGGAACGGATTCGCGAGCGGGTGGACCGAAAGCTGGTGGGCGATGCGTCCGAACTGCGCGGATTAATCCGTGAATATCTTCTGGAAATTCTGCAGTCGAGCGACCGGCCGCTCGCATACGTCGATGAGCCCCCCGCCGTTGTTATGGTCGTTGGCGTGAACGGCGCTGGGAAAACCACGACGATCGGCAAGCTGGCCTCGCACCTGAAGTCCGAAGGCCATACGGTGCTGTTGTGCGCGGCGGACACGTTCCGCGCGGCGGCTATTGAGCAGCTCGAAGTCTGGGGCGAACGCACCGGCACGCAGGTGATCCGACAGAATACGGGTGCGGACCCAAGCGCCGTGATGTTCGACGCTCTCACAGCTGCCAAGTCGCGCCGCACCGATTACGTAATTGTCGACACCGCCGGCCGGCTGCAGACGAAGACGAATCTGATGGCCGAACTGGAGAAGATGCGGCGCACCGCATCGCGTGTGATTCCGGATGCGCCGCACGAGGTGCTGCTCGTACTCGATGCCACCACCGGGCAGAACGGCCTCGAGCAGGCGCGCAGGTTTACCGAAACCTCGGGTGTCACCGGCATCGTGCTGACCAAGCTTGACGGCACCGCCAAGGGCGGAGTGATTGTCGCAATCGCGCGCGAGCTGGGCTTGCCGATTCGCTACATCGGAGTAGGGGAAAAAGTGGACGATCTGCTGGCCTTCGATGCCGAGCGGTTCATCGAATCCCTTTTCGCGGCATGAGCCCTGATTACATGCGGGAAGCGCTCGACCTGGCGCGGCAAGGCGTGGCGCTGACGTCGCCGAATCCCATGGTCGGGTGCGTGATTGTGCGCGATGGCATGCCGGTGGGTCGCGGCTTCCATACCTGGGCCGGGTTGAAGCATGCCGAGATCCTAGCGCTGGACAAGGCGGGCGACCTCGCGCGCGGGGCAACGGCGTATGTGACGCTCGAACCCTGCTCGCATACGGGCCGTACCGGTCCCTGCGCGGACGCTCTGATTGCAGCCGGTGTTGCGAAGGTGGTGGTGGCATCGCGCGATCCCAATCCGCTGGTGGGCGGCGATGGTCTGGCGCGGCTGCGCAGCGCGGGTGTAGAGGTCGAAATGGCCCCTGAATATGAGGCCGAAGCGGCGAAACTGAACGAGCCCTTCTTCCATTTCATGCGCACCGGCAAACCGCTCGTGACACTGAAATGCGCCATGACGCTGGACGGCAAGATCGCCGCGCCGGAAGATAACAGCGGCTGGATTACCAGCGAACGGGCACGGGCGCATGTGCAGGAGCTGCGGCATGCGTCGGACGTCATGATCACGGGCATTGGCACGGTGTTGGCGGACAATCCGCTGCTGACGGATCGCAGCGGGTTGCCGCGTGCGCGTCCGCTGCTGCGCGTGGTGCTCGATTCGACCGCGCGGCTGCCGCTCGATTCGAAGATGGCCCAGACGGCTACCGGGGATCTGCTGGTGGTGGCGACATCGGCGGCATCGGCGGAAAGGCGCAGGGCTTTGGAATCGCGGGGGATCGAAGTGCGAACTTTCGACGGGCCGCGCGGGCGCGTAGATATCCGCGATGTGGTGTCGCTGCTCGCGCAGCGCCGTTATCTTTCGGTGATGATTGAAGCGGGCAGCAAGGTGAACTGGGCGGCGCTGGAGTCGGGCGCGGTCGATAAGGTGTTTCTGTATTACGCGCCGAAGATTCTGGGCGGCACGGAGTCGCTGCCGATGGCGGGAGGTCAGGGCAGGCTGCGGCGCAAGGACGCGATCGGGGTAGAGCGGACCACGCTGCATCCGATTCCGCCGGACGAGTTCGCGGTGGAAGGTTATATCAGGAAGGGCACATAAGTGTTTACGGGAATTATCGAAGAAATGGGCACGGTGGAAGCGGGCGAGCGCTTCTCCGTGCGGTGCAGCGTTGTGCTGAGCGACATCACGCCGGGAGCGAGCATCGCGGTGAACGGGGTGTGCCTGACGGCGGTGGATATCCGGCCCGATGGGTTCTCCGCCGACCTCGCGCCCGAGACCTTACAGCGCAGTAATCTGGGCGATCTGCGGCGGGGCGACCGGGTAAATCTGGAGCGTCCGCTGATGCTGCAGACGCGCCTGAGCGGGCATATTGTGCAGGGGCACGTGGATGGCACGGGCGTGCTGGAGGCGCTGCGCGAACTGGGCGACGGGAACTGGGAACTGGAAGTACGCGCGCCGCGGGAACTGGACCGGTTTCTGGTTTACAAGGGGTCGATTGCGATTGACGGGATCAGTCTGACGATCGCATCGGTGACGGATGGGCTGGTGCGCGTCGCGATCATTCCGCATACTTACCAGGCTACGAATCTGGGGGCGCGTAAGGTGGGGGATCGGGTGAATATCGAATGCGATGTGCTGGCCAAGCACGTGGATAAGCTGTTGGGACACATGGCGATTCCGGGTCTGAATGGGTAGATCTACGGGCATCGGATTTGCGCTGTCATCCTGTGCGTTGCGCCCGGCGCCAGCACAATCGCATTCTCCGCGACATTGGCGGTTTCGACGCAGATCATTCCCTGCCAGTCGTCCGGCCCCATATCCGCCATACCGGCCGTCTTCTCAATCCAGGGATTCCAGATCACCGTACTCGCCGAGCCCGTTTTTTCCACAACGATCCGCCGCTCCCATCCGGGATCGGTAACGACACACGTAGCCGCCGTATTCAGATAAACGGAATCGGTTTCCTTCGCGATCCGAAGCGGCTCCGGACCTTGCACTGTGCGGCGGAAGCCATCGGTCTTATCCATATATTCGACGCCAGCCAGCCCGGTCACCGAAACCTGCCGCACGTCCGCCACCGCCAGGTATGTGTGCAGCGCTTCTTCAAACCGCGCTTCAGCGCCGGTGTAGTTGCGGACTTCGAGCGCCAGATCAAGCGTCGCGCCCATCGCGACTTCAAACCGGACATGGAAGCCTTCGTCGGTCAGTTCGAACGCCAACCGGTCCGCGGATCCTTCAACCAGCGTCCACAGAGACGTCCGCGCCCAGCCATGCGCAGGCCCCGGCTTCCCGTCGGAGCGCGCGCCGAACCACGGGAACACAATCGGCACACCGCCCCGGATCGCCTTGCCTGGCGCAAGTGCCGAGCGCGAACTCATGAACAAGACGGGCAGTTGGCCCGCAGGAGTCCAGCGCGCCACGTGAGCGCCCTGCAGATAAACTTCTCCCTCGGCCTGAGGCGTCGATACCACCACCGATTCCAAAGCTGTCATAAATTCAGCATCTCCCGCAGACGCCTGCTCTGCATTCTGCTGACCGGAATTTCGCTGGCCTTCCTGTCGTCCATTTTTAATTGATAGGTGGACTTGAACCAGGGCATCACTTCCCGGATACGGTTCACGTTCACCACGTAAGAGCGGTGGGCGCGCCAGAAAAGATCGGGATCGAGCGCGGCCTGCAGGTCCTCGAGAGTACGGAAGTTCGACTGCCCTTCGGCCTGCGCGGTCACCAGCGTGATGACGCCGCCGTCGATCGTGGCGTAAATCAGTTCCTGAGGATCGACAATCAGATTGCGCACCCCGCTGCGCACCACCAGTTTGGTGAATCCCGCGGGACGCGGGGCCGCGACCGGCAGCGGTTCGGTGAAGCGGTCGCCCACCATGCGCCGCGCACGCTCAACGGTTTCCTCCAGGCGTTCGCGCTCGACCGGCTTCAGGATGTAATCCATGGCCTGAAGGCGAAATGCCTCCACGGCGTGTTGCTCATAGGCGGTCGAAAAGACGATGTGCGGAAGGTCGATGCCGCCGTCCTTCAGACGGCGCACCACGCCCAGGCCGTCCAGCCCGGGCATCTGGATGTCCAGAAATGCCAGCGCCGGATCGAGTTTCTGAATCAGATCGAAGGCTTCGAGGCCATTGGTGGCCAGGCCGACCACCTCGACGTCGCCTATCTCGTTCAAAAGGAAGCGAAGTTCCTCGCGCGCGAGTTCTTCGTCGTCGGCGATGATCGCGCTCATCGGAACGGTCGCGCGCGACTTCATGAACTGCTATTATATCGGATTGGATTAATTCCAATCGTTTCATGCAATTGCAGCGCTGTCGCCAACTTCCCCTGTTGGACAGAGCCCAGCGCAAAAGGAGCTAACCCGTTTGTCCACAACGCCTGACGCCCTCTCGCAGGACGCCCAGAAGCCTACCCCGACCATTCAGCCAGCCAATGGAAAACTCGGAGTCCTGATCCCGGGGATGGGTGCCGTCACCACGACCTTCATCGCGGGCGTGGAGGCGATCAAACAAGGCATAGCCAAGCCCATCGGCTCCGTCACTCAGCTCAGCACCATCCGGCTGGGCAAACGGACCGACAACAATACCCCGCAGATTAAGGATTTCGTGCCGCTCGCGCCCATCGAAAACCTGGAATTCGGCGGCTGGGATATTTTTGAGGAGAACTGTTACGAGGCGGCCGTCCATGCGGGCGTTCTCGACCGGCATCTGGTCGAGCAACTCAAAGAGCCGCTGCAGAAGATTAAGCCCATGCCGGCGGTCTTCGACAGCGAATACGTGAAACGCATTAACGGTCCCAACCAGAAGCCGAAGGCTTCCAAGATGGAACATGCCGAGATGCTGATGGACGATATCCGCAACTTCAAGGAGTCGCGCGGCTGCGACCGGCTGGCGATGATCTGGTGCGGATCGACCGAAGTTTTCCATCGTCCGCAGGCCGTGCACGCCACCATCAAAGATTTCGAATGCGGGCTGCAGAAGAACGACCCGGAGATTTCACCGAGCCAGATTTACGCCTACGCCGCGCTCAAAATGGGCGTGCCGTACGCCAATGGCGCGCCGCACCTGACGGTGGACGCTCCCTGTCTGATGGAACTGGCGCGTGAACGCAACGTCCCGATCTGCGGGAAGGATTTCAAAACCGGCCAGACGTTCATGAAGACGCTGATCGCGCCGGGCCTGAAATCGCGCATGCTGGGCGTTTCGGGATGGTTCTCCACCAACATCCTGGGCAACCGGGATGGTGAGGTTCTCGACGATCCGGGGTCGTTCAAGTCGAAGGAAGAGTCGAAGTTGTCGGCGCTGGAACAAATTTTACAGCCGGAACTCTACCCGGATTTGTACAAGGACGTTTATCATAAAGTCCGGATCAACTACTATCCGCCGAGAGGGGATGCTAAGGAAGGTTGGGACAACATCGACATTTTCGGGTGGCTCGGCTACCCGATGCAGATCAAGATCGACTTTCTTTGCCGCGATTCCATCCTGGCGGCGCCTCTGGTCCTCGACCTGGTTCTGTTCATGGATCTGGCGCAGCGCTGCGGCATGCGGGGGATCCAGGAGTGGTTATCCTTCTACTTCAAAGCGCCCATGACGGCGCCCGGCCTGTATCCCGAGCACGACATTTTCATTCAGCTGATGAAGCTCAAGAACACGCTGCGCTGGATGAAGGGCGAAAATCTCATCACGCATCTCGGTCTCGAGTATTACGACTGATCGGGGCGGCCATGAACCTGGGGGGGGCCAGACGATGCGCGTTCTCGTAATCGGCGGGACGCTGTTTATTGGAAAGCTTCTCGTCAAACGCCTGCTGGGCGCCGGTCACGAGGTCACCCTCCTCCACCGGAAGGCCGAGCATCCGTTTGGCCGGCGCGTTCGCAATCTGATTGCGGACCGCAACGACGTTGCGTCGGTGCGCGAGGCCTTTTCGGGCCAGCGCTTCGACGCGGTTTACGATCTGGCATACGACTGGGACCGCGGCACGACGTCGCAGCAGGTAGAGGCGACGGCGAAGGCGGTCCCCGGCGATCTGAGCCGTTATATCTTCATGTCCAGCGTTGCCGCCTATGGCGACGGATTGAATCACGCCGAGGACGATCCTCTGGCTTCCGACATGCACGCGAACGATTACGTGCGCAACAAGGCCGGAAGCGAGCGGGCGCTGTTCCGGATGTACCACGAGTCGCGCTTTCCGGTGGTCACGATGCGGCCGCCGTTCGTCTACGGCCCGGAAAATCCGTTTTACCGCGAGGCTTTTTTCTGGGACCGGATCGGGATCGACCGGCCCGTGATTATTCCGGGCGACGGCAACCGGCTGATGCAGTTCGTCTATGTGAACGATCTGGTGGAAGCGTGTTTTAATGCGCTCACGAAACACACGGCTCCGGGCCGTGCGTTCAATGTGGCGGACGACAAGCCGCTGACGCAGGTCGAAGTGGTGAACGAATTCGCGAAGGCGGTCGGAAAGCCAACGACGGTGGTTCGGGTGCCGCGGGATATTATCGCGAGGAACGGCGGGAATGCATTCCATCAGCCGCTGTATTTCGGGCAATATTACGACGTGCCGCCGATTACAGAAGCTGTGGGGCGCGTGAAGCGCGTGCTGAGTGTGGCGATGACGCCGTTCGCGGTCGGTCTGAAGGATACCTACAAGTGGTATACGAAGCATCGCGAGGACCGCAGCCTGGATTTTTCGTTTGAGGATAAGCTGATCAGGCAGGCGAAGGAAGTGATGCGTCCGGCGCATAGTTTGTAGGCTCGTTATACTGCAACGTGCCCCCGGGACTTGTGCAGTACCTGGACGCTCCTGGTGCGAAGATGCATTCCCGCGGCGGCGTCCCGCCGTTTTCTGAGCGCACACGACACACTCGTTTGGCCCCGGAACGGTTTACGCGCTTCCGAGCAGCTCAGTGGCGCAAAACCAGTTTCGGAAGCCGGAGCGCACAAGGTGAATCGCGGTGGCGCGCCTGCTTACTGTGACACGGACGTGCACTTTATTGGATGCAGCAGGGATTCAAAACCGCTTTTCATCCCCGTTCGTGGGCGGCCAGAGCATATTCTCATCGAAGGATGAGCCTGAAAAGGGCAAGGGCAGGCCGGCAGGGGATAACTCCTTTCGGTTTTGGTTTTGAGAGAAGGAATCCGGTTGGCGCGGTGGGAATGTGGGAATCGCGTCAGCGATTTCCAAGGGCGGTGGGAAGAGAGGGAAACCGTCTTTTGGTTTTCCTCGCTTTCCATCCGACCGTCATTTCCACCGAGCTCCGGGGTTTGGCTTTTCCAATGCCGCAGTCAGGCGCTGCGGCGCAGTAGTTAAATACGCTCCCGGCACCTGGCGCGACATAGGTATCCTTAAGACCGGCAATCCAGTTTGGGATATCGAGTTCTCGCAAGACCGTTTTCGGGGGCATATCAGGAATCGCCTGGATTGGACGCGGCTTCAAAGCTTTGCGGCTCAATCGGCAAAGATGCATCACAACGTTCCTGACCCGCGAATTGACGATTACGTCCTAACCCTGGGAACCTGAAGCGTCACCCGCCGCTCCCCTACTCCTTGGGCAGCACAAACATGGCCACGATATAACCGATCGCCCCGATATTCGGCGGCATCAGCAGCAGCCCCAGCCAGATCAGGCGCATGAGCGTCACATCCATGTCGAAATACTCAGCAAACCCGGCGCACACGCCTGCGATCTTCTTCCGCGCCCGAATCCGCCGGAGTCTGCGCGGCGCCGCGCCTATCGCGCTTACACCCGATTCACCCGCCACCGCCAGCGCCGTCGACTTCCCACACAGCGTGCAGTACCGCGCCCGACGTCGGGCTGCACCGCGCCCGTCAGGACCTTGATGAGCGTGCTCTTCCCTGCCCCGTTTTCGCCGATGAGGGCGTGAACTTCTCCCGGTTTCAGGACGAACGACACCTGCTTCAGGGCACGCACGCCGCCGTATCTTTTCTCGATTCCGATCGCTTCAAGCAGCAATCGGAGATTATACTCACTTGACACGGGCGGGGTTCCGCGCGGCGAAGGGGCAATGGCGGCTAAGGTGGAGTTCCGGTCCGGCGCGGCGATTGGGGGCGCGGCGGTGAGGGGCTTGGGTTCGTTCCTGCAAAAAATAAAATATTTTTCGGGCCGGGTTCCAGTTGGCCGGGCGGAAACACGAATTCCCCGGCGCGACTCGACGGGTGTCTCGGGTTCGTTTGTGCAAAAAATAAAAATATCGGGAGCCGTGAGTCTTCGGGAGAAGATAGCGCTGGCACAGTTATCGCGGGGCGATTCGCTCCGGCGTCCTGTGCGACGTTCGTCCATTTGGTCAATTGGCTACTCCCGATAAGGAGAATAGAACGGGAGTTGGCAAAAGGCGTCTCCGGAAATGGGGTGGAGAAGGCGTTATTATTTGTGAATTCAGGTGGTTAGACTGTGGAAAAGATTTTCAAAAATAGTTGGGACTGTAAAAACGGCGATTTCCCGAGGTCGGCATGAATTGCGGTAAGTGTCAATTGCTCAGTAACTTACGGATTCAAGCCGATATTGGGCCGTCACGGGGCACCAGTATGTTGGCCGAGCGCCGCGTGCGTCCGTAACCCGAATATTGAGCGGCCATCGCCCGGTGGGTCACGAACTGAGGCGTCACGAACTGGCTGGTCATAAAGTTCGCGCGTCACTGCCGCTGACGACGATCGAAAGGTGCGTCGCGCGGGCGCCCCCGAGGTGTTCGGGCCTCCGGGCGTCGGGCGGGTTCCCGATGCGTGCTTATTCCAGTGAGCAGGCCGAACGTCCGTATGTTCGAGTCGCAGGTGTGAGCCCGACTCGCTTGACGATCTGGCCTGGCAGCTTAGCGCCAGGCCTGCATAACGCCGCGAAAGTAGTTACATGAAAGTAACTACATGCGTGCAGGCACGGCGCCGGCGTGGATCGGCGGATTTAGCAATCTTGAGATCGCGAGACACGATGCCCTTCTCGTGCGCCGCCTCCAGGGCGTCGGCGATCTGCGTCGCGATGGCGATGGCGCGGGCCTCGCGTTCGAAGCGGTCTGTGAACTGCCGGACGCAGACCCGGATGGCGACATCGCGGCCAAGCCGGGGAGTGAAAAGATGTTCCGTAAGAATGCGGCTCAAGCCGAGGACTTCGCCCACCTGCTTCACACGCAGGAGGTCCGGGGTTCGAGTCCCTGCGCACCCACCATGATTCCAAAAGACTTATAAATCCGCTCCGCGACATTTGGCTGCGTTTTTGTTCGCGACTGTGTCAAAACTGTGCCAAAACCCGTCGATCCATGCCTGACTGTGCCAAAACGGTGCGGTGATGCTCGGGCGATATTACCGTCGATACAAAACAAGATCTGGAATAATTGTTTTCAGCCACAGAACGGGGCGCGGTATGGCGAAAACCTACAATACGACGTTCGTCATCGGTGCCGGGGCGTCTCTCCACGCCGGATATCCCGCCATCGCGTCGATGGGAGCGCAGTTGTTCGATTGGATGAGGAGCCAGACAAATCCCGTCTTTTTGATTTCGCCGAGTGTGCCCAGACACTCGAAGGGCAGTTCGGGAACAACATCGAGTCCGTCTTCCAAGGAATCGCCAGCGCAATTAATCGGAGGCAACCTGGCTATTCGGTCTTCGCGAACTGCTTTCGACCGACGCTCCTCCAAGCAATGCGCCAATGGTTCGCGGGAATCCACAGGCAGCACCCATCACGAGCTTATGAGCAGTTTGCGCAAGAGATCGTGCGTCCCGGAGATCAGATCATCACCTTCAATTACGACGTATCGCTCGATTCACAAATGCGTCGCTTCGGGAAATGGTGTGTAGGCGACGGCTACGGGTTTCGCGCGGAAGCGTTGCCCTGCGGATCAGCGGTCAGCATTCTGAAGCTGCACGGTAGTATCAACTGGTTTGCGCCGCTGTTTGCAGGTATGACCGGGATGTTTGCGGCACCGGCATGCGGCTCCCTTGGAAGTCGCCCGGCTTTCACCGACGGCGACTTATCGGCCCTCGGGTACGTTGGTGTCGTTGATCCTTTATTTCCCCGCCAGGGCTCGGCTGCTTTACAGTCTCTGATCCTTCCTACGAACCGCAAGCAATTCTATTTTCAGTCGAACTTCGGGCGCGAATGGAGTGGTTTTTGGGAGCGCCTCTGGCGCCCGCAAGAACATGGCGGGAGGTTTACTTGCGGCGTCGGCAAGTCGGGCTGCGAGTGCGTCGGCCTGGGGGTGTTTCTTCATCCTCAACTCCGTAGATTGCCAAATGAGAGCATTGCGGGGGAGGGGGCTACAATACCCAGCCGCTGCGATATTGCAAGATGATGCAGTTACGGAACCGAGCTGTCATGGGTTTTTGAAATGCGACCATTGCAAGCGTGCAACACTGAAACTCCCTGGAACTGTGATACCGAGAAATTGCAGTGCCGCAACATCACAAGTCGCCGAGACTGAAGTGTGAGCACATCGTCGCATCGTCATTTCGCGATATTGCAAAGAGCGGAACTTCGGAAGAGTAGGGGCCTGTGTCGTGGTGATCGCCGTCAAAACGTTGCCGAATTCTGTGCAGGATGACCGGACAGAGCGGATTTGTAAGAGGCTGACCCTTCCCTACCTCTTTCACCGAAGATGCATGTGCGGTCATTCGTGAGTGATTT
>Ga0302320_10028437_pt1 | contig 10733 bp, 8 predicted proteins | sample Bog_T0_3_FD_202130 | JGI IMG/M metagenome (GOLD analysis project Ga0302320, IMG submission 202130) | Peat permafrost microbial communities from Stordalen Mire near Abisko, Sweden - Bog_T0_3 | ecosystem: Environmental > Terrestrial > Soil > Wetlands > Peat | place: Sweden: Abisko, Stordalen Mire... | reverse complement strand
GATCAAAAAAGTCTCCCGCCACATCGTCCAAAACGAACCGCTTTTATTCGAACAAAGCTCGCCGGGCAAGAGCGGCTATCAACTGCCCGCGCTCGATATCCCTCCCGTCGACGCCGAACAGGTTCTCGGCAAAAGCCATGTGCGCGCCGAAATCGAAGACTTCCCCGAAGTCAGCGAATTCGAAACTCTGCGCCACTTCACTCGCCTCTCTACTTGGAACTACGCCATTGATCTCGGTCTCTACCCGCTCGGCTCCTGCACCATGAAATACAACCCGCGCGTGAACGAACTCGTCGCGCGCACCGAAGGCCTCGCCTGGGCTCACCCTTATCAATCCGAAGAACTCAGCCAGGGCTGCCTCGAAGTCATCGCCGTTCTCGAACAAGCGCTCGCCGAAATCACCGGCATGAATGCCGTTACGTTGCAGCCGGCCGCCGGCGCTCATGGCGAATTCACCGGCATTCTCATGATCCGCGCCGCTCTTCAAGCCCGCGGCAATCCTCGCAAAAAAATCCTCGTGCCCGATTCCGCACATGGCACCAACCCCGCTACCGCTATGATGGCCGGCTACACCGTCGAAAACATCAAGTCGAATGAACGCGGCATGGTTGATGTCGAAGCGCTAGCGAAATCCATGACGGACGATGTCGCCGGCCTCATGATCACCAACCCGAACACCGTCGGCGTCTTCGAAGAAAACATTCGTAAGATCTGCGGCGTCATGCACGATAAAGGCGGCCTCGTCTACATGGACGGCGCCAACATGAACGCGCTCGTCGGCATCGCTCGCCCCGGCGATTTCGGCATTGATGTCATGCACCTCAATCTGCATAAAACATTTTCCACGCCTCATGGCGGCGGCGGTCCCGGTGCCGGCGCAGTCGCGTGCGTCAAGGAACTTACTCCATTCCTGCCCAGTCCCCGCCTCAAGCGCGATGGCGATCTATGGCGTTGGAATTACGATCTTCCTCAATCCATCGGCCGCGTCAAAGCTTTCTACGGTAACTTTGGCGTTTTAGTCCGCGCGCTCGCTTACATCATGGCCCACGGTTCCAACGGCCTTCGCCGCGCCACCATGGACGCGCTTCTCAACGCCAACTATCTCCGCACTTTGCTCGAGCCGCACTACGAAATCGCCTATAAAGCGCCCAGCATGCACGAATGCGTTTTCAGCGACGACCGCCAATCCGTCAAAGGCGTGCGCACCGGCGATATCGCCAAACGCCTCATCGATTACGGCTTCCATCCCTATACCGTCAGCTTCCCGCTCATCGTCCACGGCTCGCTCATGATCGAGCCCACCGAAACCGAAGGCAAACGCGAACTCGATCTCTTCGCTGACGCTCTCATCTCCATCGCCCAGGAAGTCGAAGACAATCCCGAACTGGTCAAAACCGCTCCGCACTCGACCCGAACGCCGCGAGTCGACGAAGTTACCGCCGCCCGCAAGCCAATAGTTCGGTGGCGGCCGTCACAACCTGCTCCACTTCCGGATTTCGCAAAATCTTCGCTCGAACGGGAGCCCATATTTGCGGGTCAGACACCGCAAATATAGCTAAAACTGGCATCGAAATGGCTCCCGCAAGGTGCGTAATACCCGAATCGTTGCCGATATAAAGCCGCGCGTCGGCCATCCATTCGGCCAGTTCCAGCAGGTTCTCAAAGCGCTCCTGCGCCCATTCCACCGGCAGCGGAAGGCGTTTCGCCAACTCCTCAAAATTGGCATAAGCCCAATTCTTTCTATCACTTCCAGAGAATGGGTGAATCACGATTGTTTCACGTGCCACATTGCGATGGACTTTGATTTTCGGCACTAACCCCAAGGGCGCACCCACTTGCCGGGCATAAAAATCCGTGGCATTTATGCCTGCGGCTGTAGGCAAAGCCTGGTGAAAAACCACGTTTTTATTGATCTTTTCGAGCTTTTCCCGGTCCGAGTTGTACCACGAAACGACCTCGTCAAACTGTTGAAAACGCTCGACAAATTCGTCCGTCATCATTTCGATCCGGCTGGCCGCAATCGACATAACTTTATCCGCAAATTGAATCAGCGGAATCACCGCGCTTTGCACCCAAACCTCGGTGTATTCCGCTTTCAGATACTCCAAAGCCGGCAAGGAAACAATCACATCGCCGATCGCGCCAGGCCGGATCAGCAATTTTTTCATACACTTACCAGCCGTAAAGTTGGCGCGCATTCTCGCGCAAAACCATGTGCACCAACTGTTTACCGCGCTCCGGCGTGATTTCGCCATCGTCGATCATCTGCGTAATCGCCAAGCCCAAAGCCTCGCGGCCGAACTTCGCGCCGTTCCACGCCGTCTCTTCCCAACCCACATTTTGCGAAAACGGCGACGCATCCGAGCCGTACAAAACCTTCTCCGGCGCCGCTTCGAGCAGCAAACGCAGGTCTTTTGCCGCCTGATGCGGGTACGTCATATAGCTGTACCCTGAATAATCCATGTAAACATTGGGCTTGAGGATCAGCATCGCCGTTTCGCGGGTAAACGGCCAAGCGCCGTGCAGCATTACGAACTTGGTTTTGCGCAGGCTCGGATCGTTAAACAGCGGCTCCATCGCCAGCGGATCGGCGTTAGCCGAGCGGAAATAACTCCCCACCCCCAGCGATGTATGTATATGAATCGCCAAGCCCAATCGCCCCGCCTCGTGCGCGATGTAGCGGAACAAATAGTCTTCCACTGTCTTATATTCTTCGGCTGAAGGCTCCAAGGTTCGCCCGTAAACCGCATAGATCCGCTCGGCATCTTCTTTCTTAGGATTGCCGATTTCCAGATCCCGCAAATAGGCCATTTCAAACTTCAGCGCTACCGCACCGTCAGACTTAAATTTTTCGAGCGTGTGGCTCACAAAAGTTAAGTAGTCGTCGAATGCCGGTGGCGGTGCCTGCAGCTGCGCCTGTGCCAGATAGCCGGCGAGTAATTTATCCTCGTTCTTGAAGTAAGCTTCATGCTCAGGATCCTTCTGTTCCAGCGCATTGTTGTCCAACGGAAACAGAAACATATCCACGAATGGCACCCACTTAAACCGGTCGTTGGTTAAGCCGCGGCCCATCGACACGCGATTGGCGAGCATGATCTCGGTATTAGTGTGATTTAAGACCCAAACTGGATACAAATCGCCTTTTTGGCGAGCCATCGCCGCCTTGTCGGCGGTCAATTGCGGGAGATTGGCCGTCATCGATCCGGTGTTCTTATAACCGAACAGATCCTGCCAAGCCTCGGCAAACATGGGATTATCGGGGCGCGCCGCTACAGGCATCGCCGGTTCCTGGACCGCGTCGGCAGGCAGCGCGTCAAAGTCGCGGTCCTGCTCGCCGGGTGCAGGAGCCCTCATGGGGTGCGCGTGATTGTCAATGGCTCGGGTGTGCTCGAGTTCAGCCGCAATATCGCTATTTATCGAACCGCTCGGGCGGGTACAGCTTGCCAGCAAAAAGAAACCGACCGCGAAGGTGAAATTCTTCATCCGGCGCTATTCAATTACGGCGGTGAAATGCACATCGATGGTTGCGGGCCGGAAACACATATTGCTGTTGCAAGCCTGGTAGCGCAACTTTCCGGTGACGGTCTGCTCGCCTTTGCGCGCATCCAACGCCACAACAAACTGCGTCTCAATCGGAACCGTGCCGGTGAAAACGGCCAGTTTTTGTCCGTTCATATCCAAGTCTTCGGGTTTCGGATAAGAAATGGATTTTACTTGCAAAGGTCCGCTATCCCAAGTGAGTTTCAACGGAATGAGAAACTCATCCCTCGGCTTATCACTGTTCACGTGAAAGCCAGGTAAAACCACTGCTTTGAGAACAAGTTTGGCGGGTTCGGTGCGCTTGACCCATAAGGTGTCGATGGGCTCGACGGAAATCTTATTTTGCTGGGCCAGCGAGCAGAAAGGCTGGGCCAGAACCAGCAGGCAAAGAAGTTTGCTGCTGTGGGCTACCCAAGAGAGCTTCGATTTCGTTGATGTATTCATTTTTGCTGATCAAACCTATATGCGGCGGAAACGCAACTTTTCCCTCTTTATCGATGATAAAGGTTGTCGGCAGAGAATCAAGCCCGCCGTAAAGCTGAGCGATGGAATCGTTCCCCAGCAACACGCGGTAATTGACCTTGTGGTCCGCCACGAATGGCTTAATTGCAGGCCAGCCGTCCTCATCCATGGAAACGCCCAGCACGGCGAACCCTTGCGACTTGTATTTTTGCTCAAAATCGATAAACCAGGGCACTTCCAAGCTGCACGGCCCGCACCAGGTAGCCCAAAAGTTGAGCAGCACCACTTTGCCGCGGTAATCGGAGAGCTTGACAGTAGCACCGTTCGCATCCTTGAGACTGAACTCGGCCGCAGCCCGGCGATTTTTCATGGGTTCGACTGAACCGGCATTCACCTGTTTGGACGAGCAGGAGGAAAACCAAAGAACGGAAACGACGGCAAGCACAAGATACTTACGCAAGTGGAAAATGCTCCTCAGTTCAGTCTAGCGCTTTGTTCAGCACCTGCCGGCTCGCGTAAACGTTTTTTCGAACCAAGCCTCGCGCTTTTCGCGCCAGCGCTTGGCGAGAGTAGCGTGCACGTGCTTTTCTCGCGGCGCGTAGAGCCAGGCGGCGGTATCACAAAAGCTTTCGCATAGGTAGTCGCGGCTGTGCCTATCCCACTCTTTCTGCACCGCGGACGATTCACCCAATTCACCTCTGGCCCGGCAACGCAGTTCTTCCGCCAAAAGCGCGGCGTAGGCGGCGCGACCACTGTTCCCCAAACGGGCCCAAACAAAGTGGAAAATTTCATGCACCACAATCAGCGGCAACATGGGTTTGTTGAGCAATTCGCATTCGAGCACAATTTCGCGGCGCCGTATGAAACTGGCCGCATGCACCGCTTTGCCGCGTCCGGCCTGCGCCGAAAGCAGTTTGCCGCGATGTGCGGTCAACTGCGGCAGCGCTGTGACGCAAATCGGGCTACCGGTGAGTTCCGGCAGCCCGATCATAGCGGACAAAATTCGCTGGCTTGCCTTGGCGTTAAGGCTTAGGAGCCGTAACTGAAGCGGACGGCCGTTGGAGGCTGGGTGTTCTGGGGCTGGGCGTAACGCCTGTGTCAAAGAAATCCGGATCCTCTACCTTCATGGTATATTTCTCCAGTTCCTTCTTCACCACGCTCTGCTCGTGCTCCGCCTTCAGCTTCTTCGCGATCGTATCCTTGGCTTTATCAAAGGGGACTTTCTCTTGGGAATCGAGCTTGACAATCAACAAGGTGCCATTCATACGAATGGGCTCAGAGATTTCGCCGGGTTTCAGTTTGGCGACCGCGTTTTTTACCTCAGCCGGAATATTGACCGAGGGGTCGTTAATTGCGAGCGTACCCAGTTCGCCCCCTTTGGAAGCTGAGGGATTGTCGGATTCCGAACGCGCTAGCGCCGCAAAATCGCCGCCCGCCTTCAGTTTCTTCTCAATGTCGTTAGCTTTCTCTTTAGCCTGCTCTTCGGTGCGCGCATTGGGCGCGGCGCTGCTGGCGGGCGTTCCGGGAGGGTTGAAGGCGACAAAAATGCCGCTTAACTTGACAGTGTCAAATTCCGCGGCATGCGCATCATAATATTTCTGCGGATCTTCCGCAGGATCCTTGCCGGCGGCTTCTTGCATATGTGTAATGTAGGCGCGCGCCAGAACGCCTTCCTTGGTCAATTCAAGCTGTTCTTTCCAGGGAGATTGATCTTCCAGCTTGAGTTTCTTCGCCGCGTCCGCAAGCTGGCGCTGGGTGTAAATCTGTTCCACCGCCTTCGTCAAATTGGCGTCAATCTGCTTGCGCTGCTCCGGTTGAAACGGCTTCAATAATTCTTCCGCTTGTTTGGCGGTAAGTTTCTGACCGTCAATGGTCGCCACAATCCGGTTGGGGTCTTGCGCGGCGACGGCCTCCGGTCCGTGCGGTTTTGACGCCGCCGGTGCGGTGGGAGCAGCAGGCGCGGGTGCCGGAGTGGTTGCCTGAGACCAGCACAGCTGGGCAAGGGAGGATAACAGTATTAAGGATAGAGAAAAGCCGATTTTCATTATTTTTTCGCGAGTTCTTAAACGTTCCCCTCCACGTTACCACGCGGCGACCTCGCCGGAGGCCTCCTGGAACTGTCAGGGTTGCACGTAAGCCTTTCGCAATTCCGCGCCCTTCTCGCCGTTTAGGACCTTAATATTATTGATCACCTGCACCGCCCCCGACGAGCGGGCCATGCGCGTGGCAGCTCCCTTGTGCTGGCCGATATTCGTCGTGCCTTCCCAAGTCACGACGCCCCGCTGGACCTTAAAATGAAACCCGTCCTTGCCGATCTTCGACTTATTGAGTTTCGTTTTAATGGTCGCCTCCAATTGCGCATCGCTTACCGGCGCGTGCGGCTCGGCCGAGACGCTTTTATTCGAGGAACCGGTGGCAGGCATGCCAGGGGCTGCGAACAGAATGAGCGGCAGAATAAAGAGAGCTAAGAATTTGGGCATAGTGCGACCTTGTTTCAGCGGTTGTCATCTCGTGAGTAGGTAAACGAACGCATATCTCGCACTCGGATTTGTCTGCAATTGTTCAGAGAAGATTCCTAGCCTTACCCTGCCGCTGTTCGGGTGCGCTCGGCCTGACCGGCTTGCGTGCCGGCGAACCAGCCGCTCTCTTTGGAACTTCGGCGGGCGTAGGTTCCTCATGCCCCTTTCCGCTTGCCAGCTTCCCTAGAAATGTGGCTTGGCCATTCACCCAAATCGGATGGTAGTGTAGCGATCCTTTAATCGCCGTGCCACTGAGGGAAACCGTTTGCGGCGAACCGCCGGCATCGTCGCTAATGCTGAGGGTTGCGCTTCCGCTTCCCACCGCTGCCCCGGTAAAGCCCACATACAAAAGGCAAATGGCGGCTGGCGCCACCGTCTGCCCACAGTTCGTCGTTACGTGAAACTCGCTGGCATTGACTCCGCTGATCCAGATACTCAATATATGCAGTGGATCGGCGCCGGTATTGGACAAAGTGATGGTTTGTTGCGAGCTCGGCTCACCGGCGATCCCATTTATGCTAAGCGACGAGGCGTTCAGCGAAAGCACACCACCGTTTCCAGTACCCGTAAGTGTCACGCTTTGCGGCGTGCCCACCACCAGATCGCTAAACATGAGCGTGGCATTGCGCGTTCCGCTGGCAGTGGGGGCGAAAGTGACAGACACGGCACAGTTTGCCCCCGCTGCCAACGAACTCCCACACGTTGTCGAGATCTGAAAATCGCTCGCCTCCGAGCCCGCTAGCCAGATGCTTGTAATGGTAAAGGTGCTGCCGCCTGTGTTGCTCAGCGTCACGGTTTGCGCCGCGCTGGATGAGCCGATCAACTGGCCGGCAAACGTCAAAGAAGCCGCGCTGAGGGACACTTTCGGCCCCGCTGTGGCCAATCCGGTCGCCGACAAATCAATCGCCTGAATATTGGCGGCCTGATTCAGCGAATTGGTGTTGATTTCCAGCGACCCGGAGATTGCGCCTGTCTGCAGCGGGGAGAAGCTAACCCCCACGTCGCATCGTCCGCCCGGCGGTAGCGCACTGCCTACCGCACAATCCGTCAAGCCGGCGGAGACCTGCTGAAAACTGGTGGTGAACGACAGGGCATTAACGCTCAGCGTCTCATTCCCGATATTCACCGGCGAAACCACTTGCGACGGGCTCAGTGCCCCTTCCGGCTCGCTCGCGAACGACATTGGCTGTGGCAAGTAAGAGACGCGGCGGATCACGTTGTTGGCGTAATCGGCGATGTACAGATTTCCGTTTTCATCCACCGCGAGGCTGGTGGGACTCGTGAGAAAGGCCACGGTTGGATTGCCGCCATCGCCGTAATACCCGGTGGACCCCCTGCCCGCCAAGGTGCTGATTTTTTGCGATGCCGCGCTGACCTGGCGGATGGCGTTATTGCCAAAATCGGCAATATAAATATTGTTGGCGGCGTCAACTACTACACCTTGCGGCGAAGTTAGCTCCGCCGCCGTGGCCAAGCCGTTGTCGCCGTTGTAGCCGGCGCTGCCATTGCCCGCCACGGCGGTGATGATCCCGGTGGTCATGTTGACTTCGCGAATCAGTTGATCGTCCGTATCGGCGACATAAAGGTTGCCCAAACTGTCTAATGCGACGCCCGACGGGTTGTTGAGCTGCGCACTGGTCGCCGAGCCGCCATCACCAAAACCATCGGTCCCGGCTGAAGTACCGCCGCCGGCGACCACGGTAATCGTGCCGCTGGCCGCATTCACCATCCGCACCAGATTGTGAAACGCATCGGCTATATAGAGGTTACCCGCCGGGTCGACGGTCACGCTCTGCGGACCATAAAGAATCGCGCTTGTAGCCGGCCCGCCATCGCCGAAACCATCCGCACCCGATGCGACGGTTCCACCGCCGGCCACGGTCGTGATAATCTGCGTGGCGGCATCCACCCGCCGTATCAGATTATTCGCTTGGTCGGCGATATAAAGGTTTCCGCCGCCATCCACTGCTACGCCGGTCGGCGTGTTCAACGTGGCATTCAGCGCCGGGCCGCCATCACCGCTGAAACCACTAGCGCCATTTCCCGCCACGGTTATTACAGCACCGGTTGCCAGCACGATCTTGCGAATCCGCATGTTCACCGAATCCGCCACATAAGCGAGACTTCCGCTGCCATCCAAGGCGATGCCTTGGGGATAACGGAACATCACCGAAGCAGGCGTCGGAGAATCCTGATAGCCAAACGTTCCATTTCCGGTGAGCGTCGTGATTACGCCGGGATAGAGCGCGATCAAAGGCCCCAGCCCGACCCCCTCGAGTAGCGTCCTCTGCAAAACAGTCCCCGCCTGATTCTTAGCCGTCACCTCGTCCTGCCGCAGTCCGGGGCGGAGTGGGTTGAATGAGACCACCAGGCTGCAATTGGTAGTGGCAGCCAGTGTGCACGAGGGCGTTCCAATGCTAAAATCGCGGCTCCACGCCAAGGAAAATGTAGGCGCCGCTGTGAGCCCCGTGAAAGAGAAATTGAGCGTGGTATTTTGCGCACCGCCGCCCATCGCCACCTGTCCAAAGTTCTGCGCCCCGCTGGCAACGCCTTGCACAAGGATGACGCAAAAAATGCTTCGAGATAACACTCAGCAGGATCATCGGCTGAAGGGCGATAGTTCGTTAGCACCCATGCAAGGCGACTTGTCCATGGGGAGTCTCGGCGCAGGAGTACTTCTGGTGCTTTAGTTGGCTTGCACTAGCATTCATTCGCAAGTACTATTCCTTTAGTCAGCAAAGAGGCCTATGACGCAGTCGTCGCCGACCCCCTGACCTTCTTCTATGCGTCTCAGCACCACGCGCCGCTGCCTCCTGCAAGCACTTGCGAGCGGGTTTGGTCGAGTGCCGCTCTGGCTTCGAGGGCCGACGCGGGCGCAAACCGTATTGAGCGCTGTTTCCAACTGCGATCGACAGCCGCCGCCTACAAGCTTTCGCTCGGTGAGGCGGTGCATCCGGTCAACGAGGACGCCCTAGCGGAGGCTGGTGCCAGGAGTTTCTCGAAAGGCCTCCCTCATGACGAGCTTGGCGAACCCCTGGCCGATTGCTTTTTAAAGTTCGCGGGTGCCCTGCGCGAAGGTACGATTGAGGCGATGGAGTGCGTGCCCCTGGGCGGCAGTTTGCGCCTCTCGAACCCGCTGGCCGAGAGCGCGTTTGACTTGGAGGGTCTGGACTCACGGCAGTTTACGCTGGCGGCTCCCCCGGCTTTCGCCAGTTTGGAGCAGGCTGGCGAAATGGCCGAACTGTACTGGCAATCGCTGGCCCGCGATGTGCCCTTTGCCCGCTGGCCCCACGACGCAATCATCGGCTCGGCGCTGGATGATATCAACCGCAACCACTTTGTGGCCAGCAACCACGCTTCGCCGATCTCTACCGAGGACCTGTTCCGCCTCTCGGCTGCGGGAGTCCCAGAGGGACCTTACGTTTCTCAATTCCTTCTGCTGCCCGTGCCTTATGGCGCTCTGACCATGGAGCAGCGTTATTTGTCTACGCTGCCGGGCCAAGGCTTTGCGGCGAACCTGGCCGACTGGCTGGCTCTGCAACGCGGCGCGCTGGCCGATACCCAGATCCAGCTGGGTGACCAGCCGCGCTACATCTCCACGCCGCGCGGCCTCGGCGAGTTCGTCCACCACGACTACCCGTTCCAGGACCTGTCGTGGCGCTTATGGACACAAAGATTGCTCTTCCAGCCGATCCACGCCGCACCCACGCGGATCTTCTCACCGAGATGCTTGCCCAGATAAAAAGAGCAACGGGCACGGCTATTTTTATGGCTCTGCGCCCTCTCACATAATTACCTCGAAGCAGCGAGTTCATCCACCGCTGAAGGCTCGGCCCGCGACCTGCTGGAGCAGTCGTTCGCTCAGTTTGGAGGGCACCAGCTTTGGGTACTCCAGTGTCCCCCCAGATATGGCCCATGCGCATTGAGCATTTTTTGATTTCTCTTCTCTACGGTCGCCGCTGGGCCGCGACTGCTGTAGCTATTGATGCGATTCATAAGTATCGCTATATTCAAATCGTTTTCGTCCAGCGGTAAGGGCGGGGGTGATTGTTGAGATAGTCGATGCCGTGCTTGAGATTCTGAGCGATCGCTTCGGTCGTCTTGAGGTGAGTATTGTGCAGCGCAGTTTTCTCCAGCACGAGAAACCAAGGCTCAATGAGGTTGAGCCATGAGGCGGTGGTAGGAGTCCAGAAAATCTCGACGTTCGCCGGC
>Ga0302320_10028433_pt1 | contig 10734 bp, 20 predicted proteins | sample Bog_T0_3_FD_202130 | JGI IMG/M metagenome (GOLD analysis project Ga0302320, IMG submission 202130) | Peat permafrost microbial communities from Stordalen Mire near Abisko, Sweden - Bog_T0_3 | ecosystem: Environmental > Terrestrial > Soil > Wetlands > Peat | place: Sweden: Abisko, Stordalen Mire... | reverse complement strand
TAACTCCAACTCCGCCAACTTGTCTTTAACTTCGTCTAATGCTTTTTGTCCAAAGCCTTTTAAATCTCTTAGTTCAGCATCGCTGAGGCTAAATAAATCTTTCAAGGTATGAATATCATTATTGATTAGAGCATTAGTTGTGCGGGCACTTAAATTAAGATCTTCAATAGATACTAGCAATTCAGCTGGCTCATCATTGTCATCTTCTTCAAAATCTGGTGACATGTGTTTGCTGGCAGGTACTGCTTCTACTCGGGTTTGTCCGGCTAGAGCAGTGTACTGGTTGACTAGGATAGCAGCTGCTTCTTCAAAAGCATCCTTAGGTGTGATAGTAGCATCAGTATCAATGGTGATAATTAGCTTATCAAGGTCAGTAATTTGACCGACACGGGTGTTTTCGACTTTATAGCGGACTCTAAGGACTGGGCTGAAAATAGCATCTAGGGCAATCATGTCGCTAGGCTTTTTGGCAGCACCTTCTTCAATGGTTCGGTAGCCACGACCAGTTTCGACGATCATATCCAATATGAATGTGGCTTTGTCGTCATCAACAGTTGCAATAACTTGTTCTGGATTAACTATCTCGACATCGGCATTAACTTTGATGTCTTTGGCAGTGATTACGCCTTTGCCTTTGTATTCTAAGCGTAGATTTTGTGGTTCGTCTGAAAAAACTCGAAAACGTATGCGCTTCAAGTTAAGCATGATGTCAACGACATCTTCTTTTACGCCCTTGACGGTTGTAAATTCATGACTGACACTTTCGATTTTGAAAGCCGTTATACCTGCTCCCGCAATGCTGGAAAGCAAAACGCGTCGTAGGCTGTTTCCCAAAGTCATTCCATAGCCGGTGTGTAGAGGTTCTATAACAAATGTTGCACTTCTTGGACTATGCTCGTCAATTTGTGCGAGTAGTGGGGTGTGAATTACTTTTGACATATAATATTTGCCTTCTCCCTTTAGCGTGAGTAATACTCAACAATTAATTGTTCATTAATTTCTGGTTCAGCTTCATCGCGAGATGGCTCCCCAGTGACCGTAATCTCAAATTTTTTACGATTGACTTTCAACCAGCTGACAGTAGAATCCAGGTTGCCGGTGATGTCATCGAGTCTCTTAAAGTATTCAGTGTTTTGGCTGTGAGGTCGAACGGTTAGGATATCTCCGGGATTAATACGGATAGATGGAATATCGACTCTTCGGCCATTTAACATGAAGTGGCCATGAGTTACTAATTGCCTAGCTGCTCGGCGGCTGGTAGCAAATCCAGCACGGTAGACGACATTATCGGCGCGTTTCTCTAGCATTTGCAGCAGCACTGCGCCAGACTGGCCTTTTTTGCGGTTGGCTTCTGCCATAAGATTACTGAATTGTCGTTCTAATAAACCATAGATTCGCTTGACCTTCTGCTTTTCACGAAGTTGCAAGGAATATTGGCTGGTTGTTGCGCGACGACCAGTTCGGCCATGTGCACCAGGAATAGTCGTTCGCTTAACCATGTATTTAAGAGCTTTTGGATGAAGGGCGTAACCTTCACGTCTACTCATTTTGGTAATTGATTGTGTATCACGTGCCATATATCATAACCCCTTAAACGCGTCGTGCCTTTTTAGGACGACAACCACCGTGCGCTACGCCGGTTACGTCTTTTATACATTCAATAGCAACATTAGCGGATGAAATAGCTCTTATAGCAGCTTCACGTCCCAGACCTATGCCATTGACATAGACTTCGGCTTTGGCGATACCGTGCATTTGCTTGGCTGTGGCAATAGCTTTTTCAGAGGCAATTTGGGCTGCATAGGCAGTACCTTTTTTGCTACCTCTAAATCCGCAAGCACCGGCACTGGCGGCAGCTAGCAATCCGCCGTTTTGGTCGGTAACAGAAATAATAGTGTTATTAAATGTGGCAAGTATATGTACTTGTCCAGCAGGAACGCTTCTTTTGCTTTTCTTCTTCTTAACGGTTGTAGTAGTGGTTTTGGTAGTTGTATCTGCCATATTGTTCCCTGACCTAAGTCTTAGATGCTACTTTCTTTGCTGTACCGCCGACGGTAGTTTTCTTGCCGCGTCTGGTTCGAGCATTAGTCTTGGTACGTTGACCGCGACTAGGCAAGTTATTAGCGTGTCGGATGCCTCGGTAAGCTTTGATATCTTTTAGTCGCTTAATATTCGCTGTAACTTTGCGTTGCAATTCGCCTTCTACTTCGTATCGGGCGCTAATAATGTCTTGAATACGGCTGACTTCAGCATCACTCAAGTTTTTGACTCTGATAGTTGAATCCACTTTGGCTTCACCCAATATGTCGTAAGCGGTCTTTGGACCGATACCGTAGACGTAGGTTAAACCAACCCAGATTTGCTTATCAGAAGGAATTGTTACTCCGGAAATTCTTGCCATATACTAACCCTGCCTCTGCTTATGCTTAGGCTTAAACTTGTTAATAACATATAAGCGGCCTTTGCGGCGCACTAATTTGTCGTCAGGACTAATCTTTTTTACACTTGCACGCACTTTCATGCGGATCATCACTCCTTTTATATGTGGTGACACACTGCTTATTTAATAACTCTAGGCTGTAAAACCTATGATTTGCGGTAGGTTATCCGACCCTTCGTAAGATCGTAAGGTGTCAATTCAACCGTTACGCTGTCTCCGGGGACTATACGAATGAAATGTTTTCGCATTTTACCGGCGACATGAGCTATGATTCTATGACCGTTTTCGAGTTCTACTATAAATTGCGTGCCCGGGAGGGTTTCGACAATTGTGCCGTTTAACTCGATAACTTCCTTATTTTTTGCCATATAATCTTCAAGCGTCAGCCGATTATACAACAGATTTGCGTATCTTGTAAAGACTTTAATTTAAGATTGGTCAATTTGTGCTTCTTTTTAGTGAATACCAATGTCTTTTTGCTTGCTTTTTCTGGTCTGATATATCAATAGTATAGTCGTCATAAGTAATCATTAAGGCTCTAGATTCTATCTGTCTAAGGGTCTCTAGGGCGACTGATACAAGGATTAACACACTGGTACCACCAATTGCCAGCTGGTTAACTTTAAGTAGAGCCTGGGCAATTATAGGCAGTATGGCTAGCATAGCCAGTGCCAAGGCTCCGAATAGAGTCAGGCGATTAACTATTTTTAGTAAATAGTTCTCTGTCTGAATACCAGGCCTGACGCCATCGATAAATCCACCTTGTTTTTGCATATTCTCGGCAATCTCTTTGGAATTGAATACCACACTGGTATAGAAGAAAGTAAATACAAATACCAATAGGAAGTACAGGCCTGGATAAAGGAATGCCTCGTAGCCGCCTTTAGCTAGAGAAGCAGCAGTTGGGGTTTGAAACCATGTGGAGAGTTGGGTGCCTAGATGTTGCCAGTGACCATGGGTTTGACCTAGAAGTTGACCGACAAAAGCCGGTAGCGATAAAAAGGCCAGCGCGAAGATGATTGGAACAACACCGGCGGTGATTAATCGAACTGGCAAAGTTGTTGTTATGCCTCCGTAGACCCTGTTGCCTTGCAGCCGCTTGGCGTAGCTTATAGTTATGCGCCGCTGAGCTTCATTAAGGTACACCACTAGCAGAGTAACTATTAAAGCTACCACAATAATTGCCAGTGTCAGCCAGATAGCCTTTGAATTAATAGGAAGGGTTATATGACCGAAAATTTTAAATTTAGAGCTCTGGGTTACAACCGTGCTAATCAGTGTGCCTAGTGTTTGTGGCAGTCTGGCGACTATACCTATTGTAATAACCAGCGAAATACCATTGCCGATACCCTGCTCGGTTATAAGTTCTCCAAACCACATAAGTAGCATGGCGCCACCAGTTAGGGCTGCCACCATTAGAACCCATTGACTCAAAGAAGCATGAGTAAAGGAACTTCCCAGCCCTCCATAAGCGGCTGCTTCTTGTCTTACTAAGAAAATTAGACCAACAGATTGAATAATTGCTAGAGGCAGAGTAAGTAGTCTTGTCCATTGCTGAATCTTTTTACGCCCATACTCGCCTTCTTTATTTAAGGCTTCGATCTTTGGAATGGCCTTGGTCAACAGCTGCATGATGATTGATGCATTAATAAATGGCCCAAGACCGACCAGCATAATTGAGAAATTGGCTAGCGCACCACCACCTAATATGTTTAAAAGACCCAAAAGCTGGGACGAACTGGATTGATTAAAGATGTTCTGCAAGACTTGTTTAAGCTGCGTTGGATCGGCCAGCGGAATAGGTACATGGGCCAGGAATCGGAAAATAATCAACATTGCGAGCACGGCAAGTATTCTTTTGCGCATGTCGGCACTCTTTAGTGAGCGTAGTATAATCCGCCAGTTCATGGATTTTGTTTGTAGCCCTCTGTAACTTTTATATTAAACTTATCGATATTGTAGCATAAGAGATGCAGCTCGATTAAGAAATTAATCTTTCTTTTTGGCAACTCTTGGAACTTGTGGCGTTAAATGGAACTCGCCACCACTCTTTTGGACAGCTGCTTTGGCGCCGTCACTGGCTGATTGTAAATAAACATCTACTTTAGCGGTCAATTCACCTTTTACTATTAGCTTGACTTTGGTATGAGGATTTTCAACAAGGCCGGCTTCAAATAGGGTAAAATTATCGACTTTCTTGCCATTAAAATCATTTAACTGAGAGGTATAAACATTGTCAGCTTTGGCTGAAAAAGAACGAAAACCTCTAAGTTTAGGTAGCTGTTGCATTAATGGAGTTTGTCCGCCTTCAAAACCTGGTCGTCTTCTACCACCAGCTCTAGAGTTCTGGCCTTTAGTTCCGCGTCCGGCAGTTTTTCCTTGGCCGGCAGCAATCCCTCTTCCAACTCGTTTTGGAAGCTTCTGCTTTTTAACTTCTAATTCATGATATTTCATATATTATTTCCTATTCAGCTACTACTTTAGCTTTTACTTTTGAAACAGAAGGTTTAGTAACCCAATCTTTGGCAGGGACTAGCTGTTGCAGAGCTTTTAATGTGGCATAGGCGGTATTAACTTTATTGGATGATCCGAGGGACTTACTTAGGGCATTATGGACACCAACGGTCTCTAGAACAGTTCTGACTACACCACCTGCGATTAGACCAGTACCGGCGCTAGCTGGTTTGATGATGATATGAGCACCGGAAACTTTAGCATCAACTTCATGAGGGATAGTTCCCTTATATAGATTAATGTTAACGATATTCTTCTTGGCTACATCAACGGACTTTGTAATAGCTGTTGTAACATCGGCGCCTTTAGCAATACCGATGCCGACACGGCCTTTTTTATCGCCGATAACAACAAGAGCTCGAAATCTAAAACGGCGTCCGCCTTTTACTACGCGGGCTACTCGGTCAACATGAACTACCTGCTCGTCAAACTCTTTTTCTTTTTCTTCAGGCTTATTGCGATTGTCTCTTCGCTGGTTATTTCGTGGTTGCATATTAAAACTCCAAACCTCCGGCGCGGGCAGCGTCTGCCAATGCCTTAATTCGACCGTGATATAAGCGTCCGTTGCGATCGAACACAACTCGCTTAATCTTAGCCTTTTTAGCGTTAGTTGCTATTTCAGTTCCTATAGCGATAGCTTTTTCGGTCATAGTACCGGTAAGTTTTTTACCGACGGTACTGGCGGCTACTAGAGTAACTTTTTTAGTATCGTCAATTATCTGAGCACTAATATGTAGATTGCTGACGGTTACGGTCAGTCGAGGGCATTCCTTGGTTCCGCTTACTACAGAGCGAACTCGATGTTTGCGGAGAATTAGGTTCTGGGTTTTCTTGAGTTTTCGATTCATAATATTAATTCCTATTTATCCTTACCTGATTTACCGCTCTTACGGATAATTCGTTCACCAACATATTTAATGCCTTTACCCTTATATGGTTCAGGTTTTTTCAAGGATCTAATTTCAGCTGCCGCTTGACCAACTTGCTGCTTGGATATACCAGAAACAGTGATAATGTTTTGTTCGACCACTGCTTGGACTCCATCAGGTAGAGTGTAATTTACCGGATGACTAAAACCTAGGGACATCTTAATTTTATTGCCTTCCATATTGGCACGAAAGCCTACGCCATTAATTTCTAGTTTTTTAACAAAACCGGTAGTAACTCCGACAACCATATTGTTGATAAGCGAGCGCATTAGTCCATGCTTAGACCGAAATACTCGATCATCACTAGCTCTTTTAACAATAAACTGGTTATCTTCCTGGCTAAAACTAATGCCTGGCATAGTAAATTGCTTCAATGTTCCCTTTGGACCCGTAACAGTTACGAATTCATCGTCGACAGTGATTGTCACGCCGCTCGGCACTTCGATTGGTAGTTTTCCTATTCGACTCATAATTTATATATCCTTTAATAAACTTTACAAATTAATTCTCCGCCAAGGCCTGATTGCTTGGCTTCGTCACCAGTCATAATTCCTTTACTGGTTGAGATAACGACAATTCCGCGACCTCGTTTGACGGCCGGTATTTCTTTGGCTGAAGCATAAAGTCGACGTCCTGGTTTGCTCAGGCGGACTATTTCAGTAATATGGGCGTTGTCATTTTCTTTATTAATGACAATCTTGAGGGTTTTAAACTCCCCGTCGCCGATGACTTCAGTACTATCTATAAACTTGTTCTTAGCAAGCAGTTCAGCAATCTTATTCTTAGTCTTGCTAAATGGCATACTTACTTCAGTTTTTTGAACAGCAGCAGCGTTACGAATACGAGTAAGCATGTCTGCGATTGGATCTGTTAATAGCATATCTCTTACTCCCTTACCAACTTGATTTAGTTATTCCAGGGATCTCTCCCTTGCTTGCATGTTCCCGAAAACTGATACGGCTTAAGCCGAAAGTTCGCATATAGGCGCGAGGACGACCGGTCTCGCTGCAACGGTTCTTTAACCTAGTAGGACTTGAATTACGTGGAAGTTTTGCTAAACCTTCAAGATCGCCGAGCTTCTTTAGTTCAGCTCTCTTAGTGGCATATTTTGCATGCAACTTGCGTCGTTTAACATCACGAGCTAATACTGATTTTTTAGCCATACTATTAAGCCTTCCTTTCTTTCTCAAATGGCATACCGAACTTTTCGAGTAAAGCCCTAGATTTGCTGTTATCATGAGCATTTTCTATAACGAAATTAATTTGCATACCATGGATGGTAGTCGTTTCTTCAAAACTGAGTTCTGGAAATACTGACTGATCCTTTAACCCGAGGCTATAGTTGCCCTGCTTGTCAAAAGCGTCAGCTGATACACCATGGAAGTCTCTAAGTCGTGGAAGTACGAGGGTAATCAAGCGATCAAGGAATTCATACATTCTTTCATCGCGTAGCGTAACTTTAAGTCCGATCTTATTGCCTTCTCGTAGTTTAAAGGCGGCAATGCTTTTCCTGGCAATAGTTTCAACCGGTTTTTGGCCGGTAATTTTAGTTAAGGTATTACCGGCTACTTCAAACATTTTCTTGTCGTCTTTAGACTTACCTAGCCCGATATTGAGAACAATCTTTTCAAGTCTTGGAACCTGGTTGAGATTCTTAAGATTGAACTGCTTCATTAGATCAGCTCTAAAAGTGTCAAAATACTGATCTTTTAGACGTGTAGTGTTACTGGGAGAAATAGTTTTAGTAGCCATTATTTGATCTCCTTCTTGTTGCTAGCATAAATACGAATCTTCTTGCCATCTTTGTCGAAGCTGAAAGCAATTCGACTGGCTTTTTTGGATGTCGGTTCGACAATGCTGACCTTGGATACCCAGATAGGTTTAGTTAGTTCAATAATTCCACCTTGAGGATGCAATTTATTAGGTTTCTGATGCTTTTTAACGACATTGACGCCTTCAACTGTCACTTTGTTCTCGGTTGGATGAACTGACAATACTTTTCCGGTTTGACCTTTGTATTTACCAGCACGGACAATAACGGTATCGCCTTTTTTAATTCGGATTTTGAATATCTTCTTAGAAGTTATCATTATAGTACCTCCGGAGCTAAGCTAATGATTTTGGCATAACCCATATCACGAAGTTCTCTAGGAACTGGCCCGAAAATACGAGTCGCTCTTGGTAATTTATCATCGCCGATAATAATAGCGGCATTATCATCAAAACAGATGGTTGAACCGTCTTTGCGTCTGATAGTGTTGGTTGTTCTGACGATAACGGCTTTTACGACCTGTTTCTTCTTGACCTGGCCGGTTGTATTAGCTTGTTTGACAGTTGCGACAATAATATCTCCAACCCGGGCATAGCGTCGGCGGGTGCCACCAAGTACGCGTATGCAAAGGATTTCTTTGGCACCGCTGTTATCGGTAACATTAATTCTGGATTCTTGCTGAATCATTATTTTTTAGACTCCTCCGCCTTAACTTCGTCTTTTGGCTCTTGCTCAGGCTCTGCTTCAACATGCTTTATATGAGCTACTTCAACGATTTTGACTAAAGTCCATCGCTTGCGGGCTGACAATGGACGGCTTTCTGCAATAATGACTTGGTCACCAACTTTGGCCACATTCTTTTCATCATGAGCCATGAATTTCTTAGTTGATGAATACTGTTTCTTATAAAGCGGATGAGTTTTCCTGGTCTTTACAGAAACTACAATGGTTTTACTGCCATGAGCTGCTGATACTTCACCGGTAAGTGTATGCGCCATCTTATTTCTCCTCTAATTTCGACTTATTATTCAATGCCGTTAATGCTCTGGCTAGTTCGCGTCTTTTGTACTTGTAGGCGCGTACATTCTGTACATCACCAAGGTGCATATTACGTTTCAGGGTAACGGCTTCTTCTTTAATCTCAACAATATTCTTCTTGAGGTCAACAATAGTCATGGCTGTAAAATCAAGCTTCTTGGCTGCTTTCTTCTCAACAGCTTTCTTGGTTTCTTTCTTAGGTGTAACTTTCTTTGCTGTAGCCATATTAAATCTCCATCTCACGTGTAATAAATTTAGTCTTTATCGGTAATTTATGGGCAGCTAAGCGCATTGCTTCTCGGGCTGATTCTTCTGTAACACCTTGCATCTCAAACAATATCGTTCCTGGTTTGACTTTGGCTACGAAAAATTCAGGTGAACCTTTGCCGCTACCCATCTTAACGTCCAGTGGTTTACGGGTAACAGGAGTGTGTGGAAATATTCGGATCCAAATCTTACCGCCTCTTTTAGTGTAGCGAGTCATGGCTTGACGGGCTGCCTCGATTTGTCTGGCAGTGATTCTTTCGTGATTAAGAGACTGCAAAGCGAAATCCCCATAAGCAATATGGTTTCCGGAAGTAGCTTTGCCGTTAACGCGGCCTTTAAACACTTTTCGGTGCTTTTGTTTCTTAGGCATCAACATTAGATTTCTCCCTTATATATCCAAACTTTTACGCCGATGATGCCGGCTGCAGTTTTGGCTCGCACAGAACCGTAATCAATATCGGCTCGTAGAGTGTGAAGTGGTACGGAACCTTGTATTTCTTTCTCACGTCGTGACATTTCAGCACCGTTCAGGCGTCCAGCAACTTCAACGCGGACACCTTTGGCTCCGGCTCGCATTGTTGCTCCGGCGGCACTTTTAACGGCGCGTCTGAAAGCAATACGGCGTTCTATTTGGTTGGCGATATTATCGGCTACCAATTTAGCTTGTAATTCGGGTTTCTTAATTTCTTCAATATTTACACGCGTAGGTATGCCGTAGATTTTTTCAATAGCTGTCTTAATTTCCTGTGCACCAGATCCACCTCGTCCGATTACAACACCAGCCTTGGCGGTGTTGATAGTAATAGTGACTAGATTTGGTGAACGTTCGATATCAACTTTATTGATAGCACCACGAGATCCGATCTTCTTCTCTATATATCGGCGAACCTTTAAATCTTGAGTCAAAAAATTGGCATAATCTTTCTTTGGTGCAAACCATTTACTGCGCCAATCCTTATTGACCTGAAGACGCATACTAATCGGATTAACTTTTTGTCCCATTACTTGCTCTCCTTTTCAGCTGTCTTTGCAGCTGGTTGCTTAACAGCAGACTTTTTAACGACTCTGGTTTCGCCATCAACGATAACTCGAATATGACTAGTTCGTCTTTGGAACGGATGAGCTCGTCCCATTGCAACTGGACGAAATCGCTTCAATCGGGCGCCGGGAGATACGCTGATTTCTATAATCTTGAGTGTATCTGGTTTTAAGTTATGATTGTGTTCGGCATTGGCTTTGGCGCTTTTAATAACTTTAGTGACAGGCTCAGCACTTCGTCTTGGAGTGTGTTCTAAAATTACTAGTGCGTCAGCAACAGTTCGTCCTCGAACTAAAGCAGCTACGACGCCGACCTTACGTGGACTCATCCTGACACCTTTAGCAACGGCTTTGACTGACATGCTTATTTCTCCTGCTTCTTAGCCAATTTGCCACCGTGGCCACGGAATTTACGGGTTGGAGAGAATTCACCTAATTTATGACCAACCATATTTTCAGTAACGTAGACTGGAACATGAACTTTGCCGTTATGGACGGCTATAGTTTTACCAACGAATTCTGGTGGAATAGTTGAGGCTCTAGCCCAAGTCTTAATAATAGTTCGATCTTCATTACCTAGGGCTGCTACTTTATTAGACAGCTTTAGGTCAATGTATGGGCCTTTTTTAAGAGAACGACTCATGGTTTAACCTCTCCTCTTAGCCATATGACGGCTTTTTACGATAAATGTATTAGATTTCTTGCGACTTCGAGTTTTAAAACCAAGCGTCTTCTGA
>Ga0302320_10028431_pt1 | contig 10734 bp, 5 predicted proteins | sample Bog_T0_3_FD_202130 | JGI IMG/M metagenome (GOLD analysis project Ga0302320, IMG submission 202130) | Peat permafrost microbial communities from Stordalen Mire near Abisko, Sweden - Bog_T0_3 | ecosystem: Environmental > Terrestrial > Soil > Wetlands > Peat | place: Sweden: Abisko, Stordalen Mire... | reverse complement strand
ACGAGATGTATTGCCTGTTACATAGAGGATTTTAAGTCCGCTGTGTCTGCCGATTTCACCATCCGGGCCAAGGCCTGCGAAGCGCAATGAGAATCCTACCTTCTCGCCGTCGATGCTGGGAGGTGCAGGCTGCTTGCAGCGCCGGTAGGGGTTCCATGCTCAAGGGTAGCGCAAAAACCAATGAATCCGGCAAGAACGAAGAGCTGGGGCAGTGATTCAGCCGAGCAGGCGGCGGGACAGGACCACGACTTTCTATCGCACCGGATAGAGCGCGCGGTACATGTCGCGGTTGCGCAGGATGGCCTGAACGTATTCGCGGGTCTCGGTGTAGGGAATCGACTCGACGAACTCGGGGACATCTTTGTAGTCGTTGCTGGCGAGCCATTGCCGGACCGGGGTGTCGCCCGCGTTATAGGCGGCGAGCGCGTACTCCACCTGGCCCCCGAATCGATCGATGACCAGTTTAAGGTTGGTGGTGCCCAGCTGTAGATTCACGGTCGGGTCCAGCAACTGGGCGGTGGTGAAGTGCTTGAGGCCACGTTTCTTGGCCATCGATTTGCCCACGGACGGCAGCAGCTGCATCAGGCCGTACGCGTTCATGGGACTGACGACGCCAGCGTTGAACTCCGACTCCTGGCGGATGAGCGACGCCACCAGGTATGGGTCGAGCGCGTTGCTGCGTGAGTTGGCGACCAGCTCAGTCCAGTAGGGCTGAGGAAACAGGAGATGCCAGTAGATCTGGGGTACCTGGTCCATGGGCAAGGCAAAGAACGAGATGCCGCTGTGCTTCATCGACTGCAGCGCGCGGGTGACCTCGCCGTAGGAGACGAAGATCTCCGCCTGCGCCAGCGCACCCCACTCGCCGGAGGTAGGGCTGGCTTCGATCTCCGGGCCGATGTACTCATTCAGCGCTGCGTTTGCCAGCAGCCGCGCCTTGATCAGGTGGGTGTCGTTTTCCGGCAGCTCGCCGGTCAGCTCGGGTTCGGGGGCCTTCTGCGCCGCGCTGAGGGCAGGAGACGGAGGGACCGCGGGCTGCTTGCCCAGAACGGCCAGCCGCTGCGTGGCCAAGCCGGCGTAGTAGTAGTCGGTGTAGACCTCGGTAACCCGGCGATAGTAGTTCACTGCCTGGGCGAAGTTATGCTCTTCATCCTCGTAGATGCGCCCGCGCCAGTAGATTGCGGCGGGAATCTCAATGCCTCCGGGGTAGCGCTCAATCTGCTCATCCATCAGCCGCGCCGCTTCGGAGTAGTTGCGAATGCGGTAGTTCATCCAGGCCGCGCGCCAGTGCGACGACGGTGCGTAGGTGCTGTTGGGGAACATCTTCAACAGCGTGGTGTAGTGATAGACGGCCTGGGTCGCGTCGTGCTTGAGCAGGTACATGTTGCCGCCGGAGTAGAGGGCCTCTTCCAGCCAGCGGCTGGTGGGGAACCGCTGCACCAACTGCGCAATCGTGGCATCGTGGCCGGACCGGTCGTCCTCGTTGCGGGAGAGCTCGGCCAGCATATAGAGCTTGAGCGCCGCGGTGTCGTCGCTGGTCTCTGGGAGGCGCTCGATCTCGCGCCGGCCCAGATGTTTCAGCTTGAAGTCGCAGACGGCCGCATAGATGGTCAACGCATCGCGGTCGGCGGTGCTGAGTTGCGGATTGTTCCTGCCGATGGCGGCATACTCCGCGCTGGCCTCGCCGTAGCGTTTCGCATTAAACAGCGCGTCGGCGTGGGTCTTGCGCTCGGCCGCCGTGAGTGGCGTACCCATCGCCTGCAACTGCGTGGCTGCTATTGCGGCTTCATACACGAGCGGCTGGGTGACGTAGATGCTGCGGAAGACGGGCGCCGCGTGAGCTGTGTCTCCTGCCAGTTGATAGGCGCGGCCCAGCGCGTAGCGGAAGTCCGCCTTCGCGGCCTCGGGCGCATTCAGCAGTGGCGCGAGCACGCGCAGCGCGCCCTGCGGATCGTTCTGCTGCAGGTGCGCATTGGCCAGCAGCACTGGCGCGGTGGCGACGAAAATGCTGTCCGGATAATGGTCCGCAAAGTGGTCCAGAAGAGCGTAGGTATCGGCGGCGCGACCCGCCTGGATCGCCGCCTGCGCGCCAAGATAGTCGGCGTAGTCGTCCAGGGCATCGCCGGCGCGCTTGGCCTGATTGAAGTCGGCGACCGCTTCGGCGTAGCGATGGTCCAGCATGGTTGCGTGCCCGAGGGCGAGATAGGCTGCGGACGCGCCCTCACCGGGATGGGCCTGCGCATAACTGAGCACGCCGGCATATGCGGCGGGCGAGCGGCTGGCCGCAAGCTGCTGGGCCATCGGCCGCAACTGCGCGGACGCCTGAAATGCGTGGGTCAGCTTGATGCTGCGTGCGGTGGGCGGCTTGGCCAGCGTATGCCTGCGGGCGCCGATCTTGACGACCGTGTGCGCGGTGCTGCTGTGGGTGGCGGCTTTGCTGCTGGCGCTGGATTTCTTCGCCGGGGTGGTTGCAGACTTCGCCGGAGTCTTCTTGGCGGCTGGCTTTTTGGCTGCCGATGCGGTTGTCTTGATTGCGGCGTGCGCCGTCGTCTTCGACTTTGGCGATGTGCCCGCAGTGCCGGTTGCGGCCAGCCTGATTCCAGGCAGCAGCAGACAAGCGAAAATCGCGGCACGTCGAATTAGGGTGCTTCGCAACAGCATTGCTTGACGCTCCAACCATCGGCTTGCGGAGGACAGCGGACCCCGCTCCGAGCGAGCCAAAGCTACACTTCGACTCTATAGCCCCTGTAGCCCCGCGCGCAGGCCGTGCGTCTCCGCGAACCACCTGAGGTACATCCGCCGGGGATGCATGGCCGGGATGGATGCCGGCCATAGGCGCGATGCCATTGCCGCCAACCGGCGGCCCCATTTACACTTCTGAGAGGCGGTGAGCAATTCTGCACGTCGTTGAGCCCTGCCCCCGACGGACATCTTCGGTTTAGACGGGACAATTGCAACTTTTGCCTATGCCAGCCATCCAATCTCCAGTTACGGACGAAGTCCACCCCGACGTTGCTCTGGTTGAGCGCGCGAAACAGGGGGATACAGCGGCGTTCGAGCAGTTGGTGCGGCAGTACGAGCGGCAGATTTTTAGGGTTGCGCAGCACATTACCCAAAACCGCGAGGACGCGGAAGACATTACGCAGGACGCGTTTCTGAAGGCGTACGAGAAGCTGAACCAGTTCCAGGGCAACTCCAAGTTTTCCACCTGGCTGGTGCGGATTGCGGTGAACGAAAGTTTGATGCGCCTGCGCAAGCGCAAGACCAGCAAGACCGTCTCCATGGACCAGGACGTGCAGACGGAAGACGGCTCCATTCCGCGGGACTTTGCCGAATGGAGACCGAACCCGGAGCAGAATTATGGGCAAAGCGAACTCGCTGAGATCCTGCGCAAGGCGATCCAGGGCCTGCCACCGGGCTTCCGTACGGTTTTCACGCTGCGCGATGTGGAGAACCTTTCGACCGAAGAGACGGCAGAGGCACTGGGCTTGAGCGTTCCGGCGGTCAAATCGAGATTGTTGCGCGCGCGGCTGCAACTGCGGGAGCGGCTAAGCCGCCACTTCCGGCAGAAGAACGGGGGGCCAAAACCGTGAACTGCACCGATTTTCTAGCACAGCTTACCGACTACTTTGACGGCCAGATCGACCACGAGCTGCTCGCCCAGGTGCAGGCCCATGTTCGTGAGTGCCACCACTGCGAGGTCGTCCTGGACACCACCCGCCAGACGATCTCGATCTATCGCGAGCACGAGATCTACGAGTTTCCCGCGGAGCTGCGCGAGCGCCTGCACGCCGCCATCATGGCGAAGTGCCGCGGCTGCTGCTGAGCTGGGCTCCGCTCCTTCGATCTGAATCTCAGTCAATAACAGCGCGCCGCCGGCGATGCTTCGGTTGGGCAATCGAGTCCGGCGTCGCTCCGCTGCCCGCATCCGCGGTTTGCAGGTAGAATGTTGCGGTTGGGCCGCACCCACTTGCAATCGAATCGAGCCTTTCGGACTCCGGAGCTTCCATGCGCAGACTTGCCATTCTTATCCTATGCAGCCTCGCACTCCGAGCCGCTGCCCAGACACCCGCAAGCCAGACTCCCCCAAGCCAGCCACCGCCTGCCCAGGTCTCGATCCAAGTCGATCTGGCCAAGCCGCTGGGCCCGTATAAGCCGATTGGCGGGTGGTTCGGCTACGACGAGGCCAACTTCACCACCGGGAAGTATGGCCGCGAACTGCTGCGCGAGCTGCACGACCTTTCGCCGGCGCCGGTTTACATTCGCGCCCATCACATGTTCACCTCAGGCGACGGCCAGGCCAAACTCAAATGGTCGTCGACGAATGTCTTTTCGCTCGACGCCAGCGGCAAGCCGGTCTACGACTTCACCATCCTCGACCAGATCTTCGATGAGTACCACACTGCCGGCGTCCGGCCCATGGTGGAGCTTGGGTTTATGCCGAAGGACCTGGCTAGCGGGACGATGCCGTACGAGCAGCCCTATCCAAACACGGTCAAAGGGTCGGTGCAGAGCCCGCCCAAGGACTACGCGATGTGGGGCGAGCTATGCCGCCGGGTGGTCGAGCACTTTGTTCAGCGCTACGGCAAGGCGGAGGTCGCCACCTGGTACTTCGAGGTGTGGAATGAGCCGGATATCGGCTACTGGCAGGGCACACCCGCCGACTACCTGAAGCTGTACGACTACTCCGTGGCGGGTGCGCGCAAGGCGTTGCCCAATGCGATCGTGGGCGGGCCGGCCGTGACCGGTCCCGGATCGACGCGGGCTACCACCTTTCTACAGAGCTTCTTCAACCATTGCGAGCACGATAAGAACGCCTGGACGGGTGAGCCGATCCCGCTTGACTTTGTCTCGTTCCATCCCAAGGGCAGCCCCAGGTACGTTCCTCCGGGGCCGGGGGAGTCCGGCCACATCCGCATGGGGCTGGGCAACGAGATCAGCGCCGCCGCCAGCGGCTTCCACACGGTGGCCGCGTCGGCGAAGTACGACAACCTGCCCATCATTCTGTCGGAGGCCGATCCCGAGGGATGCGCTGCCTGCTCGGCCAAGGAGAACCCCAACAACGCCTACCGCAATGGCCCGGTCTATCCGACTTACACCGCCGCTGCGATGAAGGCGCTTGCCGATCTGGCCGCGCAGTACAAGGTCAACCTGATCGGCATGGTGAGCTGGTCGTTTGAGTTCGAGGGCAAGCAGTACTTCGAGGGCTTCCGCACGCTGGCCACCAACGGGATCGACAAGCCGGTGCTCAACGTCTTCCGCATGGCGGGCCTGTTCTCCGGCGACCGCGTGGCGGCGAGCAGCAGCGCCGAGGTGCCGGCCCAGGAGATCGCGAAGGGCGGCGTCCGCGCCCAGCCCGATATCGACGCCTTCGCCACCAAGGCCGCGCACGAGGCTGCGGTGATGCTGTGGAACTACCACGACGAAGACCTGCCGGTCCCCGCATCACAGGTGACGGTGAAGATCGCGGGTATTCCGCCCACCGTACACAAGGTGCTGCTGGAGCACTTCCGCATCGATGACACCCACTCCAACGCGTACACGGTGTGGATGGCGATGGGATCGCCGCAGGAGCCCACGCCGGAGCAGTATGCCCAACTGAAGGCCGCCGGCCAACTGCAACTGCTGACCTCTCCGGAGTGGCTGGACGTGACTGCGGGGAGCGTGACCGTGGCAACCGAGCTGCCGCGCGAGGCGACGTCGCTGCTTCACCTGACATGGTGAGGGGAGCGGCGTTGGCCAGGACCAAGGCGCAGACGCAGCGAGGCCCGGCGGGATGGCCGAGCCTCGGGGAAGACAAATACGGAGATTCCTGACCCTTCACTTCGCGAAGGGTCAGGGTGACAGTGTGTCCCGGGTTAGAAGCGGATGCCGAACTTGACGGGGATGTAGGTGGTGCGGTGACTGTTGGCCGGATAGGCGTCGTAGCCGGAATAACCGGTGGTGGCGACGTTGGCGGCGGTGTACCCCGTGCGCCCCTGGTTAGCCATGAAGACATAGCGCGCTTCCATGTAGAAGCGCTCGCTGGAGAAGTGGGAGAACTTCCAGGTGAGGCCGAAGCCGCCATTTACGCCCGCTGCGTTGCTGGTGTAGTGGTCGACGTTCGCATCCACCTGGTATGCATAGCCGTAGTAGTATTCGGTCGTGGGCTCGGTGAAGTTGGTGACCTTGTGATAGAAGCCGCCGCCGACGACGAGGTAGGCGCCTGCCGAACCTTCGGTAGCGAGGGTGTAGGTGGGGTTGAGGGTGAAGGACCAGACATGGTTGTTGCCGCCCAAGCCGGAGACCAGGGCGCATTGCGGTGGGTTGGCATTTTGCAGCGCGGGAGTGCAGCCGTAGTTGTAGATATAGGTTTGGTTGGAGAGGGTTGCGCCCTGCAGGCCGAAGTGGTCGTAGTCGAATTGCAGGCCGACGCCGACGTTCTTGTTGAAGTTTCGTCCACCGCCGAACTGGAAGCCGTAGCTGGGCGACTCATAAAAGTGGGTGTCACCGATGGGTAGGGTGAGGCCGAATCCCGCGAGGCCGAAGTACTTGTCGGAGCCGTCGGGGTTGGTGTTACCGCTGGAGTAGTTGGGGCGGCCATAGCGACGGCGCGGGGGCGGCTGCGAGCTGTCCAGCGCGGCCGAGCTAAGATTGAAGCGGGCGCCGGAATCGGAATCGGAGGCATCCGAGGACAATGAAGACGATGAGCTGCTGGACGAGCTGCTATAGGACGCGGCGGCGGAATCCGCCGGGGCCGACTCGGAGGCCAGAAAGAGAGGCATCTTCAGGGTCGAATCGATCGATGTGGACTGGGCCTGCATGAGCGAGACCGTCCCTGCCATGAAGAAGCCAAATGCCGCGGCACGGCACGCAATACCGAAGAAACTGGGGTTGGTGTGCATTTTTTTGATGACTCCCTTTATTTAGAGCAGTTCCACTGCTGCCGTGAACCTCGCCAGAACGGTTGAAGCGGTTTCCCGGTTGAGAGGAGACCATGCGGACATCCTATAGGGTACCTCTCCCACAAAACCGCCGCCCGATGCAGAGTTTCTTTCGAGATAACCCGAATCGAGCGTCTTTGTTGTGCCCGAACTGCAATCATCTCATTGCATGATAAGACGCGCCATTGAGCAATTTGGATCACCATGGAGTGGAGATAGTTTCAGGAAGGCAGTTGTTAGTTGCAGGTTGTCAGTTGAAAAACCAACAACCGATAACCTGCAACCAGCCCGCAACTGAGAACCTGCAACCTGCAACTTACAACTTGCCTTTAGTGGATGTCGAACTGCTCGGGATGCAGGGTTGGGTCGCTCTTGACGAGGATGGTCTTGCCGACCATCTCTTCCATCTCCTGCAGCCATTTCGCGCCCGAGGACTTGAGTTGCTTGACCACCTCGGGATGCACGCGCAGCATGACGTCGCCGCGGTCAAGCAGCTTGTGCATCTTGCGCATCTCGATGTAGATGTCGTTGCAGACGGTGACCGGCGACTTGACCATGCCGGTGCCGGCGCAGATGGCGCAAGTGGTGGAGAGGGTGCGTTCGAGCGACTGTTTGACCCGTTTGCGGGTGATGGCGACCAGGCCGAAGTCATTGAACTGGAGCACCTTGGAGGGCGCGCGGTCGGACTTCAACTCGTCTTCGAGCGCAGCCATGACGCGGTTGCGGTTCTTGCGCTCATCCATGTCGATGAAGTCGATAATGATGATGCCGCCGAGGTCGCGCAGGCGGATCTGGCGGACGATCTCGGGGATGGCGTCGAGGTTGGTCTTGACGATGGTATCTTCCAAGCGCGCGGTCTTGCCGACGAACTTGCCGGTGTTGATGTCGATGGCGACCAGCGCCTCGGTCTGGTTGATGACGATGGAGCCGCCGGATTTGAGCCAGACCTTGCTGCGCAGTGCCTTGTTGATCTCCTCGGTGATGCCGAACTGCTCGAACAGCGGGGTGTCTTTGAGGTAGAGCTTGACGCGGCGGATGAGCGAGGGCTGGAAGCGCTGGAGGAAGCGGAGGACACGTTCGTAGGCGTCCTCGGTGTCGACCCAGATGGCGGAGAAGGTGTCGGTTACCTGGTCGCGCAGGATGCGCTCGACGAGGTTGAGGTCGTGGTAGATGAGCGCGGGCGACTTGGAGGAATCGGAGCGCGCCTTGATGTCGGCCCAGAGGTTGAGCAGGAAGCGGAGGTCGCTGCGCAGCTCCTCTTCGCTGGCGCCCTCGGCGGCGGTGCGGACGATGAACCCGCCGCTGGCGTCGCCTTTTTCGCTGAGCAGAATCTCCTTGAGGCGGCGGCGCTCGGCGTCGGACTCAATCTTGCGCGAGACGCCAGTGTGGTTGACGGTGGGCATGAAGACCAGGAAGCGGCCGGGGAGCGCGATGTGCGAGGTGATGCGGGCGCCCTTCTTGGCGATGGGCTCCTTGGCGATCTGGACGAGAATCTCCTGGCCGGGCTTGAGCAAGTCGCTGATGGCGGGGAGATTGGTGGACTGTGCGGAGGCGCGTCCGTGGCCGTTGCTGTGTCCGGAGCGGCCACCGCGTCCGCGGTCGCGGTCGTTGCGCCCACGCCGTCCATCGCGACGCCCGCCGCGGCGGTCCGAATCGCGGCCGGGGTAGCGGTTGGGGCTGGGAGCGCCGTCGCGCTGCTCGCCGCCGCGATCCTGCTGGCTGCGGTCTTGCTCGCCAAACTGCTCGGCGTCGTCGGCGGTGCCGCTGCGGGCCGCCTGCTCCTGGGTTTCTTCTTCGGAGAGGTCTTGCTCGGGTTGACCACCTTGGTCCAGGTCCGGGCGATCGTCGATTTCGTAGCCTTCGTCGTCGTCCTCTTCCTCGTCCTCATCGAGGTCGTCTTCTTCGAGGTCGTCCTCTTCGCTGTCGTCTTCCTCTTCTACGTCGGGGGCGGTGCGGGTGATGTGGTCGATGGACATCTCGCGAAGCATAGTGCCCAGGTCGGCCGCGCCTTCCAGGGCTTCTTCCTCGAGATCGTCCATCTCTTCGATGGAAGAGGCGTGGAGGGTGGCGTTGTCGGAGTCCTCGTCATCGAGAATCTCTTCGGCGAGCTGGCCGGAGCCGGGAGCGAAACCGCCGACTCCGAAGCCAGGGGCGAGCGCGTCGGCGGACAGTACAGCGCCCTCGTGGCGAATGGGCGAGGCGGGTTCGGAGACCTCCATCGGGGCGGGATGCGACGTGGCGTCGGGCGGGACCTCGGCGGGCTCGGAGAACATTTCGCCGGCGGCGGAGATCGAGGTGATGTCGTGCGCCTGAGTGGCGGGCGCGCCTGGCTCGGCGGCTTCGGCCGGGGGCTCGATGACGGGGGAGCTCTGGCGATACTCGCTGCGCGGCAGGTCGACGCGGTAGGATGCGGAGGCCTCCACCGGCTCATATTCTTCTGGCGGCTCCGGCGCGGAGACGGCGACCGGTTGCGGCTCTTCGGATGAAGCAGCTTCAGGCGTTGCGGGAACTTCAACTTCGATGATCGGGGGCGCGGTGCGCTCGGCAGCGATCTCTGCGGCAGGCGCTTCAAGCGGCTGGACGGACGGCTCTTCGATTGCGGCTGCAGGAAGCACGGCGGGTGGCGCGGGGCTGCGGAGTTCGGAGCGGTTGCCGGGACGGGCATCGCGATTGGTGTGCCTCGGATTCCGCTCAGAATCGCGCTGGGAATCGGACGGACGGCGTCGCGAGAGGCTCTCGCCGGGAAGCACCGCGCCACCATCCCAGCCCGCTGCAATGGTGTAGAGGTTGGCGGGCGGAGCAAGGGTGACCGTCGTCTCCGGCGGGGCGGATTGGGCCGATGAACTCGCGGGCTGCTCGTCGCCCTTGCGGTACTTGGAGAGCGTCTCGCCGGGCAGGATCAGCGGTTCGGTTGCTGGCCCCGCGTCTGCGTCGGGATAGGCATTGGAGATTGGCCCGGTGCCACTGGCGGCGGTCGCATCTACGCCATAGAGATCGCGCGAGGGCGCGAATCCGCGCGGAGCCCGCTGCTGATCGCGATTGCGGTCTGGGTTGCGGTCGCGGTCGCGGCGCGGCGAGTCGGAACGCTGGCCCTCGCGGCGCTGCCCGTTGCGGGTTTGGTCGCGTGGTTCGCGGGACCGGTCGTTGCGCGGGCCATCTGCAACCTCCAGGGGCGCGCTGGGGATGTCGGCGGCTGCGGCGTCGATCTCCAGGTAGGATTCGCGCTCCGATGCGGAACCATCCTCGCCGTACGATGGAGCTTCAGAATCGCCGGGCGCGGCGTTTTCCTGGGTGGGATCGTTTGTCTGAGCGGAGGTGGATCCGCGGCTGCGACGGCGTCCGCGGCGACCACGCCAGCGGCGGCTTCCGTCGGCGCCGGGAGCGCCCTCGCCCAGCTCGGAGGCGTCGCTGAGCTCTCCGGGAGAGCCGACGGTTGCGGCCGGGGTGTCGTCGCGTTCGTCCAGAGGGCGATCGAAGGCGGGCTGATGGGATGCGGGATCGGGACTGGCCTCGCGTTCCTGATTGCGGTCGGAGTTACGGTCGCGGTCTCCGTCGCGGCCTCCGCGGCGTCCTCTGCCTCCACGGTCGCCGCGCTCGGAGCGTCCTGAAGATTCGCTGCGCGCGGCTGCCGGCCGTTCGCCGCCGTTCTGGCGAGGCGGGCGGTCCGAACTGGAGGACGTGTCGAATTCTTCCGAGTCGGGCGCCTCCTCCATGAAATCGGTGATGTAGAGGAAGGCGTCGCGTTCCAGGCCGATATCGACAAAACTGGACTGCATGCCAGGGAGCACGCGGGTAACGCGGCCGTTGTAGATGG
>Ga0302320_10028428_pt1 | contig 10735 bp, 7 predicted proteins | sample Bog_T0_3_FD_202130 | JGI IMG/M metagenome (GOLD analysis project Ga0302320, IMG submission 202130) | Peat permafrost microbial communities from Stordalen Mire near Abisko, Sweden - Bog_T0_3 | ecosystem: Environmental > Terrestrial > Soil > Wetlands > Peat | place: Sweden: Abisko, Stordalen Mire... | reverse complement strand
GTCCAATACTAGTTTTAAGACAAGCAAGGTGTTTTGTTTGTATAATATGGATAAAGACTGAGTGTCACTAGCACACATAAGAAGAGTCCGTGGCACGCCAGATAAGCGAGACGGAAGTGAGAGAGGAAATGCTTTGAGCAAAAACAAGTGTGGAATATGCAAAAAAGATTTCATTAAGTTACTCATAGCAATAGTCTTACGATTCTATTTAGTTCAGAGAAGTTCTTACAGACTGAAATATGAAAACAACCAAATATAACCTTAGAAATCAAACTAATTGCATAAAGGTGAGATAAGATACATTTCCAACAATCTCCACCTTGGCTCGAAATCTCACCCAAAAATGAAAGATAAACAAAACAGAAACAAAACAAAACACAGAAGCCAAACTAAGAACAAACTGAAATCAACTCAGCACAATAGTTGAACTTTGCAGTCGGAATAGGCTTCGTCATCATGTCAGCAGGGTTGTGAGCTGTAGCAATCTTCTTAATCTCTACTATGCCCCTTGAAGTCACCTGCCGAACAAAATGGAACTTGACATCGATGTGCTTACTTCTGTCATGATACATCTGATCCTTTGCCAAGTGAATAGCACTTTGACTATCACAGAAAACAGTAATAGGACCAGGTTCTGCCGAAATTTATCCAAGCAAGCCTTTAAGCCAAATTGCCTCCTTAACACCTTCGGTGACTGCCATGTACTCGGCCTCTGTTGTTGACAAAGCAATAGTGGATTGCAAAGTAGCCTTCCAACTAATTGCACATCCACCCAAAGTGAAAACATAAGCTGTCAATGATCTTCTTTTGTCAAGATCACCCATAAAATAAGAATCAACATAACCCATCAGATTTGCATCGGATCTCCCAAACTCCAAATGAACATTTGCAGTACCTTTCAGGTAGCGAAGAATCCACTTCACTGCCTCCCAATGCACTCTACCAGGACATGACAGATAGCGACTTACCACACTGACAGCATGAGCGATATCAGGTCTGGTACAGACCATCAGGTACATAATACTCCCAACAGCACTAGAGTATGGAACTCCTGACATGTAGCTCATCTCCTTCTCAGTTTTCGGACTCAATTGTCTCGATAATCTTAATTTTCCAGCAAGAGGAGTAGATACTGGTTTCGCATCTTTCATCTTAAAGCGATCTAATACTTTCTCAATAAAACCCTTTTGTGAAAGATACAATTTCCCAATTGACCTATCTCTGATGATCTCCATCCCAAGAATCTTCTTAGCTGGCCCCAACTCCTTCATTTCGAATGGAGAGCTTAATTGTTCTTTCACCTTCTTAATCTCCTCCTTATTCAATGTTGCAATTAGCATGTCATCCACATAAAGAAGTAGATACATGTAACTCCCATCAGCCAACTTCTTAAAGTAGACACAATTGTCATATTGTGATCTACCAAAATAGATACTCTCCATAAAGGCATCAAACCTCTTGTACCACTGCCTAGGAGACTGCTTAAGGCCATACAAGGATTTCTGCAATAAACACACATGATTCTCCTTACCCACAATTCTGTAACCTTCGGGTTGTTGCATGTAAATCTGCTCCTCAAGATCACCATGCAGAAAAGCTGTCTTAACATCTAATTGCTCCAGCTCATAATTTTTCATAGCCACCAAAGACAGCAAAACACGAATAGAAGTGTGCTTTACCACAGGCGAAAAGACTTCATTGAAATCCACACCTTCCACTTGACTATAGCCCTTAGCTACCAATCTTGCCTTGTATCGAATACCTTCAGCATCATCCTTTTTATTGAACACCCACTTACAATTAACAATTTTCTTGCCTTGAGGTTGCTCAACTAGTGTCCAGGTTTGATTTTTCTGAAGAGAATGAATCTCATCTTCCATAGCAGCTTTCCACTTTACTGCATCAGATGAAGCAATTGCTTCCTTGTAACTTGAGGGCTCACCAAACTCCACCTCTTCTGCTACTGCCAAACAATAAGCAAAATCAGAATGACCATACCTTGTAGGTGGCTGAATTTCCCTTCTTGCACGATCTCTTGCAAGGGAATAAGGCTGCTCCACATCATTCTCATCATCGGACACATCTGAATCACTAGTAGCTTGAGGACCATCTACTTGCATTGGCTGAGGTTGAACACTAGTAACAGGAATTTCCAAATCCACCTTTTCCTTCACTGTCTGAACCTCCTTAAATGGTTCCTTAATCGGTTGTGGCTCATTTTCCTTGAGCATGGCCGACTCATCAAATGTCACGTCTCTAGAAATAAGGAATTTTGGAGCTTTTGAGTCTAGGCACCACAAGCGATACCCTTTCACACCTTCAGCATAGCCAAGAAAGATACACTTCTTCGCCCTAGGCTCAAGCTTGCCCTCATTCACATGTGCATAAGCGGGACAACCAAAAACCCGCAAATTTGAATAATCAGCCGGCTTACCACCTCTTCAGGTGTCTTGCACTTAAAGGCAGTGTTAGGAGAACGATTCACCAAATGACAAGCAGTGTTAATGGCTTCTGCCCAAAACTCCTTGCCCAAACCAGCATGTGAAAGCATACATCTAGCCTTCTCCAGCAATGTTCTGTTCATCCTTTCAGCCACACCATTTTGTTGAGGAGTACCAACAACTGTTCTGTGCCTAACAATTCCTTCAGCCTTGCAAAATTTGTTAAACTCATCATTGCAAAACTCTAAACCATTATCAGTTCTCAACCGCTTAATCTTCTTGTCGGTTTGATTCTAAATTAAAGTCTTCCATTGTGGCAAACACTTCACTTTTCTCTTTCAAGAAAAAGACCCAAACCTTTCGTGAGAAATCATCAATAAAAATCAGCATATAGCGAGAGCAATTACCTTTAGAAGGTACACGTGAGGGTCCCCACAAATCAGAGTGAATGTAATCTACAGTCCCCTTGGTATTGTGCACTGCAGTGCTGAAACTGAGCCTCTTTTGTTTGCCAAAAACACAATCTTCACAGAAATATAGCTTACTGGTATTCTTACCACACAACAGACCTTCCTTGCTCAAAATGGTCATCCCACGTTCGCTCATATGGCCTAACCTCATGTGCCATAGTTTAGTATTGTCAGAATCAGATGTAGAGCTCGCAATGGCAGCGGTGCCTGTTATTGAGATACCCGGAAGGAAATACAAAGTGCCAACTTTCTTAGCCTTCATTAAAGTGAGAGCACCTTTTGAGACTTTGAAAACTCCACCTTCACTTTGAAATTGACATCCAACATCTTCAAGAGAACCCAAAGAGATTAAGTTCTTTGTCAAATCAGGGATATGCCTCACACCCGTCAAAGTACGGATAATTCCATCATGCATGCATTTTTATCCTTACTGTGCCAACACCTGCAACCTTGCACAAATGATCATTTCCCAAAAGAACTCCTCCATCAGATGGCTCATAAGTTGCAAACCACTCTCGATTTGGGGTCATGTGCTGAGAAGCCCCCGTATCCAGAACCCAATTCTTCTCAAACTTATCTTTTCCATCCGACACAAAGAGCACATCACCTTTTTCAGATTCAACTACATTAGCCTCTCCACTGGGAACACCTTTCTGATTTGCTTTCTGTTTATTTTTCAATTTGAAACAATCCGCCTTAATGTGCCCCTTTTTCTTGCAATAGTTGCATATTAGGTTTCTGTGTTTAGATTTCGAGCGACTTCTATCATAATTCTGATTTCTCTCTTTTTCTCTACCTCTGTCTATAAACAACCCAACATTCTCATGACCAATGGCTTTGCTAGAGTCCAAGTCGATGTCAGACTTAATCAACAAGTTGTTTTTCACATCCTCAAGAGTGAGAGAATCTCTGCTATGAAGAATGGTCTCTTTGAAACCCTTATACGAATTAGGCAATGAACACAATAACACCATGGCCTTATCCTCATCGTCCACCTTAATACCAATTCTCTCCATATCATTTAGAAGAGCGGTATAATCAGAAATGTGGGTCTTAAGAGAAGTACCTTCAGCTCAGCCATTTTCAACGAATGAAATCGTTGCTTCAAACGCAATCGGTTTGTAACCGTCTTTTGCATATAAGTTTGCTCAAGCTTTGCCCAAGCGTCAGCTGCTTTGGTTTCAGTAAGGATTTCCTGAAGGGTAGAGTCACTAACACACAACTGAATAGTTGACAAAGCTTTATCATCCATTTCCTCCCACTTCTTATCATTTACATCACCCTCTAAATCTTTGGGTCGACCGGTTAAAGCTGCCTTTACACCCAAATTCGACAAAATGGCTTTCATTCGTATTTGCCAAAGTGCAAAACTGGTTGTACCATCGAACTTCTCAATATCAAATTTGGACCAATTCGCACTCATCTTAATGGGCAGAATTAAAAGAACCTTGCAATATCCCCAAATCACCAAATTGCTAAATTAACGAATGCTTCAATTTTCTAACTTCACTAAACTCCAAACTTCTTTCCAACCAGGATTCGTAAAGTAGAAAACAAATAAATTTACCAAGTAGCTGAATCGCCTGATGCAAACTCCAAACGCTAGCACGGTTTTGAAAGCAGCTGGCTGAAGTAAGGTCTACAATCGCGGCTCACACAGTCACTGATCTCCCACCTGGTGTTGTCGCAGTCTATCGGACAACCTGAACGGCGGCCTCGCTCTGATACCAATTTGTTAGAACTGGGAGGAGAGAAGAGAATACAAAGAGACACTATTTTGCTTAATAGAATAACTCTCTTACGATTCTATTTAGTTCAGAGAAGTTCTTACAGACTGAAATATGAAAACAACCAAATATAACCTTAGAAATCAAACTAATTGCATAAAGGTGAGATAAGATACATTTCCAACAATAGAAGTACTTTCTTTCTCGATCGAAGTTCAATCCCTAGCTTTTTCTTGAAACACTGAATCCGCTTCTTTCACTCAGTTTGTTAGCGCACGCCGGAAATCCATCCCGAAATCAACTCTTTTCGGCCTTCCTGCCTTGCTGACTTGAGTATGTTAAGTATGAGTTGACTCCTTTGCAAAATCCCAAGCTAACAAGCAAAGAAGAAGAAAGGTCCATTAAAGCAAGTAGAGAAGTCATGTATTAATTAGTTCCTTTTTTCCTTTTTTAGGAGTTTCCATTTCATTTCTTCATTTAAGCAAGGTTTTTTTAAATACAGCAAGAAAAGCAAGTGTTGAAAAGTAGCAGCTCTAAATTCTCCAGTAAGAAGTTTACCGTATAATGTCAAAAAACATATTTGATACCTACGCAAGTTCTTTTTCTTTAGCCTTCGCTAGGGATTTTTTTCTTTAGTCAATAGTGTATTAAGTATTAGTAAGTAACTAGCTAGTTCTTTGAATCTTTTTCTTTGTCTTCGCAAGCACACTAGCTATGTAAAGGTGTGTAGTTCTTACTAGCTTCTTTTGTCCAGCAATAATAGGAAAGAAGTTTTTACAGCAAGAGGAGAAGATTAAAAAAAGAATATGACAAAAGGTTCAATCCAGCAACTACCGCTCAAAAGCAATATGCTCGCAAGTAAGCAATAAAAGAAAGAACATAAGCAAGAATGAAATCAGTTTTGACAGTAGTTTATCTACTAGTGTCCTTTCTCACTTATCTAGCTAGTTACCTTTGTTATTGATCAAGTAGTTTCTTTCCTCAGCTTCTAGGCTAGGCAATCCCCATCTTCTTCGCCTTAGCAGGCTGTTAGTTGCACAAGACTGGCGCGGCACTGGCGTGTAGTAAGGAGAAAGATGTTTTTCCATCAATCAAAGTAGACTCGTCACTGCAAATAAGAAAGAAAGAAGTTTCTCGAAGAAATTTATCAACTCAAGTAGTAGAAGCAAACCCGGGCAAGGGATAGTAAGCAGTTTCGTTTATCTGCTAGTTTTTCTTTTCCAGCAAGGAAGAATTCACTTCAGAATATGCATTGAAAACGTATATTAAGCATCTAGCTTCTGGCGCTTTTTCTTACTGTAAGAACAGGAAAGCTAGGTGCTGAAGCAGAAGTTTTGAAGTTTATCAATTCAATTAGTGTATAATGGAGTACTTAAAAAAGTGTAGTACCAAGCAGTTTCGTTCAGAATAATACCTTCAATTCAAAGTAGACAGCTGAAGCAAATAGAGAAGTTCTAAGTGTGTAGTTTGTTGTGTAGAAAGTTGGAGTTTGAATAACTAGCGTTAAAGCCTGCATTAGCCCCTTCACTTGCTTCATAAATAGTGTAGTTTAGGCTAAGTACTTTATAGAAAGTTTTGACGTCTTCCCCTTTCAAAGCTTTTTTCCTATCCCATTCAAAGGTTCCGTTGCGCTAACGAGGACGAAAAGAAAGTTTCAATTGACTAAATCTCGATTATCAGCACACGCCAGAAAAGAAAGAATGGCAAAATCTTTGATTCCAGTAGCAAATCCAGTAGTACTTTGACCTTACTCAAGTAGAGAAGTTCATTCACTCCGTCGCTTCTTTATTAAGTTCACGTTAGTTAGGAAAGCAAAGAATAAACAAATTAAGCTAGAACAAAAGAATTAAGAAGTCAATTTATATAAGTAAGTAAGAAGTGTTAGTTTCGACAATAAGCAATTCTTTCTACAAGAGGGATAATAAAATAAAGCAAATAATATGCTCACAAGCAAGTTCTTTCGCACAGCAAGTTTCTCACGTAAATTCAATAGTGTCTTTTTGATTTCGTTTGTAGTTAAGGAGGAAGAAAGAAAAGCAGCTCCTCAAGATAGCACTAAAGCAATGCACTGCTTCGCCAATTTCTCATTTTGGATGACAACCAGGTAATGAGGAATGACTCACTTTGGTGATATATCTTGAAATTGAGTAAGGCCACTTTGTCAACTTTGACTAGCCACGAACCGTGTTTCCGAAAATGAAAAGCAAATATGTATAATTTATACTTAGAAAAAGGGAAGGAAAAGAGCATGCAGAAGGCCTTTTCCAACTCCGTCTAGAATAAGGTAAGCACAAGGTTGAGCGGGTTCATACACATTCTAAGGAAAGATAACGTGACCCACGGCAGCAATCCTTCTGCGTACAAGAACAGAAGAAGAAGCAAGGACATAAGTCAATAGTGGAGTTTCATAAGTAGTAGTTCAAATTGGTATATAAATCATGGTTTATAGGCAAATAGTTTGAATAGGAAAGCCAATCTAGTTAATAATGTTGAGTTTGGTTTTTTTTTACGGCAATAGTAGGTTTCTTGCTTGTCATATAGACGAATATAAGCTGAAGTGACATTTGATGTCCAGCTAGGCTATAAGAGAAAGGAAGGCGCAAGGGCTGAAGATCACCCAGTGCCAGAAAGAAGTTTTTCCAGTATCATATGCCTTGCTTTAACGCTGAAATATGTAAGGAGTTCTAGCTTTGCAATATTTATCCTGCGCTAACAAAGAATTAAGGAAAGCGATATGCAGCAAGTGAACGTATTGTTTTGCCAGCAAAGCAAGGAAAAGACCAAAACGGAGATTGCCTTTGCCGAGTAGAGACATAATGTTTGATTGGGCCAAGGAGTAGGAGAGAAAGAGGGCTCGGATAAGAATGTTTTCCGTAGAATTGCTGTTCACTTGATGGAACATCTGGTTAATCAAAAAGTAATTAGAGTGAGTGATGATATTAAATAAACAGACGCTCAAATACGAGAGGACTCAGATATATATTATAAAAAAACACCTGTGGAGTGCCTGCCTATTTGATCTCAAAATCCTGCCTATCAAGATGAACCTTCCAATGATATGCCCACCATTGCCTTTTTAGAAAAGAACAAATACATACACTCCTCCCGGTCAATTTATCTCAATCGATGATATTGTGGGTGGATATTGAACCCAGCCGGAAGGAGGTTTGAGAAATAGCTCTCGCTTATTAACAAGTCGCGAATACGATCACTTTTATTTTCTTTGAAAAAATAGGACAACGTGTGAAATAGTATGTTCAATCATAGCACTCTTACAGAATAAAGGTTTCAAGATAAACAGTTTAATGTTTCAATTCATTAAAGTCAAGAAAATCAAGATAGCTTCACTGAAAAAGGCCTTCTGATGCTAGCATTCCTGGCTAGCGTGAAACCGCATATAGTATATGATATACTCAGAGAAGAGTAGGCTAAAGATGAAAAGAGGGATTAAGTTGAAATTAAGCACCTGGCGTGGATATTTTAAGCGCATTCAGCAGGCTCGTTATGAACAGTATCTTCTCAGTCTAGCAACAGCCGTTGATGGGTACACCTTCTACCTACCAGCCTTCATTGACTTCAGGGGTAGGATTTAGAGAACAGGTCGTCTATTGCACTTCCATGAAAGAGATTCAGCAAGAAGCCTTATTTTCTTTGATTAAGATCCGGACCATCCTTCTCATACCAAATAATTTTTTTCCTGATCAAATCGCAACAGTGTTATATGCCTCAACGGCATTCCATTCAAAATCGTTCCCGGGCGAAGACTGGTTACTTTCAAATTAAGGCCTTTATTTTATATAAATAAGGAATGAACTGAGCGATCCGGAGGCTTTCATTCAGCAAGCTGCTAAAGCAAAAACCTTTTTTTGTGGATTGAGAGTTCCCTTGGATGTATTTCCCTCTATAAGGGGCATGCTTGCCCTGCTTACTATTTGATTGGTAATTTTGGTATCTGCTTTCAAGCTAGTGACCTGAGCTAGCCTTGACTTCGGGGCCAATCCTAGTTTGATCGTTCGCTTCGGCTTTGGTGCCTACTTAGTTGGGTCAGGGTGCCAGAATTCTCTATTGAACACTAGAAATCAATAAGATACCACCCTGAATAGAATAGCTTAAGCTCTTGGTGCGCCGCCTATTCAAATCAAACTTTTAGGACGGATTGAATGAAGAAAATTGGGAATTCAATCTCTAAGAAGTCCTTTAACTCTCCATGAGGTTTCCCTAAGTAATATCAATTTGCATGGGAAGGTAGTCTCAAAAAGGAAGGAATAACTTTTCATTCCATTAATTACATACACCTCAAGAAAAGCTTGATGTCTTTCTATCACTGGTTTAAGTGATTTTGCAAAAAATGGTGATGAGTAGAAGGAACTTCTCACAAAGGAGGTAGGGAGTGGTCTAGCATCTGCTCGCTGGTAATCACACATCACTTTAAAAAAGAGGGCTTCCTCACAAATCTATAGTAAGCTTGAACTTACTGAGCTGAGAGCTTGCCTCGAACTGGCTTTGCTTGCCGAAAGAAATGGCTTTCTTCGGAAGAAGAATGGTAAGTAGAAGAAGGTGTTCCGGAAATGCTAGATACTCTTTTAGAACTTTTTTTGCTTGTTCCACAGGTAAGCAAGTTACTAGTTAACTAACTTTATTGACTATTCCTATCCTTAAAAGAGAATATTTGAAAAGATTCATAATAAATGAGTGAGTTGATTCATTCTGTCTGTCTATAGTGGATCTTTTTTTAGAACATAAGAGAATAAAGATAGGAAAAAGACAGTGAAGATAGCATATAGCATGTTACAATATAGAGAAGAATAAAGTACTTGTGAAACCTCTCGTAGATGCGCCGGGTTTTTTGCGCTACGCCCTCAATCTACCATTTTAGTAGCGAGCCGGAATCGAACCAGCGCTGAAGCACAGATTTCCATCTGTTCGCCACTTTTGGTAACCCGGTTCGCCACTCAAGAAAGTAGCTACATCCGGGGAAGGAAGCCCGCGTACCCACTCTTCTTTCCTCCCCTGGGGAGCCTCGTACTATCTATTGGCCTTGCTTGGGAGCCGCTAGAGATACTACACCAAGAAGCTTCTGACTTACTATCTTTAAAATCCTATTTGACGACTCTCTTATCTATTATGTTTAGAAGACAAAGAGAATGAAAAAGCCCATCATGAGAGCAAACAAGGCAATTGCTTCGGTTAGAGCAAAGCCCAAAATGGCATAACCAAATAATTGTTTAGCCAATGATGGATTTCGCGCCACGGAATGAATTAGGGAACTGAAGACGCTCCCAATACCGACTGCAGCCCTAGCTAAAGCAATTGGCACTTTTTAAACTAGCTTGCCCCTCGTTAGAATACAAAAGAGAAAAAGAAGGAGCCCGCTAGAAAGAAACGGAAAAAAGAAAGAATCAGGGAAAGATAAACCCCAATCCACGACTTCCAAAAAAGGAAGCTGAGATACACTTTCAATTTGATCCGTTGGACTTAGGCCCCCTGGGGCGGACGAACCACCACTCCCTAGCCTAAGACTCAGATCCACGGGGGAACTAGGCGCAGCGGGCGCAGAAAAGTTTGGCTGGTTAAGCGCGTCCATTCTATCCGTAACTGCCTGCTCCAATAGGGAGTTCCTCAATTAGATTCCAAAATAAGGCTTCTTAGGCCGTGTAAAACATGGATTTGCATTATGTCATTCTTCATCAAAGTGATCCTCCTGGAAGAGGTATATGAAGACTTGGAGATCAAATAGAGAATGTTTTTGTCCATTCCTCGTAAGCCACTTATTCCCCCGAAACAGGAGATCAGAGTGAATTTCATACTTTTCCCCAAATAGTCGATAGTATTACACCATTTGGATACTTCGAATAAAATGGAGTACATATAGGAGACACCGGTGCTAAAACCTGTTATCAAAATATCTTCGAAACTGTTGTCCTTGCTCTGGATCTTGTTCCCCTGGTTCGCAATCAGTTGGTTCCTGAGTTTCAGAATTCTGCTAATCCCGAGTAGTCCATCTCCATTATTATATATCGCAATATAAAAAGTAAAGAAGAAAATACATAACCAGAAGAATTGTGAAAAATAAGTAAATTTATCCAGTTGCGGCATT
>Ga0302320_10028422_pt1 | contig 10736 bp, 8 predicted proteins | sample Bog_T0_3_FD_202130 | JGI IMG/M metagenome (GOLD analysis project Ga0302320, IMG submission 202130) | Peat permafrost microbial communities from Stordalen Mire near Abisko, Sweden - Bog_T0_3 | ecosystem: Environmental > Terrestrial > Soil > Wetlands > Peat | place: Sweden: Abisko, Stordalen Mire... | reverse complement strand
GGGCGACTTTCGCGCTCCATGGGCCACGGCCTCCGGCTTTGGCGCGATCGCCCGGGCCGGCACAACGCTGGCACTTCACTGCGCCCAGGGAAAACTCGAGTTCAGTTCACTGAAACTCCCGGCCGAAGCCGGCTCTGCCCGCATCGGCGTCAGGCCGCTGGCCACCCGCGCCATCAAAACCGAGGCCGGCGTCACGCTGGAGTTTGCGCCGGCCGTGGCCTTGAACGCAGGGGATACCTTGTACGTATCCTAGTGCCAGGGTCAACAGGCCGCGTACACTGTTCCCTGTGAGGAGACTCCAGCCATGCAGACCAAAATTCTCGGCACCACCATGCCCGTGCTTGAAGTCGAGCTTGATCCCAACGAGAGCGTGTTCTCTGAGAGCGGCGAGCTCTCCTGGATGACCGCCAATATCCAGATGACCACCCACACCCAGATGGGCGGTGGCGGCGGCCTGTTTGGCGTCATCAAGCGTGTGGCCGGCGGCGGCAGCCTCTTCATGACCGAGTACCGCGCCACCCAGGCCACCGGCTCAGTCTCCTTTGCCACCAAGGTTCCCGGTCACATTGTTCCCGTGCAGCTTGGCCAGGGCACGGATTACATGGTCCACCGCCACGGCTTTCTCTGCGCCACGCCCCAGGTCACCATCAGCGTCGGCTTCCAGCAGTCCCTCGGCGCGGGCATCTTCGGCGGCAGCGGCTTCATGCTCCAGCGCATCGGCGGCCAGGGCACGGCATGGCTTGAGCTCTCCGGAGAACTCATCCAGAAGAACCTCGCCCCTGGCGAAACCCTTCTGGTCCATCCCGGCCACGTCGGAGCCTTCCAGGCCTCCATGGGCTTCCAGATCACCATGGTCCCCGGCATCAAAAACATGATCTTCGGCGGCGACGGAATTTTTCTCGCCGTTCTCCAGGGGCCCGGTACGGCCTGGCTGCAAACCCTGCCCATCTCGCGCCTGGCGCACCAGATTTACGAGTACCTGCCCCACAACGAAGGGCAGAATCCGCGCTCGGCCGTGGGCGGCGCGCTGCTGGGCGGCATCGTCGGCTCCATCCTGGGCGGAGACCGGTAGTCGGCCAGGGTTACTGGCCTTGAGTGAGGAGTGACGCATGACCACGTCCACCGGCTATCCGCGCACGCTGCGCAGCGACATTGTGTTTGCCTTCGCCCTGATCCTGGTCGGCTACCTGGCATGGCTCATCCGCAATGTTCTGGTGCTGCTTTACGTCAGCGCCCTGTTTGCCGTCGTGCTCACCCCCGTTGTCGAGGCCACTTCCCAGTTCCACATCAAAGGCTGGCGGCCGTTCAAGGGATCCGCGGTCTTCATTCTCCTGCTGGCTGTGGCCGCGGCGGTGGCTGGCTTCGTCTTCCTCACCATTCCACCGGTCATTCGCGACTTGCAGGGTTTCGCCCAGGAGATGCCCGCCCGCCTTCCGGCAATGGTAGACAAGCTCAAGCAGCTCCCCTATGCCCAGAAGCTCGATACCGCCGAGCTGAGTTCCAAGCTACAGGATCTGCTCAGCCAGGCAGCCAGTTACCTGCTGCAATCCCTCAGCGCCTGGGCGGGCATGCTCTTCAATGTCGTCATGGGCTTCATCCTCACCATCTACTTCATCCTTGAAGGCGACCACGCCTACCGCTGGTTCCTTTCCTTCTTTCCGCCGGCTCGCCGCGACCGCCTCGACAAGACGCTGCTGCGCGCCAAGCTGCGCATGGGCAAGTGGCTCCTGGGTCAGGGCAGCCTCATGCTCATTCTGGGCGTGCTCAGCACCATCGTCTATCTGTCGTTTCACGTCCGCTACGCCTATGCGCTGGGTGTGGTCACCGGCGTCCTCAACGTCATCCCGGTGCTGGGCGCGGCCATCAGCATCGTGCTGGCGCTGGCGGTGGCTGCCATCGACTCCTGGACAGGCGTCCTGGGCATTGCCGTCTTCTTCGTGCTCTATCTACAAATCGAAAACACGATTCTCATTCCCCGCATCATGAGAACCCGCGTGGGCCTGCCCAGCCTCGCCATCCTGGTTGCGTTGGTGCTGGGCACGGCGCTCGAGGGCATCGTCGGCGCCATGGTCGCCGTGCCTACCGCGGTTCTGGTGTCGGTGCTGCTTGAGGAGTATCTGATCGACAAGCATAAGGTTTGATCTTTGCCGGATCGCGGGGTCACTCTTGCAACCGGTCGGCTACCTTCCCGCCCCCACCGCCGCATCCACCGCTGCCTTCATCACTCCGCAACTCGACAGGAACCGCGTCAGGTTGGCAGTCAGCGTACTGCCCGGCGCGGCGTCGGCCGGCTGCGAAAGCATCGCCTCGTGCAGCTCCCCGCTCCCCTGCGCGTCCAGAATCAGCGCCGTTAGTTGCCGCGCCATCTCCAGCGGAAAACTCTCCGCCACAAAAACCAGCTTGCCCCGCGTGGTAATCACCACCGGCCCTTCATCGGTGGAGTAGACCTGCTCCACATCCTGCGACTCTGGCGAGGCCGTTGAGAGAGCGGCAGGCCTGGACAGTTCCACGCCCGGCACCGCCTTCAGGCCGGAGTATTTCCGCCCCAACTCCTCCGTGTAGAGATGGGTAAACGCCTGGGCTGAAGCCGCATTCTTCCACGCCGAAAGATAAAACAACGCGATGGATTTGGTGCTTGCCTGCGCCTCCGCCGTCTTTGTGTCCAGCCGCTGCCCGGCCCAGTAGAGGCCCCCATCCCACGCCGGAGTCAGTTGCGCCGCGGCCCGGTCGCCGCCAAAGAGCTTGGTCAGGATATGCACGTCCAACTGCCCAATCTGTCCAATGTCGTAGGCCTTGTACGTTCCATCCACCAGCGGATGAATGTTGGGCAGCAGCGGCACCGCGGGCACGTGCTTCTTCTCGTACTCCAGCGGATTGATGATCTCCCAGCTCGACGTCGGCGGCCGGTCCAGCGCGCCGGCAAAGGCCGCTCCCCGCCCCTGGCCCATCCACACGTCCTGCTCAAAGCTCAGCCCCTCGCGATAAGGAAACAGCAGCGACTCAGCCAGCAAAAGCGGCGCGCGCGCCAGCACCGGCGAACTCTCTGAGCCGGTCATCTGGTCCTTCACGCCTTCAATAATCTCCGGGTCCTTCACCAGGCTCTTGCCCATCGGCTTCAGAATGTAGTCCATCATCACCGCCGTCGCCTGACCCTCGGTCACGGCTTCGCGCGCGGTGTCCATCTCGTCTTTGGCCAGGTGTTCGTTGTCTTCGCGGGAGTTGTGCGACACCACCGAGGGCGTCTGGTTGTTCCAGTTTTCCATATCCACGTGCTGGTCTTGCAGCGCGTGCGTCAGTTCGTGCGCCAGCACCGGCTTCTGCTCTTCCACGCTCACCCAGTCCAGCATGTAGACGGACTTCGTCTTCGAGTCGTAGTAGGCCTCAATCTGCTCCTTCAGCAGCGCCAGCAAGAATGGCTTGAGCTTGAAGTCGCGGTCAAGCAGGCCAAACTTCTTCAGCACAATCTCGCCCTGCTGCATCCGCTTGGCGCCCTCGTCCTCGTCGAACTTCTGCTTCAGGTAGGTCTCCACGTCGCCGCGGCTGGTCAGTTGGCGCTTTACCTCGCTTTTTATGGGCAGTCCTGACTCAGACGAAGAAAACTTGATCAGCTCATCCACCAGCGAGAACAGTTGGCGCGCCTGCTCTGGCGTGATCTTGGACGCGGGCTTGCTGGCCTCCGAACCCTGAGCCGCCGGCGGCGCAACTGGGGCCTGCTGCGCAACCGCCGCCGCTGCCACAAATACACACAGCACGGCCGCCCAGGCGCCCATGCGCCAGGCCTTTGGCCCCGTTCCATACTGCTTGCTCATTCATTCTCCTTTGATGCCGTAAAACCTGGCCTGCCGCCCGAATCCCCGCGCTCACCCCGCCCGGCGCCCCGGCCGAGAACCCCGTCCTCTTTCAAGGCTATAATCAGGATGCGGTATGGCGGCGCGACCCCACTCTAAAATCTGCGCGCGCACCGCGGAAATGCTCTCCCCATGATGGATACCGACCTCGTCGCGCCAACCTCAGCCACTCCGCTCGCCACGCAGCTTGAATCCGCCGCCACGCCGCATCAACTAGTGGCATGGCGCGGCGTGTTGACCCCACAGCAGTTGGACGCGCCAGCCCGCGAAATAGCGGCGCTCCTCTCCTCTGCCGCCGTCCACGATCTGGGATGGCTCCGCCGCGTCGCCGTCCATGGACAGGACCGTTTCCGCTGGCTCAGCGGAATGGTCACCAACATGGTCAACGACCTGCCCGCCCATTCCGGCGCATGGAACCTCGTCCTCAACGCCCAGGGCCGCATCCAGGGCGACCTCTACGTTTGGCGCGATGAAGATACCCTCGAACTCGAGATGGCCGCCGACCAGTACGAAAAGCTCATCGCCCACCTTGAGCGCTTCATCATTATGGACGACGTGGAACTGGCCACCCTGGATGGGGAAACGGCTCTCGGCCTCACCGGTCCGCTGGCCGACGAGGTGCTTGGCCGCCTCAGCCTGCCCACTTTGACTCAGCCGCTCACCAGCGCCCACGTCGAGTGGAATGGCTTCGATCTCAAGATCATTCGCGCCTATGGAGCGCTCACTCCGCATTATGAGCTTTGGGTTCCCATCGCCGGGCTCAGCAAGCTATGGAAGTTTTTGCGCACGGCCGGGGCTCTGCCGGTGGGTTGCGACGCCCTCGAGGCTTTGCGCATCGCCGAAGCCATTCCCGCTTACGGCATCGATATGGCCGAGCGCGACCTGCCCCAGGAGACCGCGCAACTGCGCGCTCTCCATTTCAGCAAGGGCTGCTACCTGGGCCAGGAAATCGTCGAGCGCATCCACTCCCGCGGCAACGTCCACCGCCATCTGCGTCTGTTGGAACTCGCCGGCGCGCTACCCCCTGCCGGCACTGAACTCACGCTCGACGGAGCCGCCGCGGGCGCAATCACCAGCGCGGTCACGATCCCTCTGGCCGCCGGAAATCGCATCTTCGCGCTGGCCATGATCAAAGGCGCTGCCGAGCTGCGCACTCAGCCCCTTGCCTACACCGTTGAAGCCGTTACGGGCACTGCAAGCCTTCTGGCAGCGCCGCCAACCCTTGAACCCGAGCAAATCTGACCGTTCGCTCCATTGATCCGGACTGGAAAATACAAGACTATGACCGACACCCCCAAATTCACCGTGATTGACCGCCGCAAAATGAAGGCGGAAGAAGAGCAGGAGAACCCGCAGCCCGCCGCGCCCGCCGCCGTTGCCCCGCCGCCGGCCCCAGAGTCGGGGCCTGGCCCGGGAACTGACCCGGGAACTGACCCGGGAACCGCCCCGGCAGCCGGTCCGCGCCTGGTCGTCAGCGAGCCCGAGCCTGCCGGCGAGCAGCCCGAGTTGCCCCCCGCGCCCACCGCCCAGGAGAGCACTGAGCAGAAAACCGCCTACGACGCCTCAGCCCAGCGCCTTGAAGAACTCGTCCGCGCGCAGAATCCCGCCGTCGGCCCCCAGCCGCCGGTCAGCTTTGAGCATCTGGTCCAGCAGTTTTATGTCTCCGCCATGATCCAGATGGGCGCCGGAGCCCAGGAGGGCCAGCGCCCCCGCATCGATATTCTCGGCGCGCGCCAGACCATTGACCTGCTCGGCATCCTCGCCGACAAGACCCGCGGCAACCTCACCGATGCTGAAGACAAGATGCTGCAAACCGTGCTCTTCGAGGTGCGCATGGCCTTCATGGAACTCACCAGCATGATTACCCTGCAAGGCATGCAGCCCCCGGCCCCGCCGCCGCCGGGCAAAAACTAGGTCCCTGAGGTCACAACCCTGATTCAACGCGAGCATATGCAAGGGCGGCTTATATTTCTTGGCACCGGGACTTCGATGGGCGTTCCCACGCTGGGTTGCGACTGCGCGGTCTGCACCTCGCAGGACCCCCGCGACCGCCGCCTGCGCCCCTCCGTGCTGCTGCGCTGGCCTGACTCCAGCCTCTCCGAGCGCCTTGCTGTCAGCGAACGCCTTGCTGTTATCGACACCGGCCCCGACTTCCGCGAGCAAGCGCTCCGCCAGGGCCTCACCCGTCTCGATGCCGTCTTTTATACCCACGCCCACGCCGACCACATCATGGGCCTCGACGATCTCCGCCCCCTCAGCTTCACCGTTTTTCGCGAGGGCGGGCCCATTCCCCTCTATGCCTCCGCTGAAACCGCTGAAGCCATCGAGCGCATCTACGACTACACCTTCTCTCCGCAGGCCACTTACCCCACCCGCGCCCGCGTAAAACTCATGCCGCTGGCCGAGCGCACGCCTGTCCATGGCGTCGAATTTATCCGCGTCCCCCTGCTCCACGGCGAGATGGAAATCGCCGGCTTCCGCATTGGCCGCGCCGCTTACCTCACCGACGTGAGCGCCATTCCCGAACCCAGCTTTGCCCTGCTTGAGGGCCTCGATCACCTGGTGCTCTCCGCCCTCCGTCATAAGCCCCATCCCAACCACGCCACCGTGGAACAAGCAGTTAGCTGGGCTCGCCGCATCGGCGCCAGGCACACCTGGCTCACCCACATCGCCCACGAACTCGGCCACGAACAGACCAACCGTTCGCTGCCTGAGACCATCCGGCTCGCCTATGACGGCCTCGAGCTTCCCTTGGACCTGGGGCCCCTCAACCCTTCGGCGGGCCCGAATGCGTGAGGCGCCCGCCAACCTGATTCCCGTCTACCGCTCGGTTGCTCAGATCCCCGCCGGCTTTGGCCCCAGTGTGGCCTCCATCGGCAACTTTGACGGCGTCCATCGCGGCCACCGCCAGATTCTCTCCTCCGTCGTAGCCGAGGCCCGCGCCTCCGGCGCTCGCGCCGTCGCCATCACCTTCGATCCCCACCCCGAGCAGTTTCTCCGCCCCTGCAAGGCCCCCCGCCTCATCACGCCCATGCCTGAGCGGCTGCGCCTGCTGGCCGCCACGGGCATTGACGCTGTGCTCGTCCTGCCCTTTGACGCCGCGCTCGCCGGTCTATCCGGCGAAGATTTTGTGCGCACCATTCTTGTCGAAGGCCTGCGCGTCCGCTCCATCCACGAGGGTGGCAACTTCCGCTTCGGCCATCGCGCCCTCGCCGGCGTCACAGAACTTGCCGCCTTCGGCGCGCAGTTCGGCTTTTCCGTTCACGTTCACGAGCCGGTCCGCGTCCACGGCCTCGAGGTCTCCAGCTCCGCCATCCGCGAGCGCGTCGCCGCCGGCGATCTCACCCGCGCCCGCTGGATGCTGGGCCGCACCTTTGCCGTACCCTCCACCCCGGCGCGCGGCCGCGGCATCGGCACCCGCCTGCTGGTGCCCACCGTCAACCTCGCCGCCTACGATGGCCTGCTGCCCGCCTTCGGCGTCTACGTCACGCGCCTCAGTATCGCCGGCCGCCGCTTCAAGGCCGTCACCAACGTCGGCAACCGGCCCACCTTCGGTGAAGCCTCCTTCGCCGTCGAGTCGCACATCCTGGACTTCGAACCCGTCGACCTCGACGACCACACCCCGCTCGAACTCGAATTCCTCTTCCGGCTGCGTGGAGAAATCCAGTGGCCCTCCCCCGATGCTCTGAAGGCGCAGATCTTCAAGGATGTAGCCCGCGCCCAGCGCTACTTCCGCCTGGTAAGGTAGCCCCTGTCCGCTCCCGAACACAACACCCCGCTTCCGGACAGTAGCCGCCCCGCCACTCCCCAATCCTCCCTCCTAACCCGTTTCTTTTGAGCCCCATCACCTAGAGCCAATTGGAAGCAAACGTGCATCCAATCAGTCACCCGAAGTTCTGTCTCCGGGAGAGGGTAGGCAATGCAGCGTCTCTTTCAGAATCTTCGTTATGCCCTGCGCGTCCTGCGCCGCAAGCGCGGTCTCACCACCGCCGTCATCGCCACGCTGACCCTCGGCATTGGCGCCACCACCGCCATCTACACCGTGGTCTACGCCACCCTCATCGCGCCCCTGCCTTACCCTGAGCCCAATCAGCTCGTCATGGTCTGGTCCCACGTCAACGGCAACAACAACGGCATCTCCGCCGGCGACTTCCTTGACTGGCAGGCGCAGAGCAAGTCGTTCCAGCAGATGGCCGCCTGGACCGGCGCCAGCTTCAACATCGCCACCGCCGACCAGCCCGAGCAACTGCCCGGCAGGCTCACCTCGCCCGGCTGGTTCCACTTGCAAGGCATCCCCTTTGCCATGGGCCGCGACTTCCTTCCTGAGGAAGGCATCCCCGGCCGCGACCACTCCGTCATCCTCACCCACAAGCTCTGGAACCGCCTCGGCGCCGACCCGAACATCGTCGGCCACACCATGCGCGTCAATAACGCTCCGTATACCGTCGTCGGTGTGCTGAGCCCCGGCCTTGCTGACCGCATGGGCGCCGACCTCACCGCTCCGCTGGCCTTCACGCCCACGCAGATCAACCACGACTACCACTGGCTCATCGCCATGGCCCGCCTCAAGCCCGGCGTCACCATCCAGCAGGCCCAGGCCGATATGGACACGGTCACCGCCCACATTGCCGCCGCTTACCCGGTCTCCAACAAGGGCTGGGGCGCAGCCATCGAGCCGCTCAAAAACGACTTTATGCCTCGCGAGCGCATCCGCAATCTCTGGCTGCTTCTCGGCGCGGTGGGCTTCGTCCTGCTCATCACCTGCGTCAACATCGCCAATCTGCTGCTGGCCGAGGGCGCCGGCCGCCAGCGCGAAATCGCGGTCCGCTGCTCGCTCGGAGCCTCCCGCGCCCAGGTCTTCAACCAGTTCCTCACTGAGAGTCTGCTGCTCGCCGTGGCGGGCGGCGCACTCGGCATCGCCTTTGGCGCCGCCCTGCTGCGCGGAATTGTCGCCCTCATCCCCGAAGGCATCCTCCCCTCCGAAGCCGATTTCCGCCTCAATCTTCCCGTTCTCGCTGTCGCCGTTGCCGTCACCACGCTTGCCGGCCTGCTCTTTGGCTGCGCGCCCGCGTGGTACGCCTCCCACGTCGATCCGGCCGAGTCGCTCAAAACCGGCGGCCGAGCAGCGACCAGCTCAGGCAGCCACCGGCTGCGCCGCGCGCTCATTGTGGGCGAGTTCGCGCTTGCCCTGGCCTTGCTGGCCGGCGCGGGCCTGGCCATTCACAGCTTCTGGAATCTAACCCGCGTCGATCTCGGTGTGCGCACCGATCACGTGCTCACCTTCGAACTCTATCAGCCGCACGACCGCTTCAAGACCCCCGCCGAGATGAACGCCTATCAGCAGCAGATGCTCGGCGCGCTCCAATCCGTCTCCGGCGTCTCGAATGCCGCCCTGCTCACCGGGGCGCCCCTGCGCGGAACCAGCGACGGCATGCCCTTCACCATCGTCGGCGGCCGCACCTATGGCGATCCCTCGCAGCGGCCCGATACCGGCTTCCAGTCGGTCTCCCCGGACTACTACCAAACCTTCGGCATCAAGGTCCTTCAGGGCCGCTCTTTTACCGATGCCGACTCGGCCACCAGCGTCCGCGTGGCCATGGTCAACCAGGAGTTCGCCAATCGCTACCTCAAGGGCAAGGACCCCTTTACCCAGCGCATCTCCATTGAAGAGATCATTCCCGGACAGCCGAAGCTCGGGCCGCCCATCGAGTGGCACATCGTGGGCATCTTCCACAACCTCCGCTACGGCGACTTCCGTCAAGATTATCCCGAGGTCGATGTGCCGTTTGCGCAGTCGCTCGCACCCGATGTCACCATCGGCGTCCGTACCGCCCAGGATCCCGAGGCCATGACCCGGACCATTGCCGCCGCGGTCCACTCCGTCGATCCGCAAATCGCCCTCGCCCACCTGCGCACCATGGACCAGGTCAAGGACGAACTGCTCGGCGAAGACAAATTCACCATGCGCCTGTTTTTCAGCTTTGCCCTTGTCGCGCTGCTGCTGGCGGCCATCGGCATCTACGGACTCATGGCCTACACCGTCTCCCAGCGCACGCAGGAGATCGGCCTCCGCCTGGCGCTCGGCGCGGGAAAGAACGGCATCGCCCTGCTTATCCTGCGTGAAGCTTCGCTGCTGGCCGCCATCGGCCTGGGGCTGGGCCTGGTGGGCTCAATCTTCGTCGGCCGCGCCATGCAGACCACCCTTTACGGCGTCGGCGCTTTGGACTATTCGGTTCTCTTTGGCGTGGCGCTGGCGCTGTTCGTCACCGCCCTGCTGGCTTCTTACCTGCCCGCTCGCCGCGCCGCGGCCATTGACCCCATGGTGGCGCTGCGCACGGACTAGAGCGGCGGGGAGCCGCGCCCAAAAGCCTTCCGGTCAGCTCGTCCCGGATGGGGACAGTTGCCCCGGCGTACCTGGGGCCCTGCGCGGCTTTCTTGCCTGATCTTTTTCGAGGGCGCACGATTATTGCGGCGAGGCTGGGCTCTTCGGGACAGGTGCGCTTTCAATCGCCGGTTTTACCGTGGCCGTTGGTTGCGCGGGAGCCGCCTTCGACGCCGGCGGCACAGCAGGCTTGACCGCGGGACTCGCGCTCGCGCTCGGCGCAGGCTGCGCATTCGGCTTTGCAGGCGCTGCGGAAGCTGCCACGGGCTTCGCAGGAGCCGCCGCCTGACCGGAATGCGCCAGCACAGGAGCACCCGCGGCCGCCTTCAGCTTTGGGCTCTCGCTCTCATCGCTCAAAAACTTCTCGTCGTCCTTGCCCGCAATCGCCACCTTCATCACCGCCATCCAGATGGGCAGCGCCGCCTTGGCCCCGGTCTCCTTGTCGCCCAGCGTCTGGATGCTGTCAAAGCCCACCCACACCCCGCAGGTCACCGAGGGCGAGAATC
>Ga0302320_10028420_pt1 | contig 10736 bp, 7 predicted proteins | sample Bog_T0_3_FD_202130 | JGI IMG/M metagenome (GOLD analysis project Ga0302320, IMG submission 202130) | Peat permafrost microbial communities from Stordalen Mire near Abisko, Sweden - Bog_T0_3 | ecosystem: Environmental > Terrestrial > Soil > Wetlands > Peat | place: Sweden: Abisko, Stordalen Mire... | reverse complement strand
TGTCGAATCCGACTGGCCGCTGCAGATTCGCCTCAAGATCGGATCCCGCGTTCCGCTGCATTGCACCGCCAGCGGCAAATTGTTTCTGAGCCTGGCGCCGGTCTCGCTGCGGCAGGCGCTGTTTGTCGCCGGTCCGCTGCACAGGCATACGCCTCACACCATCGTCGAGCCCGCCAAACTGGAGGCCGAACTCGACAAGATACGCGGCACCGGCATCGGAATCGACAATGAGGAGTTCATCGAAGGCATGACCGCCGTTGCGGTACCGGTGCTGGACTCCAAAGGCATCATATGTGCGACGGTTGCCGTGCACGGTCCCACCATCCGCTTGCCGCTGCCGCGCGCCATCGGCCTGGCGCCGGCCTTGTTGCAGGCGGCCAGGGCGATCGAAGCCACTTTCCGCTGACGGGCCGGCGGCAGCGTCAAACGCCGTTCCGCGCATGCTATGTTGCGCGGGGGCCCTGTTCGAGGCTTGCAGGCCTGCTTGGTCGACGGTGAACCGGCGCTTGGGTGAACCCCGCTTGAGGATTTTGCGAAGGGATTGCAGCGATGAGAGAGATTTCCGACCTGAAGCAAAGCGGGGACGGGATCGCTTCTCCCGCGGCGCCCGGTCAGGCCAGCCGGGAGGCGCCGCATGATGGCGAGCCGCGGCCGCCGCAATCGATAGTGGTTCCCCGCGCGGTCCCCCTCCTGTTGAGCCTCGTCGCCGGCTATGTCGATGCCTGCACCTATCTCGGCCTGTTCGGCGTCTTCGTTGCCCAGTTGACCGGAAGTCTGGTGCTTGCCGGAACGGGATATTTCAAGACCGAGCCCGGCGTGGTTGCGAAGCTTCTCGCCATTCCCTCGTTCTTTCTTGCCGGCATGGCCATCACGCTGCTGGTCCGTTCGATGCGCGGGCGGCCGCGTGCCGCGCTGGCCTGGAGTTTCGCGACTGAATGCATGTTGCTGTTCGGATTATTCGCTTCGTGCCTGGGCGGCACGCCATTCCGCGGTTTGGACGCGCCGCGCGCGATCGCCGCGCTGCTGTTCGGAATGGCGGCGATGGGCGCTCAAAGCGCGCTGGTGCGGCTGCTGATGCGCGGCGTGGCCTCCACCAACGTGATGACCACCAATACCACCCAGCTCGCGATCCACGCGGCTGACATGCTGCTCGGCTGGATCGAAAGCCGCAACCCCGGGACGCCGAATGCAGGCAATGCCCACGCCCGCCACGAGATCGCAACCCTGCTTCCGCTCTGGATCGGCTTCCTCGCCGGAACCATGCTCGGCGCCATCGCCTACATCGCCGCGGGGCTGCCCTGCATATCGGCCGCCATTCTCCCCGTCGGGGGGTTGACGCTGTGGTTCGCTCGCAGCTCCGAACCTGCGCAACGCATCGACCGCCGCTCATGAGCGGTCGCTGTTCGGCGGCGCAGCGACCTCAATCGGCCTTCGGCTTCTGGACAACAGGCTGAGCGCGTTCGTCGCCGACTGTCATTTCTGGCGAATCCTGCCCGATCGGCGGCGAGCCTTCATTTACAAGCGCGCCCTGCGATCGATTGTCCGGGTTGCGGACGTCGTTGGCCATTTCCAGACAGGTCAGCAGCTCGACATAGTTGGCGAAGCCGCCGACGGTGGTCTCGACGATACAGGAGCTCTTGTCCGCGGCAACAAACTTGCTCCATTCTTCCTGCAGCTTCTGGCGCGCATCAGCCTCATCCTTCGAGCAGCGCTCGAACGCGGTGCTCGCGACGAGCGCGCTCGATTCGCTTTCGAAACGGCACTCTTTGGCGATATCGAACGCCGGCATCGTGTCGGACACGGCAACCGGCGAAAGCGTCGCCATCACGGCAAACGGCAGGTGAAGAAACATGTCGACCTCCTTGACGGCGACTTGACAGGATCGAGCGGCTTGGGCTCGCCGCCGGCTTTTGCATGGCTGCTCAGCGCAGTCTTTGCGAAGCTGCGTTTGATCCTGCAGCATCCCGCGATCTCCGGCCATCCAACCTTGGGAAGACGCCGGTCATATCAATGTATGAGGTGCGCTCCCGACTGCAGCCTACGACCGCGTCCTCGCGGGAACAGGGCAGCACGGCCTCCACCGGCTTGTTGCTGGAGAGCATGCGCGCCACGGCAACCGGGTCGCCGCCTCGATCGACCGATGTCGTTGACGAGGCATTTGCGGGCGCGCAAAGGAATTTCGTCAATCCACAGGCGGAATGTTACTTGCCCGGTCGCTCCGAGCGGATCGCATCGACGGGCTCCCGCGCCGCCCGGTTCTCCACCCACGCTTCCAACGCCAACGAATACTTCCGGCGCCAGTTGGGGTGTTCCGTCGAAGTCGCCGGGACATTGACCGGCTCGTCCTCGCCGAGGAGATCGTCGAGCTGGGCCATCGCCAGGATCGACCTGGTTCGCCCCAGAAAGCGGTGGACAGCGACCGAGAATTGTTCCGGCGGCACCGGATGGGATAGCTCCAGCGCACGCAGGACGGCGGACCGCTCGGCGCTGCGACGCGAGCGCTGTCGCGCAACCTCATCCTCGGACGGATAAAGTCCCAATCGCCGCTTCACCTCGATGTCGGCTTCAGCCAGCCAACTCCGCAAGGTCGGAAGGTCATGGCTGCCCGCCACGGCCACCGCCAGATCCGGATATCTGTCGGGCGGAATGAAGCCGGCTTCCCCGTCCTGCTCAAAAAATATCACGCGATAGGATAAAATGTTGGCCGCGGCCATCTTTTCTCGAAATCCGGCGGGGACCGTGCCGAGGTCTTCGCCGACGACGAGGCAGCCGCTTCGGTGGCTCTCCAGCGCAAGGATTCCGATGAAGTCGTCGATCGGATAGTTGACGGAGGCCCCTTCCGACGCGGGCACCCCTTCGGGAATGCAATAGAGCCTTTGCAATCCCATGACATGATCGATACGCAAGCCGCCGGCGTGCCGCATATTGGCGCGGACGAGATCGATGAAGGGCCGGTAGGCCTGCATCCGCAGGGTGACGGGATTGAAGGGTGGCAGGCCCCAGTTCTGGCCGGCCGGATTCAGGATATCCGGTGGAGCCCCCACCGCCGTCGATCGGAGGAAGCTCTTTGGTCGCGCCCAGGTTTCGCACCCCGTGCGGTCGCTTCCCACGGCCAGATCCCGATAAAGACCGATCGTCATGCCTGCGGCGGCCGCAGCTTCGCTCGCGGCGGAAAGCTGCCGATCGGCGATCCATTGCAGCCAGCTGAAGAACTGAATTTCATTCCGGTGTTCATGCCCGAAGCGGACCACCTCGGCGGAGGCCGGTGAGCGAAATGCTTCCGGCCAGCGCTGCCATGCCTCCAGCGTCGGATCGAGTTGCGTGAAATGGTTCCGCAACGTCTGGAAAAGCGAGGAACTGCGCAGCGCATCGCCGCCATCCTGCAAAAACCCGCTGAAGTCCCGCTTCCGCTCTTCCCCGGCGCTTGTCGCGAACTGATCAAACACCAGCCGCAAGGCTTCCAGCTTCAACCGGGTGGCGCGTGTGTAGTCGACATGGGCGGAGCCGCGGCACTTTGCGAGAGCGGCTTGAAACGCGGGCGATGCGACGAGGTTGCGTGCCCTGGAGACTTCAAACTCCGGGATAGCCTCCACATCGATGTAGAGAATGTTCAGGAAGCACCGGCTTGCCGGCGAGTACGGGCTGGCATGCTCCGGTTTGTCGGGAAACATCTGGTGCAGCGGATTGAGGCCCAGGGCGTCGCAGCCCCAGCCGCCGGTAATCCCGGCCAGTCGAGCGAGGTCGCTGAAATCGCCGATTCCCCAGTTGCGCCCGGACCGCAGCAGATAGAGCTGCAGGGAAATTCCCCAGGACCGGAGGCCTTCCCGGAAGCGCTTTGGCAGGTAGCAATGCGAAGGCGCGACGATCAACGATGCCCTGGCCTTCAGCTCCGGCAGTTCCAGATCATGATAACCGAATGGGACACCCGCCAGCTCGATCGAGTGCGCGAACCGGTTTCCGTCACGGCAAGGCTTTCGGATGGCATCCGCGACGCCATGCCGTACCTCTCCGCCTTCCAGCCTCACGATCCACGCGATCCGCTCCGGTGCGTTGAGGAGACCGACGTTCACCGTTCCATCTCGAGGGTGAACCACCAGAACCGGCGGCAGTGCCGGCTCGGCCGTCGATTCGCCGTCCTCGTTCCCAGAAAGCACGCCCATGTCCTGCAAGAGCCTGGCGACGACCCGGAGATCCGCCGAAACCGTCGATCCACGCGCGTCCCGGTAATGCAGTTCAACCCCGTGCCTTTCCGCAAGCATCCTGAGACGATCCGACATCAAGCGGCTCTCCCGCCATCGGGACCCTCGCCATCGATCGACCAGATCACGCCCCAAGGCCCCAGCGCATCGTCGCCGACCGCGCCGGTCGACCAAACTCGGCGGCCGCCTGGACGAAGCCCGATTGGCCGCTCGCCGGTCAAATTCGCCACGAGGCGCAGGCAACTGCCGTCGCCCATTGTCCATCGCACCGAAATCGCGCCGTCTGCCGGGATCTCGTAGCTGCCGGATCCGCCACTGATGTTTTTGAGGCGAGGAATGATTTCCCGGCGGCGAATTGCCAGGAGCTGCCGGTACAGAGCGGCCCATTCGGCGTGCGGCCCTGCCATCGCCTCCGCCCAATTCAGCTTTGCCGATCGATAGGTCGCCTCCGACGTGGGATCGGGGATCATCTCCCGTCGATGCGGGTCCCGGAATTCCGGGAATTTCGCGAATTCGGCCCTGCGTCCCCGGCGCACCGCGCCGGCAAGCTCGGGTCCGAAATGCGCAAAGAAGGGAAACGGCTGCCGGGCGCCGAACTCCTCCCCCATGAACAGCATCGGAATCTGGGGAAGCAGAAGATAAATCGATATGATCGCCCGCAACGCCTCCGCAGGCGCCAGCGATGTTATTCTGTCGCCAAAGGCGCGGTTGCCGACCTGATCGTGATTTTGAATAAACGACACAAACGCGGTCGGCGGCAGATGACGGCTGGGCTTTCCCCGCGCGCTGCCGCGATAGCTCATCAATTCGCCCTGGAATGCGAATCCTTCGGCAAGCGCGCGGCCAAGCCTCTCAGCATGACCGGCATAATCGACGTAATACCCCGATGCCTCCCGGGTCGCTGCCGCATGCAGCGCATGATGGACGTCGTCGTTCCACTGCGCCGTAAACTTCAACGGCTTGCTTCCGTCTCGTTCCAGGAGCGCAGCTTCGTTCTCTTCATTCTCGAGCAGCAGATACACCTGTCGCGGGATCGCCGCACGCTGAACGCGCGATGCCAGTTCCTCCAGAATGTGGGTCTCGCTGTCGTCCTTGATGGCGTGGACGGCGTCAAGCCGCAAGCCATCGAGGTGAAATTCCGAGATCCAGTATATCGCGTTCTGGATGACGAACTCTCGCACCAGTTCGGAACCCTCGGCATCGAAGTTTACCGCCGCTCCCCAGGGGGTCTTGTGACGTTCCGTAAAAATCGGGGCGTAGGCGGAGAGGTAGTTTCCGTCGGGTCCGAAGTGATTGTAGACGACATCCAGAAAGACCATGAGGTTTCTGGCATGCGCCGCATCGATCAGCGCTTTCAGGTCTTCCGGCCTTCCATAGCTCGAATCCGGCGCGAAAAGCAGGACGCCGTCGTAACCCCAGTTCCGGTTCCCGGGGAAATCGGCCACCGGCATTATTTCGATCGCGCTGATCCCGAGGTCGGTGAGGTAATCAAGACGTTCCATGGCGCCGCGAAATGTGCCCGCTTGCGTAAACGCCCCGACGTGCAGCTCATAAATGACGCACTCTTCCCAGGGCCTGCCGCGGCAGGCGCCGTCGTTCCACCGATAGCCATGGGGATCGATGACTTCGCTCGGCCCGTGCACATCCGCGGGCTGGAACCGGGAAGCCGGATCCGGCACCTCAAGGCCGTCCTGCAGTCGAAACTTATACAAGGTTCCAGCCCTGGCGCCCGAAACCATTGCATCGTGCCAGCCGCCTTCCGTCTTGCGCATCGCAATCGGGTCGCCGTTTTCCAGGACGAGCGAGACCCTCTCCTGGCTGGGAGCCCACAGGTGAAAGTGAACGCCTCCGTTCACAATGGCGGCGCCAAACGTAGGAGGGGGCCGATATTTCAGCATTCGGTGATCCAGACTGCGCCTTGCAAGAACCCGCGAGCAAGCCCGCTGTTCCCCGCAGGGCGGCCGTGCAACTTCATCGCTGGTCTTGAGTTCGATTAGGGAAACGACCGAGGAAGTTCCGATGATTATCGAGATGAGGAGCAGGGGCCCTCTGCTTTTGGCCGGCGACAATTTGTGCCGGCTACCGCTCGAACGGGACGTTCTGCCGGATTATCTGAAGGCCCGTCGATGGTTCGATTCCAAGGCCGATGCCGCTCCCTCGGTCACGATCGAGAAATCTCTTGCGCTCGCCGATCTCGCGGATGCGGCCATTCTGATCCTCGGCGTGAAGTCCAAGACAAGGACGGCAGGAAGCTATCTGTTTCCGGTCCGGACGCTTTGGGAATGCGAGCGGCCCCGGGCCGGGCTGGTGTGCGAGCTGCGCAGCGGGCCTGCCGCCGGCTGGCTTGTCGATGGCTTCAGCGACGATCGGTTTGTGCGCGAACTGCTGGAACGAATCCGCCGCGCCGGGGAGTCGCCCGAAACAGCCGACGGCCTTGTTTTCCGGGGATCTGCCGCGCTTCCTTCGAATTCCGGTTTCGCGGAAAGCGAGATTGTTCGACCCGGTGCCGAGCAATCCAACACCTCCGTCATCGCGGACGGAGTAATCCTGAAAGCCTTTCGCAGACTCGAACCCGGAATCCATCCGGAGCTCGAGATGGGCAGATATCTGACCGAAAAGACCCGGTTCAGGAACATGCCGAAGCTGCTGGGGAGTATCGAATATGTCTGCCCGTCCGCCGGAAGCCGGACCGCGCTCTGTGTCCTTCAAGGCCTCATTGAAAACGCGAAAGATGGCTGGCAGCATGTCACCAACCATCTCAAACGGCTGAACGACGGCGCGCCCGCCGGCCGGCAGAGCGAGCACGGGCTCGTCTTGCTGGCGCAGCAATTGGGAAAGCGAACCGCCGAGCTTCACCAGGCGCTCGGTGCCGCGACCGACAATCCGGACTTTGAATCCGAACCGGCTTCGGCGGACTGGTTATTGCAGTGGCAAGCGGACCTCCTGAATGGCATCAATTCGGTTACGGCAACGCTGGCCAGCCGGAGAGATCTGTTTTCCGATGCGCACAGCGCCCTGGCAGACCGGCTCATGGACCGTGCAGACGAACTCGCAGCCCGCGTCGGCGCGCTTTTTCCGAAAAGCACCGAAGCGCAGCGGACCCGCCTGCATGGCGATTTCCACCTGGGGCAGATCCTGGTCAGACAGGGAGAGGTCTTTATCGTGGACTTCGAGGGCGAACCCATGCGTCCTCTCGCCGAGCGCCGAGGCAAATTTCTGCCCTTGCGCGACGTGGCGGGCATGCTGCGCTCGTTCGATTACGCAGGCGCGAGCGCGGCACGGGACGCAGAATCTGCCGGGAAGGCGCCGTCATTCCTGCAGGAAGTTACCGGCCGGCTGCAGTCGCATTTCCTGATGGCCTATGGCGAAGCGATTGCAGGATGCGTGAGCTTCCCCGCAGACCTGACCCAGGCGGATGATTTGCTCGAGCTCTGCGTCATCGAGAAGGCGCTGTACGAGGTTCATTACGAGATCGCCAATAGGCCGGCCTGGATAGATATTCCGATTGTCAGTCTGCTGGCCACCATGGACGGCAAGAAGCATGGCTTCCTGGCGCCGGAAGGATAGCCCGACCGGAACAAGGCCGCGATCGCGAACAAATCCACCAGCCGCCTGCGAACATCAGCCGAAACCCGCCCGCGGCGGGAAACGCAGCTAGCTACCCTCGCCATCCACGGAAGGCGTTGGCACGACGCCCGCACCTCGGCGTACCAGGCTGCTATTGGCCCATTTGACGGCATCCGTCTTCATCGGGTCGATGTTGTCGCACTTCAGGCAAGCCATCTTCGTGCGGCCGGTTCTGTCGGTCATGACTATCAATCGCCTCTTGCATCTCGGACAGCGACTTGCGTCCATTGGTGCCTCGCATCATGCGGCCAGTTGAGCTTCAATTCATCGAACGCCAAGGAAAGAACGACAGCCTTGGCGAGCGCCTGCCGCAAATACACCACCCTCGACCCGCTTCGATTGCTGGAGCAACGAATTCCAGCCTCGACGATGAAACCAACGGCGAGACTAACCGTTTAGAAGGGTCACCACGTATCATATGATATGCTCGGCATTATTTTAGCGGGAGGCCATTTGTCGGGAGCGCTTCAAATTCTGATCCGCAAGCTCAGGGAGCATTCACGTCTCGCCGGCGAGGATCTGGCTGCAATAAACGCTTTCAGTCACACCGTTCGTGAGCTCGGACCGAACGAAGACTTGATCCGGCAAGGCGACGATCCCGACGTCTCGGCCGTCGTCATCTCCGGAATGGTGGCTCGCTATCATATCCTTCCGAACGGCCTGCGGCAGTATCTCTCGTTTCATATCGCCGGCGACATGCCGGATTCCCAGGCACTTTTCCTCGATAAAATGGATCACGCCGTATGTGCGATCGGGCCGGCGCTGATTGCATCGATCCCGCACAAGCAGCTGCTCGCCGCCTTCAACCGCCGACCTTCTGTCGGCTTTGCGATCTGGCGGGAAACCTTGGTCGACGCCGCCATTTTCCGCGAAGCCATCACCAACAACAGCGCCAGAACTTTGCCGGCCCGGATGGGCCATCTTATTTGCGAACTGTTCTATCGTGCCCGCGCCTCCGGCTTGACCAGGGGCAACTCGTTCGCGGCGCCGATCAGCCTTGTTCAATTTGGCGAGGCCCTGGGAATGTCGATAGCCAGCGTGAACCGTACCCTGAAACAGCTTCGCGCGTCGCGGGCGGTGGATTTTCGGCAGGGCGAAATTCAGGTCGGAAATTGGGAACGCCTGGTGGAGATAGCCCAGTTCAATCCCGGCTATCTGCATCTGAAGAAACCTGCGCTTTGACTGCGAAACGGGTTCCGAACGCGGCCGGCAAGGCCACCGGTTCGGTCATCCTGCAAGCCACGGCAGCACCCGTCGGCGAAGGGTTTTCCGGGAACCTCGCGGAACATGGCGGAGCGTTCAATGTTTTCCTCCCTGGCGGTCGAAGGGCTGAAAGGCAGACGGAATGGACGTGCGCACCAACAGCCGGCCAAAACCGACGCCCGTCGGCCAGGAGGGGCATGTTCGCGTCCGCGGTGCGCGCGAGCACAATCTCAAGGATGTTTCACTCGAAATTCCGCGCAATGCCCTGGTCGTGTTTACCGGCGTGTCGGGTTCCGGCAAATCATCCCTGGCTTTCGGAACCCTCTATGCCGAGGCGCAGCGCCGATACCTGGAATCCGTCTCGCCCTACGCGCGCCGGCTGTTTCACCAGATGGCGGTGCCGGAGGTCGACGAGATTGAGGGTCTGCCGCCGGCGGTAGCGCTGCAGCAGCAGCGCGGGTCGCCCACCACCCGTTCCTCGGTCGGCAGCGTCACGACGCTGTCGAACCTGCTGCGCATGCTGTATTCCCGCGCCGGTGACTACCCGCCGAAGCAGCGGCTGCTCTATGCGGAATCTTTCTCCCCCAATACCCCCGAGGGGGCTTGCCCGAACTGCCACGGCATCGGCCGCGTCCACGACGTCACGGAAAAATCGCTGGTGCCCGACGACAGCCTGACCATCCGCGAGCGTGCCGTTGCGGCCTGGCCGACCGCCTGGCAGGGCCAGAATCTGCGCGATATCCTGGTGACGCTTGGCTATGACGTCGATACGCCCTGGCGCCAGCTGCCGAAGAAGGATCGCAACTGGATCCTGTTCACCGACGAGCAGCCCACGGTGCCGGTCTATGCCGGCTACAGCCCTTCCGAGGTGAGGCGCGCACTCCGACGCAAGGAGGAGCCGAGCTATCAGGGCACCTTTACGGGCGCCCGCAAATACGTGCTGCAGACCTTCGCCACCACCGAAAGCGCCATGATGAAGCGCCGCGTCGCCCGGTTCCTGCTGACCGGCGATTGCCCGGCATGCCACGGCAAGCGGCTGCGGCCGGAACCGTTGTCGGTAAAGTTTGCAGGAATGGACATTGCGGAGATCTCGCGGCTGCCGCTCAAGCGCCTCGGCGCGCTGCTGCAGCCCTGTCTCGGCGAGCACAACAGGGTCTCCGCGGCGCATCCGGAGAAGGCCATCGTCATCCGCCGCATCGTTGAGGATCTCCAGGCCCGGCTCTCCGTGTTGCTCGATCTCGGGCTGGGATACCTGACCCCGGAGCGGAGCACGCCGACATTGTCACCGGGCGAGTTGCAGCGGCTGCGGCTGGCGACGCAGGTGCGCTCCAACCTGTTCGGCGTCGTCTATGTGCTGGACGAACCCTCGGCGGGGCTGCATCCGGCCGACACCGAGGCGCTGCTTCGCGCGTTGGACCGCTTGAAGAGCGCGGGCAACTCGCTGTTCGTCGTTGAACATGAACTCGACGTGGTCCGCCACGCCGACTGGATCGTCGACGTCGGACCCGGCGCCGGGGAACAGGGCGGCGAGATCCTCTACAGCGGGCCTGCGCCGGGCCTCGCCGACGTCGAAGCGTCGCTGACCCGGCGCTATCTGTTCGATCGCGGCAACGGGCTCGCCGGACAGCCGCGCCGGCCGCGAAGCTGGCTCAAATTGCGCGGCGTCACCCGCAACAATCTCGACCGGCTCGACGTCGACATTCCACT
>Ga0302320_10028417_pt1 | contig 10737 bp, 6 predicted proteins | sample Bog_T0_3_FD_202130 | JGI IMG/M metagenome (GOLD analysis project Ga0302320, IMG submission 202130) | Peat permafrost microbial communities from Stordalen Mire near Abisko, Sweden - Bog_T0_3 | ecosystem: Environmental > Terrestrial > Soil > Wetlands > Peat | place: Sweden: Abisko, Stordalen Mire... | reverse complement strand
CCACCATCCCAAATGCGGTGAGCAGAATCAGCCCCGCGGTTAAGGCGTTGAGACCCTCGATCAGCTGTGTCTGAGAGCCGGCCACTGCTACCCCCCTTTCTAGACAGCCGAAGTTGAAAAGATGCTGGCGATCATTGCCGCGACGGAAATAATGAACGCGGCTCCGAGAAACTCACTGATGCGGAAGAGGCGCAATTTGGCCAATGAAGACTCGATGATGACCAGGATTACGGTGAAGAGAAGTATTTTGAAAAGAATCAACGGGATCGCGAGCAAAACGTGCCCAGGTTGCAGGTCATCGGCAAGGCCCCAGGGTGCAAGCAATACATTCAGGAAAATGCAGGTGAGCACGAGGAACTTCATCTGCCCGCCCCACTTCATCAGGGCCGCTCCACGGCCTGAGTATTCCAACCCCTTGGATTCATCGATCATCGCCAATTCGAAGTGACCCGCCGGATTATCCACGGGGATCCTTCCTCCCTCTGCCAGAATCAGCATGAAGAACGCGATCAGCAGGAGGATATGCGCCGGAGAGAAAAAGGCGGCGGGGCTGGCGACCCATCTTTTCTGAACGATGTACGGTATGGTCGATTGCGCCACAAACGATACCGTGAAGAACACGATCATAAACACCGGTTCCGCCAGGAATCCCACCATCCTCGTCCGGCTTGCTCCCATCGGCCCATACGGGTTGCCTGTATCGACTGCCGCGAGTGCGGCGAAGAACCCGGCGAGCGCGAGGAAGAAACCTCCGGCGAGCATGTCCCCCATGAAAGCAAACGCCAGTGGGTAATCGGTGAGCACCGGAATCAGGCTCGCAACGAACAAAGGGATGATAAACACCAAGTAGGGAGTGAAGCGAAAAATCCATGTCGTCTCCGACGACACGACCTCGTCTTTGTGAAAAAGTTTCCAGAGATCCCGGTATGGCTGAAAGATGCTTGGTCCACGCTTGCTCTGGACATTCTCTTTGAACCGGCTGAGCACACCGGCGTACAAAGGGCCGAAGCCGATCACGAACAGGAGTTGAATGAGGTTGTACACAACGGTTCGTGTCATCAGAGCGCCTCCCCGGATAATCCTGTTTGAAGTTCCGCGGGTTGACCGTCGGAACAGCGTGCCCAAGGAGGGCGTGCACTCGCACGAAATGCCACAGGAGCAATGATCCAAAAACCCGCATTGGTTCCTTCTCCCCTGACCCGAAAAGGTGAGGGCACAGCCCAAGTGTTCGTCATGAGCGCAAACTCCTAAGTTTTCTGATCAGGGATCGGGCCGGGACATGACTCCGCAACAGGATTCCCTGTCAGGAGTCATCATCTGTCCGGCCTATCGGAGGGACAGCGGTTAAGGGTGAACTCCGTCACCACAACCAACACTTCAATAGAAACCATGTGGCCCCGGTTGTCAAGGGGGGCGAAGTGGAAAGCACCATCAGTGCGCCTCGGTGCCCGATTTCCAGCCAGCATGCGCGAGCGGGGTGCCGGTGCGGTGGCTAGAGTCCTGAGGCACAGCACGATTTGAACGGTTGACTGGCCTGCGTCTGTTGCTTCCGATTCACACGCTGGACGCACAATTGTGGCAGCCTAGGGTTATGAGAACGAGACAAATGCTCCGCAGTTTGGCGATCGTATTTGGGTGGGGGTTCGCGCTGCTGGGAATGGCACAGGCGCCCACCGCACATAAAACGGAGAACGTGATCGTCGTGATGATAGACGGAATGCGTTGGCAGGAAGTCTTTCGCGGCGCGGACCCAGAGCTGATCAAAACGCTGGGGCCGGATGCGCTGGATGGGGCGAAGGAGCGCACTGCCTCCGCCCAACAGCATTACTGGCGCCCGACGACAACCGAGCGGCGGCAGGCGCTGATGCCGTTTTTATGGAGCGTGGTTGTCGCGCAGGGGCAGATATTAGGCAATCGCGATCTGGGCTCAGACTCCCACGTGACCAACGGTTTGAATTTTTCCTACCCTGGCTATAGCGAGACGCTGACGGGTGTTGCCGATCCCCGCGTTCGCTCCAACGACAACATTCCCAACCCCAACGTGACGGTCTTCGAGTGGCTCAATGCCAAACCGGCGTTCACGGGCAAGGTGGCGGCGTTCGGAGCATGGGTGGTCTTTCAAGGCATCTTCAATCAACAACGATGCGGCTTTGTGGTCAATGCGGGCTACGATCCGTTGACCGCGATCCCCGCCACATCGGAGCTGACGCTACTGAATGCGCTCAAAGCAGAGACGGTGCGCATCTGGCCCGATGAGGCGTTCGATCCCATTCCTTTCCACACGGCAGTCGAGTTTCTGAAGGCAACGAAGCCCCGTTTGCTGTTTGTTGGGCTCGGGGAGACGGATGACTGGGCCCACGCCGGCTCATACGCCGAGTATCTGAATGCGGCACATCTGGCTGACGATTACGTGCGCCAACTGTGGGAACTGTTGCAGTCGATGCGCGAGTACCGTGGCAAAACAACGCTTATCGTGTTGCCCGATCACGGCCGCGGCGTGGGCGAAAAATGGACCGACCACGGCAAGGATATTCCCGAGTCGCGAGAGACCTGGATGGTCTTCCTGGGGCCAGATACGCCTGCCCTCGGCGAACGCAAAAAAGCCGGAACAGTAACCGAGAGCGAGGTAGCAGCTACACTGGCGGCCCTGCTCGGCGAGGACTACCACGCGGCCGTTCCCAAGTCTGGACCGCCAATTGAGGATGTGCTAGGAAAGTAGTCTTCACGCTCGGCGGATCTCATTGAGAATATTGGTCCACCACTTCTCATGGATAGGCATTGCTGGCCCGCCAGCGGCTTGCGGGACTTACAGCGAAGAGCGAAGTGGAGTTGTGTGATTCCGAATAGAGCCTCGAATTCCACCATTTTGCCAAGATTTTCAACAAGCTCTTCGAGTGGAGAAGCTGATAGGCTTTTCTGTGCATCGGTAAGACTTGATGCACGGGCGAAGGGGTTCGCCCAAAGCGCTGTTCCATCCTGATCGATTGGGTGGGCGGATGATGACCCCTGGCGAGGAATTCGTCGGGGAGTCTCCTGCCCCCACGAATTCCTCTGCAGATTCTAGGTTCACACGGGCCGGACGTTACGGCTCTCGTGCTACTAGCTGGAGGTTTCGTGAACACTGTCATCGCTTCCCAAGTTCACATCAATTTGGCCGATTTGGCGTTGGTACCGGGCCAAAGCAGTTGCCGGACCGGGTTCAGTAGATCACTTCTAGGGAACTTTGAGCGGAGTGACAAATGCTGAAGCTGAGGAAGGTACAAATTCTCGGTTTCAAGAGCTTTTGCGACCGCACGGAGTTGACCGTGCCGGGGACGGGCATTGCCGTAGTGGTGGGGCCGAATGGGTGTGGCAAGTCGAACATCCTGGACGGGATGAGCTGGGTGCTGGGCGAGCAGAGCGCTAAAACCTTGCGCGGCGCGCACATGCAGGACGTGATCTTTGCTGGAACTCGGGACCGCAAGGCACTGGGCATGGCCGAGGTGACGTTGACCATGGTCGATCCCGAGGTCCATGAGGGGCCCGTGCCCGTGGAGCCAGACGTGGAGGTCGATCACGACGGCGCAGCCGACTGGGATGAGGACGAATTGCGCCGTGAGCGTGCAGTTGAAGCCGAGGAGATCATCGCCGCCGAGCAGCCGGGCCAGGTAAGCGATGAGGATAGGCAGGACCTACCACAGCCCCCAGCCACCGCTGAGGGACCACAGGCGGTGGTGCTCAAGATTCGACGCCGCAAGTTCCAGCACACGCCACAAAAGGGCGAGATCGTCATCACCCGTCGGCTTTTCCGCACCGGGGAGAGCGAATACCTGCTGAACGGCAAGCTGTGCAGGCTGAGGGATGTTCAGGATATCTTCATGGGCACAGGGTTGGGGCCGGACAGTTACGCCATCATCGGGCAGGAACAGATCGGGCAACTGCTCAGCACCAAGCCGCACGACCGGCGGGCCATCATTGAGGAGGCGGCGGGGATTACGCGCTTCAAAACCAAGAGGCGGCTGGCCGAGTTGCGCCTCGAAAGCGCCAAGCAGAACCTGTCCCGCGTGGACGACATTTTTGAAGAGATCACGCGGCAGATGAACAGCCTGAAGCGGCAGGCGGCCAAGGCGGAGCGGTTTGCCGCTGTGCACGGCGAATTGCGCGGGCGGTTGCGCGTGGTGTTGGCCAGCCGCATGGCGCTGATGGATGCCGACCAGGCCCGGCTGGACCAGGAGATCGTCAGCCTTACCGGGCGGATCAATGGTGCGGCGGCGGAAGTCGAGGAGCAGGAGGCCAGCCAGCACACGCTCACTGAGCGGGGCTACGAACTGGACCGCGAGGGCCAGGAGGCGCAGAAGCATGCCAACGAAGCGGCCGTTGAGCTGGAGCGGGCTGTAGCGCGGGAGCGCGCCAATACGGAGCGGGTGAGCGAACTGGAAGCGCGCATTGCGGCGGCCAGCGCGGAGCTTGAGGGAATGCGGACGCAATTGGGTTCGATCATTGAGGAGCGGACGCAACAACATACGTTTCTTGAGACGGCGGCAGGCGAGGCCAAGGCCTTTCGCCAGAAAGTTGAAACGCGCCAGCAGGAGGCGCGCACCGCGGCCGAAGAGGTTTTCACAGCGGAGCGGCAGCTTGAAGCCAGCCGCCGCCACGCCATGCATCTGCTGACCCTGGCTGGCAACGCCCACAACTACACTGCCCAAGGCGAGGAGAGCCTGACTGCTCTGGAACGCGAGGCTGAGCGGCTTGAAGCCGAGATGGGCCAGGCGCGGAACGAACTTGAAAACCTGGGTGCGCAGAGCGGCCAAGCTAGGCATCGGTTTGAATCCGCCGCCGAAGCTCTTAAACGTCTCGAAGCCGAGATCGCATCCTTGCGCGAGTCTTTGCAGACGCGGCGCGCCGAGGAAAATGCGCTACGCACGCGCGCCAACCAACTGCGCGGCGAGCAGGCCAGTGTGGCCGGACGGCGCACCTCACTGGAGGCGCTGATTCGCAACCACGGCTACTCCACCGAAACCGTGCGGCGCCTGTTGAAGCCCGGCGCGCTGGCCGAGGGCATGGCGCCGGTGGGCACGCTGGCGGACTTCCTGGAAGTAAGCGGCGCGCATGAAGGCGTGGTGGACGAGTTCCTTCGCGAGGAGCTCAACTATGTCGTCGTTGAAAGCTGGGTTGCCGCCGAGCAGGGCATCAGGCTGCTCAAGTCGGACGTGGATGGCCGAGCTACTTTTCTGATCCACCCGGCTGAGCAGGGCGCACTCTTTGGGGAGAGCACAGACTCCATCAGCGGCCCTGGACTGACGCCGCTCAAGGATTCGATCCGCATTTTGGACGGCTTTGGGCGGTCGCTGGAGGCGATCCTGCCCAAGCTGAAGCACGGTTACCTGGTCGAGGACTCTGGTGAAGCTCAACGGCTGGCTTCCCGCTATTCCTACGCATTTTTCCTTACGCCGGAGGGCGAGTGCTTCCACAACTCAACAATGACGGGCGGCAAGCCGGCAATCGAGGGTCCGCTGGCGTTGAAGCGCGAGTTGCGCGAGGCCGAAAGTCGTCTGGCCAGGCTGGAGACCGATCTGGCGCAAGCGGAGACACAAGCGGCAGCTCTGACGCAGGCCATCGAAGATCTCACTGCGCAGGTTGAAGCGCGCAGCGAGGAGCGTCGCCTAGCCGAGCGCGACACCGCCAACCAGGGGGCGGCCTTGAAGCAGATGGAAGCCGAAATGCAGCGCGTTGAGCGGCGGCTGCAGGAGTGGATGGCACAGGCTGTGCGCAACAAGGACGCACGCGAAGCCAAGAAGACCAGCATCGATCAGAAACGCGAGGAGACTGTGCGGCTGGAGGCCGAGCATGCGATGGCCGAGGCCGGTCTGGATGCATTGCAGGCTCAACTGGCCACGCTGCGCCAGAATCGCGAAGGCCTGCAGCAGGAAGCGGCGCAGTTCACTGCGGAACTGGCCGGTCTGGAAGAGCGGCGGCGCGGCGCGGAGGCAGCTTTCCAGCGCATCGACCGTCTCCATGCCGATCTGGAGCGCCGCGTGCTGGTCATCGAGCAGCAGAGAACCGCGGCCCAGGCGGAGCGCGAACAACGTATCCAGGAGAGCGCCGAACTGGCCCAGCGCGAGCAGGGACTGGCGGCTGTACGTGCCGAGGCACTGGCTTTGGCGCAGACGGTTTCCGGCCAAGCGCAGGCCCTGCGCCAGCAGTTGGCGGCCATGGAGCCACAATTAAAGAATGGGCGGGCTGCTCTGGACCAGTTGCGCGAAGACCGCGCCAACCGATCAAGCAGGGTGGCCAAGCTGCGCTCGGACATGGATCACCTGGAGGCCAGTTGCCTAACCGAGGTGAATGTTGAAGCAACTGTCTTGCGCGCCGATGCGGAGATCGCACACCTGGCCGAAGAGGCTCTGGCAGCCGAAGAGGAGAGCTGTCAGGCGCTTCGCCAGCGCATCGAACAGATGGGGCCAGTGAACATGATGGCTCTTGACGAGTACCGAGAAACGGCCGGGCGCCACGGGTTCCTGGAAGTCCAGCGCAAAGACCTGATGGAGTCGATCGCAAACACACAGGAGACGATCAAGGAGATCGATCTGATCTCGCGCACCAAGTTCGACGAGGCCTTGGCCAAGATCAACGAGAACTTCGCTCAGGTCTTCGCGGGGCTGTTCCAGGGCGGGCAGGCCTTTATGCGCGTCACCGACACGGAAAACCAGGAAGAGAGCGGCCTCGATATCGTGGTATCGCCGCCGGGGAAAAAGCTGCAAAACGTGCTGCTGCTCTCAGGCGGCGAAAAGGCGCTGACGGCGCTGGCCTTGCTGGTCGCTATTTTCCAGTTCCGGCCAAGCCCCTTCTGTGTGCTCGACGAGGTGGATGCTCCGTTGGATGAGATAAACGTGAGCCGGTTCGGCGACCTGATGCGCGTCTTGAGCAAGGACACGCAGTTCATTGTTGTCACGCACTCCAAGCGCATGATGCAGTTCGCCGACATGATCTACGGCGTGACGATGCAGGAGCCCGGCGTCTCTAAGGTGCTAAGCATTCGCCTTGGCGGCCACGAACACCACCGCGCCTCTGCATAGACTGCAATTAGAACTAAGGAAGAGCTGTTCGAAGAAGTCTGACAGCAAGGCCATGCTCGGCTTTTGTTGCCTGGAAACGGCGCTTTCCGATCTGATCCAGACTGTGGGATGGAATCGGAACCTTGTCAGGACGACTGAGATTATACTGGCGCAGAGCCGGACAGTAAGATGGAGAATTCGGTCAGTGGTTCGTTTGGAGGTAACTGTGCCAACCGTGAAAAAGATCCAGGAAACCAATCCGGGCACGCGTATCGAGTCCGATAGCATGGGGCAGATTCAAGTTCCAGCCAACCATTATTGGGGAGCGCAGACGGAGCGCTCACTGCACCACTTCGCAATCGGCGAAGACCGCATGCCGCCGGAGTTGATCCGTGCATTCGCCCTTCTGAAGAAGGCAGCCGCGCTGGTGAATCATGATCTGGGTAAGCTTCCGAAAGACAAAATGGAACTGATTGTCCGCGCAGCCGACGAAGTAATTGCGGGTAAGTACGAAGACGAGTTTCCGCTACGCATCTGGCAGACGGGATCGGGCACGCAGACAAATATGAATGTCAATGAGGTGATCTCGAACCGCGCGATCGAACTTGCCGGTGGCGAGAAGGGCAGCAAGACACCCATTCACCCGAACGATGACGTAAACATGTCTCAGTCGTCGAACGACACGTTCCCGACGGCGATGTATATTGCTGCAGCTACCGCGGTGAAGGAGCGGTTGATTCCGGCAGTGCAGCGTCTCCACGATGCGATCGCGGCGAAAGCAAAGCAGTTCGAAGAGATCGTCAAGATCGGACGCACGCACCTGCAGGACGCAACGCCGCTCACACTGGGACAAGAGATAGGCGGTTGGGCGAACCTGCTTAAGCGCGATATCGCCCGAATGGAATTGACGCTCGACGGCCTCTATGAGCTTGCGATCGGTGGCACCGCTGTCGGCACGGGACTGAACACACATCCAGAGTTCGCGGATCGCGCGTCAGCGAAGGTCGCGGAGTTGACAGGGTTGCCGTTCCGCTCGCATCCCAACAAGTTTGCGGCGCTTTCGGCCCACGATGAACTCGTTTTTGCGAGCGGTGCGCTCGTAACGCTCTCGGCATCGCTGATGAAGATCGCCAACGACATTCGCTGGCTCGGTTCCGGGCCGCGCTGCGGATTGGGCGAACTCACTCTACCGGAAAACGAGCCGGGCAGCTCGATTATGCCGGGTAAGGTGAACCCCACGCAGAGCGAAGCGATGACGATGGTCGCCGTGCAAGTACATGGCAATAACGCGGCGATCGCCTTCGGTGGCAGCCAGGGCAACTTCGAACTCAACGTTTTTAAGCCAGTCATGATCTACAACTTCATGCACTCGGCGCGACTGTTGACCGACACCTGCCACATGTTCGTAGAGTTCTGCGTGGATGGCATCCAAGCCAATCTCCAGCGCATCAGCGAAAACGTGGACAAATGCCTGATGCTCGTGACCGCGCTCAATCCGCACATCGGTTACGATAAATCCGCGAAGCTAGCGAAGACAGCGCATCATAAGGGGCTCTCGTTGCGCGAAGCGAATCGTGAGCTCGGATACCTCACAGAGGAAGAGTTCGACAAGTATTTGCGTCCAGAGAAGATGACAAAATCAGAAACGAGGTGAGCCAGTATCGGCTTTACCAGTCGGTCTCGCTAGGGAAATCCACTGATTCGAAGGGCTGGATCTCAACAGCCCCCGACTTCACGGCCCGCTCATTTGGCACTTCAGTCGAAGTTTCCTGGACTCATTCGATTCTCCTTGGAGATGGACACCGAGCCAACGCGGACCTGCCGTGGCATCCTATAGAGTATGCGAACTCTCCTCGTTGCTGCCCTTCTGCTCGTGACCACTGTCGTCTCGGCACAAACCTATACATACAAAAATCATGGCAAGAACGAGCTTCGCTTCACGTTGATCTTGTCTCGCCACGGCATCCGTCCACCTCTCGCCTCCGCTTCGGTTCTTGATCTTCGTTCCTCGGAGCCTTGGCCTGAATGGGAGGTCCCGCTTGGCTACCTGACGCCACACGGCGGCGTGGCGATACGCCAGATGGGAGCTTACATGCGCCTCAATATGGCCCATAATGGCCTGTTACCTGCCGCAGGCTGCCCCGGCACCAGCTAAATCTATATCTACGCCGATACCGACGAGCGCAACATCATGAGCACATACAACTCCTTCGCCGGACTGGAACCGGGGTGCGATCCGCTGCCCATCTACACGATCATTCCGGCCCCGGGCGTCAAAGACCCGCTCTTCTCGCCTGTCCCCAGAACCTTTCCCCCGCCCTCCGCGGAAGCGATCACGGCTGACCGGCAGACAACTCTGGGCAACGACCCGGCAGCCTTCTTTTCACTCGCCGGAAACCCGGAGCTCAAAGAATTAGCCCGCATCCTCGCCCCGGATCCAGCGCATCCTGCCGCAAAGCCCATCCTTAACGATCCCATGCCCCTTACCGCAGCGTCATCGATGGTCGAGGACGTATTGCTCGAATATGTCGACGACAAACCGATTCCTGAGGTGGGTTGGGGGCGCGTGGACGAGGCCACTCTCCGCCGAATCATACCGCTGCATACCAGGCAATTTACTTTGTTGACACGTACGTCCTTATCTGCCCGCACCCAGGGTTCCAACCTCATGGCGCACATTCTCGACACTCTCGAACAGGCCGCACAACATGCGCAAACGCAGGACGCCATGCCGGTTCCCGGAGCCCTCGGCCCGGTTGGAATGCACCTGGTTTACATCAGCGGTCACGACTCCAATCTCTGCTACATCGGCGGCCTGCTCGGCCTGCACTGGACCGTAGAGGGCATCACCGACGACACTCCTCCGGACTCGCAGATCGTCTTTGAACTGTGGCAGAACCGGAAGTCAAAGCAATACAGCGTCCGTCTCCTATATCGCGCGCAGACCCTCGATCAGTTGCGCTCGGGCCAAGCCCTCACACTGGCCAACCCGCCCGCCGAGGTCAATCTCACTCCCCCCGGCTGCCGCACCGGCCAGCCCTGCCCCTTCGCCATCTTCGACCGCGCCGCACACGCTCTTCTCGATCCCGCTTACATCAAACCCGACCTCCTGCCGACGCAAATCGCGACATCTAAACCATAATGTCGCGATCCTCTTAAATGTGGGAATCTGCTCCATCTATGTGGGACAATTGTCTGCAATCTGGAGCGAGACAAAATGATCGACCTTCTGGCTGACCGCAGGGCGAAGAGCACGGCACAATGACCACGGGCTCTTCTTGGGGTGGAGATCGTCAGCCGCGCCCAGGTCTGTCTGCATTGGGAGGCCGCAGAAAAAGGGGCGGAGGAGGGGAAGCAGTTCTTCAAGGTGCGGACAGGCCTACGTGGCCATGAATTCCTCAACGAGACCCGCTGCCAACAGCAACTCCTGCATGCGTCTTATTACATCGAGATATTGCGAGGCTGCCAGGAAAGCATTGTCGTAAATAGTGTCCCACGCATACGTGACCACGTAGTGTCCCAGAGCCTTTAAGGCGCATGTGCGAATGCTAGAAGCGGCCCTGCGTATGCTATCCACCAGACCGCGGTCTACGTTCGCACCGTGCCGGACCGCATAGTCCACCATTTCAAGCATGACCCCGGCATTGCAGTACATTACCCACAGGCCCTTCGGGCCTTTCATGACCTCCCATATATTTTCCGG
>Ga0302320_10028415_pt1 | contig 10737 bp, 8 predicted proteins | sample Bog_T0_3_FD_202130 | JGI IMG/M metagenome (GOLD analysis project Ga0302320, IMG submission 202130) | Peat permafrost microbial communities from Stordalen Mire near Abisko, Sweden - Bog_T0_3 | ecosystem: Environmental > Terrestrial > Soil > Wetlands > Peat | place: Sweden: Abisko, Stordalen Mire... | reverse complement strand
CCTTGACGCTTTGGTCCAGGTTCTGGAGCCACTCCGAGCCCTTCGCCTGCTGCAATTGGGCAAAAATGGCGTCTCGCACTTCCGCCAGAGGAGTGTAAGTCACCGCGTCGGCATGGATGATGTAGAACCCGCCGGCTTGCCGGATGGGGTCGCTGACCTCGCCTTCCTTCAGGCCCATCACGGCAGAGCGCAAGGCATCGGGCACGTTGTCGGTCATGCCCCAGACGCCCAGATCTCCGCCTTTGGCCTTGGAATTCTCATCGTCGGACTCCAGTTGCACCAGTTTGCCGAAATCCGCGCCGGCGCGGATCTGGCCCACCAGTTTGACGGCCTTCACTTTAGCCTCTTCCTCGGTGAGCGCTTTCTTGGGAACCCGGCTGGCCATAACGGACGAGGAAGCGGCGCCGGCGGGTGCATCGGCACTGCCAAACGCCACTTTGAGCCCGCTCACTTTGATCCGTCTAAAGGGCTCTTTGTGATCGTTGTAATATTTTTCAATCTCTTCGGGAGCGATGACGATTGCCGCGGTGGACTCCCGCACGTAGAACTGGGCCAAGGCGGCCTGGACAGCGAAATCCATCCCTTGTTTATAGGGAGATTTCTCAACCAGTTTCTGGTTGTTGGCTTCAGCGGCGGCCTTCTTGATCACACCGTACACATGCAGGAATTTTTGGGGATCCCGCTCCGCCAGCGTCCGCCAGGTATCGGGCAGGGCGGGGATCAGGGTTTGAAATTCCCCCATCGTAATTTTGGATCCATCTTCGAAGATGGCGATGACGGTGTCGGGCTTGTCGCCGGCTGCCGGCGGCGCGGGTTGCGTCCAACCAAGGGACGCACCAAAAAGGACAAAAAGGGAGAGAGCTTTCATGGCAAGAGTCTGCTTGCCACAGTGTACCAAGCTTTCAGCGCCATCCATCGGGCCACTGACGGCTCCGATATGGAGGGCGGTTGGCTATTGGCGATTAGGGGCCGCGAAGAAATATCAGAACTCCTGAGGTCGCGGAATTTGCAGTGAGCCCGCAGGTGGGGCAGGCGGTGCTTGCCTTCGCTCGATCCTATTCGAACAGCGGGCCTGATTCAGTGCGGGCCGGGCAGGCGGCACCGCCTGCCCCACCTGCGAAGCTCTGGCCATCGAAAGGAATGGCTCAGCCCATTTTCCCCGCCAACAGAAATTGCGGGGTGAGATCAGGAGGTCTGAATATCACCGCTTGCTCACGCGCGGGTCGGCATACGCATTTGACCGAGCCGCGACCGTGAGGGAACCGTGAGGGAGCGATTGCGCACGTTCGAGACATTTGGCCGGCTTATTGTCTCGCGGCCCATTAGCTTTTGGCTCTCTTGAAGCACTGCGGCGCTTCGCTGGGGAAGCAGTCGGTGGAAAGCGATCAGCACCCTGGCGAAGCGCCCCTCTTACTTACTCCGCAGCGACTCGGCATCGGATCGCGGGTCGCCGCGAGTTACCTGTGCGCGGCGGCGGCCCTGATCCAGGTTATCGGCAGCCTTCTGCTTGGCTGCATCGGCGATCAGGATATGATTATTCACCGCGATGGCGCCGCCGGTTTTCGCCAGCCGCGTGGCTGTCCCCTTGTGCTGGATCACGTTGGTCTTGCCTTCGATAGTGGCCACTCCACCTTGCACGTGCACTTGGAACTTCTCTACATTGATCTTGGACTTGGCAAACTTTGCCCGGATGGTCGCCTCAATGACCGCGTCGGATATCATGGGTTGACGGACGGCGGGTTTGGCGGGCGCTGCGATAGTGTGGGCGGGGACCGGCTTGGTCTGGCCCATGCACGCAACCGCGGCTATCAGCAGCGTTGCGACGAGGGTGGGAGCATGTGACATACATAAATAGAGTTGCGGAAAGTCCCCGAACTTCTCAGGATTCTGTGCTAAAGTGAGGGTTTCTCAAGGCTTCTCTGGTTCGAATGTCCGAACAGATTCTGCTGCAAGGTAAAATTCTGGGCACTGAGGAATTCCTGGTGGCCGGGCACGCGGAAGGGCGTTCTGCGCGGTCCGCCGGCGAAGATTTACTCGCCGGCCGGTCACAGTGGATCGCCTTACTGTGCGAAGTGCTTCCCCGCGCGCTGCTGGCGGAACTGGGCTTGGCTCGAATTCTGCTCGGCTCGAGCGGCGGCGGCCAATTCCTGGTAGTCCTGCCGGGAGAAGCGCGTAGCGCCGCTGAGAACTTCCTGACCGCGGCCGCGCGGCAGGTGTCCGAACTCAGCGCGGGCTGCGTAAAACTCATCTGGGCGGTTACCGACAACCTGGGCGACTGGGCCGTGATCCGCCGCCGGTTGAACGACGAACTGCAGGGCAAGCGCAATGCCCCGTTCGCCGGCCTGGGCGCTGCCGGCTTCCAGGTTTTCACGCACACCGGCCATGGCGATGCAGATCTTTACTTCGCCAAGGAGTTGGGCGCCAAGGTGCGGGAAGCCTCGTCGGTGGGCTGGTCGCCCGAGGCTCCCGGCAAGATCGTGCCGGGAGCCGGCAAGCATACCTGGAGCCTCACTTCGAATCTATCCCCGGACGGCATCATGGTGGCGCGCCACGCGGCGCCTTCCGACGATGGCAAAACCATCGCTCCGGTACAAACTTTGGGACGGCGGTCGCAGGGCCGCTCCATCTGGGGCGTGCTGCGCGGCGATGTCGATAATTTCGGGCTGCGGCTGCGGCGTGTCCACAGTATTGAAGAACACGTACCGCTCTCGGTGTTGTACAAGCAATTCTTCGCCGGCGAACTGGAAGTGCTCTGCTCGCTGCCGGAGTTCTGGCGCAAGGTCAGCGTAATTTATTCGGGCGGCGACGATTTCGCGGTGTACGGCTCCTGGGACGCGCTCATCGGCCTGGCGCGCGAAGTGCAGCGCCTGTTCCACCGCTTCACCGAAGAGAACCTGAAGGAGTATCCGGGCGCCGAGGGAAAGACCATCTCCATGGCCATCGCGCTGGCGCCGGAGACTTACTACCCGCTGGCCGCGGTATATCAGGACGCCGGCCGCAACCTCGACCTAGCCAAGGCGGCGGATAAGGATTGCATCTACCTGCTGGGCCGCATTCTGGAATGGCGGCATTTGAATGACGCGGCGGAACTCAAGGATACGGTCACCCGGTTGATCCACGATTTCCGCATGTCGAAGCAGTTCCTGTATCAGTTGCGGAGTTTTTATCGCCGCGAGGCATATGCCGAGGGCGAGGCCGGAACCGAGCGCACATGGCGTTTCCAGCGGCGGTTCAATCGCATTTTGAGCGGCACGCGCGACCGCGAGTTTCAAAAGCTGCGCACCCACCTGATCAATGAAATGGTGGGCAAGAAGTCCGCGGAAGTAAAGCTGCGGCCCGCGGGCCTGGTGGCCCTGGAATGGGCCAGATTGGTGACTGAGGTTTAGGACATGGCACAAGAGCAGGAGCAACGCAAGGAAAGCCGTCCCCCGCGGGAAGGTGGCGGACCGCCTCGCAGCGGACCGCGTGGCGACCGTCCGGCGGGTGCGCCGCCGCATCGCGAAGGCGGGGGTGGCGGAGATCGCGGTGGCGAACGGGGAGACCGTGGCGAGCGCCGCGGTTTTGATCGCGGCCGGCCGGAAGGGCCGCCGGAGATCGAGCTCGAAAAGCTGATCGGCGACAGCCTCTACCTGGACAATCAGGCGCATGCCGTAGTCAGCCGCATGCGCGACATGGATTCCGGCACCAAGAGCCAGTTGCGGCGGCTTTACAGCGCGGTGCGGCGGGCCGTCCGCGCACCCGAAAGCGAGCGGCAGCACGAGTTCGTCATGCTGCGCGCCCGTCTGGCTTATACCATTGCGCGGCACGGCTTGCGCAGCCTCGATCAGCTCGAAAAACTGTTGCTCCAGGTGACGCGCCGGAACGATGCCCGCGGATACGAACGGTTCAAGGATTTATTTGAGGCCATCGTGGCCTACAACGAGTAAAGCATGAGCGCACATACCTCTCAAACCGAGTTGAAACTCGTCGGCAAGCTGATTCTGGAAGGCGAAATGACGTGCGAAACCGGCCTGCACGTGGGCGCGGGCAAGGGATCGCTCGAGATCGGCGGATCCGACAATCCCGTGGTTAAGGATGCGTTCGGCCGGCCGTACGTGCCCGGCAGCTCGCTGCGCGGCAAGATCCGTTCCCTGCTGGAGCAGACCTCCGGGCTGGCGATTCCTTCCGAACTGGTGTACCTGTCGCGCCGCAAAGGGCAGGAAGTGCGCATCCACCAGAGCGACCGTCCCGACGACGAAATCTGCCTGCTGTTCGGCCGCAATCCGGGCCGCATGGAGCGCGTGCAGGGCGAGACCCTGGACACTTCGCAGGCCACTCCGGCGCGCTTGGCGGTGTTCGACGCCCCGCTCGATCCGGAGAGCATCACCGCGCAGATGCGCGAAAATCTGGACGACGAACTGACCGAAGTGAAGAGCGAAAACGCCATCGACCGCATCACCTCGCAGGCCAATCCGCGCACCCTGGAGCGCGTGCCCGCGGGTGCCCGTTTCAAGACGCGGCTGGTGATGGACGTGTTGTGCCCCGAAGACGCCCCGCTGTTCCTGCGGGTGATGGAAGGCCTGCGCCTGCTGGAAGACGACACCCTGGGCGGCGGCGGTTCGCGCGGCAGCGGCCGGGTGAGCTTTTCCAAGCTGCGGCTGGTGTGGCGCGGCAAGAACCATTACGCGTCCGGCGCCCCGGAAAAGGAGATCGGCGCGGGAGCCACGTTGGCAGCCATTCAGGCCGCCGTTACGGAATCGGCCTTCTCCTTCCTGCGCGAGGAGTAATGAATCCGGGACTGATAGTCAAACTCCGTCCCTCCGGTCCCTGGCGTATCGGACCGGATTCGGGCGCACGCAACCGGGTCGACGTGATTTATCACAGCGACTCGCTCTACTCGGCGGTGACGTCTGCGATGGCGCGGCTGGGTTGGCTGGAGGAGTGGCTGGACGCGACAGCGCGCACCGGCGCGCCGGCAGTTTCGTTCAGTTCCTGCTTTCCCTATCTGGATGACATTGTTTTCGTAGTTCCGCCGCGCACCCTCTGGCCGCCGGCGTCAACCTCCGCGAAGGCGGCGAAGGTCCGTTGGAAGAACGCGCGGTTCGTTCCGCTGACGGTGGTGCAGTCGATTCTGGCGGGACTCCGTCCGGATGAGAACCAGTGGAGTGTCGATGGTCCGAGCGATTGCCTGGTACCGGCCGGCAGTCCCGGTCCCTTCCGCACGGCGGTGCGCTGGAGCGCGGGTGTGGACCGTCTGACTGGCGCGAGCGAGCGACATTCCACCGCGTGTATCGAGTTTCGTGCCGGATCGGGTCTGTGGACGGCGGTATCGTTCGAGGACGATGTCGCGCAGGCGCGTTGGAGCGGTCCGGTGAAGGCGGCGTTTCGTCTGCTGGCCGACACGGGTTTTGGCGGCGAGCGGTCGCGCGGATGGGGCCGTTCGGAAGCTCCGGAGTTCACCGAGGGTTTCCTGCCGGACCTGATTTTGCCTTTGTCCATCACTGCAGTCGCGCCCGTGGAAGCGATGGAAGCGGCGGTGAAGGCGGTCTCGCCTGTGGCGGCGATGGTAGTAGAGCCCGAAGCGCCTGCAGTGGAGGCAGCGCCGGCAGGGCAGTCGGAATTGCCGCCTGCGGTGGAAGTGGCGCCCGAAGCGCCCGCCGTGGAAGCAGTGCCGGCGACGGAGTCCGAAGCACCCGCCGTGGAAGTGGTGCCGGCGACGGAATCCCAAGCGCCCGCGGTAGAAGCGGTATCGGCGACGGAATCCGAAGCGCCTGCGGTGGAAGCGGCACCGGCGACGGAATCCGAAGCACCCGCTGTAGAAGCGGTGCCGGCGACGGAATCCGAAGCACTCGCCGTGGAAGTGGTGCCGGCGACGGAATCCGAAGCGCCTGCCGTGGAAGTGGCATCGGCGACGGAGTCCGAAGCGCCTGCCGTGGAAGTGGCATCGGCGACGGAGTCCGAAGTGCCCGCCGTGGCGTCGGCGACGGAATCCGAAGTGCCCGCCGTGGCGTCGGCGACGGAATCCGAAGTGCCTGCCGTGGAAACGGCACCGGCAACGGAATCCGAAGCACCCGCTGTGGAAGCAGTGCCGGCGACGGAATCCGAAGCACCCGCTGTGGAAGCGGTATCGGCAACGGAACCCGAAGCACCCGCCGTGGAAGCGGCACCGGCAACGGAATCCGAAGCACCCGCGGTGGAAGCAGTGTTGGCGACGGAACCCGAAGCGCCCGTTGTAGAAACGGCACCGACAGCGGAATCCGAAGTGCCTGCCGTGGAAGCGGCACCGGCAGCGGAATCCGAAGCACCCGCTGTAGAAGCGGCACCGGCAGTGGAACCCGAAGCACCCGTCGTGGAAGCGGCACCGACAGCGGAGTCCGAAGCGCCCGCTGTGGAAGCACCGGCAGCGGAACCCGAAGTGCCCGCTGTAGAAGCGGCGCCGGCCGCGAAGCCCGAGGCGCCCTCCGCGGAACCCGCAGTGCATGCGGCGCCAGCGACAGCCCCGCCAGTACCAGCCGCCCCCACGCATCCGCACTGGCTTCTTTCTCTATTCACGCCCGCGCCGGCCGACTCCGTCGACTGGCGCCGCGGCAACTACACGGTACTCGCCCGCGGCGGACGCGTCGACAGCCCCGCCGGGTCGGGCGAACTGAAAAAACAGATCCAAATGGTGGCGGAGGGCTCGGTGCTGTATGCCGAGGCCACGCCGCGCGGGTCGGCCGCCAACGTGGCGCCCGACGGCTTCGCGCATCCGGTGTTTCGCGCCGGGTTCGCACTGGCCATTCCGCTGCCCGAGGTGAGATGATGCGCTATCGCGTCACGTGCCTGACCCCCCTGCTGGTCGGAGACGGCCGCCGTCTCAGTCCCATCGACTACATGGTCTGGAAGGACCACGTCAACGTGCTCGACCAGTGGCGCATTTTTCGCCTGCTGGCCAAAGGGCCGCGGCTGGACAACTACCTGACGCAGCTCAAGAACGCCGAGAAGCTGGACTTCGCCTCGTGGGGCGGATTCGCGCAGAACTTTGCCGGACGCCGCATCCCCTTCGAGAATGCCGCCTACTCCACCTATTGGAACCGCGCGGCCGGCGATAGCCTGCATATCCCCACGTTCGCCGCCGGCGCCTCCGGGCCCTATCTTCCCGCCACGGCCATCAAAGGCGCCCTACGTACCGGTATGGTATTCGCCAATTGGCGCGACGGCATGCTGCAGGACGTGGTGACCCGCGTGAAGACAGACCGGCCGCCGCGCAGGCCCGCCGAAATGGTGGAAGAGCAGGCGCTGGGTCCGGCCGGCACCAATCGAATGCGCTTCGTGGGCGCCGGAGATTCCGCGCCGATTGCCAATTCGAATTTCAAAGTCTACCTGCTGCGGACCTCGACGCTGCAGCCGCGCGGCGGCAACTTCACGCTGGGCTGGAAGCAGAGCCCGCGAGGCACGGTGGACGGCGCGCGCCCCGAAGACAGTACCCCGGCGTTCGCCGAAATGGCGGTCCCGGGCACTGCCTTCAGCGGCGTGTGGGACGAGAAGACGTTCTTCCAACAGCCCGAGGTGCGGCGATCCATCCGCTGGCCGGAAGTGAACCGCGGGCGTATTTTCGAGTCGGTCAACGTGTACGCGCAAGGTCTGCTGGCCTTGCAGCGCCAGTACGCTTCCTGGGCCGGTATGGGCCTGCTGGACAAGAGTCTGGAAGAATTGGAGCAGAAGCTGGCGGAGGCTCGCCAGAAAGGCGCCTGCATTTTCCCGCTCGGATGGGGAGGCGGCCTCACCATGAAGAGCGCGTGGCTCGATACCACCAACGCCGATTACCGGCAGATTCTGGAGCAATACCAGATCTACAATCGCGCGCTGGAGACGAATCTGCCGTTCCCCAAGACGCGCAAGATCGTGTTCCTGGGAAATCGTCCGGCCACGCTGCCGGGTTGGGTGGAACTCAGCGTCGAAGAGTGAGTCTCACGCAGGACCAGATCGCCGACCTCTCACACTTCGGCGATCCGATCCGCGCGTTCCTCAATGCCTACACGCTGTGCGCACCGAAGTGCACTGAGATTCTCAACCTTCTGCGCAGGCGCGAATTCGACTACAGCCAACAGTCGTCGGGTCTGCTGCGGGCACTCGCCAGCGGTTCGTCCCCGCAGTTGAATTGGGCTGGCGACGACCAGATCCTGATCCAGGGCGCGGCCCTGACCAGGGCGCTCAGCCAACACATCGCATCGAAGCAGGCCCGCTTCCTTTCGGCCCAGTATTCCGGGCCTTACCGCACTTCCGATTCGTTCGGAGCGCTTCCATACTGGCTGTCCTTGGATCGTTCGAGCCCGCTGACCGCGTCCATCCATCGGGTTCCCCGCGATCGGAACCAGCTTCACATGACCTTCCAACGGTTTCACAATCCGCTGCTGGTCACGCCGGGCCAGTTCGGGGAATGGACTCTTACGCGCGTCCCGTCAAGTCGAAACCTCGAGAACCACTTGGAGCGGCGCTTGCGGGAAAAGGAGTTCCGCGTTGCGGTCAGTTCCTTGTCACCGGACGCGGATATTTCGGGCGAATCGCGGCCCCGTTCCTCCCCGTTGCCTCCACACGAATTCCATCTGACTTCCATCGGGCCAATTGAGCGGCAAACGGAAGTGCTCCGGCATATCCTGGACCGCGCCTATGAGCGGCGTGCTGCCATCCTGGTTCTGCCCGAACTCCGCATGCCTCCACCGCTAGTAGGAGGCCGTCAGGGATTTCCTCCGGCAGCAAGCCCTTACTGCCGAACGAGGCATTCTCGTGGTGGCGGCGGGGAGCTGGCACGTCGACATGCCCGATGGCCGCAGGTACAACCGCTGCATCGTGCTTCGGCACGACGGGGAGGATCTCTGGTCGCACGACAAGCTGCGCGAGTACGAGGTCATCCCGCGGAATGTAGCGGATAACCCCGCCGCCTACCGCGCGATCGGCGTCGGCCCGGCCGGCGCCGTGGAAGCCATTCACCGCGGGCAAACGCTCCAGTTCTACGACTCCATCGTGGGCCGGCTGGCAGCGGCGATTTGCGTCGGCTTCTTCTCGCCGGACGTCCGTTCATTGCTGCTGGCTTCTGCGGCGAACCTGTTCCTGGTGCCCGCAATGACGACTTCCATCACAGTCATGGAAGCTTGCACCACGGATCTGGTGCATACTCAACTTGCTTACAGCTTGGTCGCCAACTGCGGCCATTTCGGATCGCAAGCCCCGTCGTTCTGCCAGTGGCCGGCGACTCGCGACAATATCCGGCGACGGGGTGCTGACAACCTATTGCTCACCGTTGACTTAAAGAATACTTCAATCTACGATGTCGATTGAAGTATTATTGAATTATCATGGATCCGCACGAATTGGCTGCCCTGACCTCCGAAAAACTGTCATCCTTCTTTTCTAATTCGTTGATTCAAAAAGAGGTTGGCGATCTTCACGATGCCTTCACGGAGCTCGAATCCAGATTCCTGCGGGTAGCGGCCGACGTCAGCGGGAGTCGCAAATTCCTCGACTCCTACTTGCTCCTGTCCGGACGACCCGAGGTCCGAGCGCTCCACATCCGGGATCCGTTAGCAGAGTGCGTAGCCCGGATGGAGTACCTTCTCGAACTGGCGGGAGAGCGAGCCCTGGATATCTCGGGCGAGGCCGTGCTGCGCCAGATCGTCGGCGCTCGCAAGCGCGGCTTCGACCTGATCCGTAAGCTGGCAACTGCCCCCGAGGAAGGCTTCACCCTCGACGATTTGGCGGCAAGGATGGAGACTTCTCCGCAGAATCTCTCGCCCCTGATCACGGACTTTCACGCCAGTGGCGTAATCCATCGGGAGAAGCGGGGAAAGAGCGTTTTTATCACCCTTGCGCCACAAGGGCGGTCGCTCTTGGGATCCGCCGAATCGGCGCCGCAAGCCTACGTGGAGAACCCGTTCGGGATGAAGCTCATGAAGAAGCCGGCTCAGCAGGCATATAAGGCCGCATGATTTACTACGTCACCTTCTACTCCTACAAAGGCGGCGTCGGCCGTACCCTGGCGCTAGTCAACACGGCCTACAGCCTGGTGGCCCGAGGCAAGAAGGTGCTCATTTGGGACCTCGACCTGGAAGCTCCCAGCCTGCTCCAGGTCCCCCAGTTCAACGCGGCGCGGAAGCGCGTTACCGGCGGCACGGTCGACGTGCTGGCGGCGCCAGAGACCGACACCGCGAAGCAAGTCGCCGGGTTCATTGTTCCGGTGGACCGCGGCATCTGGCTGCTCCCCGCGGGGACAGATGACCTGAAGTATCCGGAGCGCTACGCTTCCGTTCCATTCGACCGTTTGTTTGGCCCCGACTCGGAAGAAGGCTCGCGCCGCTTCGAACAGATGCGTCAGGCGATCGAGACCCTGCCTGCAGAGACCCGCCCGGACGTAGTCCTGATCGATTCCCGTACGGGCCTCACCGATCTGGGCGCTATTTGCACGGTGCAACTGCCGAACACGGTGGTCCTGGTCTACACCATGAATGAGCAGGGAGCGTTCGGGGCGCACCGCATGCTGTCCAACATTGTGCGTGCAAGCGAGCGTCTCCGGCATCCGGAACACCAAATCAAGACTTTGTTGGTGGCGAGCTTAGTGCCCACAGAAGAAGATGCGAAGCTCGTGGAGGAGCGGCGCGAGCAATTGCGCAAGAAAGGACTCAAGCCGGATTTCGAGATTCCGTTCCGGCGCGCGCTGCTCTTGCAGGAAGAGGTCTACGCGACAGGTCAGTCCGATCCCGAGTCCGCCCTGGAATTCGGCCG
>Ga0302320_10028414_pt1 | contig 10737 bp, 7 predicted proteins | sample Bog_T0_3_FD_202130 | JGI IMG/M metagenome (GOLD analysis project Ga0302320, IMG submission 202130) | Peat permafrost microbial communities from Stordalen Mire near Abisko, Sweden - Bog_T0_3 | ecosystem: Environmental > Terrestrial > Soil > Wetlands > Peat | place: Sweden: Abisko, Stordalen Mire... | reverse complement strand
GCGCCAACTCATTTCCGGAACCGGACGAACGTGCGCTGCGAAGTATCGGCGCGCCGCTCTCGATTGAAGTGCACCTTGCGTCGGAGGATCCGCGCCGTCTGGACCTTGAGAACCGCGCGCTTTCGAAGCTGCGGCGCGTGATGCCCGGCCTTACGGTGCGCTACGTTGCGGCAACGTCGATAGGCCTGTTCGAACAATCGAACGCGGGTTACGGCGAGATCTGGTACGACCTCGCGGGCCGCCGCACCATGAGCCGTGCGACCACAGCGGAGGGTGTGCTCGAAGCCATCTATTCGGTTGCGGGGATCGCCCCGCCCGTCGAATTGGACGACGATGTTTTCCGCGGACATCCGCTCGCCGCGCAGCCGAAAGGCGCGGCCACAATTTTCTATGCGTTCTGGCCAAGCATCTTTCTGGCCAGTGCGATACTTGCACGAAGGAGACTGAAATGAAGGCATTCCCGCGACGTAAGTTCGTTCTGTTCGCCGCTGTTTCGCTGGTCTTTCCGGCCATCGCGGCGGACATCCGAGTCGACCTGAAAAATGAGAAGGTGGGTCGTGCGCCCGCCACGTTCGAGCCAATGGTGGGAACGTGGGTCGTCGCCCAGGACGGCGCGGATAAGGTTGTTATGCTCGACGGCCGTCCGTGGGTCGCGAGTAAAGACAATCCCACGAAGCTTCTGGTGCAGACGGCTCGCAAGCTCTACGGCGCGTCGAATGAAGAGTTGATGGACAATGCCAAGCAGTTCGCCTATTATCCCGTGGCGGTGTTGAAGAGCGTGGATAACTTCACCAACGGCACAGTCAGCATGAAGTTCAAAACGATCTCGGGCGAAGCCGACCGCTGTTCCGGAATCCTCTTCAACGTGAAGCCTAACGGCGACTGGCTGGCGCTGCGCTACAACGATACGGAGAATAATGTGGCGCTTTGGGAGTTTCACAACGGCATTCGGCGCAATCTGAAATTCAGCGATCGGGAAAAGCCGTTCACGCCAGATAAAGCCACTTGGCACGAACTGAAGGTTGAGGTTGATGGCGCGAGCATCAAAGGCTTTCTGGATGGACTCGCGGCGATCGATTACACGCTGGGCACTGAGCCGGTGGCGGGCAGAAAAGGCGCACCGAATCCGGATCTCTTTCCCGCGAATAATGCCGTGCTGCGGCCGCCGGTTGCTGGCAAGGTCGGGCTTTGGTCTAAGACGGACAGCACCAGCTACTTCAAGGATTACGTGGTAAGCCCGAAGTAGGGCGCGGAGACATGACGCCGACCAAAGGCGCGCCGCGCGTCCTCATCGCCGTATCCTGCGCAGTGCTGGCCGTGGTTTACGCCGTCGCCTGGTTCGCGCCATCGATTGGTTTATTTCACGACGACGGCGTCTATCTGGTCTCCGCCGAATCGCTTGCCACGGGGCACGGCTATGCGATCGACAGCCTGCCGGTGCCGATACCGCAGACCAAATATCCGCCTGCGTTTCCGGTGTTGCTGGCGGCGGTCACGCTCGTTTCACGGCAACCGCAGTGGCTGAAGCTGCTGCCGCTGCTCTGCACTTTCGGATGGCTGGCACTGTCATACCGGCTGCTTCGAAGGCTGGGCGCGGGATCCGTCGGCGCATGGCTGCTGGTGCTGATTACGGCTGCTTCGCCGATGGTGGTGTTTCTCGGAACGAATCTGATGTCGGAACCACTGTTCGCGTTGTTGTCGGCTGCGGCGCTGCTCCTGATGCTCGATGAGCACGCGTTTCCCGCGGGTGTGTGCGCGGGTCTTGCCACGCTGACCAGATCGGCGGGAGCGCCGCTGATTCTGGCATGTGTTGTGGTGTTCCTGCTGCGGCGCCGGTTCCGCGGAGCTGCCGTATTCGCGGGAGGCGCAATACTGTTGGTCGCGCCATGGTTCGGCTGGGCGCAGGCCCACGCCTCGAATCATCCTTACTACAGCGGCGCAAGTTATGCCGCCACCAGTATCCTGACCAGCCTGCAACCTGCCGAGAAACTGGCGGTGCTGGGGGCGAATGTGGTGTTCCTGTTATCGAGTCCGTTCGTATTGCTGAGCGGTATCGGAAGCCTCTACGCCGTGATTGCGACAGCATTGTTATTTGGCTGGAGCGTCTACCGCCGGCGGCAATTGATGCCCGACCTTTTCGTGGCGCTGTATTGCCTGATGCTCTTATGCTGGGCGGGTCCGCCGCAGCGTTTTATCGCGCCTGTTTTGCCGCTGGTTTTGTGGATTGTTTGGCGCGCGTTGCAATCTGTGAAGGGGCAACTGGCGGTCATGGCAATCGCCGCGATTCTGGGCGTGACCGCGATTGTGGCGGATCTCTCGCGCCTTCCCGACACGCTTCGCTACGGTCAGTTTCCGAGTTCCACCCGCGAACCCAGCGACTGGCATCAACTGGAGCGGGTCTTCGCCTTTATCCGCGGCAACACCGCGCCCGATGCCGTGATTCTGGCGAACCTCGATCCCATGTTTTATCTGAATACCGGTCGCAAGGCGATCCGGGGGTTCTTTCCCGATGGTTACAAGCTCTACTACGCGCCTTCGGATTCGGTCGTCACGCCGGATCTGTTGATGCATCAGATTGCCGAAAACGGCGTGAGTTATGTGGCGCTGACTCCCGACCGCGACTTCGCCGAGTCGCCTGCTTATCACCGCGCCGTGGAAGCGCTGGAACGCGGCGGCGTGCTGGAAGCCGTGGCGATGCCCGGTGTGTCGGGGGAATATCGGTTATTGCGAACTGTGCCGCTCCGGCCCTGAAAACCGGAAGATCCGGTAGTGCGGGGTGAACTCCTTCACGAGGCTGATGCGGCCTTCGCGGCGCAGATCCCGCAATAAATGCGTATAGTGAATTTCGTTTTCGGCGTCCGGCCCCATCTGGACCAGGAAGGCGGGCTTGTGGCGCGATATCACGCGGTCCAGATCGGATTGCCGCTCGGAATAGCCGCGGTCGTCCCAGTAATACACGGGCATTCCATCGGCGGTGAAAGGCCTCATCCCCTTGCGGCCGGTATAGAGATAGACTGCGGGATCGAAGTCGGCGAGGATCACGGCGTCATTCGTGGTATTTTCACGAATCCATTGATAGACTGCCGATATTCGCGAATCATCCAGAGGCTCGGTTAAGTCTGTTGCGGAAACCTGCTGTTCTTCGGAAAAGAAGACCAGAGGGTTTCCCAAGAGGGTAACTCCGTGGCGCGCGGTCATCACGGCCGTTCCGAGCGCCGCGAACATCGCGCACATGGCGATTGCGGGAACGGAGAACCGAACAAAAGTCCATTTGCGAGACCCGCAGTAGAACGCGAAAAGAAGAAAGGGCAGAACAGGCAGCAGCAGCCTGTCCGGGTGCCAGACCCAGAGCAGGATCATCGCCAGATAAAACCCCGTGAACAGCCGGGCTGAAACGGGGAGCTTGCTCATGCCGTGCGCTGCACCCAGCCAGAAAACCCCGTTAAGCCAGTAAAGCAGGAGCAGCGTCGGCAGAATAGCGAAGTCGGCTCTGAATACCGGGACGGAGAATAATCGCAGGGGCGCTGTGAACAGATAGACCACGTTCTGGCCGACAATTCTCACTTTGTCCGGGAGACGGAAGCGCGGGCTTGTCACGGCCGAATCGCGGTAGTTCTGCGCCGAGTAATAGTTCTCGATTGACGTGGCGGCGGGCTGGGATTTGCGTTGCCATCCGGACCACAAACCCGCGGAGGCAACTGCGGCCAAAGCGAAGACCACCAATGCGCGCCAGCGCCGCGCGAGCAGGAGTGTAACGACGCCTGTCCCGAAAACCACTACGCCGGCGGTGCGGGTGGCGTATGCCAGTACCGCCAGACCGATCGCCGCCGCCCCGACAAAGACCGAATCCGACCGCACCAGCTTTTCGAGCAACCACACGGAGCCTAGTGTCAGCAGCCCGAACAGAGACTCCGTCATCACGATTGACGACGTATAGATCACCCACTGATTGGCCGCAACGAGGAAGCATATCCAGAGGGCGGGAGTTTCCCCGATTCGCGATCGGGCAAAGACGAAAATGAGCCAGAGCCAGGCGAGCAGCGAAACGAACGGGAGGGCTCGCAGGGCCACGATGTTGCCCGGAAAATGCGGATTGACGCGCCAGATGAACGACAACAGCAACGGAAACAGAGGAGGATATTTCGTCTGCGGCGTTGCGTCCGGCAGGCTGTCGATGGCGTAGCCCTTACCTTCCGCAAGAGCTTTGGCGGTGACGACGTAAACCCCGTCGTCGTGATAGAGGCCAAAGCCCGGAGCGGCCAGGCAGGTTACGTACACGGGAATTAACGCGCACAGCATTGCGATAGCGGCCCAGAACCAAAGTCCGCGCCGCGCCGGAACCGCTGCCGCGGGCACGTTCACGAGATCCACTTCAGCACGCGGATCGCACCCATATCCGCAGCCTGCCGGTGGGCTGAAACGTTCGTGCGCGTCTCGATCTGCGCCCGGTTATCGCAGTAGAACTGGTAGGCCCGCCACAGCATCTCCTGGTTCGTAAGGGTGGGACGCCAGCCGAGTTCCGCTTTGATCTTGGTGGTATCGAAGAGAAAGTTCTCCGCGATCATTTTGTAATGGTACGGGCCGAGCGGCGATATTCCGAGGTGATACGCCACCTTCATGGCGGCCAGCGCTGGCCCTTTCGGAAGCGTTGCCAGCCGTGCTCCGGTGCCCGCGAGTTCAATGACGTGGCGGTAGGTATCGGCGATCGAGGCTACGTGGTCCGAGCCTATGTGAAACACGGCCGATGAGCGATGGGATGCGGCGCGAATGCAGGCATCCGCAAGATCCTGCGCGTAGATGAACTGATACCGGTTCGCGCCTGGGCCGATGGTCCAGACGCGGCGCCCTTCGTGGATGAATTCGAACAGGATCGATAAAAGGCCCAGCCGACCGAAGTCCATGATGGTCGGACACCGGATCGTAATGATATTCAGATCGTTGCGATACCGATCGAGTACGCGTTCACCTTCGAGTTTCGAGCGCCCGTAGATCTCCACGGGGCAGGGTAGCTCGGGTTCGGCCAGAGCGTGCTCATACCCGCGGCCCCACAGACAGTTCGATGAGGTGAAGATCAGGTTCGGGACACCGGTCGCTCGCGCCGCTTCGGCGACGATGCGCGTCCCGTCGACGTTCGAGGTCCAAAGGAACCGTTGATCTTTGACTGCGTGGGCGAGTATCGCGGCGCAGTGGAAAACAGCGTCGAACCGATGCTCGTCGAAGATACGGTTGACCTGCGACTCATCCCGGATGTCGCCCCGGAAAGACGTCAGGAGCGGGTGAGTGTCTTCATCGTCCTGAAGATCGATATTGAAGACGTGGACGCCTTCGGAGAGCAATCTCCGTTTCAGAATCCCGCCGAAAAAGCCGGAGCCACCGGTCACGAGGGCGTGTGTCATGGTTGCCGTTCCGCTTAGATAATATCCGCTTGGACGCGGGGTGCGAAAGGCCACAAAGGTTATCCGCAAGGTGGTAACAATCGTTAATATGAGCGGCTTGCGACGCAGCTACCGGGCGTGCGAGATAATTCGCATATGCGCTGTTCGGCGTGGCTTGCCCTCGCTCTCGCCCCCTGTTGTCTTCTCGCTCAGAAGAAACCTTTCGATACCGACGCTTTGCTGCGCGTGCAGCGCGTGGGGGATCCGCAGCTTTCGCCCGATGGCAAGACGGTCGCGTTTTCGGTAAGCGTGCCGGATCTGCCGAATAACAGGAGCGTGCACAGTGTCTGGACAGTGCCGCTGACGGGCGGCGCGCCGCGCAAACTGGCGGATCTGGCGGACCGGCCGCGATGGTCGCCCGATGGCAGGCGCATCTTCTATACGGGCACCACGGGCGGGGCTTCGCAGATCTGGAGCATGAATCCGGATGGCTCGGGCGTATCGCAGATCACGCGGCTTTCGACGGAGGCTTCGGGTGAGATTGTGTCGCCCGATGGCAAGTTTTTGTTGATCACGAGCGAGGTTTATCCCGAGTGCGGGGCGGACGATGCGTGCAACGCGAAGCACCTCGAAGCCGATAAGAATAACAAGGTTCAGGCACGGCTGATTGCGAATCTGCTCTACCGGCACTGGACATCGTGGCAGGGCAAGACGCGCAGCCATGTGCTTTCGGTCTCGCTCGACGATGGCAAGGTGGTGGATCTCTCGCCGGGCGATAAGGTGGTGCCGCCGTTCTCGCTGGGCGGTCCGGACGATTATGCGATCTCGCCCGACAGCCATGAAGTCTGCTACTCGATGAACAGCGACGCGGTGCCCGCGACAAGCACGAATAACGATCTCTATGTGGTTCCGATCGCGGGTGGCACACCACAGAAGATCACGGTGAATCCGGGCGCGGACAATTCGCCTTTGTATTCGCCGGACGGAAAGTATATCGCGTACCGGTCCCAGGCACGGGCCGGCTATGAGAGCGATAAGTGGCGGCTGGCGGTGCTGGAGCGCACGACCGGCAAGCTCACGATGCCGCTTGATGCGGTGGACCGTTCGATTGAGAGCTTTGTGTGGTCGCCCGACTCGAAGCGGTTGTTCTTTGGCGCTGTGGACCGCGGGCATCAGGCGATTCAGTTCGTGGCGATTGAAGGCGGCGGGGTGACCACAGCGATATCGGGCGCCAACACGCTGGACGATATGCAGTTCTCGCCTGATGGCAAAACGATGGTGTTCACGCAGCAGAGTGGCAGCGCTCCGGTCGAGATCTGCAAGGCGACGTCCGGCGTGGGCGCAGCGGTGGCCCTTACGCATCTCAACGATAATCTGCTGGGTCAGTATCAGCTGACGCCTCTTGATGAATTCTGGGTGGCGGGCGCGGAGAGCGCGCAGATCCAGAGCTTCGTGGTGAAGCCTCCGAATTTCAACCCGGGTCAGAAGTATCCGGTGCTGATGCTCATCCACGGCGGTCCGGAAGGCGAGTGGGGCGAAAGCTGGACTTACCGCTGGAACGCGCAGGTGTTCGCCGGCGCGGGTTACGTGGTGGTGATGCCGAATCCGCATGGTTCGATCGGCTACGGCCAGAAGTTCACCGAAGATATCCAGCTGGACTGGGGCGGCAAGCCGTTCGACGACATCATGGCCGTGACCGATTACGTGGCCAGGCTACCTTACGTGGATGCCGACCGGATGGCGGCGGCCGGCGGTTCTTATGGCGGGTACATGATCGACTGGATGCTGGGGCATACGAGCCGGTTCAAGTGCTTCGTGACGCACGCGGGCGTGTACGATCTGCGCAGCGAGGCTGAATCCACCGAAGAGCTTTGGTTCCCGATCTGGGAGTTTGGCGGCATGCCATGGGAGAACCCGGAGGTCTACGACAAGTGGACGCCGAGCAAGTTCACCAACGAGTTCAAGACGCCTACGCTCGTGATCCACGGGGAACTGGATTTCCGCATTCCTTACAGCCAGGGCTTGCAGTTATATACGGCCCTTCAGTTGCATAAGGTGCCCTCGCAGCTTCTGATTTTTCCGGATGAGGGCCACTGGGTGCTCAAGCCGCAGAACAGCGCCTTCTGGTATAAGAGCTTCCTCGACTGGGTTAATAACTGGACTAAAAATTGAAAATCATTATTGTTATCGTCATTCTCCTGGTATTGCTGGCGGCCGCGCCGCTGACTCTGTTCGTGATGTCCACCACGACCGCTTTGAAGGTAGACCCGCCGGTTAAGGTGATCGGATTTAAGACGCCTCTCCACATCCACGAGGAGAATTCGCACGGCATCCGCACGATGACGGTGACCATCGAGCAGGACGGGAAGAGCTATGACACGCGTGTGGCCCAGGCGACTTCGCAGCATATGTTTCCGGAGCGCAACGTTGCGCCGCGCGATGTGACAGTCGATATCGGAAAGCAGACCACGCCCGCACTGCATGATGGCAAGGCGCGCGTTGTGGTGTCGGCGGTTTCGAACGACTTCCGCGGAAAGACGAGTTCGGAAGCCTTCGATGTGGATGTGATGACGACTGCGCCCCGGGTGGTAGCCGATGGCGTGCAGCATTACATCAATCAGGGCGGGTCCGAACTGGTTACGTTTACTCCTTCGGGCGCCTGGACCGAAGCCGGCGTGAAGGTTGGCGATTACACGTTCCGCAGCTTCCCGCTGCCGAACCAGAAGGGGCAGTATTTCAGTCTGTTCGCAATGTTCTGGAGTCTGCCTGTCGACACACCGATGTACGTTTACGCGGGCAATCCTTCGGGCGCGCTGGCCAAGGCGAGCTTCTGGTATAAGGTGTTTCCGAAGAAGTTCCGCAAGAGCACGCTGGCGCTCGAGTCGATGAACGTGGACCGCATGGTGAACGGAATCGACCCAGAGCATAAGATTCCGGGCGATGTGATTCAGCGCTTCATTTATATCAACAGCGAGATGCGCAAGAAGAACAACAAAACGCTGGCGGACCTGCGGTTTCAAACGGCCGATAAGTTCCTGTGGACCGGGGCCTTTCTGCCGATGGTGGATTCGACGGTGGAGTCGCGCTTTGCCGACGACCGCACGTATACGTGGCAGGGCAAGAAGGTGGATGAGCAGACGCACCTGGGCTTCGATCTGGCTAAGCTGGCGCACTCGCCGATTCCGGCTTCGAATGACGGCAAGGTGCTTTGGGCCGAGGACCTGGGCATTTATGGCAACTGCGTGGTGATCGACCACGGCTTCGGGCTGCAGTCGTTCTACGGGCACATGAGCGAGTTCCTGGTCAAGAAGGGCGACATGGTCAAGAAGGGCCAGATCATCGGTAAGACTGGGTCGACGGGTCTTGCGGGCGGCGATCACCTGCACTTCGGGATGCAGGTGGATGGCGTACAGATTAATCCGGTGGAATGGTGGGACCCGCACTGGGTCAGGGACCGTATCCTGAGCAAGCTGGGTCAGGAGATGGGCGACGCGGGTGTGGACGCTTACGCGGAGGCTGTCAAGGGCCACCGGCGGGAGCGGCGGAAGAAGAAGTAGGGGGAGTTGGGCGCGTAGGCTGCTCTTCGCGCGCGCCCGAGCGCGGATGCTGCCGCTATCGTGCCCGGCCCCGGATAACAAAACTCCGCCGCGCGCGTCTAATCGGTTAGAATCCGTTTTGTAGGGTATGGAAGAACCGCAAGCCTCACAACCCGCCGCACAGCCCGTCCCGCATCCGGCGGAAGCGCAGGATTCCGCACCTGGATTCGCGCCTCTGTCGCTGCTGCGCGACGTGGCGATTTCCGTGGTGCTGGCAGTAATTCTGATCGTCTTCATCTACCAGCCCGTGAAGGTGGAGGGCACCAGCATGATGCCCGGCCTGACCAACGAAGAGCGCATCTTCATCAACAAATACGAATACAAGCTGGGCGTAGGATCGATCGACCGCGGCGATCTGGTGGTCTTCCATTTCCCGCTGGACCACAGCCAGTCGTATATCAAGCGGATTATCGGGCTGCCCGGGGATGAGGTCGAGATCGACGACGGAGTGGTTTTCGTGAACGGCAGCAAGCTCGACGAGCCGTACGTACCCGACGAGTACCGTGACCACGTTCCGCTCCCGCGCGAGCGCGTGCCGGCGGGAAGTTATTTCGTGCTGGGCGACCACCGAAATTCCTCAAACGACAGCCGCATGTGGGGCTACGTGAGCCGCCGCGAAATTTATGGCAAAGCGGTTTTTGTGTATTGGCCGCTCGATAAGATCGGGAGGGTACGATAAGGTGGGACCGGCGTGGTCAGCGATCCACTGCCGACTTGAATCTCTGCGGCAATCACCATCGTCGCGAGGATAACTGCGGACCGAGTCAGCCAATGCAGACCGGCCCTTTCCGGCTTCGCGGTAACTCGGTGCCGCGTCGTTCAGCGGGCTGGGCGGATGGTGTCTTCGGACGAAGACGTGACCGGTTGATAATGAACAGATGAGCAATGCAACTGTGGCGAATGCACGGCTTCTGATTTTGGAGTCCCAAGCGGAGCATCCCCGCCCGGTTCTGGTATTGGTCGGGGCAACATTTGAAAAGTTGGACACAACGTCCGTATGATCACGAGAGTCACGGTTAATTCGTTTAAGTCAATTGCAAACGTGGATATCGAGCTCGGCAATCTTAACGTTTTTGTCGGCGCAAACGGTTCAGGCAAGAGCAATCTGCTTGAGGCAATCGGCGTCTTGTCGGCAGCGGCCGATGGAAAGGTCACCGATCAAACGCTGTTACAGCGAGGTGTTCGCCCCGGGGTTCCTCGGCTCTATAAATCAGCCTTTCCGGCGCCGGGAACTCAGCAGACTTCCCACATCTATTTCTGCGGATTTTCCGAAAAGGCGCACTATGATGTTTCATTGAATAATCCGATGTCTGACCCGAATCCCGCTTGGAGATTCAAGACAGAATTGCTTGAGTGTGGATCGGAAAAACTCGCGAGCCGGGGGCCAAACATGCGAAACAACCCCAATACCGAAAACGGGCTCGCCGCCTTGAAAGTCGTCCAGCTTAAAGCGGATGATCCAGCTTTGGCCCTCATGCGCGAACTTCAGAACTACGTGATATACTCACCTACAACTCCTGTCCTGCGAGGGGTTGCGCCAGAGACACAACCCAGACAACCGCTCGGTTTATCGGGTGGACGGTTGCCAGATGCTGTTCACGAACTCCTGACATCGCGGAAGGAAAGCGAACCCGCAAAGCGTATATGCAGCGACGCTCGCGAGCTTATGGGATGGGCAACTGGGTATGGTTCAGCGTCTGCGTCTGAACTTCCGTTATCTCCGGCGGCCAGTTCCGCATCAAAGGTAATCAGGTTCTCCGACAAAT
>Ga0302320_10028412_pt1 | contig 10738 bp, 11 predicted proteins | sample Bog_T0_3_FD_202130 | JGI IMG/M metagenome (GOLD analysis project Ga0302320, IMG submission 202130) | Peat permafrost microbial communities from Stordalen Mire near Abisko, Sweden - Bog_T0_3 | ecosystem: Environmental > Terrestrial > Soil > Wetlands > Peat | place: Sweden: Abisko, Stordalen Mire... | reverse complement strand
TTTTTATTAATAATGTTAGGTTTCGTAAGAAAAATCAAGAAATTATTAAATCGATATATTTATTTATTATTTAAATGGGCAAAATAAAAAATTAATCTATTTTCCTAAGTTATTTTTTTAATTTATCTGTTGATCTTTTGATTATAGAAATTTGGATTTATTTTTCGTTGGTATTTATAACGTGTAAGTGTTCAGTCTTGAATCCTTCTACTTCTTCATCTGGTACCTGCAGTTCTGATTCTCTTGATTTTTTTTTTGCCGAAGCTTTTTCAAGATCCATAAAATTATCATAAAATGGTGCTTTTTTTTCTTCTTCATCATTTATATCCGTTTCATGTTTTTTGCGATGTTCCTTTAATTGAGGAAGTTTATATAAGAGCAAGGCAACCCATAATTTATTGACAAATCTCTTCATGTTTGAATTATTTAGTTTCTTTTTGCTTTCTCCAGATGGAAATATTTTTTCTTTTGGTTGTTTTTCTATCACTAAAAAAATATAAGTTTTACTATCAGATAAACTTAATTTGATACTATCAATCATAAGTTTAGAAGCAACCAAAAAGATGGGGTTATTGTAAAAATTATGCAAAAATATCAGAGATAAATAAGCTTTATTGATGTTATCTGGATTTCGATTTCTAGCTACCCAATAAGGAACCATGGGCTCGCTAACAATTCCGATTGTCACTGTGGATATAATAATCCCGAGAATAAATCTCACAACACCAGAAACAATCCCCCCAACAATATTTATGTAGATTAAAAAGAATTCATAAATCGCAAAAATTCTAAAAAATTAATATTTATTATCTATAATAAAAGAAACCTCCTTCTGATGATAGTTGTCCCATTAAAGACCTTGCCTTTAAGTATAGAGGTAAGTATAGATTTAATGACTGCTGCGACAATAGTAAGCAAGACTGAGGATAAAACATTCCAAATGCCAATCCAAAACAGAGGCCAAAATATTGGAAAGGTAGTGAATCCCACAATGAACAAAACGAACAGAAAAGCAACAATGGTATTTGAGATATGTAAACCCACATAAGTCAAAACTCCTCCCATTCCTCCAACATGTTTAGGGTTAAAAGTATGTTTCCCTTTCCTTTGCATGATCACCTAGAATTTCCAAGAATATTAAGGTAAATTTCTCAAATAATTACTCTTGTTTTAAAATCTATCAGAATATCTACAAAAGAAATCAATAAATAGATGGACGCGAGGGCAGTTGCTATGCTTTAGATTGTTTTTACAGAAATAATTAATAAATTTCTAAAAGTGAAATGAAAAAAACATAAAAGAGATTGAAAGAGCATATGCAATCGCCTCAAATTGGTCTCTCACAAAATTAATGATTTTTAAAAATTCTATGAATGAAGCCTCATTAGCTGAGATACCAGTTATTCCCGAGTTTTTTATGAAGCTGAATCCTTTGTTCATGAACTCCAAATAAAATTCATAAACTTTGAAATTCATATTGTATACACTAAAAACCAGAGTTTCTTAAAATTTAATTTATTCAAAAATTCACCTTTGCTGAATTGCTATTATTGTTGAAAAAGATGTATATGCCATGTAAACAGTCGAAGCTAATGCGCATAAAAGAGCAGTGAACAATCTTTGAGGGAAAAAAATAGGTTCTTTTTTCCCAATCTAACTAAATTTAAAGAAAATTCCGATTAAAAAAATCGCACATTCAATTCTTTTTGATAATTGGAAAATGGTGTTAAGATTTCTTTGATTTTTTGGATCATTTTTTTCGACTCAAAATCATCGTTTTTTAGGAGGTTTTCTTGGATAATCTCTTTCTGTGAACTCTGATTAGTAAGGTTCCCAACAAAATTTGGATTTTCTGGATTATAAAGCTTTGTAGATATATCTTTGATTTTTTCGTAATTTATTTCTTTTTTTGCAAATTTCTTTTCATCACAATTATTATTGATTGACTCAGCCTAAAAATAATTTTTTAATGTAATATTAATAATATTTAATTTAATAACCCAAGATTGAGAAGGATGATTGAACATCTTTTGATAAGTATATTCATAAAAGACAGAATATTTAACATCTGCAAACTATAAAAAAATATAAAATTGATCAATACAAACAATTTACAAGCTGATTTTTTTTTTTAGTTTTTCTTTTTAAGTAGCCAAGTAAAATATCAAATGTGATTATTAGCAAGAGCCCACAAACCACATATAAACATATCTGACTTATTGCATACAAACTTTGCAAAACTGAAATAATCACTATCACCAACACTATAAACAACCCAGCATTTAAATTAAAAATAGCATTATAAGTCCAAACATTCGCAGACAGTACGATGAGAGCAGAAATCAATAGAATTATATAAGTGACAGTATAATAGGTCTAGAAAAAAATATTGAATAGTTTAAAATATGAAAATTTACTTTTATTTCTTGAACTTTGGTTGCAACTGTCTTTATTTCAATAACATCTGAAAGTCCACTTTCAATCCCATCAACAATAATCATTAATTGATATTTTCCATAATTTACAAATGTTATTTGAAGATCTTTGAAAACAAAATTAGAATCTGTTGTTTCATTGGGGGTTGTGAAATTAATAGCCACTGGTTCATACGTTTGAGTCACCTCTTTATTCAATTTTCCTGCATTAGATACAATTTGCCACATATTGCTTAGAGTAGACTTAACACCATTCGAGGATGCGCTTTGATTACTATTTGCATCCGATAATACTGAGTCATAAGTTGCAAGGGTTCCGTTCAATGACTGTAATAAGTCCTCATATGTTTTTTCAATATCTACATATTTGTACACTCTCACTGTAATGATTTTGACTTTTGTTGTTTGTTGACCATCAGTATATGTAATTTGAATGAGGGGTTGGATGGAAAGAGTTAGAGGAGAAGGGGATGCGACGCTTATCATGACCTTTTTAAAAAAATCATTTATTTATATTATGAAAATTATTTTTTAAATTTGAGTAACTTCAATAGTTTGACTGATATTTTGAAGGAAGTAGACATTGTTAATTGGATTAACCAATTGAAAAGCTGAAGTTGATTTGGGAGAAGCTCCTTGAGCAGAAAAGGACAATTTGTAATTTCCATTTATTCCTTGCAAGATCAATAAATTAAAATAAGCTATTCCATAATCATTGGTTTTTGTCACAGCTTTTGTTTGGTCAAGTTGAACATTAGATTGTGATTGAACTAAACTACCTAATGAACTTGGATCCAATTCTAAGTTAAAAAAAAAATCTTTATAAGCTTCATTTAGATTTTTTTTTCAACTTCCAGAAGCCAGTTCCATCACCAAATCTTCGATTTTACTTGAGCTCAGGGTGTCGGTAATATCCTGTGCCGAATTGATAGTTGCTGTGATCAATGCTTCTCTGACAATCGATTCTGTTCCTTTTTTGGCCTTCACTGCCACTTGAAAGATGTAGCCAGTGGTCACAACAGATGGTACATCAATAGAAATCTACTACACTTTTAACAAGAAAATTGTAAAAAATCAACCTCTAAAACGTCAGTGTCACTAGAAACATAAATATTGCTCGTAATTGGGGCTTTCGAATTTGCTATAAACAAATTCGAGAAGGTATTTTTGAGTGCATTTGCATTAGAGAACAAATTGGTCATACTGTTAGAGCTTGATCCTGAAACACTGGCTTGAATTTGTCCAGAAACTTGATTGTAAAGGTTAGTAGCTGCATTTAATCCAGATCCTTGAGGAATTTGGCCAGAGGATTGAACAAAACTCATCAAATCACTTATGGGCACTTCTTCCATTGTGGTAATTAAATCATCAATGCTTGAGGTGGAGTTAGAAATACCGTTGAGCAATGTATGGGCTGACAATTTAAAGTCACTTTTTCTGGAAATTCCAGTCCATTTAAAAGCTGTAAAAGTAAAAATTGATTGAAGGTCTTGATTTTTTGTCAAATTAGTATTCGTTCTTGAATCATTGATAACTTGGATCATTGTGGAATTGAGATAATCGTTATATTCAGCCAGAACAAGATCAATAGCTCGATTTTTAGCAACTGTTAAAAATGAACTCTGGTAATTGGTAATTGTGACATCGCAACCTCCCAATAGAACTTTGGGATTTCTTTTAAATTTATTTAAATATTATGAAAAAATTTTGGTTTGACCTGTAAAAGGTTTGTCTATAGATTAATGTATTTGAAAGATTGGCAAAAATAGTTTGCTGCCCCATGGAAATAAAGCAAGTATCATACTCAGTATATTGATCAGGAAATGCAGTGACTTTCTGGGAAGATATTTCAAAAGGAATGAGAAGCATGTGGTTCATTCCAAAAAGATCCATATCAGTAATGTAACTTCTTGAAAACTAGAAAAAATAATTACGGTAAATAATGAAAATGAAATGTATTTAAGTAGAACAGTGGCTTGAATAGGAATTCCAAATACAGTATCGCCAGTGATTTGTCTGGAATATGATGTATTTGATATTGAAACACTCGAGTCATCATAAAAACAGTACATATTTGATTCACTTGTTGAGATTTCATCCACTGAAGTATAAAAACTTGGGTTGAAATTCATGATGTCACCGCAAAAAAATTGTAAACTAAAATAAAAAAAAATATTATTTTATTTTTCCGATCTCTCTCACTTAATGCAAGCAATGTTGCCTTGTACATCATATGTTGATATTGTATAAAATGAGGCAATTCCTTGTGAATTCGTAAAAGATCGCTTTTTATGATGAATGATGACAGCAAAAATAAAATGAAAATTTTAGTATTTTTTTTAAATTAAAACAAAATAACCATCAAATTCATAAAGGTTAAATCGCCACTATCATCATACAAATCAGGGATATCCAGTATTACTGACGAATCATTAAAAACTTCAGTTGGTTTCACAATAATGGGATAATTTGAAAGAGCTAAGCCTGCAGAATTTGTGAGTTTTACTTGAAACTAATTAAATTTATTAATTAAAATTTTTTTAGTTTTATAAAGTGTTAGTTTTACTCTGGGCAGAAAGTCGCCCCCTCTGGAATAAACGTTTCTGACTTCTGTTGAATTGGAAGGATTTTGTAAAAGATAACTGATTTGAGGTTGAACAATGATTTGGATGTTGGCAGCATCAAATTCCGTTAAAATTTCCAATGGCTCAGAAATACATCCTTGGCTCGAAAAGCCAATAGCATAGAAACCGAAAAGATTCGGTTTAATAAGCAATCTTCATAAAAAAACAATAAGTTTAAAATTTTATTAACATGATACTTGAGTAAAATCTCGCCATTTTCATCAGTGGAATTCGATAATTGATAGAATTCTATGATTTGGTTTTTGAACTCAGAAATGCTTTTGGAATTATAATCACACATAAGATATGAGGGAAAATGCACCATATTAAAATCAACATTAATGGCAGTTTTGGTCAACGGAATATTTTGTAAGGAATATATCCTCACCCTGAAATAATTGAATGTGTTTAGGCTATATCTAGCATTTATTTGAGTTTGATTCAAAAGAAGAACTGAACCCACTTTCGACACTAATGTGAAATTGATCATATCACCAAAACAAAAACCAATAATTCCTGCATCATTTAAAGCTTGTAAACCATCTACAAAGGTATTATAACTGCTTAAACTTAGTCCATATCTTTGATTAGGATTCAATATCAAATCAATCACGTTTGATAATGTGGAAGATAAATTCTGATCAGACAAATTTGTCACAAGAGGATAAATAAGCAAAGGCTTGACAAAATAGATGCTCGATATCCCACTATCAAAAGTAATGGAATCAATTATAATTTGACCATTAGAATCGCTTTGATTATTTCTTCTAAACACTGGTAAAATTAGCTCAGGAATTGGGGTAATATCCTCTGAAATTGAATGAATATCGAAAATCAATGTAGCGTTTTCTAAGGGCTGGAGATAATTGGAAATCGTGGTAAATGTAAAAGTAACGGCATCTCCAAAAGACTTTTTATAAAAATCAATAGAATTAGAATTACTTAACTAAAAAACTTTACATATGAACTTTTTGCTGGACTAATGCTATTAAGCTTCACATATCCAACATTTTCAATTTCTGAACTGTAAGAAAACTTGATTTCTCTGGAAACTGTAGTCACTCCCTCTAAATTAACTTGAATTTTTCTATTTTTACCAAATTAATTTATTATATGAAAAAATAAATAAAAATGAACATAAAGGTATTTTCTTGAGCTGAGTAGGTATATTGGAAATATAAATTCACCAACCCAGCATTATCTGAATAAGAAAATAAAGAGTCATCCATGTATAGTTTCAATCCTATATCACTTTCTTGCAAGGGCTTCAGAGTAACACTATTAATCTTAAAAAAAGATTTTAAAATTTCCTATCATAAAAAAAAAAAATTACTATCTGCACTTCAGGCGTCTTTCCAATAATGGGATTATCTAGAAAAATTGCAGTTCAATATTATGTAAAAAATTCAAATCATACCGTAAGCATCGGTAATTCTAATAATTGGAATGAAATCAGTAAGAATGTCATTAATTGAGCTCGAAAAGAATTTTGGTGGTTGATTTACAAAGGTGATCATTGTGACTGAACTGAGAACCTTAGAAGAATTTTTTTTAAATAAAAATACAATAATTTACATTAATGTAATCAGAAACCAAATTAATACCATCACAAATAAATTCAACTTTATAATTTCCATAAGGACCATAGTCAGAAAAATATGAATTATTAAAAAAAGCATATCCTTTAGAATTTGTCAAAATTGGAATCACAGGATCATCGAAGGATAAAGGATTATTTGCTGTTGCACTATAAATCCCTGGAATCGGATATAACAACTCTTTGGCTTGATAACCCTTTCTAACATTTGTATATCGTTTCGGATAATCTTCCCCATTGAAATTGCAGATTAATGCAAAAACCAATTTTCCAGCCATTGGATCATTCGATAAATTTAGTACTTGTATAATAGGTGTCAGATTCGAGCCAAAAACTTGGGTTTCTTGTATGCTGGAGGAAAAATTTCTGATGAATTTCAAAGAAGTAACATTGGTGTTTAATTTAATTGGCTTGACATAGAACGGATAATCCAGTTGATCAACTAATTCAGGCTTTGAATAATACCACAAAGTTTTTGCTGCGTTCTCACATACAAAAAGGATATATGTATAATTGTAAGTGCTTCCGATGACCTAAAAAGATGTCCTATAACAAAAATTTAAATTTAGAGAAACTGTAAGGTTCTTAAATCTTGCAACTCCATTTGCATCTGAGGGCTCTGAAACATCTCCGTTTAAATACGCGAATTTTACAGCTTTTAGAATAGACTATTTTTTAGGGATGAAACCGTAATATTACCATCAAGATAAGCATTTTGATAAGATTCCACTCCTGTTTGAGGAACAAATGGTTCAGGCCAAGAAACTGCGATAACATATTTATCTTGTATTGGTTGTCCATAATAATCAAGGACCTGAATTATGGGTTGGACAAGGAATGGGGTTCCAATGGTTTGTTCGATTGGGGGATATGTATTATTCAGTATTTCTAATGTTAGAACTTTGCTATTTATATATACATATTGAGGATCGCTTATCCCAGTTCCATTAGTGGCATTATATTGATATTGGTAATTACCTTGAGGTCCTCTATGAAATAATATTTATTGGTAAGACAGTATATGAAAAATTATAGTTACCTTACAAAGTTAATACCTGCGAAAGAACTATAACCTATTTCATCTGTGTTGGTGTCATCTGAAGTTTTAACGATTTTGCACACTTGATTCATTCGGAGATAATGGAGAGTTCCTAAACAATATTTTTTATTTGGGATTTTTTTTAATTTTAAAAAAAACCTGATAATAGAACTCGACTTGCGTAATCACATGTAAAACTTCCAAGATCTTTCTCAAAAACCAAATCTGAAATTGTGAAGTTTATTTGTGCATTAGTTGCTGCTGAGCCCTATTTTTGAAATTTTTGAAAAATATGGTTTCTTTTTGGAAATTACGGAATTGGTGAGTGCTTTAACCCTTGCGCCCGGGAAAACTTGGTTAAATGTTTGCGAAAAATAGTAGTTATAATCAAGGTCTAATTTTGCCACAACTGTGGTTGGTATGTTATCGTTCTATAAGAATGATCAAAATATTTTTTTTTAGTTATTAATACATTGATGATTGCTTGAATGATGATAAAAACAAAAACGATATAAATCCCAAGAACAACCAGGGGAAAAACACATCGATGCTTCACATTCTCATCATTGAGGTCGGATATATAAGGGAAAAAAGTTTTGAAAATTTTTCGAGCTTTTTTCATTAGAAAGAAAGTTTTTAATCAGCTAAACTATAAGAGTGAATAAAAAATGAAAGGGCCGTTTTTAAAGCTTTTAACATTAGTTTATTTTTTTATTAATTTCAGGGATTTAAAAAAAAATGATAAAATAAATATTTTCTTAAAAAGCGATAAAATAGAAATCTGGTTCAATTTTTTTATAAAAAAAACTAATAACTTTTTATATTTTTTATGTATGTAATTTAAATTTAGAAAAATATAATTTCTGAGAAAATTGATTTTATATATTATTATTTGTTTTTGGTACTATCTCTACATATTTTGACTTTTTGTGCGCTCGACTCTGCTGCATCCATAAAATTTCCTCTTTAAAACATTATAAAAAAAATTTATTTTTGGTTATTAATACCTGTTATTCATCTTTTTCTCTGGATTATGAATCAGATTTTTCTTTCGAAATTGAGATAATTCTGGATTCTTACTTATCAACCAACTCAAATAAAATTTATTCTGAATTAGTTTAAATTTATTTCCATTGGCCTTATTTGTAAGTAATTCCAATTCCATTTCTGATTTATCGTGAAAATTATTTGGTTTTTTCACTCCTAAATGAAAAAAACAATCATTTTGATTTAATATGAAACAAAAACTTTGCTGTATGAGACGTACTGCTGTCACAAAAATCGGATTGTTATGAAAATGATGCATATATATAAGAGAGTAATATGCTTTATTCATTTTATCAAAATTTATGATTTGAGTGACCCAATAAGGAAGCATAGGCTCTGTTATAATATTAAAGGTAATTGATGCAATGATTATTCCAATAATAAATCTTATTATTCCAGATACAACTCCCCCTGCAATAGCAACGTAAAAAATAATAAACTCATATATTGAAAATGCTCTATTAAAAAAAAACATTTTACCGTAAACCTAAGATTAATAAATATATACCTTCTATTGCTGACGTAATCTTTTTTTACACAAAAGCATTTTGCAATCAATTTTGCAATGGGAATAATGATGGCAGAAGCAATAAACAAGAGGATTGTAGGAAGATAATTCCAAATAATTATCCAAAATAAAGGCCAAAAAATTGGGAAAGTAGTCAATCCAATTAAAAATAAGACGTAAAGAAAACCAATAATTGTATTGGAAACATGTAAACCAACATAAGGAAGTACTCCTTTTAATCCATCACATTTTTTGGGATTGAATGTGTAGATTCCTTTTCTCAACAAAACAACCTAAAAATAATCTTAATAAAAAAACAAATTTAGAAAAAAAACTCTATTTTTAAAATCAAAAAGTGTCTCCACAAAAGAAATGAGAATATATAAAGAAGCCAAAGCACATCCAATCCTATTAGTGAAAATTTTAAATTCTTGAAAATTCTTTATGAAAACCCAAATGAAATTGCCATAGCATGAGAAAGAGCCTTAAATTGGACTCGAACAAAATCAATAAAGGACAAACATTCTGAAAAATCATTTTCATTAAGTGAAACGTCTAAATTGGAAGTTTTTACATAAGTAAATCCTTTATTCATGAATTCCAAATAAAATTCAAGCACCTGGAAATTCATATTGTAAACCCTAAAATCATATTCACCTTTGAAAAATTAATATATAGAATACATATTCTGAAGAGAAAATATAGTGCTAAAAGAGGAATAAGCCATAAATATAATCGAAGCAAGGGCACACAATAAAGCTCCAAAAAGTCTTTGGGGGAAAAACATTGGATCATATTCACCTAACTTTTTCGGATTGTAATTTCAATAAACTTTAAGGAAAAATTTAATACATTAGTTTTTCCTTGATAAAAAGAGAAAGGAGTAAAGATCTCTTTGGCTGTGGATAAAATATTTTTCGTTGATGACTTAGAAGTAGAAACACTTGGTGTTTCGATAGATTTTTTTCCTATTTCTTGTAAAAAATAAATCATGGAAAAAAAATTTAAAGATTTTTATTTACCTTTGGACTGATTCACAAGAGACCCTTCAATCAATTTATTAGAAATTTCTTTTATTTTTGTCCAATTTATTTTATTATCTTCGTAAAGTTGGCTACTTTCACCAGAGACTTGGTTTTGCTTAAAGTTTCAATTGAAAATAAAAATATTATGAAAAAAAAAAACCCAGCTTTTTGACGGTTTGAGAAATAATTTTTGAAAAGTATATTCATAAAAGATTGAATTTTTCATATCTGAAAACTAAAATGAATTCTTAACAATCAAAAATTAAAATTAAAAGAAATAAACTAATAAGCTTTTCCTCCCAGGGCTTCTTGTTTTCCTAAGGTGACCATTAATTATTGTCAAAAGGACCAAAAGCAAAAGACTGGCAATAACATAAATAAGAATAATTGTGGTATTGTTCAAATTTTGAAATAAGGTTGTCAATAAAATGACAACAAATATCATAATTCCTCCATTAATGTT
>Ga0302320_10028411_pt1 | contig 10738 bp, 9 predicted proteins | sample Bog_T0_3_FD_202130 | JGI IMG/M metagenome (GOLD analysis project Ga0302320, IMG submission 202130) | Peat permafrost microbial communities from Stordalen Mire near Abisko, Sweden - Bog_T0_3 | ecosystem: Environmental > Terrestrial > Soil > Wetlands > Peat | place: Sweden: Abisko, Stordalen Mire... | reverse complement strand
CTGATGCCACGGATCGCGATCGTCGACTACGGGGTCGGCAACCTGCGCAGTGTCGAGCGGGCGCTGGCGCGTGCCGGTGCAGAGGCGGTGATCACCCCGGATCCGCGGGTCGTCGCCGGCAGCGACGCGGTGGTGCTGCCCGGTGTCGGCGCCTTCGCTCCGGCGGCGGCACTCCTGTTCGGCTCCGGGCTGGGCGACGCCGTGAGGGAGGCGGCCGGCCGCGGCCGCCCCGTTCTCGGAGTCTGCCTCGGCTTCCAGCTGCTCTTCGATTCGAGCGAGGAGGGGGAGGGCGGCACCGGCCTCGGCCTCCTCTCGGGGCGAGTGCGCCACATTGTGGCCGCACCTCCGCTCAAGGTGCCGCACATGGGCTGGAACTCGCTCCGGTTGCGCCGGCCCGCCGTGCTCACCCAGGGGGTCGAGGATGGCACCCGGTGCTACTTCGTCCACTCCTACGCGGCCGATGCCGACCCGGCGGCCGTGGTCGCCACCGTGGACTACGGCGGCGACATCGTCGCCATCTGCGAGCGGGGAGTGGTGACGGGTACCCAGTTCCACCCCGAGAAGAGCGGCCCGGCCGGGTTGCGCATCTACGCCAACCTGGTGGCCGCGGCGCTGGGTGAGCGGTTGCCGGCTGAGCCGTCCCTGCCGTGATCGTCATCCCCGCCATCGACATCCGAGGAGGCCGCTGCGTCCGTCTCATCCAGGGCGACTACAGCCGAGAGCAGGTCTACGAGAGAGATCCGTCCGGGGTCGCCCGGCGGCTGATCGAGAGTGGCGCCCACCGCATCCACCTCGTGGACCTCGATGCCGCGCGGGGGACCGCGGACGTGGACTCCGCCGCCGCGGCCCGCGGCGTGCTGGAGGTGGCCCGGCAGGGTGGTGTCGAGATCGAGGTGGGAGGAGGCGTCCGCACCCTGGCGGCGGCGGAGCGATGGCTGGCCGCCGGGTCGACCTTCGTCGTGCTGGGGAGCCTGGCGGTGCGCGAGCCCGAGACCGCCGAGGCGATCTGCGCCGCCCTGCCCGGGCGCTGCCTGGTCGCCCTTGACGTGCGCGGCGACGTCGCCCAGGCCGAGGGCTGGACCGAGGGCGCGGGAAGCGCCACCGCCCACCTGGAACGCTGGGCGGTCTGGCCGCTCGGCGGCCTGGTCCGGACCAATGTGGCCCTCGACGGGATGTTGAGCGGCCCCGACCTCACTGGGCTCGAGGAGGCGGTGCGGGTGTTTCCCGGACCGGTGATCGCGAGCGGAGGGATCAGCACGGTCGACGACATCGTCCGCTGCGCCGAGGCCGGAGCCGCCGGCGCCATCGTGGGGCGCGCCATGTACGAGGGCAGCTTCGACCTGCGGGCCGCCATGACGAGGTTCCCACGATGACCCTGGCCAAGCGGATCATCCCCTGCCTCGACGTGGATCACGGCCGGGTCGTCAAGGGGGTCAACTTCGTCAACCTCCGCGACGCCGGCGACCCCGCCGAGCTGGCGGCGCGGTACGACGCCGAATCCGCCGATGAGCTGGTGTTCCTGGATATCACCGCGAGCAGCGATGCTCGCGAGATCCTCCTCGACGCGGTGCGCCGCACCGCCGACTCCGTCTTCATCCCGCTCACCGTGGGAGGCGGGCTGCGCGGGCTCGATGACATCGACCGGATGCTGCGCAGCGGTGCCGACAAGGTGTCGCTCAACACGGCGGCGCTCGCCCGTCCCGAGCTCATCGGTGAGGCGGCCGAGCGCTTCGGGGTGCAGTGCATCGTGGTCGCGGTGGATGCCCGCCGTGAAGGCGATGGCTGGCATGTCTTCTCCCACGGCGGTCGCCGCGACACCGGGCTGGACGCGCTCGCCTGGGCGCAGGAGGCGGCCGAAAGAGGCGCCGGCGAGATCCTGCTGACGAGCATGGATCGGGATGGCACCCAGGACGGCTACGACCTTCTGCTCACCCGGACGGTCTCCGACCGGCTCACCATCCCGGTGATCGCGAGCGGGGGGGCGGGGAAGCCCGAGCACCTGCGCGCAGTGCTCGACGAGGGAGGCGCGGATGCCGCCCTGGCAGCCTCCATCTTCCACGATGGCATCCACCCCATCCCCCAGACCAAGGCCTACCTGCGCCAGCACGGGATCGAGGTGCGGCTGTGAGCGGCGCAGACGGCGACGCCCTCGCGCCCTCTGGAGAGCCGGTTGCCTCGGCGCTGCCCCTGGTCGCCGCACCGGAGGGGCGCAGCCCCGATTTCAGCCGCGGGCTGGTCACCGCCGTCGTCCAGGACGCGGCGACCGCCGAGGTGCTGATGGTCGCCCACATGAACCGCGAGGCCTACGAGGCCACCCTGGTCAGCCGGCGGGCCACCTTCTGGAGCAGGAGCCGGGAGCGTCTCTGGCAGAAGGGCGCGACGAGCGGCAACAGCATGCGCGTCAACCAGGTCCAGCTGGACTGCGACGGCGATGCCGTGCTGCTGCTGGTCGAGCCCGCCGGCCCGGCCTGCCACACGGGTGCGCGCTCCTGCTTCGTCGCGCCTCCCCCCGCCGCGGGCGTCGCGCCTCCCCCCGCCGCGGGCGTCGCGTTTCCCCCCGCCGCGGGTGGCGTGGGAGGCCCCGCACTGTGAGTGGGGCTCGTCTCGCTCTGCGCTGGGTGGGCGCTGGCGGACCGGGGTCCGCCGCACCATGATCCAGGGGGTGGAAAGGACCGGCGGGTACCTCCCCATCGCGGCCTACGGGCTGATCGGCGACTGCCGCAGCGCCGCGCTGGTCGGTGTCGACGGCAGCATCGATTGGTGCTGCCTGCCCCGCTTCGACTCGTCCTCGCTCTTCGGCCGCATCCTCGACGCGCGCGATGGTGGCTACTGGCAGCTACGGCCGCGGGGCGCGCACCGGGCCGAGCAGCGCTACGACGACCGCACCAACATCCTCCGGACCATCTTCTCCACGCCCACCGGCACGGTTCAGGTCGTCGACTTCATGCCGGTCGACGAGGAGACGATCGGGAATCACGCGCGTCCTCACCGCCGCCCGCGGATCGTCCGCATCGTGGACTGCCTGACCGGCAGCGTGAGCATGGATCACCGGATCGCTCCCCGGCCCGACTACGGTCGCTTGCCGGCCGGGTTCCAGGCCGAGGGCAGGCGTTTCCACGGTGACGCGGGTGGCCTCCATTTCTGCATCGTGTCGACGTCCGAGATCCGCGGTGGGACCGGCGGCTTCACCCTGCACGCGGGTGATGCGGTCGCTCTCTCCCTCCGCTGCCAGCATGACAGCGGGGAGTGCACCACCTCGGAGAGCGCCTGGACGGTCGAGCGCGCGCTCGGTCTGCTGCGCGAAACCCAGGCCTACTGGTGGCGCTGGATCGGGAAGGTCCGCTACGCCGGAGCCTATCCCGAGGCGGTCTGGCGCTCGGCGCTCGCCCTCAAACTGATGATCTACGCGCCGACCGGCGCCATCGTGGCGGCGCCCACCGCCTCACTCCCCGAGGCCATCGGGGGCCGCCGAAACTGGGACTACCGCTTCACCTGGCTGCGGGACGCCTCCCTCACCCTCTTTGGCCTCTTTCAGCTCGGCCTCCACGAGGAGGCCGATGGCTTCTTCGGCTGGCTGCGCACCACCGGTATCGGCGAGGGCGGAAGGTTTCAGAACCTCTACCGGGTCGACGGCGGCACCCGCGTCGCCGAGGAGGTGCTCGGCCACTGGTCCGGTTACCGGAGGTCGGCGCCGGTCCGAATCGGCAACGGTGCCGTCGACCAGCTCCAGCTCGACGTCTACGGCGAGCTGCTGGACAGCGCCTACCTCTACGCCCGCTTTGGCGGCGAGATCAGCCAGACGCTCTGGAAGGAGCTGCACGCCGTTGTCGACATGGCCATCGAGTGCTGGCAGCTGCCCGACGCCTCCATCTGGGAGAGCCGAGGCCGGGAGCTCCACTACACCTACAGCAAGGTGATGTGCTGGGTCGCCGTCGACCGGGGCCTGCGGCTCGCCGACCGCTTCGGGCTGAGCTGCGATCGCGAGCGCTGGGAGGACGCGCGCCGGGCGATCCACCGGCGGGTGACGGCGGAGGGGTACAGCCGGCGGCTGCGCGCCTTCACCCAGACACTGGGAGGAACCACCGTCGATGCCGCCCTGCTCCGGGCCGGCCAGGTGCGCTTCCTCGAGGACCGCGATCCGCGCATCGTCAGCACGGTGCGGGCGGTCGCCCGCCACCTCGGTCAGGGAGTGCTGGTCAGCCGCTACCGCCCCGAGGAGACCGACGACGGCATCCAGCACGGCGCGGAGGGGGGATTTCTGATGTGCTCCTTCTGGCTGGCCGACGCTCTCGCCCACGTCGGCGAGGTGGAGCAGGCCCAGCGTCGCTTCGAGCGGCTGCTCGCCTTCGGATCGCCCCTCGGGCTGATGGCCGAGGAGGCGGACGGCGCGACCGGAGAGCTGCTCGGCAACTACCCGCAGGCCTTCACCCACCTGGCCCTGATCGGCGCGGCCGTCAACATCGAGCGGGCGCGGCACCGGCTGCTCGGCGCCCGCGGGCTCCCCGCCGCCGCCCACTCTGGTCGCGCCCCGACGACGTGACCCAGGCCGGCGACGCGAGCCACGCCGCCTCCCGGAGTCTGGACCAAGCCTTCGGGGCGGGAGCCGTCGCCTCCACCGCCACCGCCCCCGGCCGGGTGACCCTGGTTGGGGAGCACGTCGACTACGTCGGCGGCCACGTCGCCTGCATGGCAGTCGACCTGGCTCTCACCGTCGCGGTGCGCCCCTCGCGCGACGGGTGGTGGCGGGCGGCCGGGCTCGGTCAACGCGTCGAGCGTCCGGCACCCATGATGGCCGGGGACATCGGCGACCGCCTCTTCGCCGCCGCCGTGGCCCTCCGCGGCCGGGGCCGCGCCCTGCCCCCACTCGAGCTTGCCGTGGCCGGCGATCTGCCGGCATCGGCCGGCCTCGCCTCCTCGGCGGCCGTCATCCTGGCGGCTGCGGTGGCCATCCTCCGGCTCGCCGGCCGCCGGCTTCCTGCGGAGGAGCTGGTGGCGATCGCGCTCGCCGCCGAGCGCGACATCGTCGGTGTTCCCTGCGGTGACCTCGACCAGCGCGCCATCGTCCACGCCCGCCCCGAGGAGGTGCTCGCCCTGGACAGCGCGCGCGGCGCGCGGCGCAGCGTGCCGTGGCCGTGGCCGGCTGTCGCGCTGGTGGTGGCGGCCAGCGGCGAGAGCCACGACGTCGGCGGCCGCGGGTACCGCCGGCGCCGTCAGGCGGCGGAATCGGCCTGTGCCGCTCTGGGAGTCCCCACCTGCCAGGAGATCGGTGATCGCTGGCGGGAGCTGGAACCCGGGCTGAGGCCCCGAGGCCGCCACATCGCCACCGAGACGCTCCGCGCCGACGCCGCCGTCCGGGCCCTCGAGGGCGGTGATGTCGCGGCGCTGGGGCGGCTCATGGACGAGAGCCACGAATCGCTGCGTCGCGACTGCGAGGTGAGCACTGCCCGTCTCGACGCCATGGTCGTCGCCGCGCGAGGGGTCCCCGGCTGCCGCGGCGCCCGGCTAGTCGGCGCCGGCTTCGGAGGCAGCGTCGTCGCCCTCGTCGAGCAGGGAGCGGCCGAGGCTTGCGCCGCGGCGCTGGCGGCGGTGAGCGGGCGCGACGCGGCCACCTGGCTGGTCCGTCCTGCAGCTGGTCTGGAGGTCATCGCCGCCGACGCCGTCGGGGGCGATGAGGGCGGTTCCTGAGGGCTGCCGCCCGAAGTCTCCACGCCCGGAGCCGGGGTGGGGGGCCACCGCACCTTGGTTGCATAAACATGCATCTGCCACGTATAATCCACCGGCCATGCCCGCCTCTGTGATCCGTGCCGCGGTCTGCGGCGCCACCGGCTACATCGGCGCCCAGTGCGTCGAGATCCTCGACCGGCATCCCGGCATCGAGCTCACGCGCCTCCTCGGTCGCAGCTCGGCCGGCAAGTCCTTCGCCACCGCCGTTCCGGGCAGCCGGGTCAGCCTCCAGGTCGAGGGCGGCATGGACGTCGGCGACGTGCAGCTGGTGTTCGCCGCCCTGCCTCACACGGTGGCCGCCGCCCACGCCCGGGAGTGGCTCGACGCCGGCCGCGTGGTGGTCGACATGAGCGCTGACTTCCGCCTCACCGATCCCGCCGCCTACGCGCGCTGGTACGGGCTCGAACACCCCGCCCCGGACCTCTGCAAGCAGGCGGTGTACTCCTTGGTCGAATTCCACCGCGAGGCCATCGCCGCCTCCGATCTGCTGGCCATCCCGGGCTGCTACCCGACCGCCAGCCTGCTCAGCACCCTCCCCGCGTTGCGCGAGGGACTGGTGGAGCCCGAGGTGGTGGTCGACGCCAAGAGCGGGGCGAGCGGCGGGGGCCGTTCACCGTCGCTGGGTTTCCACTTCTCGGAGGTGAACGAATCGGTCAGGGCCTACGGCGTGGACGGCCACCGCCACAAGGCCGAGATGATCCAGGAGCTCAACGCCGCGGCCGGCCGCGCGGTGCGGCTGACCTTCGTGCCCCACCTGATTCCCATGACCCGGGGCATCCTGGCCACCGCCTACCTCCATCCGGTCGCCGGGCGCTGCGTCGCCGACGTCGTCGAGCTCATGCGCGGCCTCTGCGCCGCCAACCCTTTCCTCCGCTACGACGAGGTGCCTCCGGCGACCAAGTCGGTGACCGGGAGCAACACGGCCGCGGTCAACGTCACGGACCAGGACGGGGTGGCGGTGGTCACGGTCGCGGAGGACAACCTGGTCAAGGGCGGCGCCGGGCAGGCGGTCCAAGCGGCCAACATCCGCTTCGGGCTGGGCGAGACCATCGGATTGCCGGTGTCGTCGCAGTGGCCATGACCCAGATCGGCGCCTCCGAGACGGAAGCCTCCGGGACGGGCGCCTCCGAGACCGAAGCCTCCGAGACGGGCGCCTCCCCGGCGGATGTCGCGGTGGGCGTTGGCGTCTGCGCGCCGCGCGGCTTCAGTGCCGGCACCGCCGCGGCCGGCATCCGCGGCGACGGCGACATGACGCGCGCCGACATCGCGGTGGTCCTGAGCGATCGCCCCTGCGCGGGCGCCGGCGTCTTCACCCGGAACCTGGTCAAGGCCGCGCCGGTGGTCATCTCCCAGCTCACCCTGCGTCGGGGGACCCCGATCCACGCCGTGGTCGCCAACTCCGGCAACGCCAACGCCTGCACGGGCGCCCAGGGGCTGCGCGACGCGCTCCGGATGTGCGCGCTCACCGCCGGCGCCCTGGGCCGCGATCCCGTCGAGGTGCTGGTTTGCAGCACCGGCGTGATCGGCCGCCCGCTGCCCATGGAGCGGGTCGCCGACGGTCTCCGCGCCGCCGCGCGCAGCCAGGGCAGGGAGGCCGGTGAGCTGGCCGCCCGGGCGATCATGACCACCGACACCGTCCCCAAGATGGCGAGCGCAACCTTCACCGTCGACGGCGTGGAGCTGCGGGTGGGCGGGATGGCGAAGGGTGCCGGGATGATCCATCCCGACATGGCGACCCTGCTCGCCCTGGTCACCACCGACGCGGACGTCGCCGCACCCGACCTCCAGGCGCTGCTCGTCGAGGTCGCCGAATCCAGCTTCAACTCGATCACCGTCGACGGTGACACCTCCACCAACGACACCCTCTTCGCGCTGGCCAACGGCGCCGCGGGCGGGCCGGCGCTGGTGCCGGGCGGAGCCGGCTTCGCGGCTCTTCGCGACGCCTTCCTGGGCGTCTGCGAGTCGCTGGCGGAGCAGGTGGTCGCCGATGCGGAGGGGGCCACCAAGCACTTCCGGGTGACCGTCGCTGGCGGTCGCGACGACGCCGAGGCGCGCCTCGCCGCCCGCACCGTGGCCGTCTCCCCGCTCGTCAAGACGGCAGTGCACGGAGCCGATCCCAACTGGGGACGGATCGTCGCGGCGCTGGGCCGGAGCGGGGCCCGTTTCAGCCTCGACCGCGTCCGGGTGACCTTCGCGGGCACCACCGTCTTCGAGCACGGGGCGCCCCTCGACACCGACCTGAGCCCGGTCGTCGCCGCGCTGCGCGAGGCCCGGAGCGAGATCGACATCGACCTCGGTGCCGGTGACGGGCGCGGCCACGCCTGGGGATGCGACCTGACCGCCGGCTACGTGCGGATCAATGCGGAGTACACCACATGAGCACGGAGATCCCATGACCACCCAAGTCGAGACCATGGAGGAGCGGATCCGGCGGGCCGAGGTGCTCATCGAGGCGCTCCCCTACATCCGGCGCTTCTCCGGCCACACCCTGGTGATCAAGCTCGGCGGAGCGGCGATCGGGGAGGATGTCGACGCCTTTCTCCAAGACGTGGTGCTGCTCCGCTTCGTCGGCATGCGCCCCGTGCTGGTCCATGGCGGCGGCCCCGAGATCTCCTCGTGGCAGAAGCGCCTCGGCATCGAGCCGAGGTTCGTCAACGGGTTGCGCGTCACCGACGCGGCCACCATGGAGGTGGTGAAGATGGTGCTCACCGGCAAGGTCGGCCCTGAGCTGGTGAGTCGCATCCACCGGCTCGGCGGTCAGGCCGTGGGGATGAGCGGCGAGGACGGTCCCACCCTGCTGGTCCGTCCGCGTGGGCCCGAGGACGGGCAGGATCTCGGCTTCGTCGGCGAGGTCGATCAGGTCAACGTCGAGCCGATCGTCTCCGTGCTCGACCAGGGGCGCATCCCGGTCATCGCCTCCATCGGCCTGGGCGTCGACGGCGACGCCTACAACGTCAACGCCGATACCGTGGCCGCCGAGCTGGCCATCGCACTCAAGGCGACCAAGCTGGTGCTGCTCACCGATGTGGAGGGCGTGCGCGGCGCGGACGGGGATCTGATCAGCGTGCTGGACGCGGCGGCCGCCGACCGGCTGATCCAGAGCGGCGCCATCCACGGCGGCATGATCCCCAAGGTGCGCGCGGCGCTGCACGCCCTCGACGAGGTCACGGCCTCGCACATCATCGACGGCCGCGTCTCCCACTCTCTGCTGCTGGAGCTGCTCACCGAGAAGGGCGTCGGCACCATGGTGACCCGGTGAGCCAAACGGCTCCTGAGACGAGCGCTGCTTTCTCCGCCATCGAGGAGCGGGCGGCCACCGTGCTCATGCACACCTACGCGCCCCAGCCGGTGGCGATGCGCACCGGCAAGGGCTGCATCCTCACCGACGTCGACGGCCGTGAGTACCTCGACCTGGCCGGCGGGATCGCCGTCAACGTGCTGGGGCACGCGCATCCGGCGGTGCTGGGCACGCTGGTCGAGCAGGCCGCCCGCGCCATCCACCTGAGCAATCTCTACTTCTCCGAGCCCCAGCTGGAGGCCGCGGAGAAGCTGGTGGCCACCGCCTTCCCGAGCCGGGTCTACTTCTGCAACAGTGGGGCGGAGGCGATCGAGACCGCCATCAAGATCGCCCGCAAGTGGGGGAAGCTGAACCGCAATGGCGCGTCCACCATCATCTGCGCGCGGGGTGCTTTCCACGGCCGCACCATGGGTGCGCTGGCGGCCACCGCCAACCGCCACTACCGCGAGCCGTTCGAGCCGCTGCCGCGCGGGTTCATCCACGTCGCCTACGACGATCTCGGCGCGGTCGAGAGGGCCGTCGACGACCACACCGTGGCGGTGCTCATGGAGCCGATCGAGGGCCAGTCGGGGGTCGTGCCGATGAGCGACGAGACCCTGCGCGGCCTGCGCCGGCTCTGTGACGAGCGCAACCTTCTGCTGATGCTCGACGAGATCCAGAGCGGGATGGGGCGCACCGGCACCTGGTGGGCGCATCAGCACGCCGGGATCGTCCCCGACGTGATGGCGGTGGCCAAGGGGTTGGGCGGCGGGTTGCCTATAGGCGCCACCCTCGCCGGGCCGCGTGCCGACATCTTCACCCTGAGCGACCACGGTTCGACCTTCGGTGGCGGTCCCTTAGTGACCGCGGTGGCGGCCGCCGTCATCGACGCCATCCTGCGCGAGGGGCTGGTCGAGAACGCCGCACGGGTCGGCGAGCGGCTCCGCCACGGTCTGCTCCGGCTCGCCCAGGAGGGCGCGCCCATCGCCGAGGTGCGGGGTCGCGGCCTGATGCTCGGTGTCGTCCTCACCCGGCCGGTGGCTCAGCAGCTGGTCCTGGCCGCACTTCACCACGGTCTGCTGATCACCGCGACCGGGGCCTCGGCGCTTCGCCTCATCCCGCCGCTCATCCTCAGCGAGGCGCAGGCCGACGAGGCCGTCGAATGGCTGGCCGCCACCTTCGAGGCGGTGGCGGACACCGCGGGCGCGGGTGCCGCGCCCGAGAGCGGGAAGCCGTGAACGTCACCTCCGCCCTCGTCACCGCGGCCAAGGCGGAGCGGCAGCAGGCCATCCTCGAGCTGGTCCGGGACCGGAAGGCGCGCACCCAGGACGAGATCGTGGCCGCCCTGCATCGCCGCGGCCTCGACGCCACCCAGGCGACCGTGTCCCGGGACGTCCGGGAGCTGGGACTGGCCCGTGTTCACGACCCGGATGGACTCCGCTACGTCGCGGCTGCCGCCACCGACGAGCTCTCACCGCTGAGCACCCGGCTGCGCGCGGTCATGCGCGAACATGTCCGCTCCATGGAGTTCGTGGAGCACATCGGGATCCTGCGCACACGCCCGAGCAGCGCGCCGCTCGTGGCGGCACTCATCGACTCCGCCCACTTCGACGAGGTCGCCGGCACGGTCGCGGGCGATGACACGGTCCTGGTGGTGGTTCGCTCGCGGCCGGGGGCGCGCCGGCTCGCCGAGCGGTTGCGCGATGCACTGGGCGGAGGGCCGACCGCTGCCCGCGC
>Ga0302320_10028410_pt1 | contig 10738 bp, 10 predicted proteins | sample Bog_T0_3_FD_202130 | JGI IMG/M metagenome (GOLD analysis project Ga0302320, IMG submission 202130) | Peat permafrost microbial communities from Stordalen Mire near Abisko, Sweden - Bog_T0_3 | ecosystem: Environmental > Terrestrial > Soil > Wetlands > Peat | place: Sweden: Abisko, Stordalen Mire... | reverse complement strand
CCCATCCGCAGAATCGGATTCAAATACGAAAACACCACCAACCCCGTGGACTGCGCCTGCTCCCGCACCTCCGCCGCCAGCGTCAACACCTGCGCCAGGCAAGTCCCGTGTTTCAGCGCCCGCTCACTCGCCCGCTGAATCACCGGACCATCCGCCACCGGATCGCTGAACGGGACGCCCAGTTCAATCACATCCGCACCCGCCTCAATTGCCGCTAACACAACTGCCCGCGTAGTCGCGAGGTCCGGATCGCCGCAAGTCACATACACGATCAACCCAGGCTTTTTATAGAAAGATAAAGGCATAAAAGATTGAGTCATTGAATCGTTGAGAGATTGACTCAATGACTCAATCTCTCAATGATTCAATCCAGCTTTAAATTCTCCCGCAAGATCCCGATGTCCTTATCCCCGCGTCCGGAAACATTCACAATCACCACATCCGATTTCTTCATCTTCGGCGCGCGCTTCACAACCTCCGCTACCGCATGTGCCGATTCCAGCGCCGGAATAATTCCCTCCGTCCGCGCCAGCAAAGTCGTCGCCTCCAGGGCCTCCGCATCCGACGCCGGAACATACTCCGCCCGGCCCGAGTCTCGCAACGCCGCATGCTCCGGCCCAATCGAGGGATAATCCAACCCCGCCGAAACCGAATGAGTGTTCGCAATCTGACCAGCCGCATCCTGCAGCACGTAAGAATAAGTCCCCTGCAAAACTCCCGGCGACCCTCCCCGAAACCGCGCCGCATGTTCGCCCAGCCCCATGCCGCGCCCGCCCGCCTCGACCCCAATCAAGCGAACCTTCTTATCCTTTATGAACTCATAGAAAATTCCGATCGCATTCGATCCCCCGCCCACGCACGCAATCACCGCCGCCGGAAGTTTCCCTTCGGCCTTCAAAATCTGCGCCCGCGCCTCCCGCCCAATCACCCGATGAAAATCCCGAACCATCGTCGGATACGGATGCGCCCCCAGCACGCTTCCCAACAAATAATGCGTAGTCCGCACATTCGTCACCCAATCGCGCATCGCCTCGTTGATCGCATCCTTCAAAGTCCGCGACCCCGATTCCACCCCGCGCACTTCCGCTCCCAGCAGCCGCATGCGGAACACATTCAACTCCTGCCTCCGCATGTCCTCAGTCCCCATGTAGACAACGCACTCAAATCCCAGCAGCGAGCAAACCGTCGCCGTAGCCACTCCATGCTGCCCAGCCCCAGTCTCCGCAATCACCCGTCGCTTGCCCATCCGCTCTACCAGCAGTCCCTGCCCCAGACAGTTATTGATCTTGTGCGCCCCGGTATGCAGCAAATCTTCCCGCTTCAAATAAATTTTCGCCCCACCCAGCTTCTGCGTAAGCCGCCGCGCAAACGAAAGCGCCGTAGGACGCCCCGCATAAGTCCGCAGCAACTCCTTCAGCCTCCGCTGAAATTTCGGATCGCGCTTCGCCCTCTCATACTCCCGCTCCAACTCCTCGAGCGCCGCCATCAAAGTTTCCGGCACATACCGCCCGCCGTAAGCCCCAAACCGCCCAGCCTCGCTTTCGGAAACAAAAACGTGAGGGTGCCCCATCCTAGCCGCGTTTTTTGCGGCTAGGATGGGGATTTTGACTTTTACTCTCGCTCTTGATAGCGTCGCCATTTCTAACTCGTCTTCCGATCCGTCTCCCGCACCGCTTTTACAAACGACAACACCTTCTCCGGATCTTTCTTTCCCGGCCTCGCTTCCACTCCCGAAGCCACATCAACTCCGAACGGGTGAAATATACTCATTGCCTCCGCAACATCGGACGGTGTAAGACCACCAGCCACGATCACGGGAACAAGGAAGCCGAGCGACCGCACCATCTCTCGATTCGCTTCCCAGTCGAACCTCGCACCCGTTCCTCCGGCTTTGCCATTTACTTGCGCGTCAATCAGGACAGCGAAGGTTTTCTCGCGAATGCGCCTGCTGATCCCCACACCGCTGCCTTGATGCAACGCGTGATCCGGAATCATTGCAATCAGTTTCGCTACTCCGACGCTTTCAACAGCGGGCCGCGCGTCATTAAACAAGACGCTCTCCAACGACTGTTTCCCATGCAACTGCACCGCTGTCATCCCAGTCTCCAACACGATCTCGCGAATGCGCTCAGCCTCGAGATCCACGAAAACCCCAACCTTCTCCACGCCCTCCGGCAACTTCTCCACAATCTCCCGCGCCGCCTCGACACTAATCTTCCGGGGACTCTTCTCGTAAAACACGAATCCCACCGCATCCGCCCCCGCCTCCACCGCGGTCAGCGCATCTTCCAGATTCGTCATCCCGCAAATCTTCACCCAGGTCATCTCAAACCTTGTCGTCCTGAGCGCAGCAAGAGCTTCGCAAAGCGAAGTGCTTGCGTAGTCGAAGGATCCCTTTCGCCTCGATAGCTCCTTCGGCTCGCATAGGAGTTCGCTCCTCGGAAACTCGGTTCCAGTGAACGACGCTCACCGCCTACTCGATACTCGCAACTCGGCACTCGCAACTAACTCCCGCATCGCCTCACCCGGCCGCTCCGCGCGCATCAACGACTCCCCAATCAAAAATGCCTGATACCCCGCCGCGCGCAGCCGCGCAATATCCTCTCCCGACCGAATCCCGCTCTCCGCCACGCGCACCACATTCTTCGGAAGCTTTTCCGCCAGCCGGAACGCCGTCTCCACATCCACCTTAAACGTCCTCAGATCGCGCGTGTTCACTCCAATCAAATCGCATCCGGCATCTAAAGCTCGTTGCAGTTCTTCCTCATCATGCACTTCGCACAATACGTCCAGCCCGCGCCTGCCAGCTCCCCGCACCAGCGACTTCAATTCCAACTGCGACAAAGCCGCCACAATCAGCAACACCGCATCCGCCGAGTTCGCCACCGCCTCCAGCAACTGAAACTCATCCACAATAAAATCCTTGCGCAGACACGGGACCTTCACTGCCGCCGAAGCCACCCGCAGATTCTCCGGCGACCCTTGAAAGAACTCCTCATCGGTCAACACCGAAAGCGCCGCCGTCCCAGCCGCTTCCAACTCTTTCGCCAACTCCTCCACACAGAACTCCGCGCGAATCAATCCCTTCGAAGGCGACGCCCTTTTCAACTCAGCGATCACCGCAACTCCAGCCCTGTTCTTTTCTTCCAGTGCCCTCTGAAACCCGCGCGGCACGTGCCGTTCCGCGCGCTGCTCCAACTCTTGCACATTAGCCGCACGCTTGGCCTCAGCCACCTTCCTGCGAGTGGAGCTGACAATCTGATCAAGGGAAACAGGCATAACGGTGCCTGAATTATACGGGAAGGCAGGATTCGCAAATCAGTGCACCGCGGCTTTTGACAATGTCATCCTCAGCGAGGACCTCGTGCTTCGCGACAGCGATTCCCTACTTGCAAACGCTCTCAATCTCTTTGTAAGGCTTCTCCGCGTGCTCCGGATACTTGATCTGCTTCACTTGCATCCACTGATCCAGCAACGTACCCGCGTCGTGCAACCCCACGTCCGGATCGTCCTCATACGTCGCATCGCTCTCCGCTTCCTCCAGCGTCACCAGCTTGAATCCTTTCTTCCTCAACAGGTCCAGCGCATCGGGCAGAATCGTGCTACTGAAGGCTCCCAGATGCATCAGCAGCACATAGTTGGTCTCGTGCCCATAAATCAGCTTCGCCTGCTCCCGCCCCAGGTCAAGAAACGCCGAAGCCGTGTTCAAATAGCTCGATCGCAGCCATTCAATCGACTCCTTATTACCCTTGGCCACACACCGCGCGTACGCAAAGTTCCACAGATAGTCTTCCCAGTCGAGCGTCACCTGCGCGATTCTGTACCCATGCGCCTTCAAATAAGCCCGCACGGCCCGCCGCTTCTCCACTGTATCTCCCTCGTGCAGATATGGATAACGTAACCAGTGCCAGCTCTCCTTAGCATCTCCCTTGAGCAACTCCAGCACCGGTTCGTCCTCTTCGATCTCCCGCTCGAAGGCCTCGGCCGTGTTCTGCTCCAGATCCATGTGCGAATACGTATGGTTTCCCACCGGTTCAGCCGCGGCCCAGAGTTTCAGCGCCTCGGCACCATCCGCATTGCCTTCCAGCTTCTTGGCATTGACGAATCCATATACCGGGGGCACATGCTGCTTCTTCAAAATCGCCAGCACGTTCTTCGCCGTCTCCGACTCCGTCACTCCCGGCGGCAGCGACCCGTTCGACGGCAAATCGTCAAAAGTGATGGCCAGCTTTTGGGCACCGCAGATCCCGCAAAATGCCCACAGGAAAACGAAAACAAGACGGGAAGCTACAAGCCGCGAAGACCTGGCATCGGTTGTGCGACGAGACTTTTCCATCCCAAGAGTTTACTCGAGCTGGAAGCCAGCGGTGAAAGTCACGCCGATGCGGAGAGCAAAACTCAGGCGATTCGTAAACCCAGCACTGCGGATTAGGAACGCACGAGCCTACATGAAGAACATTCTTGGTGCCATCGAAGGGACTCGAACCCCCACACCGTTGCCGGTACATGGACCTGAACCATGCGCGTCTGCCAATTCCGCCACGATGGCAATCTGGACTGCAATGCGGCGGCGGCCCTAAGGCCGCCGAGTCAGGAAGATCGTCACCCCTATTTTACAGGCATGCCGGAGCCTGTCAAACCGCCAACGCGGTTGCGGGACGCCGAAGCCCGAAGCCTGAAAGCCGCAGCCCAACCTACGCCAGTTTCGCGGTCATCGAAATCTTGGCGTTCAGCACCTTCGACACCGGACAGCCCTTCTCCGCCGCCTCCGCGTACTTCTGAAACGTCGCCGCGTCCGCGCCCGGAACCTTCCCCACTACATCGATGTGGCTCGATGTAATCGTCCACCCGGAATCCAGCTTCTCCATGGTAAGCGTCACGTTTGTGCTAATACTCTCCGGCGTCAGATTCGCTCCACCCAGTTGCGCCGACAGGGCCATCGAAAAGCACGCCGCATGCGCCGCCGCAATCAGCTCCTCCGGATTCGTCCCTGGTCCGTTCTCGAATCGCGAAACAAATGAATATTGCGTGTCTTTCAACACTCCCCCCGGCGCCGAAATCGTTCCCTTGCCGTCCTTCAGTCCACCCTTCCACACCGCGCTCGCCTTGCGTTCCATCGCTCTCTCCTCATCACAAATCGCAGAATAAAATCCTTTGTCATTGTAGACGGACACCACGGAACATGTCAGGAGGAAGATCGTTCTCGGCCGCACAAAAACAATCGCGCCGAGCCTACTCAATAAAAGTCCGAGCAGCTTAAGTAAAACCCACACACCGGACAACTCAACTTGCATCGGTGCTCTTTCAATTCCGCCGAACAGTTCGGACAAAAACGCTCCGGATGCCCCGCATCTCGCCCCAGCTCTACTCGCGTCGCCTCTCCCCGATTTACCCCAGCCTGCTCTTGCCCGCTCGCACTCATCCGCGCAACATACCTCCATGCGCACCTGCGCACAAGTGGAAATGTGTCTTCCTCCTGCAGGCATACCATTCGGTTCATTCACTCCCCCCAAATTTTTTCTTCCCCTCTTCACAAATCTTCATCCTTCCACAGACCTTTTTGCGCTAGAATGCCCATGCACTGAAGGGCTTCGTCCATCTGGCCGTGGACCGGCTCTTGGCCTTCCCCCAGGAGGTAGTAGATGTATCGGCCCTATCCCAGTTCCCTGGCGGACGCTCGTCCGTTTCTGGACGTTCAGTCCTTGATCCGCAACCTTGCTCAAGATTTCGTCACCTCCTTTAACACCGGCAACTACGACCAGGTTGCCGCCCTCTTCACCCAGGACGGCGCATTCATGGCACCGCATCACGACCCAGCCTATGGTCCCAAGGCCGTCGAGCGGTTGCTCCGCCAGATCGGCGAAGCCGGATACGAAGACCTGCGCCTCGAAACCGTCCGCGTCGAATCTTCCGGGGACTTGGCCATGGAGATCGGGCGCTACACCGTCGCTATCCGCCAGCCTGACGGCACCATCCTCGCCGACCGCGGCAAGTATGTGAAAGCCTGGCGGCGCCTCGGCGTCTGGCTGATCGTCGCCGATTGCTGGAGCACCAACCTCCCCACGCTCCCCTAACCCGCCCGTTGGGTAGAAGCAGAAGCCGTCGAGAGACTGAACCAGGAAGCCCACGCTGTTCGCTTAGAAAGCTCTCACGTAACCCGAACTGGCTGGTCTTGCCCTGAAATTCTGCCGATGGCCACCTTGGACGCAAGCCTTTTCCGGCGCGGGATTAGCGATTCGTGCAGAGGGCGTAGTATTAGGGTTGTAGAGCAGTGTGGCGAAGATGATCAAGATATTGCTGGTGGAAGACAGCAAGTTCCTGAGGCTGGCGACAGAGCGGGCACTGGCGCGCGCCGGCTATGAAGTCAGCAGCACGGCTGATGGATCCGAAGTCTTGCGGGTGGCGCGGGAGAAATTGCCGAATCTCATTTTGCTCGACATGTTGCTGCCCAAGATGAGCGGGCCGGATGTGCTCAAAGCGCTGAAAAACGATCCGGTTACGAAGGCGATCCCGGTAGTCGTGATGACTGGCTTGTCTCAGAAAAATGCCGCCCGGCTGGCGGAGGACGGCGCGATTGGCTTCCTCGAAAAGGGCGATCTCGCCTTGGATAAGGGACCCGAAAAACTGCTGACTGCTTTGCAGGATATTCTCAAAAAGCTCCCGGGCGAACACGCACATGCGACGACAGCATAGACACGACCGGGCTCATGGCCGCATTCCTTGCAGTCTGGCGCGGCAATCGCACCGTTTCACATCTTGAATCACTATCGGGACCAGCATTAGTCACCAGTCCTGATTACCAATATCCACTTATTGCAAATAAATGACTTACAGGCGGGAACTCGTAATCCCCGACCGGAGTCTATGCTCATTAGAAGATTGGCCCGGGTCGCTTGGGCAGATTGGTAATTTTTCGGTTCGGAATTAGGTGGGGAATCCTATAATTAGCGGAGCGCCGAAAATGGCGGGAGCTACCACCTTGGGAGATTTGGCAAGCGCGATCGGAGCACGGGCTGAGGAAGCGACGATTGTCGCGGACCTGAAGGCCGGTTCGGAAGAAGCATACGCTTGGCTGATTGGCGAATTTCAGCGGCCGGTCTATGGGCTGGTGTATCGCATGGTCAGCGACCCGTCCGACGCGGCGGACACAACCCAGGATGTGTTTCTGAAGGTATTCCGCGGGATGAAGCACTTCCACGGTGAATCCAGTTTGAAGACGTGGATTTACCGGATTGCACTCCATGAAGCGGCGAACCGGAAGCGGTGGTGGTTCCGGCATAAGGCGCACGAGACGTCGATTGAGCCAGCGGAATCGGAAGGCATCGCGGGTGGGGATGGCTTTACGCAGAGTGAAGCGATGCAAAACGCGCTGACCGACCGGCACGATTCGCCATTCGACAATGTGGCCCAGCGGGAAGTGCAGCAGCGGGTGGACGAGGAACTGCGTCAGGTGGCGGAACCGTATCGCACCACGCTGATTCTGCGCGACCTGGAAGAGATGTCGTACGAAGAGATCGCAGAGATTTTGCAGATTTCTTTGGGGACAGTGAAATCCAGGTTGACGCGCGGCCGGCAGGCGCTGAAACAGAGGCTGGCTCCGTATGTGCGCGAGGTTGGCGGAGAGTTGGGGCTCACTCTACCGAAAGAAGACGAGGCATCAGGTTTGCGGCGACAGGTTGCTGGAGGGGGCAGAAGGGTCGAGGTGATGCCATGAAGTATGTGGCCATGAAGTTCGTACCGACGAAGTCCAGGACCATGAAATGCGCGGAAGCAAATCGGTTGTTGTCGCCCTATCTGGACGGAGCCGTGTCCGGAGCCGAGATGCAGGCTTTGCAGGAACATCTGGAGGCTTGCACGGCGTGCTTCGGCGAGTACAGGTTGTTGCGTCAGACGCAACAATTGCTGATGAGCGTGGGCCGTCCGAAAGAGCCGGCGGACCTGGGACTGAAGCTGCGCCTAGCCATTTCGCGGGAGGCTGCCGAGACGCGGCGGCCGCGCTATGAAGGCTTGCGCGTGCGCCTGGAAAATACTTTGAACGCGTTCATGGTGCCGGCGACCGCGGGATTGGCTTGCGCGGTGCTGATTTTCGGCTTGGTGGCCGCGATCCTGGCGATTCCAGGACAGCTTCAGGCAAACAACACCGAAGATGTTCCGCTCATGTTGAATACGGGACCGGAGCTGCAGCAGAGCGCGTTCGGCACCATGAGCACGATCAACGCCGAATCGCTGGTGATCGAAGCTTACGTGGACAAGAATGGCCGGGTGCAGGACTACAAAATTCTCTCCGATCCTGGCGACTCTCAGGATATTCTGCCACAAGTAAAGCGGATGCTGATCTTCACGACCTTTCGGCCGGCAATGTCGATGGGACACCCCATCTCATCGCGCGCGGTGCTGTCGTTTTCACGGATCAGCGTGCAGGGGTAGGGCCTTACTTCGGCTGTCGGCTTCGGATGTCTTGATGAACTCCTCCTTAAATCTTACTTGGAAATTCTGAAACTCACGTTGCTGGTCAGCGGGCCCGTGGGCATGGTCACGACGACCGGGCCTGTCGTAGCACCGCTGGGGACGACGGCTGTCATGTAAGTGTCACTCACCACGCTGAAGCTGGACGCGGGAAGCCCGTTGAAGGTGACGCTGGTTGTCCCGGTCAGGCCCTGGCCAAGAATCTGCGCGGCCTGGCCGACCGTGCCGCTGGGGCGCACGAACTTGATAAACGGGCCGAGGCCCATGTCGAGGCTGTAAATGGCTCCGTAGTTGTAGGTGCTACCGACCCATGTCGTACCGTAGAACTCACCGCTAGTATCCTGCATGATCGACGTGGCGTCGCTGCCTATGCTGGAAGGGAAGCTGTAGATCTGCGAGTACGCGCCTTTCGTGCTGATCCGGAAGATTGCCCCATTGCCGTAGAGGCCACCCCCGCTGACGCCGTAAAGATACCCATCCGTGGCCAGTATCAGGAATCCGGGATTTTTCCCGCCATTGTGACGCGGGTTGAAGGTATAGAGAGTGGTTACCTTGTAGTCGGGAGTCAGCCGGTAGATGGTGCCATCGCCCGCCGCACCGCCTTGGAGTGTCGATCCGTAGTAATTGCCATCCGATGCCAGCACCAAGCCTCCGGGGAGAGAGCCCCCCGCCGCGCCTCCGGGGAAAGAGTAGTAATCCAGCAATTTGCCGACGGTCGTCAGCTTGACGACGGTGCCGTTATCGCTTGCTCCTCCCTCGTTGCACGTAACATAGAGATTACCGTCCGGTCCTTGAATAATGCTGTTCGCCCACGTGCCGTGGGCGCTGTCGAAGGTGTAAATCACGCTGAAAACGCCTTCCGGCGTGTACTTATAAACCGTGGAGGGGGTGCAGCAGCCACCCCAAGTGGTTCCGTAGAGGTTGCCGTCGGAAGCTTCAATCGGGGCTCCAAGCGGCCCCAAGCCGTCCGCGCCGGCGAAGACATGCACAATGCTGAAGGTCCCGTTGGGCGTAACCTTGAAAAGATCGCCGTTAGCACCTGCGCCAATTACTGCGGCGCCATTGATCGCACCGTAGAAGTTGCCGTCCGTGGCGAGCGTGAGGGGAGAGAATTGCCCATAGCCGGAGGCGGGATTGGCCGTGTACAGGGTGTGAGTCGCCCCCGCCATAGAGAAATCGAATACGGTTCCGGGATTTTCGTTGCTGCCCCCCAGAACCCCATAGAGCAGTCCGTTTCGTCCCTGAGCTGGACTGAATGCGGGATTCCCGAAGGTGTAGGCGCTAAAAACAACTACGTCAGAAACGGTTGCGGTCTGGGCGGGAACCTGGACGGCAACGCAAAGCACGAGCAGCAGCGATGCGAGGAAGGCGCGAGACTGTAGGGCTCTCATAAATCCTCCGTTGGTAGTCATTGGTGGACCTTGCCGTACACTGACAGCATTCCCTGGCACACAGTTGGGGTGCTGCCGTTGACAAGCGCTTTCGCGGTGCAGTTGACGTTGGTCCCGCCGGGCAGTCCGGGCGCGTACCCCGAGACACCGCCGGCCACAAACACTAGCCCGTTTGCGATCGTGGGAACCGAGAACTTTACTGCCCCTGGGCCGAAATTAGATGGGCTGGAATCGCTCTGCCAGAGTTCGTTCAAGACGAGTTGGTTCTGCAGATTTAGCTGGGGGACCGCCTGGTAAGCCACGAGGATGGCCGGCGTCGCCGGGGTCGATTGGAAAGCGCCGCTGCCATTCGGCAGCCAGCGCCCGTAGCCACCGGCATCAATTGCCCAGAGCAAAGCGTTGCCGGGGTTGCTACCGTCCCATGACACTGCGGGGACCGTGCCGGGCCAGGGGTAAGTCTTTGGCACGCCTTCGGGGTCGCCCACCAAACCAAACTCGCCGGTGGCGGTGTTCATCTGGTACGCAGTCATCGGAGTCGGGGAGGCGGCGGTTCCGGCGCCTGCAACATACAAATAGTTCTGGTACGGGAGGCTGGACGACCCCGCCCAAAATGCCTGTGCACCGTGGATTCCGGGGGAGCCTAGAATGGTACCCGGCTCTCCTGCGTTCACCCCTTGAAAACACTGGGCAATATAGCCGCTTCCCGGAGTCGAGGACTGGCTACAAGCCGTGTTTGTCTGGTTCGAGGACCCGGCGCTGCCGCAGGCGTAGCCGCAGCCGTCCAGCCCGCCCATGAGCGTCTGCAAGGTGGGGCCAGTCTGAGTGCTGTAACATATGCCGTAGACCACACCTTCTTTGCCCCCCGCCACAAGTTCCTGGTT
>Ga0302320_10028409_pt1 | contig 10739 bp, 7 predicted proteins | sample Bog_T0_3_FD_202130 | JGI IMG/M metagenome (GOLD analysis project Ga0302320, IMG submission 202130) | Peat permafrost microbial communities from Stordalen Mire near Abisko, Sweden - Bog_T0_3 | ecosystem: Environmental > Terrestrial > Soil > Wetlands > Peat | place: Sweden: Abisko, Stordalen Mire... | reverse complement strand
GCTGGATCAGGAGACAGGCGTACTGGTCCGTGCGCCATGGCTTGGGTCTGAGTCGACCACGGTCGATCTTTTTACGCCCGCCGTCGTTCCCGCGCATCCAGCTGCGTTGGCGTTGGCGCTGCTGTTGGAGCGGCTGCAACTGGCCGCTCCGTTGCGGTTCGCCGCAGCCACTGTGCTTGAACCCGCCAGCGCTTTTGGACGTGCGGCCATGGACGAGCTCCACCAGCAGACAGTGAGCCTGTTAAGCTTTCAGACCCTGCCCCGGGCCGTCTTTGACGCCCAGGCCGCCTATAACCTGATGACCGGACTGGGCGAGAGCGCCACCGTCAACCTGGGTGCCGAGGAAGCAAGGATTCGCCGCCACTATGAGGCGCTTGGCGACGGCCGCTGGCCAACGCTGGCATTGCAGGTGATTCAGGCGCCCGTATTCCACGGACAGGCCTTTTCGATCTTCGTCGAACTCGAGCGGCCCGTAGATATTTCCGCGCTCGAAGAGGCTCTAAGCGGCGACCATGTCGACCTGGTCTTGGAGGATACAGATTCCCCATCGAATCTCGCAGCCACCGGCCAGAACGATGTCCTCGTACGCCTGCGGCCTGAGCGGGACGGGCGCAATCCGAACCAGGCGTCGCGGCTATGGTTGTGGGCCGCATCCGACAATCTCCGCCTTCACGCCCAGAATGCCGTCGAGTGCGCCCTGGATTTGCGCAGGCTCAGACCGGCGGGCACAGTCCAGTAAGATATCACTCGATAAGTAAGATTTACATAAAACGTCTTACCTGTGCTAGCATGTAAGTCATGGAACTGGCATACACAACCGTCAGCAGCAAAGGCCAACTCGTAATCCCGGCTGCGATTCGTGAGTCATTGGGGATCGAGCCCGGGACGCGCGTCGCAATCCGCCAGGAGGGCACTCGTTTGATTCTGGAACCCGAAACCCTGGCGGCCAAGCTTCGCAAGATTAGCGAAATGCGTGGATGCACCGCGGGCTTGCCGTCGGGAACCGATATTCTGCTTGAGGACCGGCGGCTTGAGCGTCAACGGGAGTTGGAAGAAGATGGTTGGTAAGTCCGTCCAATGACCTCCTACGTCCTGGACTCCTCCGCATTAATTCGATATATCGACGATGAACCAGGCGCAGAGCGGGTCGAGGAACTCCTCGGCGATTGCGTATCGGGCCGGATTGAGATTTGCATCTCAGCTCTGCAGTGGGGCGAGATTGCGGGAAACCTGCGCATGCGGCAGGGCGCATCGCAGCAGAGGCGCATCTTGAGCAGCCTTCTTCCCAGCGAGGCGAAGATTGTATCAGTCAGCGGCGAGCGCGCAGTGCGCGCAGCGGAAATCAAAGTGGACAGAAAAGTTTCCTATGCTGACGCAATTGCGCTCGAACTGACGATGAGCTTGGCGGACCACGTGCTGGTGACTGCCGACTACGGATTCAAAGACGTAGCTGATCTGGCTCGCATCGAATTTCTTCCATTGAAATAGAAAAAGTAACAAGCGAGCTCACGGTCCGCCGCAGCGCGACCAAGCCTGCTCAATATACCCGTCCGTCATCCCTGCAATGTAGTCCGCCACAGTTCGCGCCAGTCCTTGCGCAGGTATCTGTGCCTGATGATCCGCAGGAAGCAGCTCAGGATCGGCGATGAGCGCAGCGAAGAACCCTTGCACGACATCCGTAGCATGATCATGCGCTTCTTCCATGCCTGGCGAGTTGTAAAGGTTGTCGTAGAGGAACTGCTTCGCCTGTGCGCGGTCCGCTTCAACCTCTGGACTGAGCCCGACAAGACGGCCAGGAGCGCGTCGGATGTCTTCGAGGCTCGTGGCTCCCAAAGCTTCAACTCGAGCGCGCACTTCGTTCAACAGATCGGAGACAAGCAGGTTGAGGATGCGCCTCAGAGTCTCATTCACAGCAAGCTTCTGTGCGGCGTTTGGGTATTCAAGTACAACCACGTCGTGCAAACGGCGGAACAGCGGCACCCCTTCGCGAACTTGTTCGAGCGTGAGAATTCCCGAGTCGAAGCCGTCATCGAGATCCGCAGTCAGATAAGCTATTTCGTCCGCCAGGTCGATGAGTTGCGCTTCAAGAGGCGGGAACCGGTCAAGGAAATATTCAGCCAGCTCCGGATGCCTGTCGCCAGTGTAGTCGTGGGAGTGCTTGATGATGCCTTCGCGGACAGCCAACGTCAGGTTCAATCCGCGAAAAGCCGCGTACCGTTCCTCGAACCAGGTAACAATGCGCAGCGCGTGAAGGTTGTGGTCAAATCGCAGACCATGCGCCTCCAGGGCCTGATCCAGGGCCTTCTCGCCCGCGTGACCGAATGGAGGGTGGCCAATGTCATGGACCAGCGCGAGAGCTTCGGCCAGCTCTGCATTCAGGCCCAGAACAGCGGCAAGAGTTCGAGCAATTTGTGTGACTTCAAGCGTGTGCGTGAGCCGGCTCCGGAAGTGGTCTGAATTGGTTTCGGATGTAAGCCGTGTAAAGACTTGAGTCTTGCCTGCCAGGCGTCGAAAGGCCCTCGAATGAAGGATACGCGCAGCATCTCGTGCAAAGGGTGTGCGGTAAGAATGGGGCGGCTCATCGTGCATGCGGCGAACAAGAGAGATGTCGTCGCCGCGGACGCCAATCCCTTCGGGGAGCCGTGCGGATGACGTGATTTTATTTGCCGTCATGTTTGATTTCTAGTATTAGCCACATAAGACTTCAGGCCTAGTTATACCGCAGTTGGAGACAAAATCGTTGACACGTGCGTTGAATCACCTTGGAGGGCAAGGCGCGGTGGTATAAAGTTTCCCATACGGCATAAATTGGACAACCGCCTTCCTGCGGGAGTACCATCCAGCCGGATTTTCGAAGCGGAGTGCGCGGGGACCAAATCACGCGCCAGCCCGCGGACACTTCACCTCAGGACCGGAGGCAGCATGAAACCTTTTCAGAGATTTGCGTTGGGTATGTTGGCGCTGGGTGTCGCGTTAACCACGGGATGTGGCGCGCGGCACTCGGATAAAGAGGTTTTCTACCTGATTTCAGCGAATAGCGCATTGCCTTACTGGCAGAGCGCTGCAGCAGGGTTCAAACAGGCCGCGGCACAGTACAAAGTGACGGCCAGAGTGGTCGGGCCGGAAGGCTATGACGCGCAGGCCGAATTAGCCGAGTTGCAAAAGGCTACAGCCGCCAAGCCTTCGGGAATCCTGATTTCGGTGGCCGATGTTTCTGTCATCCAGCCAGGAATCGATGCCGCGGTCGCTGCGGGAATTCCAGTCATCACAATGGATTCAGACGCGGCGGGCAGCCACAGGCTTTACTTCATCGGGACCAACAACCTGGCAGCGGGTCAGGTGGGCGGCAAGCGTGTGATTTCAAAGCTCGGTGGCAAGGGCAATGTGGTGTTTTTCACCATCTCGGGACAGCCCAACACCGAGGAACGCCTGAAGGGCTTCAAAGACGTTTTCGCCACCCGGCCCGACATTAAAATTGTGGACGTCGTAGACATCAAGGGAGATGCCCGAGCTGCCTTTGACAAAACCCAGGAATATCTTGCGTTGACAGGGCCGAAGAAAATCGACGCGTTCGTGTGTCTCGAGTCCGCATCGGGCAAAATGGTTTCAGATGCGTTGAAACGGGCCGGCGGCGGTCGCGAACTTGTGGCCTGGGACGTAAATCAGGAAACGCTGGACGGCATCAAGGCTGGGACCATCGACGCAACCATCGCGCAGAAGCCTTTCACAATGGGCTACCAGGGGTTAAAGGCGCTCGATGAGGTATTCCACGCGCCGCCCAAGCAGCTCGGCAAGGATTACAGCGCCGATGCATTTGCTCCATACCCGGTATTTGTGGACACCGGCACGTCGCTGGTAGACCAGAGCAACGTTGACTTGTACATTGCGTCCGCAGCGTCGCAATCGCAATAGCAAAATTCGGCTGCCCGAACCTTGCGATGATTTCTCTTTGAAGTCTTCCATCGGCCGCGCCGAGTCGAAGTCAATGAAAATGCTCTGTGCCCCGCCCTTGCGTCTTCTTTCTGGCGCAAGGGCGGCAGACCACAGTTCCCAATAAGTCGGGCCTTGATTCCTTGTTTCTTACCAGGGTGCGGTTCCCAGTACGGTCCAGGCCGACAGTTATTCCGGCTTCGGTTGGCCGGTCGCGCTGTCCTGCTTGGCCAGTTTCACGCGGGCGCCTTCGAGCTTACGCTGCACCTTGGCCACGTCTCCTGCCTCAATGTCCGCCGGTGCTGACTTCGCGTACTCGGCGAGCGAAAGCTCCCACTGCGCAGCAGCCAGGCGGATGCGCCCAGTCTTCTCGTAAAGCTCACCCAGGTGATCGTGAACCGCCGGATCGCTCTGGTCCCGCTCGACTGCCTGGCGTAGATTCTCCTCAGCCTCTTCGTATTGCCCCAGCTTGAAATAAGCCCAGCCCAGCGAATCTAGATACGCGCCATTCATCGGGTCGATATCGACTGCCTTGCGGATCAGCTTGATCGCCTCTGGCAGCCGGATACCCTTATCCGCCAGCATGTAGCCGAGGTAGTTGAGTGTCATCGCGCTGTTTGGATCGAGTTCAAGAGCCTGGCGGAAGAACTGCTCGGCCGGCTCAAGATGCTTTTGCCGCTCGGCCAGCGCGCCCTTCAGGAACAATAGATAAGAGCGATCTTCAGTCTTAATCGATAGCGGAGTAGCCTTCGTGTAGGCATCTTCAGCTTCTTTCCAGCGGTGCAATTCCGTGTAGAACTGGCCAAGCTTCAACCAAACCACTCGGTCTTTGTCCGAGTTGTCCAACAATCCCTTCGTCAAGGTCAGGGCTTCTTCGGTCTTGCCCTGTTCCACCATGGCGCCCGCAAGCATCATCTTGAGATCGATGTCTTTAGGATTGGCCGCGACCGCCTTTTGAGCAATTTCGACAGCGCGGTCGAAATTTTTGGCTTCGCCGTAGGTTTCCACCTGGCCTTCATAGCCGCGAAGAGCAGTGTCTCCGCCCATATCGATCATCTTCTGGTAAGCAGCAACGGCCAGATCGGTCTTGTTCTCTTCGTGATAGACAGCACCCAGGCGCTCTAGGAAGAATCCTCGGTTGGTCTTCTCTTCGTTGGTATAAGCGCCGTTCGCATGAGAGGTCAGGTCGACCATCTTTTCGTAAGTCTGCGCAGCCTCTTCAAAGCGTCCCAGCACGTCCAGCAGCAGTGCCTCGTTGTAGCCGGCTTCTAGCGAAGTAGGATCCTGCTTGCGGGCTTTGCGGATTGTGGTCAGCGCGTCTTCATACTTGCCCTGACGGCGTTGGATTTCACCAATGTGGACAAGGGCTTCAGTATTTTCAGGATCAGCCTCGGACAGCAGCTTGAACTGCTTCAGGGCCTCGTCGAGCTGATTGTCGGCAAGCAGGGCCTGGCCCAGTGCGTCCAGAGTGTGTGCATCGCCCGGATCCATATCGGCCGCACGCTGGTAAGCAGCAATGGCATCCTTGGGCTGCTTGAGCTGGTCGTACGCCGCGCCCAGAGCGACTTCCATCTTGGGACTGCGGTCGTTCACCGGAACAGCCTCGATCACCTTGACCGAATGGGCGACGTCGCCGCTCTCAGCATAGAGTCGTGCCAGATTGAGAACCACTTCTTCCGAGTCCGGCTCGATCGCCTGCGCTGTCTTGAACTCATCTTCAGCCTTCTTCGGCTCGTGCTTCACTGTGTAAAGCTGGCCAAGGACCATGCGATCCTCGACATCTTTGGGCTGAAGGGAAACGATCTTTTCAAACTCGGTGATGGCCTGATCCAGCACGTTTCCTGACGGTGAAGCTGATGAGACGGCGTTCGAGGCATCGCTCAGTTGGCGAAGGTAAATTCGTCCCAGCAGCTTGTGCGCGTCAATGTCGTTGGGGGAATTCTTTAGCAATCCGCGGGCGGTGACTTCAGCTTCGTGCATGTGGCCGGGCATGCGAAAGTACAGATCTGCCAGCCCGTCATTCAACTGCGGCGAATTAGGATCGGCATTCAGCGCATACTTGTACTCATCGATCGCCATACGGGCGTCATCTGAATTGCCGGTCTCCAGAGCCTCGTCTTCATAGATATTTGCCAGCGCAAGGTGGTAGTAGGCCACGGAGCGGCCCGAATTCGCCGCGGCGTCAGAGGTCGGAGCAGGCGTGGAAGCCGCCGTCGAAGTAGCGGGCATTGCAGGCTTGACCTGGGGGGACTGGGCAGTAGCGGGTGCGACCTGAACCAGAACAAGCGATGCGGCGGCAAGCGACAGCGAACAAAGCGATACAGCGAATTTTGTATTCATCATCCTGTAGTTTCCGAGCCTTTCCGAGCTGGCCAGTCGCGTGCGACTCAATGCCGGACAGCCAACAGGCGGCGCAGGCAGCCGCTGAGAGCAACTCTGCCTACTGTAGAGACGATTTTACAGGTCATTTGTCGCAAAGTGGCGGCCGATTGCTGGATTTTCCTCTATGTGAGCGACGATTTGAACCTGATGAACAGAAAAATAGTCGCGCGAACCGTCACTCAGCCCGGAGGATCCTCCGCGGTGCCGTGCTTTGCGGAAATTGGTATCCAGCCCTGTTCGTGTAGCGTACGTAGTTGGCGATGAAGGACTTCGGCTTGGCGCTCAAGCCGTTCAAGTTGACGCTCTCCGGGATGGTCCTGAGTCGGAATAGCAGGCTGCATTCCGAGCGAGCCAGGCTCCGGCCATGGATGGGGCTCCGGGTGCGAGCAAATCTGCTGTTCCATCCATTGCATGCGGCGATCGAGCAGCTCCAGGCGGCCTTGCACGCTGCTGGAGCGCTTCCAATCCCAATCACCGTCGATGGTCGCAAGGGTCGTTACGGATTGGGCGAAGCGACGTAGGTATGTGACGAAGGCGGCCACAAATTGCGCGAATGGACGTCGGCGAGGCCAGGATTCAGCCAGCAAGCGCTCCAAAGACTCCTCAGTATCGTTGTGGGCCAGGCCGGCAGCGCGCCGGGAATTCGCCAGCAAGCGAGCAGATTTTGTGCGGATTCGCCAATTCTCTCCCAGTTGGGCCAGATAGCGCCGGTCCGCAGCTAGCGAGGCGCGCAGAAACCGCGGTGCGCGGTCGCGCTCATAAATAGGGAACAGAAACGTCATCGCGAGTACGGAAACAATCGCTCCGGCAATCGTGTTTCCGGTGCGAATCAAGGCTAGTTGCCAGTCCCCGGAATAGGGTAACCAGGCCAACACAAAAGCCGGCGTCAGGAAGAAAGCATACGCTGCATAACTGACCGGCAAAATAGCCAGAGATAACAGAGCCAACGGAAAAAGTACAGCCGCAGTGGCAAGTTGGGAGTGCAACGCAACCGCCAGCAGCGCTGCCAGAATCCCGCCTGCCACCGTGCCGCCGATTCGCTCCAGGCCTCGGCGCATCGTTCCTGAAACATGCGGCTGAAGCACAATCAGCGAAGTCATCAGGAGCCAGTAGCCGTGGTTGATATTCAGCATGAAGATGATAGCCACGTCGAGGCCGCAAACCAGCGCGACACGCGCGGCATGGCGCAGCAGCAGCGATCTACCGGTGAAGTTGGCCCTCAGTTGGTCGAACACACGCGTAGGATGCCAGCTTTGACGCAACTCGGCCAGCCGCGCGTACACATAGCCGAATTGGCCGACAGACAACGACCCCCTCAGCGACCCATGCACATCAGGCACTCGCTTCAATTCCGGCTCCATGCCGATGCGCAATACAGCCGCGCTTTCAATAGCCGTGTCGAGCAGAGAAGCAGCCTCAGTGATCTGTGCGAGAAGGAAGCGGGTGCTCGCGTCGGCAATGTCCCCACAGGCCTTCAGGTAACCGGGAAGGCGTTGCATACCCAGGCGTCTACTTTGTGCGTCTGCTCCGAACTGTCCCCTCCGAACCAGAATGGAAGCGACAAATAGCTCGGCGTTTCGTATGTCGGCAAGGCTCGAGAGCCCGCGATCCTGGCACTCTGCCCTGTCCGATCCGGCCTCCGCCTCAAGGTGTTCTGCCAGTGCAATCGTGCGGGCGATAAGCAGGTCGGCGTGTTCCAGCAGAACCACGAGGTGGTGCCCCTGTGCCGTCTCCGACTGGTGCTCGGCGCGGATGGAGGCAACGGCCTGCCAGCCCTGCTCAACCGCGCGCCGAATGCGGTATTGGTGATGCTGGGCCAGACGATGCCAAAGGGCCGGTCGTTGCTTTGGACGTTCGGCAAGTTCAGCGATTGAGCCCAGGAAAGAGGCCAGCTCCTCATAGCAGTCGCTCACGGCTGCGCGAGCCGGCCGATAGGCATCCAGCGGCCACAACAGCAGCGAAAGCGAAGCCGCCCACGCGCCACCAGCCAGCAGAAGAAGGCTGTGGGTTAAAGCCACATGCAGATCAGAAGTAGGCGCACCAATGCCGCAGATGAAGATAACCTGGACAAGAATCCCGGCAGAAGAAAACGGCTGCCCCAGAACCGCCAGGTAGCTCCATAGAAAGCAGAAAAGAACGGTCGTCGGCAATGCCAGGTAGAGGCTTGTACCGGTTATAGACCCAAGAAAAAGCCCAGCCGCCCCTCCCAGCGAGAGGGTCGCAAGGCTTGCCATGCGCGTCCGATAAGGCCCCCCAGTGTCTGAAAGGATAGCCTCAAACCCACCCAGCGCCGCCCAACCCATGTTCGGTATGCCGGCTATGTCGCCAAGGACAAGCGGAGCGCAGAGAGCCACACCCGCGCGCAGCCCGCGAAACCAATCCATCTGGCTTGCGATCGCCAGGGTGCGAGTCCGGAGCCTTTGCCATGGATGAGATTTTGGCGGCATTGATCTGTCCAATCTTCTATCCGATCAATGACGGAAATGCCGAATTCCCGTGAAGACCATCGCAATCCCAAGCCGATCCGCCGCATCGATCACTTCCTGGTCTTTCACCGAGCCGCCAGGCTGAATCACCGCGGTAGCCCCTGCCTGAGCCACTGTTTCAAGCCCATCAGGGAAAGGGAAGAAGGCGTCCGAGGCAGCGACGCACCCCGCAAGCGGCAGAACAGCCTTCATAGCCCCAAACCGCGCAGCATCCACTCGGCTCATCTGCCCAGCGCCGACGCCAAGAGTCTGGCCATCTTTGGCATACACAATGGCGTTGGACTTCACGTGTTTCGCCACGCGCCACGCGAAGAGCAAACTGCGCAACTCCTCAGCCGTCGGTGGACGCCAGGTCACGACATCCAGTTCCGACTCGGCAACCCTGCCTGTGTCTGCGTCCTGAATCAGCAGCCCGCCAGAAACATGCTTGACAACCGGGCGCACAGGGGCGGCATGGACTTCAACCAGCCGCAGGTTCCTTTTTGCCGAAAATCGTTCGCGAGCTTCCGCAGTAAAAGCCGGCGCCGCAATAGCTTCCACAAACAGCTTCGCAATCTCTGCGGCAGCATCGCCATCCACTTCCCGATTGATACCGATAACTCCCCCAAACGCCGAGACAGGATCGGCAGCCAGAGCCTTCTGGTAAGCCTCCAAGACACTTCTGCCGGTGGCCGCGCCGCAGGGGTTGGTGTGCTTGACGATGATCACCGCCGGCTCCTCAAACTCCTGCGCCAGCTCCCAACACGCATCCAGATCGACCAGGTTATTGAAGCTGAGTTCCTTACCTTGCAACTGTGTGGCCCCCGCGACGCCAAGCCCGGAGCCGTCCGAATAGAGAGCAGCCCGTTGGTGCGGGTTTTCCCCGTAGCGGAGTGACTGCGCCAGCGGGAAGTTGATACGCAGCGTCGTAGGCAAGGCAGTTTCGTCCGGTGCCGCGGGAGAGGATGGCGAAGGCGCCTCGGCAACTCGATCCAGCGTGTTCGCAATCGCTGTGTCGTAAGCCGCGGTTGTCGCAAAAGCCTGCTTTGCCAACCGCCATCGGGTCGAACGCGTCAATGCACCGTTGTTCGACTTCAGCTCCTCGATCAGCGCCGGATAGTCCGACACACGCGTTAAGATGGCAACATCTTCAAAGTTTTTCGCAGCCGAACGAACCATCGAAGGCCCCCCGATGTCGATGTTTTCGATCAAATGTCCGAAAGCAACACCCGGTTGCGCCGCAGTCCTTTCAAACGCGTAGAGGTTCACCACCACCATGTCGATCGGCTGGATATTGTGCGCCGCAACAGCAGCTTCGTGCTCGGCATTGCCGCGGATATAGAGCAAGCCTCCGTGGACCAGCGGGTGCAGCGTCTTCACACGCCCATCCAGCATCTCAGGAAAGCCCGTCAGGTCGCTGATATCCCTGACCGTCAACCCGGCTTCCCGCAAGGACCGAGCCGTGCCTCCCGTGGAAATAAGCTCCACGCCATAACTGGCAAGCACCTGTGCAAACTCCACCAGTCCGGTCTTATCGGTGACGCTTAAAAGTGCTCTATGAATGGGCTTCGCGGAAGTTACTGACTCGCTCAAGACTGCACTCCTCTTGTAAATGAGATAGATGAAAGGCAGCGCACATTGCGGTATGAATGATCGCGTCGCGCACAACCAAACTCCAGACTACATCGAGTTTCCGGCCTAAGTGAGCAATTCAGGACGGAATCAAGGCCGTAGTCTTCCTTGACGCATAGGTAGTATTTCGGAGTTCAACGAAATGCTTTAGAGTTAAGGTATGGGAAGTTATTCCCCCACTCCTCCATCCCGCGAAGAAACCGTCGTTCGCGAGGGCCACAACTCTCAACCGGAGATACTGGCTCCTTATGCCGTGATGCCATCGCCGCAAACGGTGCGCAAGCCGCGGCCATCGTGGTTGACAGCTCCGGCCACATATTTCCTGGTGGG
>Ga0302320_10028408_pt1 | contig 10739 bp, 11 predicted proteins | sample Bog_T0_3_FD_202130 | JGI IMG/M metagenome (GOLD analysis project Ga0302320, IMG submission 202130) | Peat permafrost microbial communities from Stordalen Mire near Abisko, Sweden - Bog_T0_3 | ecosystem: Environmental > Terrestrial > Soil > Wetlands > Peat | place: Sweden: Abisko, Stordalen Mire... | reverse complement strand
AAGACCGGCAGTCTTGACGACGCCGAGCGCGAGGTGGTGCGGCAGTCGCTGCTCGATACGGCCAAGATGCTGGAAGGGGTCGATTTCGAAATTCCGGTGGCGCTGGCACTATCGCAAACCCAAGAGCGCTGGGACGGTGAAGGCTATCCGGACGGCCTGGCCGGTGACGCCATCTGCTTGCCAGCCCGCGTGGTGGCGCTGGCCAACAGCTTCGTCAGCCTGACCAGCCCACGCTCCTTTCGCGACGCGATGAGCTTCGAGGCGGCGTGCGATATTCTGCTCAAGGATGCCGATAAGCAGTATGATCGCCGCACGGTGGCGGCGCTGATGAACTATCTGTTTAATCGCAATGGCGCGGAACAGCTAGGCAGCAGCACACCCGTCGCAGCTCGCCAGAATGATCGGAACCCGTGACCACGCGACTGTTCAAGACCAAGGAACGTGACAAGGCTGCCGCCCCGCACCTTGCGTCGCCTGGCGTGCCGGCCGGTCAGCGGGTTTACGCGGTCGGCGACATCCATGGCCGCGCCGATCTTTTGCAGCGCCTGCTGGGCTTGATCGCCGACGACAATCGCCGCGCCGCGCCGGCCCTGGTAACAATCGTCTATCTTGGCGATTACATCGATCGCGGCCCGGCCAGTCGCGAAGTCGTGGACATGGTCATGTCACCTCACAAGGGAGCCGATCGGGTGGTATGGCTGCGTGGCAATCACGAAGACGCCTTGCTGGCCTACGTCGACGACCACCAGCGCGGCCGGCTGTGGCTGGATTATGGCGGTATGGCCACCATGCACAGCTATGGCGTGCGCATTTCGCCCGGGGTCGCCGCGCAGGAACGTTTTCCGCTGATGGCCCGGCAATTCGCCGACCGGCTGTCGCCCGAGCATCGCGCCTTCTATCACGCCCTGCCCTTGTCCGAGACGATCGGCGATTATTTCTTCGTGCATGCCGGGGTCAACCCGCGCCGACCGATCGACGCCCAGGATGCATACGAGTTGACCACCATCCGTTCGCCCTTCCTGGAGTGGGGCCGGACGCTGGAAAAGATCGTGGTGCATGGCCACAGCATCGCACCCGAGCCCCAATTCCGCTCCTGGCGCATCGGCATCGACACCGGCGCCTATGCCACCGGCCACCTCACCTGCCTCGCTCTGGAAGGCACCAGCCAGCGAATCCTGGCGACGTGACAGCAATATTCGGCGCCAGGCCAAGCGCTTTTGCGGTATTCTACCGACTGAGCGAACAGGACGCGTTGCTCTATCGCCAGGACATGATCTGCGCGGGGTTATGGGCCTTCGCCGGCGTTGGCGCCGCCCTGAACCAGATGCGGCAGTGCCGGGATCTGGCTGGTCGGCGCATACTTGACGCCGCCCGAAATTCGGATCGCCCTTGAACAAAGCAAGAGTGGGCCGCCATTGCGCCACAGCCGAGCGCGCCCTCTCTCATCGCTCCGACGCGAGCAGCGCGGCAATGGCGAGCAATTGGGCGGTCGAGAGCAGCTTGCCGTCGACCCGATGGTCGCGGCCCGCGGCGTAGACCTGCCGGCCCGCGCGCCGCAAGCGGACGACGGCGTCGAAAACCGCCTTTTTTTCCAGCACAGATCGCCGCTGTTGCCGCGGCAGTGCGAAGAGCAGCAACTGTTCACTCATACGGCCCGATCCTCTTCGCCTTGTGTAATTTTTTGGCGCATGGGACACCCCACCCCTGTGCAGTCTAAACAAGCGAAACCGATTGTGTCACCTGACAAGCGAACCCCCTTGCCGGCAACTTCCCTGTTTCATCACAGCAGGGTGAATGCCTGGCCGTCAGGGAGCCGGTACCGTCCGAAATCCGCCAAATCGACAGTAAGGATGTCTACGACACCTGTTACGGAGGCAAGCCAGTAAAGCGACACATCGGCAAAGTCCATTTCCCTCTTGGTCTTTTCCGTGTACCGGCGCATCCGGCCGACCATATCGCCGAGATGGTGTGCCTCGAAGGGATAGACCTGCACACCTCCCAATTCGATCCAACACAGCATCTCGAACCGTTGTGGCGCGTCGAGGATATATGCGGCTTCTACCACGCAAGGCCAGGTCGTGATCAGGCGCAACCCAACTTTCGAATGTGAAAGCACGAAATCATCAAACCGCCGGTGATGTTTGTCGTCCACGGCGAACAGGGCGACCAGCGGACCCGCATCAATCAGAATGTTTCGCACGCAAGCGGACCTTGAACTCGGTGCTGGCGGACTCGGAGGCGACTGGATTTCCCATGGGTCTGTCTCTTCTTACTTGGCGAAGAATGTCGTAAGGGTTCTTGAGCCCAAGCCTCAATTCCAGTGCGTCTTTCACCAGTTGGCTTTTGGTGATGCCCAAACGCTTTGTTTCTTCTTCCATTTTGGCCTCGATGACCGGGTCGAGCCGCACCGAAAGCGTCATGTTCGCCTCCTGGATGTATGCGTGTATTACTGTAATACCGTACGTCCCGGTCAGCCGCAAGCCAAACACTTGCCTTCGTCGATCAGCGATGCAGCGTAAGCCATGCACCCTCTCCTGGCATCGATTTTACGGTCGTCCTCTCACCATTGACAGATATTTTTCCAAATGTTTCCTTTTTGGAAATTTTGTGGATAATGGCAGTCGCGGACGATGTGCCGAAAAATCGAGGTCATCGATATTTGGCCAAGAAAAAACCCGACCCCCTCACGCGATTCCAGCGCCAGGTCTGCTGGAATTCTTACATGGCCAAAGAGCTCCATTTGCGCCAATGCGGGGTTTGCACGGTCTGTTTCGGACGATTGGGCACCCGCGGCGCGGTGATCCATCATATGGATTATGCTCACGCCTGCAGTTGGGATGTTTCGATTTCCGTGCGGGTCAACAACCGTAACGTCGCGGTTCCCGATTGTCGCAGTTGCCGTGCCCAGTGCGATGACCGCTTCACGGCCTGCCGTCGACGGCTTCAGATCCTGCACCGCCGATGCCATGTCGAGTACCATGAAGGCAGGAAAAGCCTCCGGCCCATCACCTAGCGATGCCGCCGCGGCCCGTTCGTCCGACCCTTAATGCGGCAGCTGGTCGATCGCCTCGAGCAGACGTCGGCCGTGCCTTGCCTCCTCCGTGCCATTCTGGCGCAGCAGCTTGGCGGCCGCCTCGTTGCCGATCACGGCCGCCCAGCCAACATAGAAGCCTTCGCCGGCAAACTCGGCGTCAGCCAGCCCCTTGAGACCATCCCGGCTTACCGGTGGCGCAGGATATGGTTCGGTATCGGCGGCGCTCGGCACCGGGAAACGCTCGCCGAACAGCAAGGCGATAACCCGCCGGACGCGATGCGCATGCGCCATTTCCTCCTGCCCGTTGCGGGCCAACAGCGACTTGACCGCCTCGTTCGGCGCCACCGCGCACATCTGCTGATACATCTGTTGTCCAGACGCCTCGAGCCGGCAAAGATCCTTCAAATCTTCGAGTGTCGGAATTTTGACTGCCAGCAGCCTGCTATAGACGTCGCCATCGCCGGCCGACTGCTGCGCTGTGCTTGTTTTCGACATGCTGCTCTCCCTCATTGACAAATTCAGGTGATTGCAAACCCGGCCAGGGTCAGGCGCGGCAGTTTCGGTAACGCTCAGGCCGACATCGTCTTGTGCGCGGCGCCCCGGATGGGTCATCCCGACATTTCCCAGTCGGGCGGTTCCAGGGACGCGAATTGGAACTAAAATAACGCGATTCCGTCGCAACGGGAAGGGACGCTGGACAGGTGAGGTCTGACATTTCCTGCCACAGCGAAACCAAAGCGCGCGACGAACTCGGCCGCTGCGCCGCAAAGCGCAAGCCGCTTGCCTTCTCCGCCAAATTCGTAAAAATAGAGTCCAAGATTAAGAGACCTGCCGCAGCAAAAGCGCCAGCATAGGCGACAATCGCGGATCGTTGCGAAATGTTGGATTATTGGCATTTTCGTGGCATTGGGCGGGTTTCAATCGGCCTCAAGCTGAGGCATGTCGGGGACCGGGCAACAAAAATACGTCGTCAAGCCGGACGCGGGGGAAAGCATCATGTCGGCCAAAGACGATCGGATCATCGACACCGCCTTCGAACAAGCTGCCGACGCGATGATGATCACCGACTCGGCCGAGCAGATCCTGCGCGTCAACCGTGCCTTCACCCGCCTGACCGGCTTTGAATCGGCCGAGGTGGTGGGCCAGATGCCGTCGATCCTGCGCTCCGGCAAAAACCCGAAACATCTGTTCGCCGACATGTGGGCCGCACTCAATGGCGGCGGCAACTGGCGCGGCGAAATCTTCAACCGCAAGAAAAGTGGCCGCCTGTTCGTAGCCGATATGACCATCACCGCCGTCGTCGACCACCATGGCAAGGCCCCCTATTATTTCGCCGTGTTCCACGACGTAACCGCGGCCAAGGAAGCGGAACTGAAGCGCCTATTGCGGGAAACCCGCGATCCGCAAACCTTTCTGTTGAATCGTGCCGCCTTCTTCGAACGACTGGCTCAGCTGTGCGCGCCTCGCAACATGACCGACAGTCGCGCGGCCTTGCTGCTCATCGATTTCGACCGCTTTCGCGCCGTCAATGACGAGCATGGCACGGCAGCGGGAGATCTGGTGCTGATGGAAGCCGCGCGCCGCCTGCGCAAATGCCTGCGCGACGGCGACACACTCGGCCGACTGAGTGGTGACGAATTCGCGGTGATCCTGCCGGACTTGGAAGACAATGCCGACATCCTCAAAGTAACGAGCAAAATCCATGAGAAACTGATGAATTCCTATGACCTGGCAAATGGCCACAGGGTCGACCTATCCTGTTCGATCGGCGTGATTATTGTGCCTGCACCGGAGACTTCGGTCGATTTTATTCTGCGGCAGGCCAATCATCTGCTGCATGCGGCAAAGATAGCCGGTGGGGGCCGCTGGCGCGCCGCAGAGAGCGGAGCTCCGCCTAGAGCAGACGCTGCCGAGTAACGAAATATTCCGGCCCGCTGGAAAAAAATATTTACTTATTGTCATAGATTATTCACTCGCTTGCATAAAATCTTATCCACATTTGGCGGCATTTTGCTTGTGCAGCATTCCAAAATCGTGTTATCGAAAGTGGCTAAATTGCCGATAACGGGCAAGCAGAGGGGAGTTACCAATGCGGAAAATTGCCGGCCTTAGCGCGATGGCGCTTTTGCTGATCATCAGTCTGTCGCCCTTGGCCGCCAAGGCGGATCTGACGTCGGATCAGACCGCGGCAATCAACGCTGCCGTCGATTCGGCGATTGCAACCGGCGACACGACTCAATTGCAAAGCGTGCTTGCCGCCATTGTCGCGGCAAATCCAAACAATGCAGGTGCAGCGGTTACAGCGGCAGCACAAGAAATCAGCGCTGTCGTCACCGCCAAACCGGACAGCATGGTTGCGGCGGCCGGCGCCACCACCAGCGTCGCGCAATCGGTTGCCGTGGTGGTCATGACCACCGTCGTCACGGCGGCGCCAGCGCAATCGGCCAACGTTCTGCTCGCCATACAGAATTCTTTGCCGGCGCCGTTGCAGACCGCTGCGGTAACGTCCGTTCAGTCCGCTTTGGCTCCGGCCAGCGGCCCTGCCGCTCCGGGTGCTGCCCGCGGCACCACCACGCCGGTTGCTGCCGGCAGCACTACGACGCCGGTTACTGCCGGAGGCACCACCACGCCAGTTGCTGCCGGTGACACCACGGCTCCGGGTGCTGCCAGCGTTACCACCACGCCGGTTGCCGCCGGCGGTACCACCACTCAGGGTGCTGCCAACGATAATCCGGCGCCGCCCACGACAACCCCGATTGTCAATCAGACCGCGGAAGTTCCAATTCGGAGTACCGCAAGCCCTTCGTCATAAATATTGGGCAAGAAACACCGGCCCATTAAATGGACATAATTCCCCCAGACACTCAGACTTGAGGTGCACTTCAATCGAGGCAATGCGCATGCGAAAGTCATGGAATGCAGCTGGCGTTATTTTTCTGTTGCTTGGTCTGATTCATGGAGCTTTCGCGCAGGATGAAGCTGTCAATCAGGGGGCTTTGGCTGCCCCTGCCTATCTGTCCGAAGGGAGCATGGCGTCGGACTTCCTGCGCAACGAAACGGTTACCAGCCGGGCGCATCCCGAGACCGCCGCGCAGGGAATAAATGCCGGCGGCTGGCAAATTTTTCCTCGGGTCGGTGTGACCGAATCCTATAACGACAATATATATGCTACGAATTCCGCGTTATTTAGCGATTTTATTACGAATGTCGCACCCGACGTTCAATTTCGAACCAACTGGAATAACAATTCGATTGCTCTCGATGCAAATTCCAGCAGTAATTTTTATACCAAACACACGACCGAAAATACGACCGATTATTCCGTTACCGGCAACGGACGCTTTGATATTACCCGCCAGGAATATTTGGCGGTTCGCGGCGGTTACAGCTTTCTTCATGAAGATCGCACTTCGCCCAACAACAGCTTTGGCATCCTCCCTACCACTTTCGGTCTGACTGACGGAGAAGTTGAATATTTCGACAAGTTTAATCGTCTTTCATTGACCGCCAACGGCGTATTCAACAAGTTCAACTATAACAATGTCGGCAATGGCAGTGGCGGCTTTATTCTGAACACCGACCGTAGTCGTGCGGAATATACTGGATCCGTCAGGCTCGGCTATGAGTTGCGATCATTGCTTGAGGTTTATGTTAAAGGGACCGGCAGCGATCGATCCTATGATCACAAAGTCAGCAGCGACGGGTTTGAACGCAGCTCGACCGGTTACACGGCGACGTCCGGCATAGCCTTGGATATGGGCGGCATCACCTTCGGTGAAATCGGTGTCGGCTATATGGCGCGCAGCTATCAGGATCCCCGTTTCCTGAGCGTCAGCGGCGTGACTGCCAGTGCCGCGGTCACCTGGAACGTGACCACTTTGACCACGGTCAGACTGAGCGCGCAAAGATCGATCGAGGAAACTATTGCCGCCGGTTCCTCCGGCTTCGTAGCATCGACCGGCTCGCTTACCATCGATCATGAATTGCTGCGCAATCTGCTGCTGAACCTTTCCGGCGGGGTCGACTACAACAAATATCAGCAGGATGCCGGACGAACCGACCTGGTCCCGAAGGCATCGGTCGGAGCGACCTACTCAATGAACCGGAACCTGACTCTATCGGCGAAATACAGCTATCGCAACCAGGAGGACAGCTCGCCCACCCTCAGCTTCACGCAGAACCTCGCCCTTGTTCGCCTTACCTTGCAGTTGTAAACATAGACCGGTGCGAAGCCTGTTTGCCGGAAGGCTTATGGTATGGACAAGGTTGGATTATTTTGCGTCCTGGCGCTTTTTGCCTTGGGGGGATTGTTGGCCGGCTCGGCCGCGCCGGCCCAGACCGAATATGTGTTGGGCCCGGGCGACAAATTGCGCGTCACTGTGTTCGGCAATGACGATCTGACCAGCGAAACAGAAGTCGATCCATCCGGTCAGGTAACTCTGCCATTGATCCAGCAGGTGCCGGCAACCGGCAAGACAGTGCCGCAACTGGAGGATGAGATCAGGAAGCGGTTATCGCCCGATTTCGTAAAAAATCCTCGGCTGTCAATCGAGGTGTTGAACTACCGACCATTCTATATCATCGGCGAGGTAAAAAATCCTGGCAGTTATCCGTTCGTTGCCGGAATGTCGGTGGTCAATGCAATTGCGTTGGCGGGAGGCTATACCTATCGCGCCAACAAGGACGAAGTTCAAATTGTCAGGTCGGCGGATCCGTCGCGCAAATCCGCACCGGCGCAACGCAATGATATCGTTCTGCCAGGGGACGTGGTCGAGGTCAAAGAGCGTCTGTTTTGAACGGGTGAGCGCGGATGAACAAAGTGGAGTTTCGAGACCCGGTACCGCCTATCGATCTTGCCGGCGCGCTGCCACAAATTCAGCGCTATCTCGATCAGAACGAGTTGCGGGAAGCCTTCCGCAAATTGTGGCGGCGCCGAAATCTCGTGTTTGTGACAATCCTGCTGCTGTCGGCACTCACCTTCATCGTGCTGATCGAAATGAAGCCGCGTTTTTCCGGAACCGTCGCGCTGCTGCTCGACCCCCGGCAGCCGAGGGTTACCGACGTTCAGTCGGTGTTGGAAGGCGCCTCCAAAGACGCCGAGGCAATCTACAGCGAAGTCGATGTCCTGATGTCGCGGCAATTGATCGGCAAACTGGTCGATAAATTGAGCCTGCAGGATCTGCCCGAATTTAACCCTTCATTGCGGCCGCCCTCGGCGCTGCGCATGCTCAATCCGACCCATTGGTTGCCCAGAGAGTGGGTGGAGGGGTTTTCGCCGGCCAAAAAGCCGCTATCGATCGAAGAACAGCGCGAGATCCAGCGAAATCAGGTCATCGATGCGGTGATCGGTCGCCTCAAAATTGCCCCCAAGCCGCGCACGCGGGTGGTGGTGATCAGTCTCGAGTCCGAGAATCCCGAGATCGCCAAGACGGGGGCGAACACGCTTGCCGACCTTTATCTGACATCGCAGCTCGACGAGAAATTCGAGGCCACCACGCGAGTCACAAACTGGTTGAACGATCGCCTGGCCGAGCTCCGCAAAAAGGTCGATGAGTCGGATCGCGCCGTCGAGTCCTATCGCGCCAGCGCCGGTCTGATCACGTCTTATCGGGCCGGCGCCGGCGCTGCCGGCATCAAGAGCGTGACCCTGACCGACCAGCAGATCGCCGATCTGACGACACAGATGACCCTGGCGCGGACCGATCGCGCTGCAGCGGAGTCAAAGCTGAAGCAGATAAAAGAGATCATCGCGCGACCACAGGGCGAGGAAAGTGTTTCCGAGGTGCTGGATTCGCAGCTCATCCAACATTTGCGTGAACAGGAAGCCGAACTGGAACGCAATATCGCCGATCTGAGTCAACAATATGGCGAACGGCACCCGAAATTGATCGCGGCGCGGGCACAATTGACCGATACGCGGGCGAAGATTGCCGGCGAAGTGCGCAAAGTGATTCTGGCCCTGGAAAACGCCGCCAATGTCGCGCGCGCGCGCGAAGCCGCCATCGCCGGACAGCTGGAGGAACTGAAAAAACAGGTCATCGTCGCCAACTCTGCCGAAGTAAAACTACGGCAGCTTCAGATGGATTCTGAGACAAACCATACATTGATGGAAACATTTCTTACCAGCTTCAAGGAAACCAGTGCTCAGGAATCCGGTAATCTACAGATGCCAGATGCGCGAATAATCTCGCGCGCCGAGCTTCCGCAAAGCCCTTCGTTTCCAAAAATTCCTCTATTCATGTCTATTGCACTATTCATATCAAGTTTTATCGGTGTAATACTTGTATTTATCGTTGAGCATCTGGACCGCGGTTTCCGCAGCGGCGTCCAGTTCGAACATGAAACGGGCGTTCCGGTGCTGGCGATGATCCCGATGGTGGACGAGACCAAAGGCCGCGCCGCCGATTATATGATCGACAGACCGATGTCGTCTTATGCTGAGTCGATCAGATCGGTCTATACCAGCCTGCTGTTGACGCAGAACATCGAGCCGATCAAGAGCATCGTGATTTCGTCCTGCCAGCCGGATGAGGGCAAATCGACTCTGGCTCTGTCGCTGGCACGGATGATCGCGAACTCCGGCCAACGGGCGATCCTGCTGGAAGCGGATTTGCGTCGCCCTTCGATCCATCAGCTCCTCGGCATCGAACGCGGCATCGGCCTGGCCGAAGTGTTGATCGGATCCTGTACCCTGTGCGATGCGCTCTGCACTGACAGCAAGACCTCCGCTGATGTGCTGCTGGCAGGCAAGGAAACGCTCAACCCGTCCAAATTGCTGTCTTCGCACCAGATGGATGAACTGCTCGGGAAATTGTCGAAGAGCTATGACGCCGTCATCATCGACACGGCGCCGGTCCTGGCGGTATCCGACGGGCTTTTGCTGGCCAACAAGGCGGACGGCACCATCTATGCCTGCCGCTGGGCAACCACATCGCGCGAAACCGCGGCGCTCGGCCTCAAGGAATTGCGCGAAGCCAACGCCCGGGTGGTCGGCGCGGTGATCTCGGTCGTCAATACCAGGAAAAGCCGCACCTATGGATATGCGGATACCTCCTATTACTATTACGCCAGACATTATTATGGCGAATAACTTTATGCCGGTTGAGTGGCGACAGGACCGGCGCTGTTGAGCGTAGAACCGCAATTCCGACGTTGGCCGCGACGGCTGCGCGACGCCGCACTTCCGGGGGTGCTTGGCTTATTCATCATGTTGTTCGGCCTCCGGCAAACCGTCGCCGCCTTGATCCTTGTCCCTGAAAATCGCACCATCGTCGCATTGCAAGGCTTGGAATCGCCTGACCTTGCCGCGCTTGACAGACTTGTCGCGGCGGAACAGACATCCTTGCACCTGCACGAGACCGCCGAAGGCTGGAGCAACCTCGGCTTGGCCCTCGCTGTAAGCGCGGGACCGGGCGACACTGCCAGATTGGCCGAGGCGAAACGCGCGGTGATTCAAAGCCTGATCGATGCACCGGCCAACCCCTATGTCTGGACCAGACTCGCTGTGTTGGATCAGATGACGGGTGCGGACCGCACCGAGATTCGCGACTCCTGGCGGATGTCATATTTGACCGGGCCAAACGAGGAACGTCTGCACATTCCGCGCATTACCATAGCGATCGGCATCTGGCCGGAACTGACCGGTGCGGACCGGGCCAATGTGTTTACCGAATTGCACGCAACCTGGGTGATCGACAAAAGCGCG
>Ga0302320_10028407_pt1 | contig 10739 bp, 9 predicted proteins | sample Bog_T0_3_FD_202130 | JGI IMG/M metagenome (GOLD analysis project Ga0302320, IMG submission 202130) | Peat permafrost microbial communities from Stordalen Mire near Abisko, Sweden - Bog_T0_3 | ecosystem: Environmental > Terrestrial > Soil > Wetlands > Peat | place: Sweden: Abisko, Stordalen Mire... | reverse complement strand
GAAAAATGGATCGGCACGCCGTAGGCCTCGGCACGGGCGTGACCATAGCGCAGCATCGGCGCGGCGATATCGACGGCGAAGATCACGGCGTCCGGAAAAGCGGTCGCCAGCGGAAGCGTGGCGGTGCCGATACCGCAGCCGAGTTCGAGCACCCGCTTCGGCCGCAAATCAGGAAAGTTGGTCTGGAGAAAGGCAGTGGTGGAATGGCCCAAACCGTCATTGTCGGGACCCAGGCTGCCATAGGCATAGAGATAGACGCCGCGGTCATAGAGCGCGCCGGCATAAAGGTCGTCGGCGCCCAACTCGTTATGAAAACTGCCCGGCATGACGTGGATATCGACCTGGCGGGCATAGTTCGGCAGCGCGAAGCCGGGCTCCAGCCGAAGACTGCCGCCGGCGGGTGCGACCTTCGCGGCGGCGGTCTGCAAATCATTGATCTGCCGCTCGACGCTCTCGCCGACCGTGTCCCACAGCAGTTCTTGCGTTCCCCGATTGATAAAGCCAAACATATTATAGAAAAATGAACTCTGCATCAGCCGGCGCGCTTCTTGAGCGCTGCTCGGTTCGCGTCCATTGACTTTAATGAAATCGGGTTTCAGTTTTTGGTTATAGACAATTTCATTACCCGGATAGAGATCTGTTAGAATGAAACGGCGCATTGCCGCAATAAATTCTTCCCGCCCCCGCTGGTCGCAGCTTGACTGGGGCAGCAATGCATGGGAGTGCTGGGCCATCATGACCGGCTTCCTCTATCGTAAAAGGCGCCCGCGCAGGATAGCGAACTTCAGGCGCCAGCGACGCGGGCAAACCGCGCCATCCGACATGCGGACGGAATGGTGTTCGAGTCTTGGCGACGTCGAGGTTCGACTATTGCCCTCAATCGCCGATCAACTGAGCGGAATTCCTTTATTCAGGCGACCGCTCGGGATGATTTCGCCCTTGCGAGTCGCGAGCGGGCGCACAAGAGAGCGCGCGAGAGAGTCTCTCGCTCGCCGTAAGGCGATCAACAGCCGGAAGAACAGACTCCGTTGCGGGAAGTATTCGCCTGACGGCGAAACGAGAGCCCGCTCTCATGCTCTCGGTTACGCTCCCGGGGATACTTTCCGCTGCGCGAAAAGTGTCCGCGGGAGCGCCCAATAAAGAATCTAGATACAATGTAAGCGTGATCCCCTGTGGATCGTTTCGACTTCAGCTTTTATTCACCCTCTCGAAACGCAGCATCGCCAGGATGCTGCTCAAATAGATCAGCGTATTGATGCCGCTATAGGTCACGGCGATACCGAGAATTGCGGAAGGCGACTGCACCAGCTGCACGCCGTCGGTGCTTTCGACGAAGCCGAACGCGCCGATCACCGCGCCGACGATGAGCGCGCCCGCCGCAAAGGCCAATTTCTCCGCCGCCAGCCAGATTCCGCTATAGACGCCCTCATAGTTCATGCCGGTCGCCGCCGAATCCGCCGCCATCTGGTTGGACAGCATGGACAGCGTCACCATCAGAAAGCCGCCGGCGACCGCGCCGGCTTGCAGACCCAGCGGAATCAGCCAAAGCGGTGATAGCCCCTTCATCGCCAGCCACAGCGCCAGATTGACGCACCAGCCGAGCACACCGGCGCTATAGAGCGTTGCCGGCGACCAGCGCCGGCTGGCTTTCAGCCAAAAGGGCTGCGCCAGCACCTGTCCCGCCGTGCTGGCCAGCACCACCAGACCGATTCCGCTCAGCGGCTGCTGCACCACATAGATGCAGAAATAGGCAAACGAGCCATAGCCGACTCCCTCGCCCAGTTTCTGCAAGAAGCCGACCAGCAGCAGGCGCAGATAGCGGCGGTTGGCGGCAACCAGCCGGAATTGACGCGACAGCGACAGAGTCACCGACATCGGCGCGGAAGGCGCGATTCCGCCGGTGGTGAAGACGGTGGCCAGCATGGTCACCAGGCACACGACGCCATAGCACCAGGACATCAGCTGGTAGCCGCCGGTACCGCCGCCAACCGCTTGCACGAAGCCGCCGGCGAAGGCGCTGATAGCGAGGCCGGCCGCCATGAACATGACACGCCACGACATGATCTTGCGGCGCTCGAGGTCAGTGCCGGCGATCTCGGAGGCCATCGTCAAATAGGGCACCGAATAGAGCGAATAGCCGGTGAACCCCAATAAAATGATGGCGCTGATAGTGGCGGCCTCGGCCACCGGCGTGGCGAAGCGCGGCACATGAAAGAACATCACGAAACTGGCGCTGGCGAGTAGCGCGCCGACCAGCATCAGCGGGCGCCGTCGACCCCAGCGGGTCTGCAGCCGATCCGACAGCGTGCCGACCGTCGGGTCGATGAACATGATAAGAATCTTGGGAACAAAAATCGCCAGACCCGCCATCGCCGGCGGAATGGCCAGATAATCGGTCATGAATACCAGCAGCAGCAAGGCCGGCGCATCGCGGAAGATGCGATCGCCTATCATTCCCAGGCTGAAGCCAAAATAAGTCTGCAGCGACAGGCGGCGCTCCGCGCGTTGCGCGGTGGCGAGAATGCCGTCGGCCAACAGAGCGGCTTCGGGGCTATTTGTCATCGCACATGCCTGGGACTCTCCTGCTGGCGCGCTTAAATCGGCGGCGCCGGCTGCTGTTCGAGGGCGTAATGTTCGATGCTGGAATAGCTCGGACCATACCAGCGGGTCGGCGCGGTCAAATAGCCGGGATAGCGCGCCTTGATTCGCTCTACGACCCCCGGCGGATAATAATCCAAGGTTCGCGTGGTGTGGAAAATCCCGTCATAGAGAATATGCCCCGGGGCCTGCCCCATCAGCATCCAGGGCAGCCAAGGCGTGATCCGCACCCAGCTGCCATTGTGGGTGACATGAGTCTGGGTGGGGTCCTCGAGCCGTTTGCGATCGATGAAATAGCGGAACAGTTCCGAACTTTGCACCATGGCGCCGGCCGATTCGCGCGGCCATTTGGCGGGGTCGAGCTTGTTCGGGTAAAAACCGTGGAAATCCTCCGACAGCACGACGGTATCGGGACCGAACAGGGACCAATGTAGCAGATAGGGCTTGCCGCCAGGCTTGGCGACGCCGTCGGAGGGCTGGCCCGGCATCGGCGGCGGCTGCACGAACTCGCTGATCACCCAATTATAGGGATCATTGGCGACATCGACCACCTTGACCCGTTCTCCGCTATAGGGATTGTCCCATTCGTCGAGGATTTTCCCAGTCTTGGGATCGGTGTAGAAGATGACTTCCTTGGTCATGCGCTGATAGCTGCCGTCGCTCTGGCGCAACACCCGGATGGTGCTGAACACTTCGAACCCCATGAGGTGCCGCACCGCCTCGCCGGCCCGCACGCCATTGACCGTGCCGCTACAGTGGCCATAGATCTGTTCGCCGTTGGTATCGGCCTGCAGGCGGGCCGCCGTTTCGCGATTCCACACCGGATCGTCGAAACGCAGCGTCTCGGTGGCCGCCGCCGGCTTCGGCAGGAGGGACAGGCTGGCGGCGGCGCCCAACGCCGCGGCGCCGAGCCCGAGAAAGCCCCGCCGTGCCGGTCGGGCAAGATCGATCATTTCATCCATGTCACGGTGCCTTTTTGCCTAAGTCCAACAGTGGTTCTGTTCATCCCTTGCCAAGCGCGTCCAACACCTGGATCGCCGCGTTCTCGGCAGTCTCGCAGGCGCCCTCGATGCCGGCATGCACCCGGCAGAGATGTTCCCCGGCGAAATAGAGCGCGCCGACCGGTTGGCCGGCGATGTCGCCGAAACGCGCGATGTCGCCCGGCGCGAAATAGGCGACATGTCCCTTGGCGAAGGGATAGGTTGACCAATTATGGATATAGCTGACCTCGATCTGGCCGGCGGCGGCCGGGCGCAGACGGCTATAGGCCGACGTGAACGTCCGGCTGAGCTGGTCGGCTGGCAGACGACCCAGCAGATCGGCGCCACGGCCATTGACATAGCTGAGAAAAACGCCGTCCGGATCCATCGTCGACGGCGCGTGGGCGATCATCTCGAAGGGTCCGTCCGTCCATATCGAGGCCGGCAGCCCGTCCTTCTCCCAGAACGGCGAACGCGCGCGCAGAAATATTTGCACCAAATGATTATAACGCTGTTGTCGCCAGGCCAGCCGCTGTTGCGGCGGCACCGCGCCCCGCACCGGAATGTCCTTCATCACCGACAGCGGCAGGGTGGCGATGCAGGCGCGCGCCCGATAAAACGACCCATCGCGGCAGGTGACGGTGACAGTTTCAGGCCCGGCGTCGATCGCGCTGACGATTTTGCCGACCAGCACCGGCGTCTTGAGGGAAGCCGCCATGGCATCGGTGAGGGCGCTGGTGCCACCCTTGACCAGATGGTAGGGACCTTTTTTCGCCTCCCAAAAGTAGTAATGGGTCTTGCGCAGGAAATCGAGCGCATTGGCATCGTCGAGATCGCGCGCTGCCACCGAAACATCCATCAGCCGCAAGGCTTCCGGCGAGGCGCCGCGCAAAGTCAGATATTGCCGCAGCGACAGGGCGTCGATGCTGCGGAATTCCGGTTTTTGCCAATCGTCGAGATCTTCCAGCGGATTGTCCTTGAGCAGATAATGCGACAGCAATTGCAGGGGCGGCAGCTCGCGTTCGTTGGCGGCCAGGTGATTCTGCGGCGAACTGGCCCACGGCGTCGCCGTCGGCGGCGCGCCCCCGATGCTGATGGCCATCTGGCCAAGCCGGGTTTCCGCGGTCGATCCCTTGGGCGGATCGATCAGCTCGACGCCTAATTCCGCGGCATTGCCGCGCACCCGGCCATAGCTGAAACCGATTTGCTGCGCGCCCAACTCCGGGCTGCCGGCCACATCATGGCGGGTCCAACATCGGCCGCCGATGCGCGGACTGCCTTCCAATAGCTGGACGGACAGACCCATCGCCTCCAGCATGCGCGCGGCATGCAGCCCGGCCATCCCGGCCCCCAGAATCAGCACGTCGATGCTGCCCTGCGCGGTGCCCCGGCGCGGCAGCGCCAAGGCCAGTGTGGCTGCAGCGGCACCGCGCAGCAGGCGGCGGCGCGAGAAATCTGTGGACGGAGTCATAGGCTAACCACCCGGATTTTGCAGATAGGCGATCACCGCCTGGCGGTCCTCCGCCTTGGGCAGACCGGCGAACGCCATCGCCGTGCCGGGCACCAGCGCGGAGGGTCGTTCCAGCCAGCGATCCAAATTCTCGGCAGTCCAGCTGAAATCGGTCGCCTGCAGCGCCGGCGAATAAGCGAAACCCGGGAGGCTGCCGGCCTTGCGGCCATAGACGCCTTGCAGAGAGGGGCCGATGCGGTGGATGCCGCTCGGCGCGAGCTCGTGGCAGGAGGCACAGCGCAGGAATATCCGTTTGCCGCGCAGGGCCGGTTCGGCCGGTTCGGCATGGCTGGCCGCCACCAGGACGATTGAGATCGCCATGACCATAAAGCTGGAGACGATGGATCTAACTGTCACGGCCCCCACTTTCGTTTCAATCATACTACGGTGAAAGGGTGGCGCATCCCAGCCCTTCGCGGCAGCGCTCCGATCGGTCTGTCCGCATTGCGGGCGTTGGCGCCCTCCGCCGATGCGCGCCGCCCGGCAAACGACGATAGTCCCCCTCGCGCGTTCTGCGCCGCAGGTCCGGGAAAGCGGGAGTGTGTCCTTGAGCTTTGTCCCTTCTCCCGCCGTTCAAACTTTTCTGCGGCGTCCGCCTTGCCTGCTGATCGATGGGCACTGGGTGCCGGCGGCAGGGCGTGGCACCCTTCCGGTCGTCAATCCGGCCAATGGCAGTGTGATCGGTTTGATCGCCGCCGGCGAACAAACCGATATCGACAAGGCGGTCGCGGCGGCACGGCGCGCTTTCGAAACCGGAAGCTGGCCGACCCTCGGCGGTGCGCGGCGCGCGGCGCTGATCTGGCGTCTTGCCGAACTGCTCGGCACGCATGCCGACCAGTTGGCCGAGCTGGAAACGCTCGACAATGGCAAACCGCTCGGCGACACCAGACGGGTCGATTTGCCGGTCGCCATCGAACTGCTGCGCTACTATGCCGGTTGGGCGACCAAGCTCAAGGGTGATACGGTGCAGATCGGCGATCCCGGCGATTATCACGCCTATACGCTGCGCGAACCGGTTGGCGTGGTCGGCCAGATCATCCCGTGGAATTTTCCGCTGCTGATGGCGATCCTGAAAATTGCGCCGGCCCTGGCGGCCGGCTGCTGCCTGGTATTGAAACCGGCCGAGGAAACCTCGCAGACCGCCTTGCGTTTGGGCGAATTGGTGGCGGAAGCCGGATTCCCGCCCGGGGTCGTCAATATCGTCACGGGGGCGGGCGACTCCGCCGGCGCCGCCCTCGCGCTGCACCCGGATGTCGACAAAATCGCCTTCACCGGCTCGACCGAAGTGGGACGCAAGATCATCGTCGCCGCGGCCGGTACCATGAAAAAAATATCGCTCGAACTCGGCGGCAAGTCGCCCATGATCGTGCTGCCCGATGCCGACCTCGACGCCGCCATCAAGGGCGCATTGATCGGTATATTCTTCAATGCCGGTCAATCCTGCATGGCAGGCTCCCGCCTGCTGGTTCACCGTTCCTGCGCCCGGCGCGTCGTCGACGGCCTGGTCGCGGGCGCGCTGAATATCGCGGTCGGCGACGGCTTCGATGCGGCCAGCCAGATCGGTCCCTTGATCTCGGAGCGACAGAGACAGCGCGTGCTGGAGCATATCCAGTCGGGATATGCGCAGGGCGCCACCTGTCTGACTGGCGGCGGGGCGCTGCCCGGTCGCGGATATTTTGTGCAGCCGACAGTCTTTTCGGATGTGACGCCTGACATGCGGATCATGCAGGAAGAGATCTTCGGGCCCGTGCTCTGCGTCTCGATTTTCGACAGCGACCAACCCGCCGACATCGCCCGGCTCGCTAACAAATCCAGCTATGGTCTGGCGGCCAGCCTGTGGACTCGGGATGTCGGGCGCGCCCACGCACTGATCCCCTTGCTCAAATCGGGACAGGTATGGGTCAACGGCCACCATCTCGGTGGCGCCGACCTGCCGATGGGCGGCACCAAGCAATCAGGCTGGGGGCGCGAGTTGGGCCGCGAAGGCGTCGAGGCCTATACCGAAGTCAAATCGGTGGCCTTCGCGCTGCGTTCCCCCGGTGACTGGCTGTCGCTCAAAGGCTGATCCCCCTGCACCCCAATCCGGAGACAATTCATGACACCCGCCTATTTCAGCAAATATGCGCAAATGCACCTGCAGCGCGACGAAGACGGCATCCTCGAGATTCGTTTCCATTCCGACGGCGGCGAATGCCGGTTCGGCCCGCGCACCCATCAGAATTTCGTCGACGCCTTTTATGACATCAGCCGCGATCCCGACACCCGAGTCGTGATTCTGACCGGCACCGGCAATAACTGGATCGCCGAATTCGACGAATCGCAAGCGACGCCGAACGACGATTTCACCGTGCCGAAAAATTGGGACCGGGTCTATTGGGAGGGCAAGAAGGTCCTGCAAAACCTGCTCGACATCGATGTCCCGGTGATCGCCGCCGTCAATGGACCGGCTCTGGTGCATAGCGAATATATCCTCACCTGCGACATCGTGTTGGCATCGCGCACCGCCTTGTTCCAGGACATGCCGCATCTCAATTTCCGCCTGGTGCCGGGCGACGGCGTGCATGTGCTGTGGCCGCATGTGCTGGGCCCCGTGCGCGGCCGCTATTTTCTGCTGACTCAGCAAAAGATCGCCGCGGAGGAAGCCTTGCGGCTCGGCGTCGTCAATGAAGTGCTACCGCCCGATGATTTGATGCCGCGCGCCCGTGCGCTGGCGAAGCAATTGGCGGCGCTGCCGACCCTGACCTTGCGCTATGCCCGCGTCGCCCTGACCCAGCGTCTCAAGACGCTGCTGGTGCAGGAACTCGGCTATGGCTTGGCGCTGCAGGGGCTGAGCGGCGCAGCGCTGGGCAATCCTGGTCCCGACCCGCGACCGCAGGATCGCTGATTTTTGGCCACGAGGCGAACAAGCGACCCGGTGGAATTGATCGGCGGAATCGAAAAGGTGATGGTGACGGGATCATTCCCATACCGCAGGTGAGCCAAGCCATGTGGATGATTGCGCTGGCCCTGCTCAGTCTATCGGCACCGCTGTTGGCGCCGGCAGATGAGATCAAGCCGTTCCTGACGCTCGATGCCTTGCGCGCCCAATATGGCGACCCGGACGGTCATCTGCTCCGCATCGGCGAGATCGAAGTCTATTACAAGGACGAAGGCGCGGGCCCTGCCCTTTTACGGGTGCATGGCTCGGTCGGCAGTCTGCGAACCTATGACGGCGTCGCCAATCGGCTCAAGAATCGCGACCGGGTGATCCGCTATGACGTGCCGGGCCAGGGTCTGTCCGGCCCGGTATCGGACGACGCGGCACGCCGCTTCAGCCCCGCCGATATTCCCATCGCGCTGTTGAACGGGCTCGGCGTCGCCAAGGTCACTGCGGTCGGCGTCTCCAGCGGCGGAACCTTGTGCATCACTCTGGCGGCCCGGCGCCCCGATCTGGTCGATCGGCTGATCCTCGCCAATAAGCCGTCTGATCCGGTCGTGACCAGTCACATGAATCAGCCTGACGATTTTCTCGACGCCCAACAGCAGGCGCGCGAGACCGGCTTCCAGTCGCAGCATTTCTGGGACCTTTTCCTGTCTTTTTTTGCCGGCGATCCGGCGCGCATGACGCCTCTGATCCGGAGCCAATTCTATGATTTCAACCGTCGGACCCCAGAGTCCAATGCCATCGCCCTGGTGGCCAAGGTGGCCGATCACGACAAGGCGGTGGCGGCGATGACACAGGTGGCAGCGCCGACCCTGCTCCTGTGGGGCGCCAAGGATCCGTTGCTGCCGCCGGCGGCCGCCAAGCAGCTGGAGGGCTATCTGACCCGGGCACCGGTGTCGCTGCTGCTGTTGCCGGACGTCGGGCATTTTCCGCCGCTTGAAGTGCCCGAGCGCTTCGCCGACATCGTCGCCGACTATATCGAGGCGGTAACGCCGCCCTGATCCTCACTTTCGGCTGAGATGCAGCGCGCCCTGGACCGGAATCGCCAGACTGGCCTATCCCGCCGCGTCGATCAAACCCGGCAGGATGCCGGGCGGCGAAAAGGCCACCACCGAACTGACGCGCGGGTCGTGCAGCGGCGGTGTCACGCCGGGCGGCGGCGCACCAAGGCGGCAGCAACCGGCTCATGGTTGGGTCGCCTGCTTGAGATAGACCAGCAGATCAGCGCGGTCCTGGCCCTTGGCCAGTCCGGCAAACGCCATCTTGGTGCCAGGAACCAGCGCGCTCGGCTTGGTCAGCCAGCGGTCCAAAGTGTCGTCGGTCCAGGTAATGCCAGATTCTTTCAGCGCCGTGGAATAGCCGAAACTACCACGGGTGCCGGCCACCGCACCCATCACGTCGTGCAGATTGGGACCGACCTTGTCCTTCTCGCCGCCGCCGAGCGAATGACAGGCGGCGCAATAAAGAAAAATCCGCTTGCCGCGGGCCAGTTGTGCGGGATCGGGGTCGCTCATGCCGGCCATGGTTGGACTCACCAGAATCGCGGCGGCGGCAAGGACCGGCATCAGAGCCAAGCGCCCCGTGGCGGATCGAATTTGGCGAGACATTGCGCAAGGCTCCGAACGATCGTGGTCGTCAATTCTACGGCGAATCGTCCCAAGAAGCGGAAAGAGTCGTGCCCTGTTCAACAGTCGGATAACCCGTGATTCCGGTGCCGCCTTCCCGAGGTATTTTCATCTCTTGGATTAGCACTTGTTTCACGCTACCATTAAAAATGGTAATCTAGATGCTGATTTCTTCCCCGCGCCTCACCCGATGCTACGTCGACACGCCGCTGGGACAGATCCATTGCCGCGTCGCCGAACCCACAGGCAAAGCCTTGTTCCCGCCGGTGCTGTGCCTGCATATGACGGCGAAATCCAGCTGGAGCTATCAGCTGTTGCTGGAACTGCTCGGGACAACCCGGCTGGTCGTCGCCCCGGATACGCCGGGCTTCGGCATGAGCGACCTGCCAGCCCGTCAGCCCAATATTTCCGATTACAGCGATGCGTTGTCCGCCGTGCCCAACCATTTCGCGCCGGATGCGACCTGGGACGCGGTCGGCTGTCACACCGGCGCGCTGATCGCGATCGATATGGCGCTGCGGCGGCCGCAAATGATCGGCCGGCTGGTGCTGGTCGCGCTGTCGCTGTTGACCGAGACCGAGATCAGGGAGTACCGCGCCCTGGGACTGCTCAAGCCGCGGGTGTGGGACGACGCCGGCGAGGCGCTGTTGGCGCTGTGGAAGCTGCTTGTGCGGGTGCGGATGCCGGGCAGTTCGCTCGCGGTCTGCGCCCGCAGCCTGGCCGACACGCTGTTGGCCGGCGACAACGGCTGGTGGGGCATGCAGGCAGCCTTCGAGTTCCCGACCGCCGCGGCGCTAAAAATGCTGAAGCATCCGTTCAGCATCATCAATCCCGGCGACGATCTGTGCGTCGCGACCCGCCGTGCCCGGGCCTTGCGCCCCGACGCCGTCTTCATCGAACAGCCGGCGTGGAAACACGGGTTTCTGCACGAAGTTCCCGACCAGGCCGCCGCGGTGATCGAACCTCTTCTGAGCAGGTAGCGCACCCCCCCAACTGCGCCGGCGGCAGCGCGCGATTAGCGCGGCGAAGACTTCAGATATTCAGCCACTCGCAACACGGCATTAGCGCGGATATCGGCATAAAACAACCCATAGTCGTGATAA
>Ga0302320_10028406_pt1 | contig 10740 bp, 6 predicted proteins | sample Bog_T0_3_FD_202130 | JGI IMG/M metagenome (GOLD analysis project Ga0302320, IMG submission 202130) | Peat permafrost microbial communities from Stordalen Mire near Abisko, Sweden - Bog_T0_3 | ecosystem: Environmental > Terrestrial > Soil > Wetlands > Peat | place: Sweden: Abisko, Stordalen Mire... | reverse complement strand
TGTCGCCAATGAAACTTGGTTGCCCTTCAAGTCGTTCACGGTCGTTTGCAGCGTCGTGACAGCCGAGGCATTGTCGGTTACCGCTTGCTGCTGCGCACCGGCTGCCGCGTTTGCCTTGTCTGCTGCGGCTTGCGCTTCGGCCGCTGCCTGCTGCGCCTTTTGCAACTGCGCGTCCTTGGTGGCCAGATCGGTCTTCAGGCCGTTGATCTGACCTTCCAGTTCCTGACGCAACGCTTGAATTTGTTCTGCGACCGTAGGCGGCGGAGGTGTCTTGGCCTTCTTAGTCGCAATGTGCTTTTTTACAGGCGGTTGAGCTTCGCTTGTCTGTCCATAACAAGAAGCAACGCTGACTGCCACAAGAACTGCGGCAGCTATTTTGAATCGGAAATTCATTGGGCCTCTCTTTTTCCTCTCGAATCGAATTGAATCTTGGCTGCTCTCGCTGGGCGTCGCGAGCGCTCTCAACTCCCGCATCCCGTAAACGTGGAGCCGGGTTTGGTTCAAACGGCTTGCGGAATGTACATAGACGATCTGGAACATGAAACCGCCCAGGCGGCTTTCTACAAGGTCGTTACGAACTCAAGACTCGCAGATAAAGATGAATATTTGACGAATTTACCTATATTTAACATTGGCGGTTCTAGTAGAGTCAGTTAGTCCATATCTGCAAAGGTTGAATAAATTAATCAACCTTTAATATAAGGGCGCTGTTACTGCGAAAGCCGCACCATCGAGGTTTTCCTCAACTTATGCGTCCATCCTTCAGTTATAGGTATTAACTATTGCCGACCGGCACTTAGTAGGTTAGCCAGCAGCCGGTAAGAGCCGGGAACTAACTCGGGTAACTGGCGATAGAGAGCGTAGGCAACATAGATATAAGTTCCTTTGCCGGGATGCGCTACCAATAACCCGCCGCGCTGCGGGTCCTGGCCGGCGTCGGCGGTTTCGGTCAGTGCCGTGTAATTTGCGTCCCATTGATCGAGAAAGGAGTGACCGCGTTCTTCGACCCATCCGTCGAAATCGGTACTGCCGATCATGTTTGGAAAACGCAGCAGAGCATTGGAAGGGGCGAGCAGTTTTACCGGCGTCTGTTCGTCCACTACACGCTCTGGCGTGCGTCCCATTGACAACGGAAAAGGGGCGGGGAAGTTCGCGCTCTGGTATTGCACGATCAGCGTCCCTCCGCGCTGAACAAACTGGTTCAATCGTGGCTGAGCCGCGGCTAATTCTGGTCGCGCCGAATACGCGCGAATGCCAATGACGATTACGTTCCACTCCGAAAAATTTCCTGTCGCCAACTCCGCGGCGGTGATCATATGGATCGATGCGCCGAGGCCCTCAATCGCTTCGGGAACGCGGTCGCCGGTGCCCATGACATAGCCAATTCGCAGGCCCTGCGCAAGTTTCACATCCACCTTGCGCGTCAATAATTGCGATGGCTTATATAGGTTGTAAGGCCGCAGTCCGGTGTAACCAACGCTCTGCCATCCGGCGCGATAACTCTGTCCGGCAACGCGCGCAACGGCGTCAAGTTTGTAGGCGCGCGCTTCCGCACCGGTTGGCGTGACGGAAAAAATCAAGGCCTCGGTATCTCCTGCGCTACCGCGATGAAACTTCACTTCGGCCGGCTCTGAGCGCCATCCTTCAGGTAACTCCAGCGCAACCGTTCCATCGGCCGCTGCCTCGGTATGTACCGTGATGCGCACTGGCAGAGCCGTGCCATCGAGAGGCAGAATGCGCGCTTCCGGCTCCATGCGCAGGCCAATCGCCGGCGTAACAACAAGCGGTTCATAGACGCCGCCCACGCCCGCGACGCGCCCCATCGTCTGTACCACTTCGCCAACATAAATCGGCAAGCCATCGAAGGTGAACTCAGTCCAGGCCGACAGTAGGTAGGGCGCAAAGGAACGCAAACGCCACTCCGGATGGGAGAGGTCATAGGTGGGCTGTTCAATTGAGGGCCGCGTGAAATATGCCTGGGTCGGCGCAGCATCGTTCGCCGCTGTCACGCGCAATGTCTGATCCGCCGCCGACGTGTTGCTCGTTGCGTCTTCGCTTTTCCACGGCTTTCCACTCTGACTCGCGAGCCATATTTTGCCGAGATGTGTTGCTGCTGTAGCTTGCGCTGTGTGTACGCGAACAAGAAATTCCTCGCCCGGAACTACGCTGCGCGGCGTCTCGTCTGCCGATGCGCCTCTTCCTCCCGCACTCTGTGCGCTTTCGGCTTTTGTCGTGAAGGCAACGAGATCGAGACCAAGCAGATTCTTGAGCGCGACTTGAAACTCGTCGATCTTGATGTCGAGTTCAAAGAGTAACGCTGATTTTGTCTGCGCATCGAGATTGCCGCTAGTAATTTTCGCGCGAAGATCGAGCGCCGCTTTGTAAATCGTCGCGAGTTTGTGCGCTGTATCCACGCCTGTGTCGCCTTGCCTTTCAAATTCAAAGGTACGCAGATTTTTGTCGATGGTTTGCAGACCGGCCGCTAGCCACTCCGGTACATTGACGCCTGCGAGCGCGGCGAGGGTGGTGTCGATTTGAACCTTGCTGTTATGAAATAGATCGTCATCGGTTTTTTTTGCAGGCGCTGCCGGCGGTTTTGAAATCGTTGCCCACAGATGATAGCTTGTCTCTGCCGGACCGCTCAGTGCGGGCGTTGCGCCGTCATTCTGCGACTTCTGTTCGCCCCATCCCTCGCGCGCAATCTGCACATAGCTACGGCCAAGCGTCGCATTCATTTGGCCTACAGGAAGTGTTACATCGGCAGAGGGAACATCCGTGCTCCACTCGCCCGTTACATAATTTTTGAACCGCGCCGGAGCCCACTTACCAGTCGCATAATCAAACATTTTTCCGTCCGTGACGGGCGCAAACGGAACCATCGAATAGACAGCCAGCGGCTGCCAGGGCTGCAACCCATCTTTCAATTGTTCGGGAAAAATCTTCGCGTCGCCGGCTGCCTTGAAGACCTCCTGCGCTATTTCGCCTGAGACCTGATGATGCCCGTGGCCGTCGGTGATGCCGCCGACAAAGGTCGAGACGATGATCTGCGGCCGCTCTTGACGCACGGCCAGCACGGCGTCATAGAGTACGCGATCATGGCCCCAGCGCGTGAAGGATTCTTCTTGCGTTTTAGAAAACCCGAAATCAGCTTCGGTGCCCCAAAGTTGCTTGACGCCATAAAATTCGTCGGCCTTCAGCAGTTCGTTGGTACGGATCAGCCCCAACGCGTCGTAGGCATCGCCCGACATCGCATTCTGTCCGCCTTCGCCGCGAGTCAGTGTCAACAGCGTCGTGCGCACGCCCAACCCGCGCGAAAGATAGGTCAAGAGCGCGCCGTCCTCATCGTCGGGATGCGCTACGATCATTAGGACGCTGCCCGTTGTTTCGAGACGCCGCAGCGATTGTTCGAGCGCCGCAGCGCCGCGATCTTCGGCAAGTGGCAGCGCGATTTCGCTGGCTTGCGGCAACGGCGTCGCTGAGTCTGTCAACGCAGTCTGTTGCGCCGTTCCGTGCGGCTCTGTTGCCAATATCACTGCGGCCAGCGCCGCGCCTGCCAATATCCGTTTCATGCTCTCGTCGATGAACATAGCTGCCGTCAGTGTACAATCCTGGGAGCGAAATAGCCTCATGCCTCTTGTCCCACCCACCTCCGCGAACACGCTTGAACGACGCATCGGCCTGCGCTCGGCCGTGGCTTTCAACATGCTCGAAATGATCGGCGTCGGCCCGTTCATCACGCTGCCGCTGGTCATTGCCGCTGCGGGCTTTCATCTTTCGGTGTGGGCCTGGGTGCTGGGAGCCGTCATTGCAGTCGCCGATGGCTTGGTGTGGGCCGAACTGGGAGCAGCCTTTCCACGCGCCGGTGGATCGTACGCTTTCTTGCGCGAAATATATGGCCCAGACGGCGCCGGAAACTGGCTGAGCTTTCTCTACGTCTGGCAGGTCAGCTTTACTGCGCCGCTTTCGATTGCGTCGGGCTGCATCGGGTTATCGAGTTTTCTGGCTTGGTTTTGGCCGTCGCTCGACGCCGCGCCCATTGCCGCGCTGCCCGCGCTTCACTTCACAAATTTCACCGCCGCCGGTGTTTGCCTGATCGTTACCGCGCTGCTCTATCGAAATCTGAGTTCTGTCACACGCCTTGCGTGGATACTGTTTGCCGGAGTTCTTGCCGCAATAGCGGGAGTCATCGCATCCGGATTTTTTCACGGAGGGTGGCAGATGCCGCCCGTTGCTGCGCAGACTTTTGCATTGGGCGGACTAGCGCAAGCAACGCTGCTGACGACCTATTGTTATTGGGGCTACTACAACATCGCGTTTCTCGGTAGCGAAGTGAGACGGCCCGAGCGAACGATTCCCCGCGCGATTCTGCTTTCTGTCTTTTTCGTCGCCGCACTTTATGCGGCGATGAATCTGGCCGTTGGTCACAACTTCGCGGCATCGTCGCATCTCAGCGCCGACGCGCCAGTCCGCCTGCAACTCGTTGCGGACATCGCCAAACTTGCTTTCGGTTCGTGGGCTGGGCGTCTGATGGCCGCGCTGATTATTTGGACAGCTTTCGGATCTGTTTTTTCGCTGCTGCTTGGCTATTCGCGTGTGCCTTACGCCGCAGCGCGCGACGGCAACTACTTTCGTGCGCTGGCAGTCGTTCATCCCCGTCACAACATTCCGCATCATTCGTTGATCGCGCTCGGTCTGGTCGCCGCGGCCTTTTGTTTTTTCTCGCTGGCCGAAGTCATCACGATGCTCGTCGTCACGCGCATCCTGCTGCAATTTCTTTTGCAACATATCGGTGTGATTTTGCTGCGCATTCAGCGGCCGGAGTTGGAGCGACCTTTCAAAATGCCGCTCTACCCGCTGCCGCCGTTGATTGCCACGGCAGGTTTCATTTTCATGCTCGTCAATCGTAGCCATGCGCTTGGCGGTCTGGCCGTCGCTGCTGGAATCGCCATTTCCGGCACACTGATTTATCTCGTTCGCGCCAAGCGTTATAACCAATGGCCGTTCGTACAGGCGAGATAGTTTACGCGGCGAAGTCGATAAAGCCTCGTTGCGGATCAGTCGAAATCAGTTTCACTGTTACTCTATCGCCCACGTCCAATCCTTTTCCGCCTTGCACCAACATTCCGTCCACATGCGGGTCGAGCGTACGAACAAAAGTTCCATAATGATTGACGCCGGTGACGATGGCCGAAAAGCTCTGGCCGATGCGCGAATGCAGCACGACGGCGGCAATGCGTTTCTGCATCTCGCGCTCGACCTTGCGCGCGCCGTCTTCCATCAGCGTGCAATGAACGGCGATGGCGTTGAGGTCATTTTCTGAATAAGGCTGCGGAGCTTTCGCGAGCCATGCCTTCAAGAGCCGCTGCGTGACGACATCGGGGAAGCGACGATTCGGAGCCGTCGAGTGCGTGTAGTCTTGAACAGCCAGACCGAAGTGGCCGGGCGAAACTTCATTCGGCTTGACCAGCACGTATTCTCCCGGCCCCATCAGCTTGACAACGGCGAGCGAGAGGTCGGGAAAATGATCGGGATCTTTTTGTTTTTGCGCCAGCAAAAAGTCATTGAGAATTTTTGAATCGGGCGTGGCCGGCAACGTCGTACCCAACCCTTCGGCGAGTTCAACAATGCGATCCCAGCGCTTCGGTGTGCGCACGATGCGGCGAATCGACGACACGCCGGCTTGTTCGAATGTCCGCGCGATAACTCCGTTGGCTGCGACCATGAATTCTTCAATCAGCGAGGTGGCGCGATTTTTTTCGAGACGCGCAATCGCGACGGCTTGGTCGGCTAACATGACCGGACGAGTCTCGACAGTTTCCAGATCGAGCGCGCCATGTTGAAAACGGCCATCGACCATGTGCTGCGCGGCGGTGTCTTGCAGCTTCAACTGCGCGGCCAGGTCGGCATTCGCGGCTACCTTTTCGGGTGCGGCCGCTCTGCCTTCGAGCCATGCTCCGACGGCGTTATAAGCCAGTTGCGCCCGGTTGCGAACGAGCGCGCGATATGCTTTTCCATCCGACGCCGTACCGGCCTGATCCACTGCGTACTCGATGACCAGCGCCGCGCGATCTTCATTTTCGTTCAGCGAGGTTATACCTTCCGAGAGTTCCGCAGGCAGCATCGGAAAGACCTTGACGCCAGTATAAACAGAGGTCGTTTCGCTTTTAGCGTGTCCATTGATTATCGTGCCTTCGGCAACGCGCGCATCGACGTCGGCCACGCCGATCAGCACGCGGATGCGCCCGTCGGCGAGTTGCTCGGCCCATTCGATTTGGTCTAAATCTTTCGAAGTGTCGTTGTCGATCGAAGACCAGAGCAGGTTGCGCAGGTCTTGAATTCCGGCCACAGCGGGCGGTTCAGGATGCGCTTGAATGGCGGCGAGTTCGGTGTCGGTTCCCGCTGGAAAATCCGGCTGAAAACCATGCTCGATCATCGCGGCATGAGCGGCGGCGACCAAATTGAAGTGAATAGGCTGGCTGGAATGCATCGGAATCGCTCCTTCAAACCGAAGAGCCAGCCTATCATGTGCGGGCTATCTGTTGCGTGAAAGAATCGGAGCGTTCACCTATCGTCCGACGACAAGGACAACAAAGCTGCCGGGAAGAATGGCGGGTCGGGGACGCGGATTGTCGGAGGTGGGCTCGGGACGGGGTCCAAACTCGGCGGTGACAAGATAGATTCGGTCCGCTACTGAGTCATAGGCCATGGTGCGCGCGCCACGCTGCGTCGGCAACTCCTCAAGAACGGGAAAGCCGGGCGTGCCGGCGTCGATGACAGTCAGCGTTCCGCTGCCGCCATTCGATGAAAATGCCAGCTTGTGGGCGGCGTCCCAACCCGCGGCATCCGGCCCGTCGCCGATTGTGGCGGTGGCCAGTGACTTGCCGGTTTTTGCATCAGTGACGGCCATCTTTTTTTCATCGCAGACGCTAAAGAGTCGTGCACCCGCAACGTCGAAGGCAAGTCCGGTAGGAGACTCGCAACTGGCCAGCGGCCACTCGGCATTGAGTTGGGCAAGATGCGCGTCAAGGCGAACGATTTCATTTCGGTCTTCGATGTTGGCATAGACCAGGCCCTTGCCATCGACAGCGGCGAACTCCGGCTTGCCCGGCAGTGGAATCGTGGCCGTCACTTTGCGTGTTGCAACATCAATGACCGTCGCGTTGTGGCTGCGGCCATTGAAAGCCCAGACGGTTTGCGTGGCTGATTCAAAGACAATGGCGTCGGGATTCGTTCCGGCTTGAATCGTTGCTACAGTCGCTAGCGTAGCGCGATCAAAAACGACCACGGCATTGCCGCCACCGTCGGAGATGTAGCCGAATTTGCCCGCCGTATCGAGCGCAATGCCATGCGTACCATGCAAATTTGCGATTGAGCCGACAAGTTTTCCCGTCTGCGTGTCGAGAACATCGACGCGGGCGCCGCGAGTCAAATAGAGTCTATGAGCCGGAGGGTCCGCTAGCAAGTAATCCCAACCGCCATCGCCGCCGATCTTCCAACGATCAATCACTTTGTAAGGCTTAGGTTGTTGGGCAGAACAAACGGCCGTTGCGACAACCATGCCGCAAATCAGGCACGCGACAACGAACGCAGCACTCAGTATCCCGAAACTTTTGCGGCTGAACATGCACGACTCCTCATTACGCATCACATGCCTTGCGCACCAAGAATAACATTATGAATTGCTTTTCGAATCTGGATCGGCGGCGCAACAACCCTCCAATGAGTTACCCTCATAAAGTCGGGCGTTCGACGCCCCGAGGACCAGGATTTGCGTATTGTTCTTTCGAATATCGGTACCTTCGGCGACACCAATCCTCTGATCGCCATTGCACTTGAACTGAAGCGTCGCGGACACACGCCGGTGATGGCTTTGCCCGCTGTTTATGAGCCGAAGATACGTCCGCTTGGCCTGAAGTTTCACGCGGTGCGGCCGGACATCGATCCCGGCAATTCTGTGCTGGTCGAAATGGTCTACGACATCAAAAAAGGCACGGAAAACGGTCTGCGAAATTTTCTTTTTCCTGCACTGCACGAGACGTATGACGACCTGCTCGATGCAGCTACTGTACCTGAGCGCGCCGACCTGCTGTTGCTCGGCGAACTCAACTACGCGGGGCCTATTGTTGCCGAGGTGACTGGGATTCCATGGGCCAGCTATGTGCTTGCGCCGCTCTCTTTTTTTTCTGCTTTTGATCCGCCCGTGCTGCCGCCGTATCCGCGATTAGCAAAGGCAGACAAGATAGTTCCCGGCTTTGGGCGAGTCATCAAGCGCGTGGCTCGATTCGTTAGTCGCAAGTGGCCCGAGCCAATTTACGAACTGCGCCGCGAGTTGGGCTTGCCCAAAGGCGAGAATCCGCTTTTCGACGCCAAGCATTCGCCCAGTCTTGTGTTGGCGCTGTTTTCGAGCGTGCTGGGTGTCGAGCAGAACGATTGGCCGGAACACACGCTGATTACCGGTTTCTGCTACTACGATGCTGATGCCGGCAATCAGGCGCTTCCGGAAAATCTGGAAAAATTCCTGGCAACAGGCGAGCCGCCTGTAGTTTTTACGCTTGGCTCGGCTGCTGTGCTGGCTGCAGGAAAATTTTTCGACTATTCGGCGCGCGCAGCGATCCGGCTTGGGGTTCGCGCCGTGTTGTTGATCGGAAGTGACCCGCGCAATCTACCACGGACTTCATTGCCAAAGTCGATCTGCGTCGCTGAATACGCGCCTTACTCGCAGTTGTTTTCGCGGGCCTCGATGGTCGTGCATCAGGGCGGCGTTGGTACGACGGCGCAATGCCTGCGGGCCGGCAAGCCGATGCTGATCATGCCTTATTCGCACGACCAGCCGGACAACGCGCGGCGTATGCGCCGTCTCAAAGTTGGCCGTGTCATTCAGAAGGCCAGTTACTTGCCATCGAAAGTGGCTCGTCGTCTGAAGGCGATGTTGAACGATCCGCTGCTCGCTCAGGAAGCCGAGGATGTGGCCCAACAGTTGACCCACGAAGACGGCTTGCGCACAGCTTGCGATGCGCTTGAGGAGTTATACAGAAACACCAAGCCAGCGTCGAAGAAGGGCTAACTCGCAGTCGGCCGCCAGCGAAGGATCGGTTTTCTGGCGGCTTGCACTTCATCGAGTCTTGAGACACGCGTCGAGTGGGGTGCGGTTTTCACTAACTCCGGATTCTCTTCGACTTCTTTGGCGATCGAGCGCATGGCGTCAATAAACAGATCCAGCTCTTCGAGCGATTCGCTCTCGGTTGGTTCGATCATCAACGCGCCCGAGACGATCATCGGAAAACTGACCGTGTAAGGATGAAAGCCATAGTCTATTAGTCGTTTCGCGATGTCGCCGGTCTTGACGCCTTTCGCTGCCTGTCGCTTATCGCTGAAAACAACCTCGTGCATTGACGCCGTTTGATAAGGCAATTCATAAACATCTTCGAGGTTTTTGCGAATATAGTTTGCGTTGAGTACGGCGTCTTCTGTTGTCTGCCGCAAGCCATCGGGACCATTGGCGAGAATGTAAGCCAGCGCGCGAATCAACATACCGACATTGCCGTAGAAGGCGCGAACGCGACCGACTGACTTAGGCCGATCATAACTCCAGTGCTTCGTGCCATCCTCGTTTTGAACTAACACGGGCGTTGGCAAAAACGGCTCCAAAAAAGCTTTGCAAGCCACTGGGCCGGAGCCGGGACCACCGCCGCCGTGGGGTGTCGAAAAAGTCTTGTGCAGATTGAGGTGCATAACATCGACGCCAAAGTCGCCGGGCCGTACCTTGCCGACCAGAGCGTTCATGTTCGCGCCATCCATGTAGAGCAGCGCGCCTTTGGCATGTAGGATATCGGCGATCTTATGAATCTGGCTTTCGAAAACTCCAATCGTCGAAGGATTGGTTAGCATCAGTGCGGCTGTTTCTTCGTCGACTTGCCGGGTGAGCGCATCAAGATCGATGCCGCCGTCCGAGTTTGATTTAAGGTTCTCGACCGAGTAACCGCAGATGGCCGCCGTCGCCGGATTCGTGCCGTGGGCCGAGTCGGGAATCAGAATCTTGCGCCGCGCATTTCCCTGCGACTCATGCCAGGCGCGCACCAGCAGAATTCCTGTAAATTCACCATGCGCTCCGGCTGCCGGTTGAAGCGTGATCGCGTCCATTCCGGTGATTTCTATCAGGCAGCGCTGAAGGTCGTCGATTACTTCAAGAATTCCCTGAGCGAGCGATTCCGGCCGGTAGGGATGCGCCTCGGCGAGACCCTCAATGCGCGCGACATATTCGTTGACGCGCGGGTTATATTTCATCGTGCATGAGCCAAGCGGATACATTCCAAGATCGATCGCATAGTTCCAAGTCGACAGCCGCGTGAAGTGGCGAATCAATTCGATTTCGCTCAATTCGGGCAACTCCGCTTTCGTCTTGCGATGCGCCGCGCCAAGCAGCGATGCCGCATTGACACCAGGTACGTCGAGTGGAGGCAACTTATACGCGCGCTTGCCTGCAGAAGATTTCTCAAATAGCAGAGCTTCGTTCTGCGTCTGGTGTGCGCGGACTTTTTTCGGAGTATTCAACGTTTCAGCAGTCGCCATTTTTTGCCTCATCTGTGGCTGTCAGTAATTTCGAGCTAACTCTTGGGCTCTTCGAAGCCAAAGCGTTTTTCGTTCAAGAACCAACTAAAGAAACCCCATACGTAGCCGAGCAACAAACAAGCAATCAACAAGCTCACATCCTGAAGCCAGCCCAACGATTGATGCCCCAGC
>Ga0302320_10028405_pt1 | contig 10740 bp, 8 predicted proteins | sample Bog_T0_3_FD_202130 | JGI IMG/M metagenome (GOLD analysis project Ga0302320, IMG submission 202130) | Peat permafrost microbial communities from Stordalen Mire near Abisko, Sweden - Bog_T0_3 | ecosystem: Environmental > Terrestrial > Soil > Wetlands > Peat | place: Sweden: Abisko, Stordalen Mire... | reverse complement strand
AACTACTATCTTGAAGCATCTTCAACCTTGTGCTAATGGTCTTGATAAGGAATTCGAGAGACAAGATAGAGATGTTTTACTTGATAGAATAAATGAATTTAAAATCCAAGATGAATTGGATGAAAGATTTTATGATCAAAAATTAATGGGTGTTATTACCTGCTTATATGGGAATCTTTGGGTGGTCGATAGAAATCTCTTTCATGCAACCGACAAAGATTATTTTAGAATTACTAATAATTATAGTGGAGGAATTGCCGGTGCAGTTTTCTTAGCAAAGAAGGGTGGATCGGATTTAAAATTCATTATTAAGGCTAATATGCATCCTGCAGCCGGACCATTAGCTGTTCATGAATTATTTATAGGACTAGTTATAACAAATAAATTAAGAGCTTATTGTCCTAATTTTTCTTTCATTTATGGAGGTTTCGTTTGTGGAACTCCTAACGTTTCGACTGGACAGATTTGTGATGGCAATACAGAAGTTCCCTATATGGTTTATGAATATATTAACGGTAAAACTTTGAGGAGTTATCTCAACGATATTTATGAGCCTTTAGAAATTATTGCTATTATTCTTCAAATTTATTTTGCCTTGAGGATTGCCAAAGAAAAGGGTCATGATTTTGCTCATAGGGATCTTCATGTTAATAATATTATTCTGAGACCTCTAAAACAAAAAATGGCAATCAGATACGTCTTCAATAATATTAATAGTAACGGACAAGAACAAGAAGAAACCTACTACGTTTACAGCAAGTTCGTTGCAACTATGATCGATTACGGCTTCAGTGAAGTTTATTTACCGATTGATGAAGAACCCGACGAAGAAGACATTAATGAAAGAGTTATGAGATTTGGAGAAGATCAATTTCCTGATCCAGTGATAGATGGAAAACAAATTAGTCATGTTAGAGATCTTATGAAGTTGTTAGGGTTTATTAGTGGAGAAATCCAAGATAATAATATTCTCCTAAAGGATCTAATATTAAACTTTTACTTAGAAGCTGTAAAACCTTATGTTTTGGATGGTTGGAAAGGAGTAACAGGTGGAATGCCTTACGCTTTAAAGTTAGAAGTTTTGAAAGGAGATACCAAAGATTATTATTCTCCTGGAGATAGAGAAGCCGAAGAAGTGCTGGCAGGAAGAATCAATTTTGATAATTTTTTATCGATTGTTACCAAATACATGTTGAAGCAGGATCTAGCTAAGATCTTAGCTGTAGGAAATGGACAAGATAAACAAAAATTGGATTTTCCTGTGTTGGAATGCGACGAAAAGTGTTTAGATGTTTGTTCAACTTTCTCTAATATTATGCTGAGAGATCCTGAAGGACAAGCCGAAAAAGCTATTAAGTCGGGTATAGAAGATCTAGCCTACTATGCCGAAGATGCTCAAACGTCATATCAACGATTTAGAGATAATAAAGAATATCGGCCGTATATCCAAGAAAAGATAATCGCAGCGAAAGCAGAATTAACAAAACAACCTCAGAAATTAAGAGAATTAAATGTTATAATTTACAATAAGTTAATTTATTTGGAGAAATGGATGTTAGATATTACTAACATAGTCGATCGGAATCTTTATTATCAGGATAGTACATTAGATCCATATAGTGACATTGCTGTTTATAAACAAAAATTAAATCTGTTGTTCGAGTTTATTAACACTGCAAGACAAGTGATAGAACTCAATAATGGGATTGTGGCTTTAGGAATGACACCGCAACATCGAGCTCAAGTTATTAAAACTATCAGCAAGGTTAATACCTTTATTGAGAAGAGTATTTATCCTATGAAAGCAAATTTAGCAATAAAGTCAAATACCGGATACTTTGGGGATGCAAAAATTGATTTTGATATTGGAATTGTTAACCAATATCCTGATAGAGTTATTTTACCAGCCATTCAATAATAACTAATTAAATAAAAATGAAAATAAATTTTTCCTAAAATAAAAATTTAAAACCTAATAGAATGAGTGAGGAAAAGCTTTGTCGAAATGACAAGAATAATTCAAGAGAGGACAAAACTACTAAGACCGATGAGAAGAAATTCATTATAATTAATGATGGTGAATACTATAAGGTAAAAGATGTTACGTGTGAATATTGTCACAAAACTAACACTACTGGGTGGAAATGGTTACCAAAGACTTTAACTTTTCCCCATACTAAACTAATAAGATGTGATACTTGTTTTAATCAACGGTTTAATCTCTAATAACAATAAATGATTATAGTACTATAATCATTTTAAACAACAATATATTAATATAAACTGCTTGACATTTGATCGGACTCTTCTTCCTCATCTTCTAGGTTTGTAATTTCTGAGGATTTTCCATTGACATAAGTAGATGGTGTTGGACAATTAACTCTGTTGACATCATTTCCTAAAGTACAGGAAATTATTTTTGCGTCTTTGGGTAAATCTCTTGCTCTATAGAGTTTTATAATATTAGGAAAAATCGATAACATATAACCAACAAAGGAATTATAAAAACTTAACTTATTGGGACCTCTTGATTCTGGCCACCTATTCCTAATTTCAAAAAGGCCCTTACGTTCTCTCTCTATAAAAGTATCAAAAACTGCTTCTACAATTCTTTCTTCCGAAACGTTTAGAGCCTTAGCCTTCTTTATTTTAGACCTAACCATTTTTTCAACTACTTCGTTTTCTTCGTTTACAAAAGGAAAGAACTTCAATAATTGATATATTATATTTCTATTCTTAGATTTATTAAGGTGAAGATAGAAAGCCATAAATCCTAGAAGTTTATAAAGATCATGAGCTGGATTTGATTCTAATCCATTAAAATACTCAGGAAACCGAAGATAACCGAAGTCTCGTAAATCTTCTTTATTGCCAGTTACAGTAACTTTTACATGACATCGTCCATAATCAATAATTGTTGGAATAAAATTTGTTTCAATAAAGATCGGTTCTCTATTTGGCCAAATAATTGGTACAACTATTTTCGGCCACAAATGACCTATAGCTCTCATCAAAACGTTACCAGTGTGAAGATCGTAGTGGGTAAAGTCATAGTTATATAATGCTAAATTTAAGGCAGTTACGATTTGGTAAATGTATGATAAAATCTCTACACCAGTTAACGCTGAAAGCATGTTTTGTAAACTTTCACCTTGGATATTTTCACTCATCAAATAATTAACAGTACCGTTATAGGCTTGATCTGCATCACAAAAGTTATAATTATTTACAACTGAACTACAATTAAAGATCCCGTAAACATACATAAAATTTGGAATGACTCGTCTTAAGTTTTTAAGTGCCCAAATTCCTACAAAGTATTCGTGATAGAGGTAATCTGGACTGTTTACTTGTGGAGTTTTTATGATCATAAAATTCCTAATATTCTCTAATGTTACTCTGAATGCGCTTCCTTCAGCACTTTCAACTCCTATTAATAAAAGCTCATCAATCGCCCTATGAATTCGTTGATATTGGGTTTGTACTAATAATGGACTGCCATCTTCTTGTGGCTCGAGATAAGTAAAAGATTTATTTAGTATGCAAGATAACCATCTCATAAATTGATAATTAAAAAAGAATAATTTAGTTCCACGAAATATCGCTTGAAATTCAGAATAAGTAATTTGATCAGTTGGTAATAACGTATCATTTATATCATCACAATTATTATAATAGTCTTCCGTTAATTCTTTTTCGTCATCTAATTCCATTACTTGAATTTTATGAGAATTTAAATTTAGTTGCCAGTTCAAACCGGCATCCATTTTCTTTTTATTGACTTAATTTAAATTAAAAAGAAAATTAAATAAAATTTAAAATTTCACAGAAAAATAAAATGGATGTTAATGAAAGAGATCAAGCGCTATTTTTCTGTATTAATAAATAATACAGAATTGAGTTAAAAATAAAAAGAGCAATAAAAATTAAATAAGATAAAAAGAAATTTTAGAAAATAAAACTTGGAAGATGGGAGGACAACAAAGTGCACCAATTAATGGAGTTAACCGAGAAAATGAATTGATGAAGCTTCAGATTAGGAGAGAAGCAGCTATCTTGGTTCAGGATGATTCTTGTTCTCTTGCTATATCCAAAAATACCGAAGAAGAAAGTCCTGAGATCTTACTTGATAATTTAGATCAGTTTCTCATTAAGGAAAAGACTGATTACAACTATTACGATTTCAATTTTATGTATGCACTGAGCTGCGCTATGAGAGTCGGACTAGTAACCGATTCACAACTTAATGCATCAAAACTAGTGAAAGAAATCTTTTCTGATCAGAAACAGATTGGAGGAATCTCAGTTGAGGGATTCGCTTTGATGGTGGGAGAAAAGGGCTTGAAAAATATGTTCATTATTAAAGCCCCAAGAGACCCAGCTAACGATAATCTCGTTCATGAATATTTTGTCGCTGTTGGAGGAGTCGTTTCTGATTTAAGAGGTGGTCAAGTTAACGTTATTGGAACAAATTGGCTCAGAAAGGTTTGTCTAAATTATTCTCAAGTTGTCGGAGCTTTTCGATGCGGTCCTCCAGATATTGATCCCCTTAGCAAACAAGTTCGATCTTGGTGTGACACTACCAATAAGTCTCGTTACGTCAACTATATTATTTATGAGAAGATCGATGGTCCCGATATGGAAAAATTATCTAAGACCATGACTGTCGAAGTTTTTGTGACTTTGTTGATTCAAGTTGCTTATGCCCTGGAAATTGGACAGATTTATAACGGTTTTACCCATTATGACCTTCATCATCAAAACTTAATTAACAGAATAGTTAATCCTAATAATCCAGGAGAAGAAGCCTTGATTCCTTTCGTAATTAGCGAAGAATTGACAGTCTACATTTCATCTGCCTATATTCCAACAATTATTGATTACGGTCGCGTTCATATTCAAAGTCCTTCGCCAGCAGCAGAAAAGATGGGTCAACCAACTGAACATTTTGGCTTTCATGCTAGTTTCGGAAAGCAATATGGCATTTATCCTGATCGAGCTAGACCTTACTACGACCTTTACAAACTCTTAGGCTTTACTCTTTATACCATGATGGATAGTAAGAATCCAGCTTTTGAAGATGCCTGGCCTATTATGGGCTTCTTTGGTTTACGAAGCCGTGATGCTGTTGTCCAATGGCTAATGAAGCACCGAGGTAGCGATTTGTTCTCTCTGGCTGACGACATCGAAAAAGTTGGTTTCTGTCTCACTAAACAGCTAGATGATGAAACAGTTTGTCTACCAGAACAAGCAGCGACGATGTTTGATTTCCTCCAATACGTAGAGGCCCAATTTCCTTCGATCTGGCAGTCAAAAGTTTTTGGTTATCCGATCGAAGGAATAAAAGTCTTGGAGTGTGGAGCCGACTGTGGAACCTTTGCTAAGGAATTAACAGAATTGAAAGTAGATATGAACGTTACTGATGGCAAATTGACGAAACTAGGCGACTTAAGAAACGTCATAAGGTATCGCAACAATTTGCTTGCTCGAGGAGAATATTTTTCTAAGACCTTTCCGAACTCTGCTTACGGTCCTCGCTTAGTAAAAGAGGTTAAAGGTCTTGATGCTGACCTTACTAGCCAATTTGATCAAATCGACGTTTCTTTTGGAGAACAAATTCTTGGTAGAGGAGAAGAGGCCAAAGCTACCTATGCTAAGATTGGCTATCCCATTCAAATTCCTCAACCCAGTCAAGATCCTAATCAAACTTACCAAGGTCTTCTCCAGCTTCAAGGTTTTCTCGACCGAATGTCAGATTTTGCCAAGGCTTATACCGAGTTTAAAGAATTTTTCGATGCAGGAAAAGACATCCTCCAAATTGTAGGAATTGGAGAAAGCCCAGAACTAAGGAACTACAACGAAACAGAAATAACTCCTCTATATCAATCCTATGATAACTCTCGTGGACAAATTAGAAGCTATTTGGAGAGCATTAGAGTCCCTCGAGAGTTGGAAGGTGTTCGTCGTGATCTTTACGTTAGAACTTTATAATCGTTTTATTGTTAATCAGAAATTATTATCATTTAATTGATAATAATATAATTTGTTGTTTTAATTTTTCTTTAATAATTAAAACTTTTTATTTTTGTCCAAACCATTATTAATTAGTTACTCATAAAGGTTCTCATAATCGAACCTTGGACCAACCCCACCATGTCATGACCGACCTTTAATCTTTTCATTATGACGGTCATTGCAACTATCACTTTCTTTATGCAGTTAGCACAATAACCTTTTCCTCGAGATGGCCTAAAATTTATACAATTTTCTGAAATACACTTATGATCGTAACAATAATCTAAATTTGTGATCTTTTCAGAAAAACATCCAATTATTTCACAAGCATGAAGTTTACAATGATTATAGGTACATCCTAATTTTGTTAAACGAAAACCGTTACAACCCACGAATAGACAACAGTGGTCATCACAATAATAACTCATTGGTTTCCTCATCCGTTTGCAATCGGGTTCTCTGCAACGATGAAATTTTTCGCAGTAATCAGTAAACCAATACATGTTTCGAACTTCATTACAACCCTCTGCTTTACAAAATCTGCTATCATAGCCGGGTTCCATTTTTAGATTATTTACTTCCTAAATTTTGATTTTTAGTTTTATAACTAAAAAATTATAGATTAATTACGAATGATGGTCCTAAGGATTAAGACTTGGATTTTCTTTTGAATGTCATGCACGACTCTCAATCTCTTCATCATAACGGTCATCGCAAAAATTGCTCTTTTGCGACAAAAGTCACAATAACTTCCTCCTCGCAACGAACACTTCTTTCCGCAATTTTTGATGATACAAGCATGATCGCAGCAATAATTTGAGTTGTCGATCTTCTTAGAAGAACAATTGATTATAATGCAAGCATGGATAGCGCAATGCTTTTTCAAAGGTTGTTCGCCTACGCGATAATTATCACAATAAGTAGATGCAGATGTCAATGATAAACAACAATGAAATTCGCAATAATAGGCTGTTCGTCTAACGTTCCGACACCCTTTCATTATGCAACGATGAACTAAATCGCAATAATCACTAAGCCAATAACCAGACTGATTTAGAATTTCAGTACAACCTCCCATAATACAACGACTAATATGATCATCACAATAAACTGAGCTCCCTCCACAACGATTTTTACATTGGTTATTAGAGCAACCATGCCGCTTACAATAATTAAGATTATGAAGAATATAATTACAGCCATCAATTTTACATCGATGGCTGCTACAATACTTTGAATAAGATTCTAAATCTCGATTTTGACATTTACGACCTTCGATTTCAGCAGAACAAGTTCTTTTGTGAGAAGAACAATACCAATCTACACAATATAGTTGCTGTTCTGAATCATAAATAAATCTTGTTTTGTTTGGACACCAATCCCAAACACAATTCACAGTTGGAGCCTTCTTCCCACGATTAGTTATCTTTGGCTTGAGTAATCTAGCAATGTTGCTCTTGACCTTCTTGTCAATAATTTCTTTGTTGTTATTATCCTTGTTCTTACTATTGTTGTTATTCATCTTTTCTTTTTCAAATTTGAAAAAGAATTTTTATTACTTTTATTTTAAGCTTCAGCCATTTAATTCAGAAAATGGAGATATTTAGAATTTAAAACTCATACCATTATGCTGGAACATTTCATTAGGTTCTTCCCTAGATGTCAGGTGAAGAGTCAATGTGAGCCTTTTTATGTTGAGTAAAATTGGATTGTTCGACTTCAATAACGATCTCAAATTTCATCGCATTATCACGAACATTATCAATAGATCTTTTAGCTTTCGGCGGTTTCTTAGGGTTAATCTTTCCGAATTCTTTGTGAATATTACGCTCGTGGCGTCGGAGATTACCGATCTCCTTAAAAGACCAGTCACATATACTGCACTTATGTTTACGTTCGTCATTATGAACATCAATGTGACGAGTAAGAGAAGCTTTTGTTTTAAAACTTTTATCGCAAATATTACAAACATAATCTAGCTCTTCCTTATGACGTTCCATATGTCGGTGGAGATCAGATGAAGTAGAAAACATCTTATCACACTGATCACAAGCATGATCTCGAATCTTATCGTGAACTGATTTTACGTGTCGAACTAGATTATATATAATAGAAAATGATTCACTACACTGTTGACACTTGTGAGGCTTTTCCTTTTTATGAACTGCAATAATATGTGATTCGAGATTGGCCTTTGCAGTAAAAGTGTTGTTGCAAATATCGCATCGATGTGATCGAATACCTTTATGAATAATCTTTATATGCTTAGACAACCCTGTAGTATATTTGAATACTAGATTACATTGAGTACATGGATAAGTTTTATCAGAATGGAGAGCACTAAGATGTCCATCGAGAGCGTTTTTACTAGTGAAGTTAATATCACATTGAAAGCACTTATAATGGTGTTGAAGATGAACTTTACGTTTATGTGCACGAAGGCTGTATGGACTATATGTAGTGTATTTACACGATTTTTGAGAACAAGTAAGCAAAGTTTTTTGGGTATGTTCGCTGTTAACGTGGATATCTCGAGAATTTTCTGCAGTGAAAACACGATCACAATAAGAACATTCCAACTCTAGTGTCGGCGAGTCATCTTCGTGAACACGATATTTATGACTGTTACGCTTCTTAGATGTATCTGTACGGTAATCACAGTGTGGACATTCAAAAGGATTGTTATTTTCATACCATATTTGAAACATCTCCCAATACCCATCTCCGTATGAAATCAAAATCTCCTCACCTGGAGCAATGTCTCGTATGGCATGAACATCACAAACAAAGAAGTCACCGATAGTTACATCCGACTGATAAAACCGAGCATTTGGTTCGCGAGCAGTTCCCTTAGGATCATTACAGTAACGGAGTTCGTTGCCAATCTCCAATCCATCGATATAATAATTTCCATTTGGATCTGGAGTGAGCTGATACGGATTCCAGGAAGATACATCTTCCTCGAGGTCATCCTTAAAGTAAATGATTTTACCGCCATATGAGCCAATATAGTCGTCTGCTGCAAATGAAACATCTGCAAATAAACCTTTCGATCCCCTAGCGACAAAAGCCGGATGATTAATTGTTTTTAGATCGGCAACGTGTACACCTTCTATTGGAGTATATTGGTGACGAGTACCGTCAGGAAGAACAACACCATTGTATATTTCGGCTAACATATTTGGTTGTGTATTTGGTTGGATATTTAGTGAGTTGTTTTCTTTTTCTAACTGAAAAAGAAATTTTATCGTTTTTGTCTAGAATTCATACCATTTGACATGCTGATACATTTCATCAGGTTCTCCATCTGCCTTCCATAATTTAAGTAATTTGCTTTCGTTAATTTGATCTAAGCTAAAGGGTATAACACCATAACTTTTTCCATTTCCGACAAATCGATGAACTTGTTCTTCTGTTACTGCCATTTGATAATCAGCTGCCATGATAATAATATACTTCCATTCTGAACATTTAACATGTGTAATCAGATCTCTAAAATACCTTGGATTAGAATAGCAACCATAAATAAGATTGAAATCGGTTGAGTTTGCAAATAAGAACTTAAGGGTTAGACATTCGATTTTAGGTAAAATTAGTACCTTCAACTTATCGAGAAGAGCCTCATTACTTAAGATCTTCTCTAAAGGTAAGGTTTCTAAGATCTTAGTTACTGCTTGTTCTTTGGTTAATTCATTCAATTTGGCATAAACACCTAGAAAGGCTAATGTTTCAAGTGACATCTCCCTCTGTTTCTAATCTATTTCTAATCTATTTTTTATTTTCTTAATTGAAAATAAAATTATTTCGATTTTAAATCGATGGTAGATATTTTTTATTTAGTTTGTTGTATTTATAGAGTGATGAGAATCGAAGTCGGTCTTTCGTCCAGTTCAACGTCAACAATAGGTGGCGGAGTTTGAGGAGGACTTGAAGCACTAGACAGTTGCTGTAGAAGATGTTTCTTTAGTTCTGGAGTTAGATTGAGAACTTGGATTTGTTCATATGTGATTGTTTGTTCTTCACCCCAAGGACTCTCGTTTGAAGACGTAGCTTTGAGCAAAAGTCCTTTCTGCTTGGGATCCATGTTCATAGCATTGAGTTGAGAAAGAGTAAAGGCATTCGGAAGTGGTGGAGAGGGTACCCATTGAGGTCTCCTAGGAAATCCCGGCGCATTGCTCAAAGTATATGAAACGTTGTAACCAGCTGCTCTCAATTCCGCCACGACTCTCTTGATCACGCGTACCCTGAATGGCGCCACATCGATCTTCAAACCACCCATAAAAAGAGAGCTATCGATGTAACCAGATTGCGTACCGAATTTGCCTTGAGGATTTCCGATTATATAACGATGATTCCAAGCATTTTTCTTCATTTTGTTGACTTCCTCAGGATGCCAAACTGCCCATTGATAATTTCCTTGGATAAGATTGGCAATGTGCATGTACAATTCGGCATACTCATCGCTGTCTTCAGTATGAAACCTCAGATTCTCTGCCTTTAGAATCGCGGGGAGTTGCACGGCATGATCCATCTTTTTTGCCTCGATTTCGAAAAACAAGAGAATCAAAATTAGGATTATCATTCAGCGCTTACCTTTTGTTTTTCTTAAAAACAAAATTATTTTCATTTTTTTTATTTAGTTCGTCCTCTGTAAGGCGCTCCTTTAGATTCAATAATTATCTAATATAATGTTTAGCAAAAAGAGAAAGAGAGATGGAAAACTAT